>Ga0308163_10000515_pt1 | contig 66795 bp, 61 predicted proteins | sample PhyTR1_FD_201037 | JGI IMG/M metagenome (GOLD analysis project Ga0308163, IMG submission 201037) | Phyllosphere microbial communities from UC Gill Tract Community Farm, Albany, California, United States - DLSLT.R1 | ecosystem: Host-associated > Plants > Phyllosphere > Unclassified | place: USA...
GCCTTGTGCGGGTGTTGGAAGATTGGTGCCAACCCTTTGCCGGTTACCATCTCTACTACCCCAATCGTCGCGAACACTCATCAGCGTTTGGCGTTGTAGTTGAAGCGTTACTCTACAGGGGCTGAGACATCGACCTTCAAGGCGTCTGGATTTTTTCCGCCCCCTCACAACCGTGAATGAGCAGATGATTTTGATCGACTGCGTCGGGCGCGACCGGCTGCAATGGGAGGTTTAATGCTCATTATGAATGGCAGCTATTGGCCGAAAGCTGCCGTTTTCAAGGGTGAAAGTCAGCTTAACAGGCCGATACGGGACGCATCTGTCCGCCCAACGTGGCGCGATTCCGCCTCATAAACACAAATGTTTAAAAAAACATCTCCAGTCACGCTCCCAGGCTACATATCCTTGCGCCTTTGCCTACAGCTACGCCAGAATCCGCCGGCTTGTGCGCCTTGGGGGCGGGTTCTATTGTGGTCGGGTCGCTGACAAATCAGCGATCGGGTTTGGTAGCCCGGCTTAGACTTGGCGCATTGCGTCACCCGATTCAGTCCTTTTAGGGGCTGTTGCTTTATGGTGGCCATGCGCAGGGCGTCTTCGGGCGCGCCGGTTTTCCAAGTCACCGGTCTACCAACCTTCGTATGGCCACCACCCCTTCGTTTGGTAGCGAAAAGATGATGGCTCCTTTTCTATGATTTGGAGATTCACTCATGATCAAACCAACACCCAACCCGCCCGAAACCGATCCCACGTCTCCCTACGAATCCCTCGATTCAAACAAGCTCCACGAAGCTGCTGACCGCGCGCTCGATCATTACCTGTCGCCAAACAATCTCCTGCCTCCGCCGCGTAAGTCGCGTGGGATGTACGCCGTTACCGCTGATACCAAAAACGAAGAACTGCTGGCTGATGCAAGTGAAACGCTTGCTTCGGCGAAGACGATTACTCAGGACATTTCCAGTCTGTTGCCGGCACCGCAGCGTCGGGCGTTGTTGGGGGTTGCTCAACTGATCATGCTGGGGGAGCTGGCGGTGAATCGGGCGCTAGATAATTTGGAGTTGTAGGGTTGATATGGAGTAGGGCTGGCAGCGATGGCAGATGCGCTGTTTCTGCTGCCTGATAATCCGCTATCGCCAGCAGGCTGGCTCCCACAGGGTTCTGCGTTGGTCACGGATGTTCTGTTCGCCGCTGAAACCTGGGGGAGCGGGTCGGTTTAGTTTTACGTGATTATTGAGTCGCTTCAGGACATTCACCGGTCCATCGCGTCACCGTCATGTCGTTGAACTGCTCACCGATGGTATCGACGCGCAGGCAAGCGCCTTTCTTCGAGTAGTACAAGATGCAGCGCGAGCTATCAAACGAGCAGGTGTCCAGTTCGAAGTAATTGCGTGTAGCCAGCTCCTTCTCCACGCCACTGTATTCATACCCGTCGGTGATGTGCATCGGCGTTGGCTTCCATCCTTGTTTGACGAGCTTGGACTTGGCCGCAGCCAAACGCTCACCGACGACGATGCGGGCTGGCCCGTGAATGTCGCTTGGCGTCTGTGAGTCATCGGCAAACGCTGCGCTGATACCCATGCAATAAAGCGCGATAAGTACAAGGATCGAAGCTTTGATTTCACAGTTCCTTCAGCTGACTTGTAGCTCGAAAAAAACCAGTCATGACTACCGCGCACCCGAGCGGATCTGCCCGTTTGCCCTTAATTCACGAAGCTTGTCTTGCCATGCGGCGCGATCGGTCTTGGGAGTTATCGGATCGAAAGCGTGATACTGCCCGTCACACCACGCATCGATTTGGCCGAGCCAATAGGTTTGGCCGGCGTGCCCCGTGTCGAGGCGTTTCAGCAAGTAGCCGAGTTGTTGCCACGTCGGTATCAGTCGGAAAATGGCGCTGCGCCGTTTCGACGTAAGCTCATGCCAGTCTTGATCAAGTTTGGCCGTCAATCTGATGTTCAATACGGACCACGGTATTTTGTCCAGTTTCGCAATCACCACCGCAAACACTTTCTCCGAAGGATCATCAAGCGCCTCGAACAGCTCAGGCAGTTGATCATCGCGAAGCAGGCGTGTTGCGGCTTGTCGCACAGTCACATAGCTCGAGCGCAGCGCAGGTGTATGCCATCGCTCTGGCAACTCCACAGCCAGTTCTGTGGCGAGCCCGAGCACGCCCAGCCAATGTTGTTTTGATGTGGGCAAAGGCTGACGTAAGCGCTCGGTCAGCACTGCATGAGCATCAACATCGTTACGAGCCGCAGCCCAAAGCGCCAGATTGCGTACTGCCGGTGAAGCATCTATCAACGCTTCGCGCAGTACAGGTTTCGGATCGACGAGCAGCGGCAGCAGCGCATAAAGCACGCGTACGCGGATTTTGGCACCGGGGTGCGACATGGCTTCAAGGAGCAACGGCAGACTCTGCGTCGCTGGTAGATTCAGGCTCGCCGACACCGCCATCAACCGTACGGTCAACTCGCGATGAGCCAACGCACTTCGTATGAGCGTTTCGGGAGACTCGGGGGCTTCAAGCAAAAGCGTAAACAGGTAGCGCGCGGCTTTGCCCTGGCGATTCAAGAAGTCGGCGTAGACCTCATCCCAGCAGTCCACCGATTGCAGCATCGCTCGGACCGCCGACAGTGTCTGGGCGTGGTCGACCCGGCGTTGCGCTGCCAATGCCATCAAGGGTTCCAGTGCCGATAACCATGCCTGGGCGTGAGCTGGTGACAGGTAGTGCTTCAGGCCTTCCGCTGCCAAGTCGCGAACCTGAGGGACCCAATCGTTCAGACGTTCGATCACCACGGCTAATGCTTCGGGGGACGGTTGCCTGCACAGTTCTCGCACAGCGACTTCCCGGACGAAACCGTTGGAGTGATTGCTGACGTCTGCCCATGCGCCGGTGTTATTGAAGTGAGCGAGTATCTCCAGCGCCTCGTTGCGCCGATAGTTTTCATAATGGGAAAGCTGTCCTTGATTGCGTGCCAACCGAGCCAGCCATTCTTGTGTCGTGTTCATGGGCAGTCCTGTGCGTCCTTGCGGGTGAATATTGTTAGTGCAAAAGCAGCAGCCTACGCGACTTGTTCTTGCGGGCAAAATTCTCGGGTAAGGGGCGGATCTTTTCAGGAGGTAGGCGGCGCAGTAATTTTTCGACGATCGTCCATGTTTAAAAAGACATCTCCAGTCACGCTTCCAGGCTACATATCCTTGCGCCTTTGCCTACAGCTACGCCAGAATCCGCCGGCTTGTGCGCCTTGGGACCGGGTTCTATTGTGGTCGGGTCGCTGACGAATCAGCGATCGGGTTTCGCAGCCCGGATCAATCAAGGCGCACAGCGCTCCAGTTCGTTGTCATTTTTGGCAGTGATGCTTTATGGCGGCTGCGCGCGGGATACCTTCGGGTATGCCGGGTTCCTTGATTCCCGGTCTGCGAACCTGCGTACAGCTGCCACCTCTCTTCGTTTCGCAGCGAAACGTGGCGGCTCCAATAATCAAGGAGCTTCACCATGATCAAACCAACACCCAACCCGCCCGAAACCGATCCCACGTCTCCCTACGAATCCCTCGATTCAAACAAGCTCCACGAAGCCGCTGACCGTGCGCTCGATCATTACCTGTCGCCAAACAATCTCCTGCCTCAGCCACGCAAGGCGCGTGGGATGTATGCGGTGACGGCGGATACCAAGAATGAAGAATTGCTGGCTGATGCGAGTGAAACGCTTGCTTCGGCGAAGACGATTGCTCAGGACATTTCCAGTTTGCTGCCAGCGCCGCAGCGGCGGGCGTTGTTGGGGGTTGCTCAAATGATCATGCTGGGGGAGCTGGCGGTGAATCGGGTGATGGATAATTTGGAGGTGGCGGGGTGATGTTGTTGGCCTTGGTCCGGCGCTGCGCCTTGGGATTTTAGGTGCGCCAGAAAAGCCCCTCACCCCAGCCCTCTCCCGGAGGGAGAGGGGGCCGACCGAGGTGTCTTGCGTTTTACATCGACCTGAGCGACCGCATTGATTATGGATTCCGAGCGATGCGTTCAGGTCGGCGTATCTCTCGAACATCCCCGAATCGGTTCCCTCTCCCTCGGGAGAGGGCTAGGGTGAGGGGCTTCCTGGCCGTGACAACAGGGTCTCCAGTCTGGCCAACGGCGGCGCATCCTGATTGCGGTCAAATACTTGGATTCCAACCTTGAGCAACCGTCCATTCTCTGCGCTGGCGATCACCTGTTCGCAGCGCAACATAAGCCGCCCTTGATCACATTCAACAGCCTTCATCCCATTCGGTAATCGCCCCTCCAGGCGCAGCTCAGCCATCCGGCTCTGCGCGGCAATCATCGCCACCGACCGATCCCTTAAAACCCCACTGCTCTGCGTCATCAACCCCGCCACCCGCACGGCGGCGGACATGGCGACGGCGATGATCGCCAGTGCCACCAGCACTTCAATCAGGGTGAATCCTTTCTCTCGCGAACGCGCGCGCATACATGGCCCAAAAGCAAAAACCAGCCCTCGACGCTAACCCCCGTCCTTGACGGCTTGACGACGGAAACACCCGAGGATTTTCAACATCCCTGACATATCTTCTTGCAACACTGCGCGTCGAATTCGGATCAAGCCAGGGAATGTCGAGATGGATATCGCACCTTTGAACACGCTCAGTCAGTCGCCGCGCGTGCCGCGTGGGCAGCAGGGTTTTACCTTGATCGAGATCATGGTGGTGGTGGTGATTCTGGGGATTCTGGCGGCGATGGTGGTGCCCAAGGTGCTCGACCGGCCGGATCAGGCGCGGGCGACGGCGGCGAAGCAGGATATTGGCGGGTTGATGCAGGCGTTGAAGTTGTATCGCCTCGATCACGGCACGTACCCGAGCATGAATCAGGGGCTGAAAGTGTTGGTCGAGCGGCCGGCGGATGCGAAGAACAGCAACTGGCGTTCGTACCTGGAGCGCTTGCCGAATGACCCGTGGGGCCGGCCTTATCAGTACCTCAACCCGGGCGCGAACGGTGAGGTCGATATCTTTTCCCTTGGCGCCGATGGCCAGCCTGACGGCGATGGCGTGAATGCCGATATCGGTTCCTGGCAGTTGTAAGGCCGGCCGTGAACACAGGTTCGCTCAACGGGGCGAAGCAACGGGGCATGGCGATTATCAGCGCGTTGTTGATCGCGGCGGTGGTGGCGGTGATTGCGGCGGGGATGTTGACGCGTCAGAGCGTGGCGACCCGGGCGCTGGAGGCCGATCAGCAGCGGGTGCAGGGGCGTTGGGTCGCGCAGGGTGGTCTGGAGATCAGCCGGCAGTTGCTCTGGGATGCGCGCCTGCGTGATCCGTTGACCCGGCTTGATCAGCCTTGGGCGCAGCCGTTGCTGGCGGCGGGTTTTGCCGGGCGGCTGGAGGATGAGCAGGGCAAGTTCAACCTGCGCAATCTGGTCGCTAACGAGCGCATCGATGAGGCGCAGGTGCAGGCGTTCGAGCGCTTGTGTGAACTGATCGGTGTGAGTGCCGTTGTCGGGCAGCGCATTCGTCAGCGGGTGATCGCGAGCTATCCGCATCTGCTCAATGCGCAGATTGGTGCGACTGGCAAAGCCGGTTTCGACAGTGGCCGAGCGACTTCGCCGGATGCCGATCACAAACCGCAGCCGCCGAAGGTGCCGATGCTGCGCACACTCGATGACTTGCGCAGCGTCGAAGGCGTGACCGATGCGCTGATCGGCCAACTGGCGCCGTACGTGACGGTGATTCCGGCGACGACGTGGATCAACGGCAACACCGCCACGGCGCAGGTGCTGGCGGCGTATGTGCCGGGGCTTTCGCTGGAGCGCGCGACGGCGTTGATTGCCGAGCGTGACGCGGGGCGCTGGTTTATCAATCGCGGCGATTTCGTGAACCGCTTGCGCATGCCGCAGCTGGAAATGAGCAGCGTCAAGGTCGGCATCACCAGTGACTGGTTTCGTTTGCGCGGTGAGGCGCGGCGTGATCAACGGCGGGTCAGCCTCGACGCTTTGCTGCACCGCAGCGAGGATCGGCTGCCGCAAGTGATCTGGTCGCGGGTGGGCGCATGAGCCAGTTGCGCGTCGGGTTGCCGCCATTGGCGGAGCTGGAGTTGCACAGCGAAGTGAGTTGCGCCTGGCTGGATCGTCAGGGGCAGGTCAGTCGTGTGGAACGGCTTACGCTGAGTCAGTTGGGGCAACGGCCAAAACAGCCGCCGCTGCTGTGCTTTCTGCATCCGGCCGACAGCCTGCTCGCCAGCATTGATCTGCCGCCGCTGCCCGCGAACAAAACGGCGGCCGCTGTGCAGTGTGCGGCGCAGGCGTTGATGCTCGGCGACAGCACCCAGATGCATATCGGCCACAGCCCTCGTGATGCGAGTGGGCAGGTGCAAATCGCCTGGGTGGCGCGGCAGCATTTGCAGCGTCTGGCTGCGGTGCTCAAGCAGGCAGGGTTGAGTCTGCGCGGTTTGTATCCGGCGCCGTATAGCCTGCCAGTGGCGCCCGGTGTTGTCGCTTGTGTGGCGGACGGGCATTTGCTCCGGCGCGAGAGTTTGAACAGTGCGCAGGTTGAGCCGTTGCTCGGTGACGAAGTTGATGAGGCATCGTTCGCAGCTGACGCGACACAACGCTGGATCGGACCATTGCCCGGTTGGGGTTTGCACGGGGGTCTGCAGCAAACCGGCGGCGAGCAGCGCGGTTGGGGTCGCGCTGTCGGGTGTGTGGCTTTGGCCGTGGCCGTTTGGGTGGTCGGCCTGAATCTGTACGCAACTCGCGAAGCGCGGCAGGGCCAGCAGCTCAAGGCGCAGATGAGCCAGCGGGTGAAGCAGGCCTTCCCCGAATTGCCGGTGATTCTCAACCCGCTGCAACAGGCGCGTCAGCAAATCGAGCAGCGGCAAAAAGGCGCGGTCGATGACCCGGCGCAGAACTTCAATCGGCTGGTGTTGCAGGCAGGCACCGGCATGCCGTTCATGGCCGGCAGTGTCGAGCGCCTGAGTTACCGCGACGGCGCCTTGCAGCTGGCGTTGCTCAGCGATGCAAACCGTGGCGGTAGCGACAAGGACTGGCAAAGCACCTTGGCCCAGGCCGGCATCAGCGTCACTGCCGATGACCAGGGCTGGACCTTGCGCCCGACCGATGAGTCCAGCGCCAACACCAACGAAGACGACAGCGGAGTAGACGATGAGTAGGGCGACGCTGGTGAATTACCGTGCGCGCTGGCAGCGCTTCAGCAGTCAGTTGCAGGCGCGCTGGCAGCCGTTGGCGCTTCGTGAGAAACGCATGGTCGCCGGCTTGGCGCTGGTGCTTGTTGGTCTGCTGATCTGGCTGACGCTGGTCAAGCCGCCGCTGGCCAGGATCACTTTTTGGCAGAACGAAACGCCCAAGTTGCGCGCACAAACCGAGGCGCTGGAAGTGCTGTTGCGCAGCGTCAACGTGCGGCCGCAGGGTCAAAGCGTTGGCCAGTCGCTGGAGCAAAGTCTGCAAGCGGCGGGGCTCGCCGGGCATTACCAATTACAAGCGGCGGAGGGCGGCGCGTGGCAGTTGAATGTCGACGCCGCGCCGGCCGATGCGCTGCTCGACTGGCTGCTCAGCCAGCCGTCACAACTTTCTCTGCAGGTGGTCGAGGCGCAGTTGCAACGCGCAAACGAAACCTCGACCGATGTCACCGCCGGCACATTGTCAGGCACCGTTCGCATGGATCAGGCGCAGGGCGCTAAGGAAGCTTCATGAAGGAGTCACGCTGCAAACCGGCACGTCTGGCGCTGCCGTTGTTGCTGATGGCATTGAGCGCGTGCAACAGCACCACGGCGCCGCAGAATCAGCCGCCGCTATTGGTCGACAGCGAACTCGGGCGGCCGCTGGCCAACACCCAGCGCAGCGGCGATGCGGTGGCCGATCGCGAACGGGCGCAGGCTCAGGCGCGGCCGGTGCCCAAGCAATTGCATAACATCAGTCAGCGTGGGCGCAGTGCTGGTGCTGCGCCGAGCGACACGGTTGCGCGCAATCCGTTGGGCGAGCAACCGGTGACGCTGAATTTCGTCGAGGCGGATATTCAGGCGGTGGTGCGGGCGCTGTCGCGGGCCACCGGGCAGCAGTTTCTCGTCGATCCACGGGTCAAGGGCAATCTGACCTTGGTCTCGGAAGGTCAGGTGCCGGCCCGTCAGGCCTACGACATGCTGCTCGCGGCGTTGCGCATGCAAGGCTTCAGCGTGGTCGATGTCGGCGGCGTGGCGCAGGTGGTTCCCGAGGCCGACGCCAAACTGCTCGGCGGGCCGATCTACAGCGCCGACAAACCGGCCGGCAACGGGATGCTCACGCGCACGTTTCGCCTGCAATACGAGAACGCAGTGAACCTGATCCCGGTGCTGCGCCCGATCGTTTCGCCGAACAATCCGATCAATGCCTATCCCGGCAATAACACCGTGGTGATCACCGATTACGCCGAGAACCTCACCCGCGTCGCGCAGTTGATCGACAGCATCGACACGCCGAGCGCGATCGACACCGATGTGGTGCAGATCCAGAACGGCATCGCTGCCGATATCGCACCGATGGTGGCCGACTTGCTCGATGCGCCGGGCAATGATCCGACGCAGAAAATCGCCGTGATTGGCGACCCACGTTCCAACACCATCATCATCCGCGCCGGCAGCCCCGAGCGCACCGAGCTGGCGCGCAACCTGATCTACAAACTCGACAACGCGCAGAGCAATCCGAGCAATCTGCACGTGGTTTATCTGCGCAACGCTCAGGCGGCGAAACTGGCGCAAGCCTTGCGCGGTTTGCTCACCGGCGAGAGTGACAGCGGCAGCAGCGACGCGGCGCGGTCGGTGCTCAGCGCGATGGGCAGCAGCACTGGCGGCAATGCCGGGCAGAACGGCCAGAGCAGCACGCCGAGCACTGGCACTTCAACGACGACTGGCAGCGGCGCAAGCGGCGGCAGTTATGCGCAGGGTGGTGGTGGCGGCAGCAGCAGTGGCGGTACGCAGAGCAGCGAACAGAACGTTGCGTTCAGCGCTGGCGGGGTGACGATTCAGGCTGATGCCACCACCAACACGCTGCTGATTTCCGCGCCGGAGCCGCTTTATCGCAATCTGCGTGAGGTCATCGATTTGCTCGACCAGCGCCGTGCGCAAGTGGTGATCGAGAGCCTGATTGTCGAGGTCGGCGAGGACGATGCCAGTGAATTCGGTGTGCAGTGGCAGACCGGTGATATCGGCGGCAAAGGCGTGATCGGTGGCGCTAATATGGGTGGTGCGGGTCTCAACACGGGGGCCAAGAACAGCATCGACGTACTGCCGCAGGGTTTGAACCTTGGCTATGTCAACGGCACGGTCGACATCCCCGGCATCGGCAAGATTCTCGACCTGAAAGTGCTGGCGCGGGCGCTGAAGAGCAAGGGCGGCACCAACGTGCTGTCGACGCCGAACCTGCTGACGCTGGACAACGAGGCAGCGAGCATTTTTGTCGGCCAGACCATCCCGTTTGTCAGCGGCAGCTACGTCACCGGCGGCGGGGGCACCAGCAACAACCCGTTCCAGACCGTGACCCGCGAAGAGGTCGGCCTCAAGCTCAACGTGCGCCCGCAGATTTCCGAGGGCGGCACGGTGAAGCTGGATATCTATCAGGAAGTCAGCAGCATCGATGAGCGCGCGTCCAACAGCGTGACCGCGGCGGGCATCGTCACCAACAAGCGCGCGATCGACACCAGCATTCTGCTCGACGATGGGCAGATCATGGTCCTCGGCGGATTGCTTCAGGATGGTTACAGCCAGAGCAATGATGCCGTGCCGTGGCTGGGCAGCCTACCGGGCATCGGCGCGCTGTTTCGCAACGAACGCCGGGCGATCACCAAGACCAACCTGATGGTGTTCCTGCGCCCGTACATCATCCGCGACAGCGAAGCGGGGCGCAGCATCACCCTCAACCGCTACGACTTCATGCGCCGCGCCCAGGGCGGCTTGCAACCGGAACGCAGCTGGGCGATGCCCGACATGCAGGCGCCGCAACTGCCAAGCGCCGCGCAAGGCGTGCCAGCGCCGGGGCCGACATCAGGCCCACGCGCCACGATCAAAGCCGTACCGATTGAAGGGAGCACCCGGTTTTGACTGAGATGATGATTGTGGCGAGGGGATTCATCCCCGCTCGGCTGCGTAGCAGCCGTAAAACCGGTACACGGGATTTGCCTGGAGAAACCGGTTCTCAGGTTTTGGGTCTGCTTCGCAGCCCAACGGGGATAAATCCCCTCGCCACGGGGGATCTCATTGCTACAGAAGGCTCCATTGCCACGGCACCGATAGAAGGGAGCACCCGGTTTTGACTGAGATGATGACTGTGGCGAGGGGATTCATCCCCGCTCGGCTGCGCAGCAGTCGTAAAACCGGTACACGCGATTTGCCTGGAGAAACTGGTTCTCAAGGTTTGGGGCTGCTGCGCAGCCCAACGGGGATAAATCCCCTCGCCACTGAGGATGTCATTGCCACTGAGGATCGCATTGCCACGGTACCGATTGAAGGGAGCACCCGGTTTTGACTGAGATGATGACTGTGGCGAGGGGATTCATCCCCGCTCGGCTGCGCAGCAGTCGTAAACCGGGCTCGCGCGATTTGCCTGGAGAAACCGGTGAAGGTTTGGGTCTGCTTCGCAGCCCAACGGGGATAAATCCCCTCGCCACTGAGGTTCCCATTGCCGCAGGGGATCGCATTGCCACAGGGGAGCCCATTGCCACGGCACCGATCGAAGGGAGCACCGGGTTTTGACTGAGATGATGACGGTGGCGAGGGGATTCATCCCCGCTCGGCTGCGCAGCAGTCGTAAAACCGGTACACGCGATTTGCCTGTAGAAACCGGTTCTCAAGGTTTGGGTCTGCTGCGCAGCCCAACGGGGATAAATCCCCTCGCCACAGAGGTTCCCATTGCTACAGAGGATCTCATTGCCACGGTACCCATTGAAGGGAGCACCCGGTTTTGACTGGAATGATGACTGTGGCGAGGGGATTTATCCCCGCTCGGCTGCGCAGCAGTCGTAAAACCGGTACACGGGATTTGCCTGTAGAAACCGGTTCTCAAGGTTTGGGTCTGCTTCGCAGCCCAACGGGGATAAATCCCCTCGCCACTGAGGATGTCATTGCCACTGAGGATCCCATTGCCACACTGGATTGTGAGGAGGGTAAGCGATGAGTGCATTGCCTTACGCCTGGGCCAAGGCGCAGCGCATTCTTTTGCGCGATGGCGTGCTGACGGTGTGCCCGTCAACGGCCGGCTGGTCGATCAGCGAAGTGCGTCGGCAGTTCGGTGCGACGCGGTTCGAGCGGGTGCGTGATGACGAGCTCGACGGTTTGCTCGCCAGCGCTTACGCCGACACCGGCAGTGCGGCGGCGGTGGTGGGTGCTGCGGAAAACGAGGTTGATCTCGATCGGCTGATGCAGGACATGCCGGAAATCACCGACCTGCTCGACACCCAGGACGGCGCGCCGGTGATTCGCATGATCAACGCTTTGCTCACCCAGGCTGCGCGCGATGAGGCCAGCGACATTCATATCGAGCCGTTCGAAACCCATTCGGTGGTGCGCTACCGCGTCGACGGCACCCTGCGCGATGTGGTCTCGCCGCGCAAGGCGTTGCACGGTGCGCTGGTGTCGCGGATCAAGATCATGGCCCAGCTCGATATCGCCGAAAAACGCTTGCCGCAGGACGGTCGTATCGCCTTGCGCGTAGCGGGGCGGCCGATCGATATTCGGGTGTCGACGGTGCCCACTGGCCACGGCGAACGGGTGGTGATGCGCCTGCTCGACAAACAGGCCGGGCGCTTGCATCTGGAAACCCTCGGCATGGATGCGCAGGTATTGGCAAAGCTCGACCACCTGATCCGCCAGCCCCACGGCATCGTCCTGGTCACCGGGCCGACCGGCAGCGGCAAGACCACCAGCCTCTACGCGGCGCTGGCGCGGCTGGATGCCAGCACCGGCAACATCCTCACCGTGGAAGATCCGGTGGAATACGACCTGCCGGGGATCAGCCAGATTCAGGTCAACGCCAAGATCGACATGACCTTTGCCCTCGCACTGCGGGCGATTCTGCGCCAGGACCCGGACATCATCATGATCGGCGAAATCCGCGATCTCGAGACCGCGCAAATCGCCGTGCAGGCCTCGCTCACCGGGCATCTGGTGCTGGCGACGCTGCACACCAACGACGCAGTGTCGGCGGTCAATCGCCTGATCGACATGGGCGTCGAACCGTTCTTGCTCGCGTCATCCATGCTCGGCGTCCTCGCGCAACGTCTGGTGCGACGCCTGTGCAACCAATGCAAACAGGAAGACCCGGCCACGCCCGGCACCTGGCGTCCGGTCGGCTGCGCAGCGTGCAATCACACCGGTTACAGCGGCCGCACCGGCATTCACGAATTGTTTTGCATCGACGACGACATCCGCACGCTGATTCACCAAGGGGCAGGGGAGCAGGCCTTGCGCGCGGCGGCGTCGAAAGCGGGGATGTTCAGCCTGCGTGAGGACGGTGAGCGCTGGATTCGCAGCGGTGCCACCGCGCCGGAAGAAATCCTTCGTGTGACACGGGACGCCTGATGAATCGCTATCGCTTTGAAGCGGCGGATGCCACCGGGAAAATCGAGTTCGGGCACCTTGAGGCCGACAGCCAGAGCGCAGCGTTCAGTGCCTTGCGCGGACGTGGCCTGACAGCGCTGTCGGTGCACGAGGAAAGCAACGTCGCCCGACACGGCGGCGGTTTGTTCAGCGCCAGACTCTCCGACAACGACCTCGCCTGGGCCACGCGGCAACTGGCGAGCCTGCTCGGTGCCAGTCTGCCATTGGAAGCCGCACTGAGCGCCACAGTCGAGCAGGCCGAGAAAAAGCACATCGCCCAGACCCTCAGCGCCGTGCGCGCCGATGTGCGCAGCGGCATGCGTCTGGCGGAATCGCTGGCGTCGCGGCCACGGGATTTTCCCGAGATTTACCGCGCGTTGATTGCCGCTGGCGAAGAGTCCGGAGATCTGGCGCAGGTGATGGAACGGCTGGCCGATTACATCGAGGAACGCAATAACCTGCGCGGCAAGATTCTCACCGCGTTCATCTATCCGGGCGTGGTCGGGCTGGTGTCGATCGGCATTGTGATTTTCCTGCTCAGCTATGTGGTGCCGCAGGTGGTCAGCGCGTTCTCTCAAGCGCGGCAGGATTTGCCGGGGTTGACGCTGGCGATGCTCACCGCCAGTGATTTCATTCGCGCGTGGGGCTGGTTGTGTGCGGCGCTGATGGCCGGGGCGTTCTGGAGCTGGCGTCTTTATTTGCGCAATCCGGCGGCGCGGTTGAGCTGGCATCACCGGGTGCTGAAATTGCCGCTGTTCGGGCGTTTCATTCTCGGCCTGAACACCGCGCGCTTCGCCTCCACGCTGGCAATTCTCGGCGGTGCCGGCGTGCCGTTATTGCGTGCACTGGAAGCAGCGCGGCAGACGTTGTCCAACGACCGCTTGAGCCTGAGCGTCAGCGAGGCCACGGCAAAGGTGCGCGAAGGCGTCAACCTCGCCGCCGCGCTGCGCGTGGAGAATGTGTTCCCGCCGGTGCTGATTCACCTGGTCGCCAGCGGCGAGAAAACCGGCTCACTGCCGCCGATGCTCGAGCGCGCGGCACAGACCTTGTCGCGGGATATCGAACGGCGAGCGATGGGCATGACCGCGTTGCTCGAACCGCTGATGATTGTGGTGATGGGCGGGGTGGTTCTGATGATTGTGATGGCGGTGTTGTTGCCGATTATTGAGATCAACCAGTTGGTGCAGTAGCCCAGTTTGATGTCGGCCGGGCCGGCCTCTTCGCGAGCAGGCTCGCTCCCACAGAGGAACGCATTTCAACTGTGGGAGCGAGCCTGCTCGCGAAAGCGCCAGTCCCGACAACACAAAACTCAAATATTTTGCACCGGCCTGACCCTCACCCGAGTCCCGATCCCATCATCCTCGGGTTCTCCATTCTGTCATCTGCAACCACCCGCCAACGGCTCCAGCCCGATTCAGCCAAACCCGCGATCCAGACGCGCCGCAACCCACCGCAAACACCCGAGAATTCCCCACAAAAATCCCCCCGCAGCTCCCGAGGTTTTTTCCTTTATCTGTCACCGGAAGCTGCGAATTTCTCCCTGTGGCTCCACTGCGGTGGACCCTCCCGGTGTCATGCAAGCCTTCCGAAACCTGTGTTCCCAACCAAGTTGAAAAGGAGATTCTTCATGTTCAAGCGCACTCTGATCGCCGCCTCACTGACCGTCGCCGCTCTGGCTTCCGCCCAGGCCATGGCCGTAACCGGTGGTGGCGCCTCGCTGCCTGCCGCGCTGTACAAAGGTTCTGCCAACAGCATCCTGCCCGCCAACTTCAGCTACGCCGTGACCGGTAGCGGCGTCGGCAAAAGCGCTTTCCTGACCAACAACGCTGCCCAGTTCAGCACCACCGGCACCGTGCACTTCGCCGCTAGCGACTCGATCCTCAGCGCTTCGGAACTCAGCACCTACACCAGCAACTTCGGTGCTTCGTACGGCCCGTTGATCCAGCTGCCATCGGTGGCCACTTCGGTTGCCATTCCGTACAAAAAATCCGGTCAGACCGCGCTTAACCTGACCAGCGCTCAGTTGTGCGACGCGTTGTCGGGCACCAAGACTACCTGGGGCGCGCTGTTGGGTACCGCCGACACCACCGCAATCCGCGTGGTTTATCGCAGCACTTCGAGCGGCACTACCGAAATCCTCAGCCGTCACCTGAACTCGATCTGCCCGACCAAATTCGCCGTCAACTCCACCTTCACCAACGCTCGTCTGCCGGCCGGTTCCGCGCTGCCATCGACTTGGGTCGGCGTAGCCAACACCGCTGATGTGGCCACTGCGGTGAACGCCGTGGACGGTTCGATCGGCTATGTGGGTCCGGACGGCGTGAACGCCACCAGCAACGCTGTGGTTGCTCGCGTCAATGGCGTCCAGCCAACCAACGCTAACGTGACGCTGGCGCTGAGCACTGCACCGGTGCCAAGCGCACCTGCCAACCCGGCTGGCTGGGCCCCGGTCGTGCCTAACCCGGCAAGCGGTTACCCGATTGTGGCTTACACCAACTTCATCTTCGGCCAGTGCTACAAGGATGCAGCCGTGGCCACCGCCGTGCGCAACTTCCTGACCACCCACTACAGCAACCCGGGCAACAACGTCGCCACCGTCGCCCACAGCTTCACGCCGGTTCCCAACAACTGGAAAACCGCTGTGACCGCCAACTTCATCACCAACACCTCGGGCAATAACCTGGACATCAACAACGCCAACGCCTGCAACGGCATTGGTCGTCCTTTGTAAGCCTTGTCTCAACTGCAATGAAACGGCAGCAGCCTTCGGGCTGCTGTTTTTTTTTGCCGATTTACTCCTTGATCATGAAGTTTGTGTGACATCCGTTCGGTCGTGAGGCTCGCCAACTGCCTATGTCGTAACAGCAGGGCTGATCCGACCTGCCACCCAAAAGGACCTGTAGTGATGCTTGCTCGCACCTCCCGTCACAGTAACCGTATCCGGCCGATCAAACGTGGCGCGGGCGATCCCGCACAGTGGCTGCTCAAGCCATTGGCGCAAGCCGTCGCCTTGTGTCTGGTGGCGGGCAGTGCCGAGGCGGCGACAGCGTTCAGTTCCACCTGGTTTGCCGCGAAGGGCGCGGCGCAGCAGGCTACGGCGTCGCGTCCGGGTGGGAGCGGTCTGCCGGGGATGACCCCACCGCTGGCACAGCAGCAACGGGCCAGCCAGCAGTTGCAGCGCTCTTTGCAAACACTCAATAACACCGTGGCAGCGATTGCCGCTCAGCAGGCCGCACAAGCCGCTGGACGTGCCGCCGCATTGGGCAGTGTGCAAGTGGTTCCGGACGGATTGGGCGAGGGCGGCCTGAAGATCGATAACAGCCTGAGCCAGGGCTGGATGAACGCCAAAGGCCCGCAACAAACCCAGGCCGACGGCAAGACCACGGTGAAGATTGAGCAGACCGCCGACAAGGCGATTCTCAATTGGGAAACGTTCAACGTCGGCCGCAATACCACAGTGGAATTTGCCCAGCAGGCCAACTGGGCGGTGCTCAATCGCGTCAACGATCCGAGCGCACGGGCCAGCCAGATTCAGGGGCAGATCAAAGCGGACGGCACGGTGATGCTGATCAACCGCAACGGCATCGTCTTCAGCGGTGGCAGCCAGGTCAATGTGCGAAATCTGGTAGCGGCAGCCGCGAACATGACCGATGCACAATTTCGCGATCGGGGTCTGTATTTCGACAGCACCGGCAGTCAGCCAACCTTCACCGACGCTGCTGGCAAAGTCCTGGTGGAGCGTGGCGCAGCCATACAAACGCATCAACCTGCGCTCTCCACCGACGCCGGCGGCTATACCTTGCTGCTTGGCCAGGACGTGCAGAACGACGGCTCGATCAGCACGGCCAAAGGTCAGACGGTGCTGGGTGCGGGGGACCGTTTCTATATCCGCAAGGGCTCGGGCACCGACGGCAATGGTTATTCAACCACCTTCGGCAGTGAGGTCATTCCCGGTTTCAAGGCTGACAGCTCGGGCAAAGTCAGCAACACCGGCCTGATCCAGGCATCCACCGGCGACATCACCCTGACCGGCCGCGACGTTGTGCAAAACGGTGTGCTGCTGGCGAGCACTTCGGTGGCGACGCGCGGCACCGTGCATCTGCTCAATCCGGCCAGCGATGCCCAAGGCCGTGTGACCCTGGGCGAAAATGGCGTCAGTGCGATTCTGCTCGACAGCAGTGATCTCACCGCCCTGGACAGCCAGCGCGAGGCGGCGCTGACCGGCGTCAATGCCAACAACCGGATCCGCAGCGATCAGTCACGCATCGACATCGGCAGCGGCGGCACCGTCGAATTCAAAAGCGGCTCGATCACCCTTGCCACCGGTGGGCAGGTGGCAGTTGCCGCCGGACAGCGCAGTCTATTGCGCGAGGGTGCGGTGATCGACGTGTCCGGCGCCCTCGGCGTCAAAGTGGCGATGGCAAACAACAACATCAAGATCAACGTCCAGGGCAACGAGCAGCGTGATGCGCCGGTCAATCGCGAGAGCGGCGCGCTCAACAGTAACGACATCTGGGTCGATGTCCGTGAGCTGGTATTCGTGCCGGCGGGCACCAACGGTTACGCCACCGACCGCTGGTACACCGCCGGTGGGTTGTTGGAGGTCGGCGGATACCTCGGCACTCAGGGCCATGGCGTTGGTGAATGGATGGCGCAGGGCGGTGAGGTGCGGTTTTCCGGAAAGGACGTGATCAGCGAAAAAGGTTCGCTGATCAATGTGTCCGGCGGCACGCTTGATGTGCAGGGCGGCGAGATTCGCCAGAGCTGGCTGCGCGGTGCGGACGGGCGGTTATACGAAGTGTCGCGTGCGCCGGGCGATATTCTCTACAACGGTCTTTATAAAGGTTACGAAAGTCACAGCGAGCGCTGGGGCCAGACGGATTATTTCTATAGCCCGCTGATCGCGCCGACGCGTCGTCAGGAAGCTGGTTACACCGTTGGCCGGGATGCCGGCCAGTTGGTGATCGCCACGGGCAACGCCGTGCTGGATGGCCAGCTGTTGGGTGAGGTGTTTCAGGGCGAACGGCAAATCCAGGCACCGCGGGCAGGTCTGGACGGCTACGCCCAGACCCAGACCGCCCGGGCGCGGCGAGGGCAGTTGGTGGTTGGCAGTTACGATGCTGCTTATGTCGCTGCCAGTGCCGGCCTGCTCTATCAACTCGACCCGTTGCTCGATCAGGTGCAAGTGGGGGGCGCGCATGCCAGCGTAGCGAACGCAGGGCTGACCGACGCGGTCGCGGCAGAACGCGCAGGCAAACTGTTCCTCGATGCCGGGCTGCTCAATGGTTTCGCGCTGGGCGCGCTGAAGATCTCGGCGAAAAACACGATTGAAGTCAATGAAGGCGTGACCGTGGATCACGGTGGCAACATCACCCTGTTCAGCCCTGACGTGCAGGTCAATGCCGATCTGATTGCGCAAGGCGGCAGCCTGCAATTGGGCAACGTTTTGAACCAGCTCGCCACCGATCGGCGTGATGACACCAGTCTCCAGGTTTCAGCAGGCAAGCAAGCGCGAGTGACGGTTGCGCAGGGTGTGCAGCTGCAGACACGCGGTCTGTGGAGCAACCTGTCGAGTAACCCGGACGACGCGGGCGGCCTTGCGTACCTCAATGGCGGGACGGTGTCGATCCGCAGTACCGGCGACATTCTGCTGGCCAGTGGCAGTCTGGTCGATGTTTCGTCGGGCGGTGCGGTATTGGCCAACGGCAAGACGCGTGGCGGCAAGGGTGGCGACGTGACGCTTGAATCCAGCGCCAACAGTGCGCCAGGCCAGTCGCGCATGGTGCTCGATGGCGAGGTGCAGGGCTATGGCGTGAACGGCGGCGGCACCTTGACCGCGCAGGCCAGCAAGGTGCGGATCGGCGCTTCCGGCGAAGTGTCCGAAGAACAGACCTTGCGCCTGACGCCGGAGCTGTTCCGCACGGGGTTCAGCGCTTACAACATCATCGGTCTGAAGGGGCTGGAGGTCGCCGCGCAAAGCGCGATCGATGTGCAGATGCCGGTCTATCGATTTGGCGAATCCGCCTCGACCATTGTGTCCGGTATGTCGCCACGCGCTGCGCTGGAGCTATGGACGCCCGCGCTATTTCAGGAAGACCCGCTCAAGGGCGTCTTGACGCAAAGGACCGGCGCTTCTGTCGCATTGCAGGCCGGCGCGACGCTTGCTGGCTTGATTGATCCCGCCAGCAGTCCGTTGTCGATTGGCGAAGGCTCACGGATCAGTGTCGATCCCGGCCAGCGCATCGGTTTGCGCGGGGCAGGCCAGATCACGCTTGATGGTGAACTCAACGCCTGGGGCGGTATTGTCGATATCCGTCAACAGCAGTTCGGCGCGATTGATGTGGCGACGTCCTTGCAAGAGGCCGATCCGACCCCGCACAACCGTTCGATCTGGATCGGTGAACATGCCTTGATCGATGTCGCCGGTCGGGCAGCGACCGCTGTCGATGCGCTGGGCCGCGTCTACGGCCAGGTCGGCAAGGGTGGCTCGATCATTGTCGGTGGCGAGATCGATGTGAAGAAAATCACGGCGACCGCTGCCGATGCTTACGTCATCGTCCGCCAAGGTGCGCGACTGGAAGCGTCTGGTGCGCAAGCCGTGCTCGATAGCGGTGGGCAAGGTCCCGCTCGTGTGGCCACCGATGGCGGACGGATCACCCTGAGTTCCTACAATGGTCTGTTCATCGAGGGCAGCCTGCAGGCCAATGCTGGTGGTGCTGGTGCGGCGGGCGGGCGTCTGGAGATCGCTCTGGATACACCAGCGTACGGTCCCGCGAACTTGAGCAATGCGGTGCGCGTGCCGCGTGAAATGATCATTGCCCAAGGGCCCGCGCCGGCACTGCCGCAGCCGCTGCGAGCGGGTGAGGCTTCGCCACTTTTACGCTACGGGCGTACACGCTTGAGTGCTGATCAGCTGATGAGCGGTGGCTTCGACAGCGTGAGTCTGCTGAGCAACGGTCTGATGACGTTCGACGGCGATGTCGACCTGCACATGGGACAGGGCCTGAGCCTGTTCGCCGGTTCTCTTTCATTGGCCGAGTCGGCGAGTGACAGCGCCCGGGTCAACCTCAGCGCACCTTACCTGCGCCTGTCAGGGCTGGGCACCTATTTGAGCTCGGAAGTCAAAGTGCGTCCGCGAGTGATGAGCAATCCGACAGCGCAGTTGTCCGGCGCGCAATTCACCGCCAGCGCGGACCTGCTGGACGTGGGCAACTCGCTTTCATTCGGCACCGAAGGGACTCTCGTGCAATCGGCCGCACCGGCGCTGGCGGTCAGCCGCCGTGGCTTTGGTCTGGTCACGCTCGACAGCCAGGGCGACCTGCGCTTCCTCGCGCCAACCGATGAACAGCAGCGCAGCCGTCTGTGGACTGCGGGTGACATGCACATGCGGGCTGCGCAGATCTACCCGGCCAGTGGCGTCTCGGCTGAGGTGCGAGTGGGCTATCAAAGTATGGCCGGATCGGTGCCGAAGCATACGTTGCGTATCGGCAATCACGGGGCGGCGCCGACCGCTTTGCCTTACTCGGTGTTCGGCAGCCTGACACTCAGTGCGGGACAGATCGAGCAGGGCGGCGTCATTCGTGCGCCTTTGGGGCTGATATCCCTGGGTGATGACGTCATTGTCAAAACCCGTGAACTTCATCTTCTGCCGGGCAGCGTGACTTCAGTCAGCGCCGCCGGACTGGTCATGCCCTATGGAGGAACCACCGACGGTATCGACTATCGGTACAACGGTAAGTCGGTGATGTTGAATGGCATTGCCGGAGCGACCTCCGGGGTCATCCTTGATGCGCAATACACCAATGTGCAGGCCGGGGCGGTGATCGACCTTTCGGGCGGCGGCGATTTGCGCGGTGCCGGTTTTGTCTCCGGACGAGGTGGCTCCACCGATGCGCGTTTCAATCCGCTGGTACGCAATGCCACCGATGGCACCTTCAGTTTGCCGGGGCTGGCCAATAACCCCGTGTATGCAATCGTGGCCGGTGACCAGGGCCGCTATGCGCCGATGCTGGCCGAGGCCGGCGCGGTCGACCCGCGTATCGGCCAGCAGATCACCCTCGGGACCGGCGTTGCCGGACTGGCACCCGGCACCTACACCTTGTTGCCATCGACCTTTGCCTTGTTACCGGGCGCCTTCCGGGTCGAAATCAATGGTCAAGCGATTGCGGGGCCGATGGACAGTGCGTTGAAGTTGCGCAATGGCTCGTGGACCACGGCCGGACAGCTGTCGATTGCCAACACCGGTATTCGCGACAGTTTGCCCAGCCAGGTCATCGTGACGTCTGCCGATGTGCTGCGGCGCTATTCACAGTACAACGAAACCGGGTTCAGCCAATTTGTGCTCAACGATGCTGCCCGCCGCGGTCTGCCGCGCGCCCGCACACCGCTGGACGGCAACACGCTGCACCTGCGCATGGTCAGTGGCGGCGAGCACGACTCAGCCCTGGATTTCAACGGGCAGGTGCTGTTCAAACCTGCCAGCGGCGGGGTCATTGGTACGGCGGTCGTTCAGGGCGGTTATACCGGCGCAGAGTTTGAAATTCTCGGTGCCGGGCATACGCGAACGCCAGGGTTCGACGGTGTATCGCTGTACGCCGACACCCTCAACCGCTTGAATGCCGGACGTTTGACCATCGGTGGCACCCCAACCGTGTATTACGGTTCGGAGGGCGGCTCGATCAAGGTGATCGGCAATACCTCGGCGATTCGTCTGCGCGAGGGCGCGATCCTCTCGGCGCCAGAGGTTGTGCTGAGCAGTAACAGCGCCAATGGCGGCATCACCATCGATGCGGGAGCGGGCGTCAATACCTTGGGGCGAGGTAACGTTGCGTATGATGCCGCAGCCGGTTTCGTCTACGAACCGGGGCGCTCCAGCCTGCTGGTGGTGTCCAACGGCTGGACGCCGGTGCTTGCGCCCACCGATGGCGGGGGCGGGAGCATTCGTATCGGCAACTGTCCGACGGCCGATTGCACCGCTGCGGCGTTGCTGTACTCCAACGGCAGCATCATCGCCGCCACTGACAAAGACTTCGAACTGGGCGAAAGCGTGCGCTTTGGCACTCGCCAACTCGGGCTTTCGGTCGGTGTGGTCAATGCCGGCAGTCCGCAAGCACTGGCCGCAGCCAGCGGCCGCACACCCGCGGGCCTGACGCTTAACCAGAACGTGCTGGATCGCCTGTTGCAGGGCGACACGCAATCTGGCGCCCCCGCCCTGGAAACCCTGAGTCTGGTGGCCCGCGATGCGTTCAACTTTTTCGGCAGCGTGACCCTCGACACCATTGATCCGCAGACCGGCCAGAGCCGTTTGCAGAATCTGGTGTTGGGTAGCCCGGCTATCTACGGCTCGGGCGCTGCCACCGATGTCGCGACGATCCGCACCCGCAATCTGATCTGGAACGGGGCGACTCAGGCCCCGGGTACGGTGGTCAACGACGGCGCCGGCAACGGGCACGGCACGCTGGATATTCAGGCGCAGCGGATCGAATTGGGTTATGGCCCGAACCCGCAGCCCAATGGCCTGGATCGCAATAACCGACTGGCCCTGGGATTTGCCAACGTCAACTTCAACGCCAGCGAGCGCATCACCGCCAACCACAAGGGCAGTCTGGCGGTGTACGAATCCCAAGGAGTTTATGACGCGGTCAAGGGGTTCAGCTACAGCGGCGGCAATCTCAATCTGCGCACGCCATTGCTGACCGGCGAGGCCGCCTCGGTCAGTGAACTCAAGGCGGGCAACAACCTGACTCTGAGTGGTAGCGCCACAACGGCTGCCGCGGATGCCCTCGGTGCGCAACTGAGCCTGACGGCACGCAGTGTTGTGCTCGACAGTCGCATCGTCCTCGCCAGCGGCAAGCTGCTGGTCAATGCCGAGGATGATCTGCTGCTTGGCAGCGGCGCGCAGGTGGACATGGCGGGCCGGGTTCTGCCGTTCAATGATGTGCAGAAATACAGCTGGGGCGGCGACGTGTCGTTGCAGAGCAACAACGGCAATATTCGTCAGTTGGCGGGCTCGCGAATCGATCTGTCCGCCGTCAACAATCAGGCCGGCCAATTGAGCGTTGTGGCCCTGGCCACTGACGCTGGACAGGTTGATCTGCAAGGGCAGATTGTCGGCAGCAGCAGTGGCTATTACGACGCGGGCGGTACGTGGGTGCCGTACAAGGCCGGTGGCGTGGACATTCGCGCCCAGCGCCTGGCGGGTGATTTGAGCCAGGCCTTTGCCAGCCTTAACCTGCGCTTGAATGCCGGCGGGGTAGTGGGCAGTCGAAGCTTCCAGTTCAAGCAGGGCAATCTGCGTATCGGTAACGAACTCAAAGCGGGCGAAGTCAATGTCTCGGTGGACAACGGCAACCTGACCGTGGACGGGGTGATCGATGCCAGTGGTGAACGGGTCGGCAGCATTCGCCTTGCCGGCAAAAACGGTTTGAACCTGACGGGCAACGCGCTGCTCGATGCCCATGGCCGCGTACTGCGCGTCGACAGCTACGGCAAAATCATCGACGCACCGAACCGCGCCATGGTTGAACTCAATTCAGGTGACGGCGTGCTGACGCTGGCCGCTGGTGCACGGATTGATCTGCGTCACGGCACCGATGCCGTGCCTGGAAACCAGGCGGGACAACGCGATGACGTATTGCGTGGGACGCTGGAGCTGAATGCACCGCGCCTGGGCGGCGGTGACATTGCGGTGGATGCCAGCGGTACGTTGAGTATTCAAGGTGCGCGCTCCATCGGGCTGAATGCCGTGCGAAGTTACAGTGATGCTGCCGATGGCACCGATCCGGCGGCCAGCGGTCGCCCGTATCAAGTGATCGATCAAGCCTACCTGGATCGCATTCACTCAGACAGCAGCGGCTTTATCGATGCGGCGCTGGGTAACAGTGATCTGCTACAACGCAAACTGGCCGGCCTCAACAATGCGACCTATGCCGATGCGTTTCATCTGCGCCCGGGGGTGGAAATCGTCAGCAAAACCGCTGACGGCGATCTGGTGGTGCAGGGCGATCTCGACTTGTCCGGCTACCGTTACGCCAGCCTCAACCCGCACACTCGCCGGACCTCGGTGTATGGCAGCGGGGAAGCGGGCAGCCTGGTGATCCGTGCCGGTGGCAACCTCGATATCTACGGCAGCATCAACGACGGTTTCGCACCGCCGCCGGAAACCGTGGACGACGCTGGCTGGAAACTGTTGCCGGGGATACAGCCTTTCGGCGGTGACCTGATCGTACCGGGCAGTGGTGTCAGCCTTGCCGAAGGGACGCTCTTTCCAGTTGGCGCCACCTTGAATTACGACCTGCCGATTCAAGCCGCCACACTGGCCGCGGGCACGGTGTTGCCGGTTCAGAGCACTTTGGCCGCACCTTACGTGTTACAGGGTGGAACGGTGCTGGCCGGCGATGTGCATGACGCGGCGGGTAACCTGTTGTATGCCGCCGGTACGTTGCTCGACAACGCTGTGACCCTGCCGACCGGCAGTCGTTTGGGTGCAGGTATTCGCTTGAACAACGCCACCGCACTGCAGGCCCTGCTCTGGCCCAAAGGCGTGCCGCTGCCGGGTGCGGTTGATGCCGACAATAAAACGGTGGGTGTGGTGTTGAACGGAACGTTGGCGCTGTTGCGGGGTTCGCTGATCCCCTCCATGACCAACGTGAAGCTCGCCGATGGCACGGTATTGCTCGACCTGCGTCCTGCCAATGGCAACCAGCAAGGTCGAAACTGGGCGATCGCCAGCATGCTGCCGGCGGGCAGTGCGTCGTGGTCGATGCGCATGGTGGCAGGGGCCGATCTGACCGCGGCCGACAGCCGTAGCGTGAAACCTCAGGCCAGCGTCGGCAACTTGCAGATGGCCGACACTCACTATGGTGTGAGCATGATCGAGGTGGCCGGCAAACTGGTCTGGGCGGTGGATAACGAGTATGGCTTTACACCGTACGAACCGGTTCCCGAGGAATACCTTGTGCTCTGTGATATCGCTCCCGGTTCTTGCGCGCCCATGGCGCGCAGTGTGTGGGCGCCTGGCAACTGGATGGGCATGCCGGATTACACACCGATGAACGATGACGAATTGTTCTGGTGCTCCATCGACCCGGCACTGTGTATTGAAAACAATCCGAGCAAGAGCGCCCAGGCCCACACGCAGATGTTCAGCGTTTTGCGTACTGGCACCGGCGACCTGGATTTGATGGCGGCCGGTAACCTCAGCATGGCCTCACCTTTCGGCGTCTACACCGCCGGCACCCAATCGGCAGACGTCGACGCGCGTTATAACCAGCCCCGCGGAAGGCTGTCGGCTGATGGCTCGGTATTGGGCAGCGCTGGCAGCGATTACGAAAAATGGGTCGATGGCGGCAGTGCCAGCCTCTATCAGGCCTGGTATCCGCAGATGGGCGGTAACCTGACGATCAATGCCGGCGGGTCTGTGTCGGGTGACGTGCTTGGCCGTCGCTCGGTCGCCACGGGCGACGGTACGCGGGAGCAGGTGCCGAGTGTGGCGGTGGGCAATTGGCTCTGGCGCCAGGGTACCGGCAACAACGATGTACCGACTGCCTGGTGGATCAATTTCGGCAGCTACGCTGCGCAGCCATTGCCAGCGCTGGGCGAGGAAACCAGACCTTATCTGGTGGGCTTTACCGGGTTCGGTACGCTGGGCGGCGGCAACATCAGTCTGAGCGCCGGCGGGGATGCCGGCATGCTCAAGGCCATGGGCGACGACAGGTATGCGTCGTACCCTCGCAGTCAGGGGTTGATCGTGGCTGTCGGCAGTACGGGCCGCGTGGGCAGTGACGGGAAGCTGCAACTGACTGGTGGCGGAGACCTGGATATTCGTCTGGGCGGTGTCCTTAATCCGTCTCTGCAGGCACGTGCCGGCCTGGCGGGTACCGGCACGCCGACGCACGACTTGCAGGGCGCGCTCATCAACCTGCGCGGTGCGGCGCAACTGACGGGCGCCGCGTTGGGCGGTATCAATCTGCAGTACGGCGCCTCGGCGCTGTTTCATGACCCACGGGAAACGCGCGCCTTCGACCCGTTCAACTCGACGGCCAGTAATGCCAGTGGTGGGCTGGTGCTGATTCCCGGTGACTCCGGCATGCGCCTCAACACCCGCGGCGATCTGGTGTTGGGTGGCGCCGCCGATCCGGGCCGTGTGAGGTTGCAGAACTCCACACCGTTTACCACGGCGGATGGCATTTACCATGCCGGTGGCGGTTTGAGTGGTTTCTCGCTGTGGACCGATCACACGGCCATCGATTTGTCCTCGGCCGGCGGCAACCTGACGCCCAGCACCCAGTTGATGGAAACCACCGGGCAGGACCCCGTCGCCGGGCTTAACGGGTCACCGACCGATGACCGCTTCGTCTTTCCTTCGATATTGCGTGCCGTGGCCGGCCAGGGCTCGATTTATGCGGGACCATCAGCGGCCTACGGCATAGGCAACCCGGCGCCGGCTCTGGCCTGGTCATTGCTGTTGGCACCTTCCAGCGCGGGGCAGCTTGAACTGATCGCTGGGGATTCGATCTATGCCGGCGGCTACGCCATCAACCAGTCAGGGGCCAGCCCAGCGGCGCTCGCCACACCGTTTGCACCCGCGTTCAATGGCTACGGCAACAACCAGTCCGCTCGGCCGATCACGACCAACGCCGGCAGCGATGGTGTACTGGCGCAAACCAATTCGCGCTATCCACTGTTTGCCTTTGGTCCCGATAGCTACTCGGGGTTGAGCAGTGTTCAGGGGCCGGCGCGCTTCTATGCACTGACCGGTGACCTGGTAGGAATTCGCACGGGCGAAACGCTGGCGTTCGCGACCACGAAGCGCACCTGGTATGAATCGGCAGGCCCGGTGTGGATGGTGGCGGGGCGTGACATCGTGGCGTCCGGTACCAATTTGGGGCAACCCACGTTTGCGCCCGTTGGGGGCATGAGTCGCAATAACGAACAGATCGCGTCTACCGGCAATCTGTTCGTGCATAACGATGCGCGCGACATTTCGCGGGTTTCGGCCGGGCGAGACATTCTCTACAGCAGCTTCGACATTGCCGGCCCGGGTGTTCTGGACGTCAATGCCGGGCGCAATATCCTGATGGAAGATCGCGCCAGCATCACCAGCCTCGGCCCTGTCGTGGCAGGTGATCAGCGCCCCGGTGCGAGCATCGTGATGCAAGCGGGTGCGGGCGCGCAGGGGCCGGATTACTCACGGTTCATTGCGCGTTATCTGAACCCGCAAAACGTAGCGGATTCAGCGGTGGCCCTCAGCGCGCAGCCGGGCAAAGTGGTCAAGACCTACGTCGAAGAACTGCAGAGTTGGCTGAGCCTCGGTTATGGCTTCAAGGGTGGCGACGAACAGGCGCAAGCGTTCTTCGCCGCACTGCCGAGTACCGAGCAGGCGATCTTCGCCCGGCAGGTGTACTTCGCCGAATTGCGTGCCGGCGGCCTGGAATACACCGATGCCAGTGGCCCGCGCACCGGCAGTTACTTGCGCGGTCGCAACGCCATTGCGGCGCTGTTCCCGACCACTGATGTCGCCGGCAATCCGATCCGTTACGACGGCGATATCACGATGTACGGCGGCGCCGGGGTCAAGACGCTGTTTGGCGGCGATATCCAGATGCTCACGCCGGGCGGTGGTCAGGTGTTCGGCATCGAAGGCGCTGCGCCGCCGTCGACGGCGGGGATCATCACTCAGGGTTCGGGCGACATTCAGCTGTACTCGCAAGGCAGCATTCTGCTCGGCCAGAGCCGGATCATGACTACGTTCGGCGGCTCGATTCTCGGCTGGTCCGCCGAGGGCGATATCAACGCCGGTCGCGGCTCGAAAACCACCGTGGTCTACACGCCGCCAAAACGTGTCTACGACAATTGGGGCAACGTCACGCTGTCGCCGTCGGTGCCGAGTACCGGTGCCGGTATCGCCACGCTCAATCCGATCGCCGAAGTGGCACCGGGCAACATCGACCTCATTGCGCCACTGGGCACCATCGATGCCGGCGAGGCGGGGATTCGCGTGTCGGGCAACGTCAACATCGCCGCGCTGACGGTGGTCAACGCCGCGAACATTTCGGTGCAGGGCAAAGCGACCGGCGTGCCGGTGGTGTCGGCGGTGAATACCGGCGCAATCACCTCGGCCAGTTCGGCGGCATCCTCCGCTACGCAAGCGGCGGAAGACGTCGCCCGGCAGCAACAGGCAGCGGCGCGGCAGAACCAGGCCTCGGTGTTCACCGTGCAGGTGCTCAGTTTCGGCAACGAGCAACTGGCACCAACGCGCGATGGTGCCAGTCGCACGCCGACGACCGGTTACAACCCCGACAGCCCGGTGCAGGTGCTCGGCGCCGGGGCATTGGATGAACAGGCGAAGCAGCAGCTGACCGAGGAGGAGCGTGGGCAGCTGACGTTGTAAAGGACTCTCGTGCAGTACGTTTGGGCGGCCGGTTGGCCGCCTTTTTTTATGAGTGGTTATGGATATTTTTTACGGGCGTGCAACAAGGTCAGAATTTTGATGTGGTCTGTCACCCGATAGACCAGTAAATAATTCGAGTTAATGACCATTTCGCGAGTGCCCGGTATTCGGCCGGAGCGGAAACCATGCGGTATCCAGGAAAGCCTTCGCGCTGCGGCGCTGATCTTTTGGTGCAGTGCAACTGAAGCGACAGTGTTGCGTTGTTCTACGTAGTCGATGATGTCAGCCAGATCTCCAAGAGCCGGTTTACTCCAGCTAACCGGCAGTGCGTCGATTCTTGCGTCTCTCTTCCAGCATCTGACCTAGCAGCACCATTGCCTCATCGTGGGGGATAGGCGGACGTGGATCATCAAGTGCGGCTTGTACCTTGGCGCGATACCAAAGGTCGTAATCCGCAGCCTCTTCTTCGGTTTCGAAGTCTGAAACGATAAGTGAAAGTTCAGCGCTCATCATGACCTCCATGATCAATGTGAAGCAGTCTAAGGGGGATGTGGCTCGTTGTCGTCACTGGCGGGACGAGGAAGACATCATCCGCAAACAGACGAGGCAAATCTGTCAGACGCTTTGCTTGTGATGCACGTGAAGTCGATCAGCTGTGTAGTTCAATTCTGTAGGAAATCAGCTTTTGGTCATCGGGCTGACGGCCGCCGCTCAAAGCCGCGGCCACAGCCACGCTGCAGTCAGTTACCGTCTGCAACCTTACGCTCGATCTCATCGACTTTGCGCTGCAGCTCTTCAGCTTCCTGCTCTTTGACCCGAGTGGAAGACGGCGTGATGACTTTGTCTACGCCCTCGGTGTTGTTGTCGCGGTCCTGCAGATCGCGCTCGACCACATTCACCGGTTTGCCGCTGGCATCGGTGGGTGGGGCGTTGGGGGTTTTGTCGTCGTTGGGGTTCATGGCGCTGGCCTCCTGTGGGTGTACATATTGGAGACAGCGCGGCGGCAGACGTTCGAAATTTTTCAGCGGCGAGGCCCTCTCCCGCAGGAGAGGGCACAGCGGTTGTTTCAGTCCTTGAGAATGTCGCGATCCTTGGTTTCCGGCAGGAAGAAGGTGCCGAGTATTGCCGTCGCCACTGCTATCACGATCGGGTACCACAGCCCGTAGTAGATATCGCCGGTGGCGGCGACCATGGCGAACGCCACGGTCGGCAGGAAGCCGCCGAACCAGCCGTTGCCGATGTGGTAGGGCAGCGACATCGAGGTGTAACGGATGCGCGTCGGGAACAGCTCGACCAGCCACGCGGCGATCGGGCCATAAACCATGGTCACGTAGATCACCAGCACGGTGAGCAGGAGCAGCATCATTGGGTAATTGATTTTCGCCGGGTCGGCTTTTTCCGGGTAACCGGCGTCCTTCAACGCCGCGCCGAGGCTGGCGGTGAAGGCGTCGTTGCGGACCTTGAAGTCGGCGGCGGGGAGGGCGCTGCCTTCGAAACTCTCGACGACGCGGTCACCGATGCGCACCTGCGCCACCGTGTTCGGTTCGGCGGTAACGTTCTCGTACGGAATAGCGCGTTTCGCCAGCAAGGTTTTCGCAAGATCGCAGGAACTGGTGAATCTGGCCTTGCCCACCGGATCGAACTGGAACGAGCACTGCTCGGGGCTGGCGATCACCTTGACTGGGTTTTTCTCCTGAGCGACGAACACGTCCGGATTGCCGTACTGGGTCAGCGCAGTAAAGATCGGGAAGTAAGTCAGCGCCGCGAGAATGCAGCCAGCCATGATGATCGGTTTGCGCCCGATGCGATCGGACAGGCTGCCGAAGATCACGAAGAACGGTGTGCCGATCAGCAGCGATCCGGCGATCAGCAGGTTGGCGGTCTGCGCGTCGATCTTCAATGTTTGCAACAGGAAGAACAGCGCATAGAACTGCCCGGTGTACCAGACCACCGCCTGCCCAGCGGTGCCGCCCAGCAACGACATGATCACCACTTTGAGGTTGTCCCAGCGTGCAAAGGATTCGGTCAGCGGCGCTTTCGAGGCCTTGCCTTCATCCTTCATTTTCTGGAATACCGGCGACTCGCTCAGTTGCAGGCGGATGTACACCGACACGGCCAGCAGAATGATCGACAGCAGAAACGGAATCCGCCAGCCCCACGCCTCGAACGCCTCGTTACCCAGCGCGGTGCGACAGGCGAGAATCACCAGCAGCGACATGAACAGACCGAGGGTGGCGGTGGTTTGAATCCACGAAGTGAAAAAGCCACGGCGGTTGCGTGGCGCGTGCTCCGCTACGTAGGTTGCCGCGCCGCCGTATTCACCACCCAGCGCCAGACCTTGGAGCAGACGCAGGGTGATCAGAATCACCGGGGCGGCGACGCCGATGGTGGCGTAGCCGGGCAGCAAACCGACGATTGCCGTGGACACGCCCATGATCACGATGGTGATCAGAAACGTGTGTTTGCGCCCGATCATGTCACCCAGGCGCCCGAAGACGATGGCGCCGAACGGCCGCACCGCAAACCCGGCGGCGAAGGCCAGCAGGGCAAAGATGAACGCGGTGGTTTCGTTGACGCCGGCGAAGAAGTGCTTGGCGATGATCGCCGCCAGCGAGCCGTAGAGGTAAAAGTCGTACCACTCGAAAACCGTGCCCAGTGAGGAAGCGAAGATGACCTTGCGCTCCTCCTTGGTGATGCCGCCGCTGCGCGGTGGCGTGCCGGTGGATGCTGTGTCGATTGTGGCCATGGGTGTTCTCCGTCGTGCTTATTGTTGTAGGCCGGAGTCCCCCGTTACTGCCTGTCGCACTCTGGCCCGTTGGCATCTGCCGCCGTTGCTCTAGCGTGAAGCTTGCACAGTCTGACCGCCTCGCAGAGCTGCAAGGTTTCCTGAAGCATAATCAGCTTTTGGCGAATATCCACTTGGGCTTTGTCGCGCTGTCGATTAAAGATCAGTGGCTTGCGGCCGATAGCTGCCGACCAGCCTTCTTCAGACTTAACTTTTCAGGGACGATGCCCATGAATGCTTCATTGCAGAGCGCTGCGGCGCAAATTCGCCAGGCGGTGCGGGTCGCCACCGAGGGGCTGGTGGGACGTGAACAGTTGGCCGAACTGATTGTTCTGGCTGCCGTCGCGCAAGAGCATATCCTCGTCATCGGCCCGCCCGGAACCGCCAAAAGTGCCGTCGTACGCCGCGTGGCGCAGTGCATGGGCGGGCGCTATTTCGAGTACCTGCTGGGGCGTTTTACCGAACCTTCTGAACTGTTCGGCGCGGTGGATCTGAAAAAGCTGCGCGAAGGCACAGTAGAAACCGACGTCAGTGGCATGCTGCCCGAAGCTGACATCGTGTTCCTTGATGAGGTCTTCCTTGGGTCCACTGCCATCCTCAACACCCTGCTTGGCGTGCTCAACGAACGGCGCTTTCGGCGTGGTCATACGCACATTCAATGCCCGTTGCGTGTCTGCGTCGGCGCTTCCAATGGTTTGCCGGACGATGAAGCCCTGGCGGCGTTTGCTGACCGCTTCCTGCTGCATCTGTTTGTCGATTCCGTGCCGGACAATCAGCTTGAGGCGATGCTCGCCGGCGGCTGGCAATCCGAACAGCGGCCGGTTCAACAGTTGCTCGGTCTGACTCAACTGGACACCCTTGGCCAAGCGCTGCAGAACGTTGACCTGAGCACCGTTCGCCCTGCGCTTGCGCACGCGATTCGCCAATTGCGCGAGGCCGGTATCGACCTGTCAGATCGACGTATCGTCAAATCACAACGACTGATCGCTGCCGCCACGTTGCTCAGCGGACGTCTGCACGCCAGCGCTGCCGACCTGTGGCCTTTGCTGTATGTGTTGCCGACCCGGGAAACCCAGCAGCACGGCCGTGAAATTCTGCGGGAGATGTTGGCGCAGTCCAGTAACCGCCATCTGTTCAGTGCGGTCGAGGAAGCGACCCTGCAACCGATGTCTCGAGTCAGCCGCTTGCTGGAAACTGCCGAAGAGTATCTGGCCCGTACCGAGCCGCCGGCGAGCGCACTGCTCGAAGGACTGCTGCGTGAGATCGATGCGAACTTCGATGACCTGACGATCCCGGCGTCGCTGCAGGATGTGCGCGGTCAGGTGGCGCGTCTGCTGACGACTGCCGCATGACTGTCCGCTCTTTCAGCTGGGGCTGGCGCCCACGGCAGGTGCCGGTCACGCCTCAAGCTGCGGTGGCGTGGGGCGACGTTGCCCGGCGCCTGCATGCGCGGTTGCTTTTGCTGCCGACTGAGCAGGCCTCACGTTTGCAAGCCACGGCCAATCGAGACGTCCTGGTGGTGGCCGGTGCCGCTGCGGATCTGCCCTGGATCGACGGCGTCGCTTACGCTGCGATGGACGCCAAGGCACCGCACCTGTGGTTGCCGACCCGCTGGGAGCCTGACAGACCGACAGACCTGCTGGCACACGCGTTGGCGGAGAAATTCCAGCGAACTCCGCTGCTGTTGTGGCGGGACCCGCCGACTGTAGTGCCTCTTGATCGACAACTGCCGGTCAGTGCAACGCATTTACAGCGCATTGAATATTTATGGGCAGGACGCTGATGCAATTACCTGAATCCTTGCACCCCTGGCGCGAGTGGCTGCAATGGTTCGCCCCGGAACAACTGCCGCTGTTTGCCGATCTGCTCGGACGACTGGCGCCGACACTTGGCCCGCTGCGAGGCTTGCAGCAGGGCGGTGTGCCTGAGCCGGACGGTCTGGATAATTTGCAGCGGCGCGGGTCGTACGAAAGGCTGCTCGGGAGTGAATGGCTGCTGGCTGATGAAGCGCCTGATGAGTTTCTGCGCCGTGCGGCCGTGGGTGAACACCTGTTTCTCGCACCGCAACGCCGCGCTCGCCAAGCCAGTCGGCTGATCGTGGTGCTGTTCGACGCCGGGCCGCTGCAACTGGGCGCAGCCAGGCTGGTGCACATTGCGTGGCTGATTTTGTTGGCGCGCCGCGCCGAAGAGGCCGGGGCGCAGCTGCTCTGGGGCGTTTTACAGCATGAGCCGCAGTTGCACGCGTTCGATTCCGCAGCACGGCTCAAGCAGCTGCTCGCTGCACGCACTTTCAGCACAGTGAGCGATGCGCACTGGCAGGCATGGTGCAGCTGGCTGCAGGGTGCGCCTCAGCCAATCGGCGAATGCTGGCGGGTGGGGCAACGTCTGCCGGCGGCTGAGCGGCGCGTCTCTTCCCATTCGGTGCAAGTATCACGCAGTCTCGATGGCAGCAGTCTGTCGGTGCAAGTGCAGGCCGCGCATTGCCGTCGCGTGTCGCTGCCGATGCCCGACGAGCGTCTTGCCCTGCAACTGCTCAAGGGCCAGTTTGAAGGCGAGGTCGTCACGGCTGCGCCTTCGGCCATGGGGAGCGCGCCGCGCGTGGTTCTCACGTCACAACCGGTGATATCCAGTGCCGGTAACCGTGTCGCGCTGAAAATGCTCGATGCACCGGGGCTGGTGGTGATCAGGCTGCCAGAGCTTCATCAAAGGAAGCCATTGGATGTGCGTTGCATTCTGTGGAGCAGGGAACGCATGCCGCTGACCGCGTTGTTCTTCGGTCGCGCTGTCGGGGCCATTCTCAGCAATCAAGCACAGCTCACGTTCTGGGGCATTCCAGGTTGCCCCCCGGTGGAAAGGCCAAGCCTGGAGGTGCTGAAAATGCCGCCGGGCACGGCAAATTTCCTTCCGGCCGTGGGCTTGCAAGCCAGGCTCGCCAGTCGCTTGTTTCTACTCGATAGCCAAGGGCACCTGGCCTACTGGATTGTGAAGCACCCGAAAAATAGCGACGTTGCCGGAACAGGGCAGACCCATCATCTCGCGAACAATGTGCTGTCGATGGCGCAGGTATTCGGTGATGTCCTGGCCTACGTGCGCCGTGACGGCGATTGGTTGCACGCGCACTCGGTCAATCCGGATGGACGAGGTTCGGCGCATGCGCTGGGAAAGGCCGAAGGCGTCAGCCAGGTCCTGTTTGCGAGCAGCGTCCGTTGGCGTAACGGTTTCGGTGGCTGCGCTTTGCGAACGATGAACAACGAATGCGAGAGCTGGCTTGTGTTTGCTGCCGCCGGGTCGCCGGCGGCGACGTTACGTCTGGAACTGGCACGCGGCTGGAAAGGCATCGGCCTGGTGCACGAAGACCACCAGCGGTATCTGCTGCTGATGCTCAGTCCCGGTCAACAGGCGATTGTCCTGCACCACGGTGACGACATGGAAACCCTGTTCACCACCAGCGACGTGATTGCCAAACTCAGCTTCTGCCCGGTGAGCGGGCTGATCGCTGCACTGACCAGTGCCCGAGAATTGCTTGTGTACTCGGTGCCGCGACGATTGATGCGTCTGCGGGTGTTGTGTAATCAGGCACCGGAAAACGAGGTCGGCAAACATGCATGAAACGGACGCAGGATTGATCCGCCGCCCGATGTTGACCGGGCGTCAACGGATAGCAGGTTTGTGGTTCTCCGCTGAGCGCTTCTCGCAAAACGAGCGGGCACGACTGCTTCTTGAGAACTGGCAAACCGGTGCCGCTGCCTATCGTTTTGCCCAGGGTGACCTGCTTTGCCTTGCTCAGACAATAACCGTACAGTGCGAGGCGGTAGTCGGCTGGCCGCTGATTCACGTTGGCCGTACCCTGTGTTCGGCGCTGCTGGATCCGCAGGAAATGCAATGTCTGCCGCAGGCTGATCTCTGGCTGGTGCGCGGCAGTCAGGTAAGTGCCTTGCATCTACGCGATGCACTGTTGTTGTCGCCGGGTGAGTGGCTGGACATCACAGGCGTCACGCTCCTCGATACCTACGATTGTCGCCAGGCATTGCCGGAACCGCTGATCGAGCAACTACCATTCAATACGGACATTCGCCAGATCCTCGGCGATGCGTTGAAGCCGGTCACTGCGCAGCAGCAGCAGGTCATGCAGGCTCTGCTTGAACGACAGCATAAGGCGAAGGCTGCGCCGCACCAGCCCCGACAATCCGAGGGCGCTGGCTGGACGTCACCTGAGCCAGTTGCTCTGCCATGGCTGAAACTCGTCGTCAGTCTGGTGTTGTTGTTGGCCGTGTTCTGGATGGGCTACCAGGATCAGCACAGCGGTGTGAACGCGATTCAGGTGGATCGCGTAACGTCGCTGTCGGTACAGATCGGCGCCGTGGTGGTTGGGTTGCTGATCGGCGCAATTACATTGACGCTGCTCCTCGCTGGCTTGGGGCATTTGCTGCGACGGCCTGTAGCGATGGCGCCCTCTGCTTCGAAGGCGCCATTGCAGCCCGCAATTGCTGCTCGCGCGCAATCTGCCGTACACAAACCAGCGCTCTGGCGCCGCTGGGTCACGCGGCTGACTCAACATTCGCGGTTGTCTGCGCTCTACGGCAGACGTCAGGCGAGGTACATCCAACGCATGCTCGCGATGTTCGAAGACGGCGATTTTGAAGAAGCGCTGCGCCATGCCATTCCCCTGGGCGCCGAACAGCACAGCGGGGAGCAATCATTCGGTACCCCCCAGCGCCGTACGGATCTGTCCATCAGCCGGCACTCCACGCTGGCCAGGGCGATGGTTCTCGAGCATGACATCGAGACCGATCTGCGCCGCATCTACCGCCAGACGTTCGAACGGCTGGATCGGCAGCAGCGCATCGAAGAGGCGGTGTTTGTGCTCGCCGAGTTGCTCAAAGTCCGTGACGAGGCGCTGGACTATCTGGAAAAACACGGGCGTGAGCAACAGGCAGCCGACCTTGCGCTGGCCTGGGACATGCCCGCTGCGACGATCGTGCGACTCCTGTGCCTGGCCGGCGATTGGCAGCGCGCCTTATTGGTTGCGCGGCGTGACGACGCTTTCGCAGATGCCGTGGCCATGCTGCAGGAGAAGTCGCCGCTGTTCGCTGAGCGCTTGCGCCTGGAATGGGCTGAGTCGTTGGCGCGCAAGGGGCTTTGGTTGCAAGCTGTCGAAGCGTTATGGCCGCTGACGGCCGAGCGTCAGCGGGCGACGCAATGGCTGTTGAATGCCGAGGCAGCCGGCGGCAGCCTTGCTGTCGGGGCATTGGTCAAACGGGCGATCCTCCTGCCCGATACCCTGATTGCTTACGCTGAACGCGTCGAACAAATGCGCGACGACCCGGCGCGTCACGGCGAACGTGCCACATTGGCCGAAAGTCTTTTGCAACATAAGGCGCATACAGGCGCGCTGGCCTGGCTGGCGGGCGCCACCGTCCATGCGGTCATTGCCGATCAGCTGGACGGGCACGGGCGCCTGTCGCAGACCCAGTTGCAGGCACTGGTCAGTATGAGCAAAGACAGACTTCTGCAGATAGATCTGCCGGAACAAATGCCGATGCGCCCGGCAGCCCATGCACGAAGCAAGGATGACTTGCCCTTGCAGTGGCAAGCTCCGCAAAGAGGCATTCGGCCGATCCTCGACGCTGTGCCGCTGGAAGATCAACGCTATTTGCTCGCGCTGGGCGAAGCCGGAGCGGTGGTGATTGATGCCCATGGCCGGGCACTCTTCCAGTTCGCGTTGCCGGCCCAGCATATCGTGCTGGCCCAAGGGCGGCAGGTGGCGCTGGTGCTCGCACGCCGTGACGAGGTGTGGCGCATCGGCAAACTGGATCTGGTGACGCGTGTGGCTACCGATCTCGGGGTACAGATGTTCGATGTGTTCAGTCGCACCTTCAACGGTTCCAACTGGACGATCGGACGCGGACGGCAGGTGCGGGTGGTGGATGTCGACCGAGGCTTCGAAACTCTCTGGCACGTAAGCGACCTGCCTGCGCCAATCCGCGCTCTGAAAGACGATGCATTCAACGAGACCCTTTGGCTGGCCGAGCCGGAGAAAGGCGCGCAGGTGTGGAATTACCGATTGCCTGAGCGCCGCTTGATGACGCGGCTCGAAGTCCTCCCGATCGGTCCTGCCGATCGCTATCTGCTCAACGCCGATGGCCGGGTCAAGGTCATGACGGTTCTGCCTGAAAACGACGCCGGCGAGCCCGAACTAGTGATCGAGGGGCAACACGAATGCAATCACTATCCCTTGCCGGAACTGCACATCCATGAGGCGCAGGATGAGCGGGTGGATGTCCACTGGCATGAACACGTGATGTTTATCGGGTATCCGGTCAATGACCACGATCTGCGCTGGCACTTCATTGCCACCGGTAGCATGCGGCATATCGTGACACTGCAATGGCCTCGCCACGGTGTTCGCCTACGCGCCGTCGGCGCCGACTATGTGCTGTTCGACGATCAGGGCCGATTAAGCCATTTCAACGTCGACACCGTCACACAACACAACCTGACACTGAACTGACTGAGTTGCCGGCCTACGCGTTGACCCAACGCTGCCGGCTCCAGGCGCTCAACCAGTCGACCAGAAACACCAGCAGCAGCATCGCCAGAATCACCGTGCTGGCCTGGGCTTCCTGGAACAGGCTGAGGCTGACATACAGCATCTGCCCCAGGCCGCCGGCGCCGACGAAACCGAGCACGCTGGCCATGCGGATGTTGTTTTCCCAGCGATACAGGCAGTAGGCGAGCAGTTGCGGGGCGAGGTTCGGCAGGGTGCCGTAGCAGAACGCGAGAAGCGGATTGCCGCCCTGCAAGCGAATCGCCTCGGCGGGTTGCGGCGGGGTGTTTTCCAGCGCTTCGGCGAACAGCCGACCGAGTACGCCGGTGGTGTGCAGAGCGAGGGCGAGGGTGCCGGCGTTCGGGCCGAGACCGGCGGCGAGCACCATCAGCGCCGCCCAGACCAGCTCCGGAATCGCCCGCAAGCCGTTGAGCAGCAGACGCGCCGCGCTTTGCAGCGGCCAGCCGAAACGCCCGGCAGCGGGCAGCGCGAGGACGATGCCGAACAGCGCCGCAAGCAGGGTGCCGAGGGCCGACATGGCCAGTGTTTCCAGTGAGCCGTGAGCGATGGCTTTCAGATACCCGGCGCTCAAGTCGGGACTGAGGAAACGCTGCACATAACTGCCCATCTGCTTGAGGCTATTGGCGCTGCCGAGTTCGGCGAGATCCAGTTCCAGATAAGCGAAGGAAGCGAACACCGCAAATGCGATCACGACGATCAGCAGCAGGTTGATCAGGCGCCTCATGTCAGCCTCCAGCGCAGCAAGCGGCTGAGTTGATCGGCGCACAGCACCAACAGCAGGAACGTCAGCAACATGCTGGCGACTTCACCGCCGGCAAACATGCGGATCGACAGGTCAATCTGTTGCCCCAGGCCACCGGCTCCGACAAAGCCCATCACCACCGAGGCACGGATCGCGCACTCCCAGCGGTAGACGGTGTAGGAGAGCAATTCGGCGGCGACATTCGGCAACGTGCCGTAAGCAAACGCCGCCAGTCGACCGCTGCCGGCCTGCAACAACGCATGCGCCGGGCGCTGGTCGGTGGATTCGAAAATTTCTGCGTAGACCTTGCCGAGCATGCCGCTGTAGGTGATGGCGATGGCCAACACGCCCGCCGCCGGGCCGAGGCCGACCGCGCGCACAAACAACAGCGCCCAGACGATCTCCGGCACGCTGCGCAGAAAGATCAGCAAGCCGCGCACCGGCCAGCGCAGCAAACGCCCGGGCAGGCTCGGCACGCCGCCCCGCGAAGCGGCAGAAAGCGACAGTGCGCGGCTCGCGATCAGGCTCGCCGGCACCGCCAGCAGCAACGCCAAGGCCATGCCGGCCGTGGCAATCGCCAGGGTTTGCAGGGTGGCTTTGAGCAGCAGTTGCATAAACGCCTGATCGTGCGCGGGTGGCCAGAACGCCGAAACGAAACGCCCCATTTCGTTCTGGCTGTCGGCCTGAAACAACACGCCCAGGTCCAGCTCACTGAGCTGAATGCCCGGCCACAGCAGGGCCAGCGCCAGCAGCGTCAGCAACAGTCGCGGCCACGCCGCCGGATCCCGTGAATCGGCCTTCAGCATCGCGGAATCTGCACAATCAAAGGCGCGACCGCTGGCGCAGGCGATTGCAGTTGTTCATTGGCGTACAGCGCATCGAGCTTGTCGCGGCTGACTTGATCGGATGGGCAATCGAAAAGAATCTGCCCGTCGCGCAAGCCAATGATGCGTGGAAAGTGCGCCAGCGCCAGGTCCACCGCGTGCAGGCTCGCCACCAGCGTGACGTTGTGCTCGCGAGCATGGCGCGACAGGATCGACAGCGTATGGCCGGCAAGCACCGGGTCCATGGCCGAGACAGGTTCGTCGGCGAGCAATATTTCCGGCGCCTGATACAGCACCCGCGCAATGCCCACGCGCTGCAACTGCCCGCCGGACAATTGCTGGCAATGGGCGAACAGTTTGTCGCCCAGATCCAGTCGCGCTAACGCCGCGCGAGCGCCCGCCACATCCAGTGGATGCAGCAGGTTCAGCAGACTTTTGCCCAGACTCCACTGACCGAGCTTCCCGGCCAGCACCGCCGTAATGACCCGCTGACGCGGCGGAATCGGCGGCGCCTGATGCACCAGGCCGATGCGCGCGCGCAGCCGCTGCCGCTGCCGCGCCGACAAGTGCCAGGCGCGTTCGCCGAGCACTTCGATGTCGCCACTGCTGGGCTTGAGCGCGGTGGCCAGCAGATTGAGCAGGCTCGACTTGCCCGCGCCGGACGGGCCGATGATCGCTACCTGTTCGCCAGCGCCAATCTGCACGTCGATGTTACGAAGGGCATCGACGCCATTGGCATGGCGCAGGCTGCCCTGGGTGAGGCGTAGGGTCATTTCAGCAATTCGGCAGCGCGGGCGGCTTCCTCGATGCCCTTATAGTTTTCAGGCTTGGTCTCGATGAAACGACTGGCGGCCTGCAGATCGAGGATCTTCTTCTGCTCAGGATTGGCCGGGTCGAGGTCGAGGAAAGCTTTCTTGATCTTCGCGGCCAGCTTCGGATCAAGGGTGCCGCGCACGGTCCAGTTGTAATCGAAGTAGGTCGGGGTGGTGGCGAAGACTTTGACCTTGTTGGTGTCGACCTTGCCGGCGTCGACCAGTTTCTGCCAGACGCTGGCGTTCAACACACCGGCATCGACCTTGCCGGCCTGCACCCAGGCAACGGTGGCGTCATGCGCGCCGGAGTAGGCGACACGGCTGAAATAGCCTTCAGGCTTGATGCCGTCGTTCTTCAGCATGAAGTAACGCGGCATCAGGCTGCCCGAGGTGGACGACACCGAACCGAAGGCGAAGGTCTTGCCCTTCAGGTCGGCGAGACTTTTCACGTTCGGGTCGGCGGTGATGAATTTGCTGGTGAACTGCGCGTCCTGCTCACGCTGCACCAGCGGGATCACTGGCGTGGTGGCGTCGGTCTTCAAACGTGCCTGCACAAAAGTGAAACCGCCGAGCCAGGCCATATCGAGGCGATCGGTGGCCAGGGCTTCAACCACCGCCGGGTAGTCGGCGACAGGCACAAACTGCACCTTCATGCCCAACTGCTGCTCAAGATAGGCACCCAGCGGTTCGAACTTGCGCAGCAGCTCGGTCGGGGCTTCGTCGGGAATCGCGCTGACGCGCAGGACATCAGCGGCTTGCGTCATCAGGGCAGAAAAAGACAGCGCCAGACCGGCGGTGAGGGCGAGGGTACGCTTGAACATAGAATTCTCCGTTTCGTAAGCGTCAACATTCGAAGGGCTGCCGGTAGTCAACGGCGCGCCACGTCAGGGTAGACGAAACGGCGAGGTTATACGCATTCGCGAGGAGATTGGCCAGCCTCCGTGCCGGCGCGTTGTGTCTGTTTATGTGCGGTTGCGGTCAAGCCGCTTCGGGCAGTCTGGCAATCACCTTGATTTCGAAATCGAAACCCGCCAGCCAGGTCACGCCGACAGCGGTGATGGTCGGAAACGGCGCTTCGCCCCAGAACTCCGGCACTACACTCCAGATCGTTTCGAACGTCGAGTGTGGATCGACCATGAACACGGTGACATCCACCGCATCATCGAAGCTGCAACCGGCCGCAGCGAGAATCGCATTGAGGTTGTTGAAGGCGGTGCGCACCTGGCCGGGCAAATCCGCCTCCGGTGAGCCATCCTCACGGCTGCCGACTTGTCCGGAGACAAACAGGAAACCGTTGGAGCGAATCGCCGGCGAGTAGCGGTGACGCTCATACAAGGCATGGCGGGCGGGTGGGAAAACTACATCGCGCTTGGACATGGGGCTGACTCCATCAGTGGGTTGATGGAAACGACTTTAGGTATTTGCAGTGCGCGGATAAACGCGCAAGCTTGGCGTTCACTGTTTGCAAATCCCAAACAATCGAGGGGCGCGGATGGACCGGTTCGATGCGATGCAGGCCTTTGCCCGGGTGGTCGAGGCGGGCAGTTTCACCAAAGCTGCCGAAACCTTGCACATGAGCAAGACCACGGTGACGCAACTGGTGCAGCAACTGGAGGCGCGGCTGCGGGTCAAGCTGCTCAACCGCACCACACGCAAGGTCAACGTCACCGCTGATGGCGCGGCGTATTACGAGCGGGTGATCAAGCTGTTGGCCGACATGGACGACGCCGAAACCAGCCTGCCGGGCGCCGCCGCACGGCCACGCGGGCGCTTGCGCATCGACGTGCCGAGCCCGTTCGCGCGGCACATTCTGGTGCCAGCCTTGCCGGATTTTCACGCGCGCTACCCGGACATCCAGATCGACATGGGCGTCAGCGACCGCATCGTCGACATCATCGATGAGAACGTCGATTGCGTGGTGCGAGGCGGCGAGCTGCTCGATCAATCATTGATGGCGCGCAAGCTAGCCGAACTGCCCTTGGGTGTTTTCGCCGCGCCGGCTTATCTGAATCGCGAAGGGACGCCTGAGCACCCACTGGAACTGCAAGACTCCCATCACCGCGTCGTTGCTTTCCTCTGGGCTCGCACTGGTAAACCTCTTCCGTACACGTTGCACAACGGCACCGAGCGCCTGCAGATCAAGGGCCGGCATGTGCTCGCGGTGGATGACGGTAATGCCTATCTCGCGGCGGGGCTGGCCGGCATGGGGGTGTTGTGGTTGCCGACGTATATGTCTGACGCGCATGTGGCGCGGGGCGAGTTGGTGCAGTTGTTTGAAGGCTGGCAGCTTGAATCGATGCCGCTTTATCTGGCCTATCCGCCAAATAGGCATGTCAGCCTGAAGTTGCGGGTTTTTATTGATTGGGTGGTTGGGCTGATGGCGGCGGCAGCGCCAATCGTGACGCACCAGTCACGGCCATGATTGACTCTTGCGCAGAAGCGGCCAACTATCGCCGCATAACAACGACCGATGGACCCGACCTTGATTGAACGACGTCAATTCAGCGGTGGCATGAAGGGCAAGAACCTTCGCTATCTGAATGAACAGAACCCCGATAACACCGGTGTGACCCGCACCGGTTTCCTCTTGCTTGAACATTTTTCACTTCCGGCCTTCACCCAGGCGCTGGACACGGTAGTCACCACCAACCTGTTGCGCCCGGGACTTTTCTCGTCGCGCACCTTCGGCCTCGGCGATGGCGAAGTGATCAGCGATCTGGGCCTGGTCATCCGCCCCGATGCGCGCCTGGATTCTGCTGCGCTTAACGAGCTGGATCTGCTGGTGGTGTGCGGTGGTTATCGCACCGAATTGCGCGCCAGTGACGAATTCATCGGCCTGCTCAAGTCCGCAGCGGAGCGGGGCGTGAGCCTGGCGGGATTGTGGAATGGTTCCTGGTTTCTCGGTCGCGCCGGTTTGCTCGATGGCTATCGGTGCTCGATCCACCCGGAACATCGCCCGGCACTGACCGAAATCGCCAAGAGCACCCACGTCAGCAGCGAACCCTATGTGATCGACCGCGACCGCCTTACCGCCTCCAGCCCGTCCGGGGCCTTCCACATGGCGCTGGACTGGATCAAGGGCTTGCACGGCAAAGCCTTGGTCGAGGGCATCGAAGATATCCTCGCCTTCGAAGAGTCGCGCTACCGGCGCATCAAACCGGATGAAAACATCTGCGTCAGTGCGCCGTTGCGTGAAGTGATCAAACTCATGGACGCCAACCTCGAAGAACCGTTGGAGCTGGAACAATTGGCGGTCTACGCCGGCCGCTCACGGCGCCAGCTCGAGCGCTTGTTCAAGGAGCAACTGGGCACCACGCCGCAGCGCTATTACCTGGAACTGCGCATCACCGAAGCACGGCGTCTGCTGCAACACACCGAGCTGTCGCAGGTGGAAGTGCTGGTGGCGTGTGGTTTTGTTTCACCGAGCCATTTCAGCAAGTGCTATAGCTCGTACTTTGGTTATCGGCCTTCGAAGGAGAAGCGGCTGGTGAAATAGGGCCAGCCGTTAATCACGCTGACTCCGGTCAATAACGAAGCGTGAAAAAAGGGCGCCTTGTCGGGCGCCCTTTTTATTTATGCTTGCGTGCTTGATCTACAGCCGATCAGCGGGATTTCTTTGTGTTCGACGTTGCGGCGTTGCTCAATCCTTTGGAATTGTGCTCCCCAGGGGTTGAGGTAGAGATAGCAGCAGCTTTGGTCACGCCGCGAGTATCCCGGGACTGGGCGATGCCCGAAGTCGTTGAGCCGTGCCCGCTATCGTCATTGCGAACGCTGCCGTAGTGATTGCCGCTTTCACCGCGGTCGCGGACAGCCTTGCCGGCATGATCACTGCTGAGTCCATTGCCTCGGCCGTTGCTGTTGGCGCTGCCGTGATCCGATCCGCTGTGACCGCCGCCTGTGCCACCACCGTGACCACCGCCGTTCCCGCCATTTCCACCGCCGCCGCCATTACCGCCACCGCCACCGCCGCCATTACCACCGCCACCGCCATCCTTTGCATAGGCAGAATTCATGATCGAGAGGTCAGCAGGGAGAAGTGGGGCGGCTGCGAGCATCATGGCGCAGGACATGACAGCAACGAGACTCTTGTTTTTTAAAAGCATGATAGCTTCCGTAGGGGGGATGGATATCGCATCAGTTCAGACGCGATCGCCCCCCTCTGGTTCAAATCCTGCGACAGACGGAACGGCAGCGAGACCGCGCCTATAAGTGATCCGCATCAACCACAGCCTGTGCAAACGCCTTCGGATCCTCCTGCGGCAAATTGTGCCCAATCCCACCCTCAATCAACCTGAATTGATATTTGCCGGTAAAACGCTTGGCATAGTCCTCGGGCTTGGGATGTGGCGCTCCATTGGCGTCGCCTTCCAGGGTAATCGTCGGCACGCTGATCGACGGTGCAGACGCAAGCTTCTCTTCCAGTGCGGCATATTTCGCCTCGCCCTGCACCAGGCCCAGCCGCCAGCGGTAATTGAATACGGTGATCTCGACGTGATCGGGGTTCTGCAATGCCTTGGCGCTGCGGTCGAAGGTGGCGTCGTCGAATTTCCACTGCGGCGACGCCAGTTGCCAGATCAGTTTGGCGAAGTCGTGGGTGTTCTTTTCATAGCCGGCGCGGCCGCGTTCGGTGGCGAAGTAGAACTGGTACCACCACTGCAATTCGGCTTTTGGCGGCAGTGGATTCTGCCCGGCGGCCTGATTGCCGATCAGGTAGCCGCTGACCGCCACCAGCGCCTTGACGCGCTCTGGCCACAGCGCTGCGACGATGCCCGCTGAACGCGCGCCCCAGTCGTAGCCGCCAAGCACTGCTTGCTTGATCTTCAGCGCGTCCATGAAGTCGATGACGTCGCTAGCCAATGCCGCCGGCTGGCCGTTGCGCAGAGTGGCTTTGGACAGGAACTGCGTGTCGCCATAACCCCGTGCATATGGCATCAGCACGCGGTAACCCTTGGCCGCGAGCAGTGGCGCGACTTCGTCGTAGCTGTGAATGTCGTAGGGCCAGCCGTGCAGCAGGATCACCACCGGGCCATCGGCAGGTCCGGTTTCGGCGTAGGCCACGTCGAGCAAGCCAGCCTTGATGTGCTTCAGCGGGCCGAAAGGAGCGGGCGCGGAATAGCTGACGGCGGCCGGTTCAGTGGTTTGCGCCTGAGCGCTGCCGACGGCGCCGAGGAGTGACAGCGCCAAGACTGACAAACCAAGTGCGGCTTTGAATTTAGAGGTATGCAGAGCCTGTTTCATGCTGACGTCTCCTTTGCGAGCCTGTGGCCAAGGGGCTGGATGAACCCTTGAAACCTTGGGTGCATTGAAGCGTAGCGACGTATCCGTTCTGTGTTCCCGGACGGCAGTTTTGCAAGGGCGTGTATGGCGGCGGGGCGCGTACACAGTGTGATACATGGCGATGAAACGGTGAGTTTTCGCGCGAAAATAATAAGTGGCTGTTTTAAAACAAAAAATATTTCATCTCGGGCTTCCCAAACGAAATGAATGTTGTTAAATTGCGCCCCGTTCTCACAGCGATCCTCACGGAGCCGCTGACCAGAGCTACAGGGGCGTCGCCAAGCGGTAAGGCAGCAGGTTTTGATCCTGCCATGCGTTGGTTCGAATCCAGCCGCCCCTGCCATCTACGAAAAAACGCCAACTTCGCAAGAAGTTGGCGTTTTTTTATGCCTGCGATTTACCGCGCTTGAGCCAACCGGGCTTGCGCGGCGCCGAAGCACCGCGCACGCCGGTCACTCAGTGCGGTGCGCGCGGGATGGTTTTCATCAGGTCTTCAGGGCTGATGTGGCCGACCACGCTGCCCGGCTGCGGCAGGTTGAGGATGTGGCCTTTCATCTTGCCGATGATGTGCATCTCGCACGGCTTGCAATCGAACTTCAGCGTCAGCACCTCATCGCCGTGGATCAACTGCATCGGCGCGACCTTGGTACGCACACCGGTGACGCCTTTGGCCTGTTTCGGGCACAGGTTGAAGGAGAACCGCAGGCAGTGCTTGGTGATCATCACTGGCACTTCGCCCGGCTCTTCGTGAGCTTCGTACGCCGCGTCGATCAGCTTGACGCCGTGACGGTGGTAGAAGTCGCGCGCCTTCTGGTTGTAGACGTTGGCGAGGAAGGTCAGGTGCGAATCCGGGTACACCGGTGGCGGCGTGGTTTCGGCCTTGCGGCTGCCACGCGGATGCGCGGCGACGCGGGCCGCCGTCAGCGCTTCGATCACTTCACGACGCAGGGATTTGAGCTGCGAGTTGGGAATGAAGAACGCTTGCGGCGCATCCAGCTTGATGTCGGTGGCGTGATACTGCGTGGTGCCGAGCTGGCCGAGCAGGTCGCGCAGTTGCTCCAGCGCCTGTTCCGGCTTGTTGGCAGCGCCGAACGGCCCGTTCAGGGTGACGCTGGCGCTGATGCCTTCTTCGCTGGTCGCGGTCACTTCCAGCTGTTCTTCACGCAGACGAGCGAACCAGCTCAGGGCCACGCGACGTTCCGAAGAGGTCTTCTGCAACGCCTGCTGCCAGTTGTGATCAAGGTTGCGATTGAGCGGGTGGCTCGGACGCAGCTTGAACAGGCCCTCGGGCATTTCGTTCGGCTCGACGCGGTAGCGGTAGCGCTTCTCGCCGTCTTCTTCGAACTCGCCCTTGGCCTCGGCGATGTTGGCGCGGAAACCGACCACTTCGCGTTTGACCAGTACGTTCAGACCGTCACCGTTAGACAGCGGCTCATGGGTGACAACCTGCATGTCACGCTTGCCGACTTTTTCCACCGTGCCGACCGGCAGGCCGGTGAAGGTCGGCGAATCGAAGGCGCCGATGTCGATCTTGCGATCAGTGACGAAATAATCGGTGCTGCCACGGTGGAAGGTCTTTTCCGGATCGGGCAGGAAAAAATGCACAGTACGGCCGCTGGAAGCGCGGGCCAGGTCCGGGCGGTCTTCGAGCACGTCGTCCAGACGCTGGCGGTAATAGGCAGTGATGTTCTTCACATAGCCCATGTCCTTGTAGCGACCCTCGATCTTGAACGAACGCACGCCGGCCTCGACCAGTGCGCGGATGTTGGCGCTCTGGTTGTTGTCTTTCATCGACAGCAGGTGTTTTTCGTAGGCGATTACGCCACCCTTTTCATCCTTGAGGGTGTAGGGCAAGCGGCAGGCCTGGGAGCAGTCGCCACGGTTGGCGCTGCGGCCGGTTTGCGCGTGAGAGATGTTGCACTGGCCGGAGAAGGCCACGCACAGCGCGCCGTGGATGAAGAACTCGATCGCCGCATCGGTTTCATCGGCGATGGCGCGGATTTCTTTCAGGTTCAGCTCGCGGGCCAACACCAACTGCGAGAAACCGGCCTGATCGAGAAACTTCGCTCGCTCGAGGGTGCGGATGTCGGTCTGGGTCGAGGCGTGCAGCTCGATCGGCGGAATGTCCAGCTCCATCACGCCCAGATCCTGGACGATCAGCGCATCGACACCGGCGTCGTACAGCTGATGGATCAGCTTGCGCGCCGGCTCCAGCTCGTTGTCGTGCAGGATGGTGTTGATGGTGGTAAAGATGCGCGCGTGGTAACGGCGGGCGAATTCGACCAGTTCGGCGATTTCGCTGACTTCGTTGCAGGCGTTGTGGCGTGCGCCGAAGCTCGGGCCGCCGATGTACACGGCGTCAGCGCCATGCAGGATGGCCTCGCGGGCAATGGCGACATCGCGGGCAGGGCTGAGCAATTCCAGGTGATGCTTGGGCAAGGACATAGTTTTTTTAGTCAGGCGGTCACGGGCAAGGGGCGCATTCTACCCGTGAAACGCGCGGCGGGCACGCGTGTGCTGCCCGATGGTGGCTGGCGATTGGCAAAGGTCGGCAAGCTATTGTGTTGAATGTGCCGGCCTCTTCGCGAGCAGGCTCGCTCCCACAGGGTTAGCTCCGGGCCGGAATACATCCACTGTGGCAGCGAGCCTGCTCGCGAAAGCGGTGTGTCATCCGAAAATCATTGAGTGACATCCGCAAATTCGATCAGCCCTTGGCGGCCATCGCCGTCACTTCCACACGCATCCCTTCAACCGCCAGCGAGGCCACGCCTACCGCCGCCCGCACCGGCCAAGGCTTGGCGAAATAGCGTTTGTACACTTCATTGAAAGCCCCGCGATCGGCCATGTCGGTCAGGTAAATGGTCAGGTGCAGCACCCGGTCCATCGAACTGCCGGCACGTTCCAGTGCGACTTTCAGCGCTTGCAGGGTGCACTCGCTCTGCTCGGTGATGCCGCCGAGTTCCAGGCTGCCATCGGCGCGGGTTGGAATCTGCGTGGAAACCATGATGCCGCCGAAGGTGGCAACGTCGGAAGAAATCGAATCGGTGTCGGGATCCGGCGTGAAAATGATGTCTTGATTGGCCATGGGCATCTCTTGTTTGAGTGAATGAAGATTGCGGCAGTTTACAGATTCCCTTCGGCCATGGCCCGCACGGGTTCAGACTGGCAAAGTCGCTTCTTCTGCGGCAATTGCCGCAAGCACACTGGGTCGCGCGCCGATGCGTTGCATATAGGTGGCCAGAGCTGGCCATTCGCTGATGTCGATGCTGAACGTCGGTAGCCAGTTCAGGACCGTGAACAGGTAGGCATCGGCAACGCCGAAGCCGCCCGTCAGATAGTCCCGATCCGTCAGGGTGCCCTCAAGGTAATCCAGCCGTTTGAACAGTTTTTGCCGAAAAATCGCTTTGACCGGCTCGGGGATTTCTACGCTGAACAATGGCGCGCTGGCGGCATGAATCTCTGAGCTGATGAAGTTCAGGTGTTCCTGCAAACGTGCGCGCTGCCACGTTCCTGCGGCAGGTGCCAAGTCGTTCCCGGGGACTTGATCTGCAAGAAACTGCAGGATCGCCGGGCCTTCAGTGAGCACTTCGCCGTTATCCAGTTGCAGCGCGGCCACGTAGCCTTTCGGATTGATCTCGCGCAAGTCACGGCCGTCAGCGGTGCGCTTGGTCTGGTTGTTGACGCGGATCATTTCGAACGGCAAGCGGAGTTCGCGCATGACGATATGCGGGGCGAGCGAACAGGTCATCGGTGCAAAGTACAGTTTCATGGCAAGTCCATTGAAAGTGGTGGCGCCACGATCCTCTGCGGGCAAAACTTCCGCAAAGGTCATTTGCAGTGCTAGCGTATGACAAATTCTCATGCGCTCCTTAGCCTTATGACTACCAGACTTCCTTCCCTCAACGGCCTGCGCGCGTTCGAAGCGGCGGCTCGTCATATGAGCTTTACCACCGCTGCGACCGAGTTGAACGTCACGCAGACAGCAATCAGTCACCAGATCAGGCGCCTCGAAGCCGAGTTGGGCGTGGCATTGTTCCTGCGCCTCAAGGATGGCCTGGCGCTTAGCGAAGACGGGCAGGCCTACCTGCCGGGGGTGCGTTCTGCATTTCAAGCGTTGCGCCATTCGACGCAACAATTACTCGAGTCGCGCGGGTCCAGCGTATTGACCATCAGCACGCTGGTCTCGGTTGCGTCGAAATGGCTTTTGCCGCGCCTTCCGGCATTTCAGCAGGCGTTCCCGGACATCGATGTGCGCATCAGCGCCACTACCGATCTGGTGGATTTTCGCCGAGGAGGCATCGACGCGGCGATTCGCTACGGACGGGGCGACTGGAAAGGTTTGCGCGCGGACTTTCTCATGGCGGATGAGGTATTTCCCGTGTGCAGTCCGGAAGTGGCGACGACATTGCACACTCCGGAAAATCTGGCTAGTCACACGCTTGTACAAGTTAGCGGCCTCACCGCCAGCGACTGGCAAGCCTGGCTCAGCGCCGCCGGCCAGCCTGCGCAGTTGGCCGACGGCGCGAAGCTGACCTTCGATCTGGCGATGATGGCGGTGCAGGCGGCAATTGACGGGCAGGGCGTTTGCATCGGTCGTTCGACTTACGTAAACGACGATTTGCGTGCGGGCCGATTGGTTGCACCGTTCGACCTGCGCCTGCAGGATGATCTCGGTTTCTATTTGGTTACACCCCATGAAACCGCTGAATCGCCAAAGATCAGCGCTTTCAGAGAGTGGCTTGTGGCGGTGGCCAGCAACACGTTTGTATAAGCATGTATCAACCCCCAGCCGATACACACGGCAACACCAAACTGCGCCTTCGAGACACATCCGCCCTACATGCCGAGCCCAAAGTAGCCCTCACACCAACACTACGCTCAAGAGGGCATCACCATGTACCGTCCACTGTTTCTGGCTTCTGCCGTTGTCTTCGCCTCCCTGACCGGCTTCGCCCATGCGGCGGATGCGCCGGCAACGAGCTGGCAGAAAGGTCTGAGCCGCACCGATCTGGTTCGTCAGGATCTCGGCGCTGACAATCGCGAAGTGATTCAGGCGCGTATCGATTTCGACGCTGGCGTCACCTCGCCTCGGCATGCGCATCCCGGCGTGGAAGTCGCCTATGTCATCAGCGGCACGTTCGAGTATCAGCTCGAAGGGCGGGCGCCGGTGATACTCAAGGCCGGCGATTCGTTGTTCATTCCGGCAGGCGTCGCGCATGTGGCCAAAAACGTCGGCAACGAGAAAGGCGTCGAACTGGCCACTTACGTTGTCCCGAAAGGCGAGCCCCTGCTTATCCTCAAGCCATGAGGCGCCAGTCCGCTATTTCGAGCGCGGCTTGCTCATCGCGCGCTTGATGCGCATCCAGTCCTGATAGGCCGCCGTTCGTTTGGCGTCGGCCATAGCCTTGGCTTCGCTGAAACGGGCCCAGGCTTCAGGATTGTCCGTGTCGTTCTCGATGATCCTGTAAGCCGCTTCTTCGAGCAGATCGGCCTCGCGGAACATCGCGGCATTCTCCGCCATCTCGTCATCCCACGAGCGGCCGAAACCGAATTTCAATGTGCGTTCTGTCATTTCACGTGATCCTCCTCCCAGACCAAAGGTACTGATTCTCGCCATTGCACCTCGGTTACGCCAAAGCGTTCCGCCATTGGTTTGGAAAAACGTTTCAACGGAGGTCGGCCGGGGCGGGGGATGGGCGCGATACCCGCGTCACAACTTGCCCATTGCCACGCTTCGGCATTGTTCATGGTTTTTGTGCGAATGACGAATGACCTGGGCTTCCCGTGAAGCAGGTAATCAATCACGTACAAATCCTCTCCGCTCATACATTTCCTCCGGCTGTTAAGAAGAGGGATATCTGGCGAAATGAATAATTCAGAGAAATTGAAACGGGCGTGATAACCGGCTAATTGGGCGCTTTGTAAGCCTGTACGGCAGATCGATTCTGTACAAGTTCGTCTGGAATTTTTGCTGAATTGCCGGTTGTTAAGACAGGAACGCGCCCGCTACGACGCGTTATCAAGTGGGACCGATCAGGAGTAGATGCACGAGCAGACAAAATCCGCGTGAACCTCGGTGTTTTCAATCGCCGTGATAAGGCCTGAATGCATGGCTTCTTCAGGATTGATGATGCGCGGCGCTGCTGTCAGATATTTCTCTGTCTCCAGCGCATTTTTTCCGTTGCTCGTACGCTCGGCGACAATCTGGGCGTAGAGATGCAAGTCGTAATCCAGGCTCATGGCGTATTCCGACATGCGCGAGTGATCGACCGAACCTTGCAGGTGCCAATGAAATGGGTGAAACAGAAACTTGCTGTGGGTACAGGCGGTGCGGCGCTGGCCGGCCAGAAAGACAATGTTGCCCATCGATTCGACCGTTCCCAAATTGTGGGTGTGTACCGGAATAGGCAGGGCCAACAGGAAGTTGTACATCGTGAAACCGTAACTGCATTCGCCGCCCATGGTGGCGATGTTGACGATCAGTCGCGGTGCATCTTCCTTTACGGCGAGCGAGGCTTTATCGATCAATTGGCCGCACGTCGAGGCATTGATCGGGCCGGTGAAGTTGATGACATGAACAGGCATGGCAATTCCCTCGGCTGGTCAGGACTCCTAAGCAATAGCTGTAATTTCGCTTGAATGAAAGTGGGCAGGGGAGCCGCGCTCCCCTGCACCCGACGCATCAACTGTTGCGCCCGCCACCATGGCTGTTTTGACCACCTTTGTGTCCAGCTTCAGAGGCTTTTTCCCGATCGTTGGCAAAGTTGCCGCCGCTGCTCTGGCCGCCCTTGCTGCCCGCTTCGGACGCTCTGTCCCGATCGTTGGCAAAATTGCCACCGCTGTTCTGGCCACCTTTGCTCCCGGCTTCGGAGGCGCGCTCAGGATCATTCTTGAAGTTGCCGCCACTGTTCTGGCCGCCTTTACTGCCGATTTCCTGATAGAACTCTTTATCGTGCGAAGCCGAAGTGGCATCACCACCTTTCTTGCCTGCTTCGTTAACCGACATGCTGCCTTGTTGTTTATCTTGTGCCATTTCAAACTTCCTCATTTTCTCTATATAGGCACTCGGCGAATCAAGGATGCACACACTACGTGCCGTCGTTGTTCGCGAAATGCTCATAAAGGTTACTGATGTCGTTTGCTTTAGTTGGTCTGGCTCGTCTTGTGACTACAAGTTAGACCTTTGCGCTAAGAGGAGCGCTCATAAGTCGGGGTTGTATCCGGTGTCCGGGAGTTTTCAGAATTTACTGCAAGTTCCCGGCGTTCATAACATTCCTGCTGAACACTTTCCCGGTGCCTTGGACTGATTTGCTGTCGTTCGACACAAGGTGACACCGACGGACTGTCCGACCTGGTCACGTGCGAACTGCGCGCTGCTTCGGGATACACTTCCGCTCCCTTGTTTCGTTGCACTTCGCCTCGTGCAAAAGCCGGTACCGTTCTCATGATTACGCTCCATCAGCTGATTTCAAAGGGCAGCGAGGCTGCCCTTGTACCGCTTGCTCAGGACTTGCGACCGCCGCCGTGGCTGTTCTGCCCGCCTTTGCGGCCAGCCTCGGATGCTTTTTCACGATCATTGGCAAAGTTGCCGCCCGACGACTGACCGCCTTTCTTGCCGGCTTCAGATGCCTTTCCACGATCGTTTGCGAAGTTACCTGGATTTTTATTTCCTGTGGTCATGATAGCTCTCCGATATCAATTAACGTTTCGCTAGTTATGTCCGTTGTCGCACCGGACATCTACTCCGATTACGAGCCGGCGAAAAATGTTTTGAAAATTTTTCTTCAGGGCGATGAACGGTAACTTTGTGATGAAACTTATACAGTCTGCTGTTTTCTGCGCCGCTTCGTATAACTTTTCAAGTTGCTGGTTGATGTACAAAAGAGGTTGGAGTTTGTTACCGCTTCGCTTCGGAACTCTGACCATTTGTCGGTGCGAAGTTGAACTGTGATCGGCTGAAACTAGAGTCTGTTAAGTGTATGTATTAACTAGTCCGAGGACATTGAGATGACCAATCATCACAAGGATCAACCGTTCGCTGAAGACCCACAGAAAATCAAGGAAGCCGGCAAGAAAGGCGAGAGTCCAGTCAACGTGAAAGTTGATCGGGCCGAGAAGGCACGCGTCGGCGGGCAGCACAGCCATGGAGGCGGCCGTACCGGCAAGGGCGACTGAGTCGGTCGGAAAAGTACCAATCGGCGTCCTCTCTGCGCCGATGCAGAGAGGACCTCTACGCTGAGGCCTATCTGAACCGTGGCAATGGCCGGTCGATCGGTTTGAGCGTCGAGAGCGTATCGCGAATCAGCGGCGCATCTTTTTCGATGTCGTGCAGCCGGTCGCGAATGCGCAACGCTGTCGGATGCCCGCCCTGATGATCGACCCAGTCGGCAATCTCTTTGCAGGCGGCTGCGAGGCGCGCCTGGCGGGCGTCGAGCAGGGTGAGGAGGGTGGTGATGGATTCTTTTTCGGACATGAAACACCTCCGTTCGCTGAAACGGCTGAGTTGCAAAAAAAAGTCCGCGTGGCGCGAACCTTCAGATCAACTATAGAAGACCTGTGTGATCGTGCAAAAAATACCCAGTTCAACTCGTCGGCGAAACCCGTGTAGGAGTGAGCCTGCTCGCGAATAGCGGTGTGTCAGTCGACATCTTCATCAACTGACAGGCAGCTATTCGCGAGCAGGCTTACCCCAACAGGTGGTTGTGCGACTCAGGACGCTTCGGTCACTTCGCACATGCGCTCAAGAAACATCGCCAAGGCTACTTCCTCGGCGCGCAGGCCTTTGCGCACGCGCGGTCGGGGCAGTTCGGCAAGGGCGCCGAGCATGAAATGTTCGAGCACGGCAGGGTGGATGTAGCATTTGCGACACACCGCTGGCGTGTTGCCCAGCTGTTTGGCAACGTTCTTCACCGCTTCGACCACATGGCGCTTGGCTTCGGTTTCCGACTCATGCTGCAACTCGCGCAGCACCGACAACGCCAAGGCGCTGCCCGCCCAGGTGCGGTAGTCCTTGGCGGTAAATTCAGCGCCGGTAAGCTTTTGCAGATAGGCATTGACGTCGGAGGAGGTGACGGTGTGCCGTTCGCCATTTTCATCAAGATACTGAAACAGGTTCTGCCCGGGGATCTCCAGGCAGCGCTTGATGATTCGCGCCAGGCGACGATCCTTCACGGTGATCTGGTGCTCGATGCCGCTCTTGCCACGGAACTGGAACAGGATCGCGCTGCCGTTGACCTCGACATGCCGACTGCGCAACGTGGTCAGGCCATAAGAGCGATTGTCCCGCGCATATTGCGTATTACCGACGCGGATCAGCGTGGCGTCGAGCAAGGTAATCACCGTGGCCATGACCTTGTCGCGGCTGAAGCCCGGGGCGTCGAGCAGCGCCTCAAGCTGGCGCCGCAGTTTGGGCAGGGCCAGGCCGAACTCGCGCAGGCGCGAGTATTTGTCGGCGTCGCGCACTTCGCGCCAGCGTGCGTGATAACGGTACTGTTTACGCCCGCGCGCATCGCGGCCGGTGGCCTGCAAATGGCCGCACGGGTCGGCGCAGATCCATACATCGGTGTAGGCCGGTGGTACCGCGAGGGCGTTGATGCGTTTGATTTCGTCCGGGTCGGTGATGCGCTGGCCCGACGGTTCGAAATAGACGAACTTGCCGCGCAGTTTTTTCCGGGTGATACCAGGCTGAGTGTCATCGACGTAATGCAGATCGGCGGGCAGAGCATCTGTCAGCACGGTATCGGGCATGGCGGTTTCCTTCGGTCATACGGCAGTCTGTAACTGATTGACCGCAGGCGCTGGCCGTCGTGCCGAATGTTTTACGCGAGCACCGCCACTGCCTTGATCTGTGCCCACAGCCGCTGGCCCGGATGCACGCCCAATTGGTCACGCGAGAAGCGGGTGATCCGCGCCAGCAGCGGCGTGCCGCCGGCATCGAGGCGGATCAGCACATGGGCACTGTTGTCAGCGGCCTGTTCGCTGATGACCGTAACGGGCAGACGATTGAGAATGCTGCTGGCTGCATCGTTGTTCAGCGCCAGGCTGATGTCGCGCGCGTGCACTTTGCAGCGCAGAGCCTGGCCCACGGCCATCGGCGCATGGGTGACGCGAATGTTCATCGCAGTGGCCGGCAGTTGCAGGCTGAGCAATTGATAGGTGGCGTCGTAGGCGCTGACCTGGCCTTCGATGATCACCCCGGCGTCATCGCCCAGCGCCAAAGGCAGGTCCAGGCGCGCAAGGGTTTCACCGATTGGGCCGCTCGCGAGGGCTTTGCCATCACGGAGCAGCACCAGATGATCGGCCAGGCGCGCGACTTCATCCTGCGCATGGCTGACGTACAGCAGCGGAATATCCAGTTCGTCGTGCAGGCGTTGCAGGTATGGGAGGATTTCGCTCTTGCGCCGGCTGTCGAGCGCCGCCAGTGGCTCGTCCATCAGCAGCAGTTTCGGGCTGGTCAGCAGGGCGCGGGCGATGCCGACGCGCTGTCGTTCGCCGCCGGACAGATGCTGCGGATGACGCTCGAGCAAATGGCTGATGCCGAGCAGTTCTGTGGCCTGGTTCATATCGACCCGGCGTTGCAACTTGGCGATGCGTTTGAGACCAAACTCCAGATTGGCCAGCACCGACAGATGCGCGAACAGGCTGGCTTCCTGAAACACATAGCCAAGCGCACGTTTATGCGGCGGGACGAAGATGCCCTTGGCGCTGTCCTGCCAAACCTCGTCATTGATCCGCACAAAACCCTGCTCGGCGCGTTCCAGCCCGGCGATGCAGCGCAGGCAGGTGGTTTTGCCCGAGCCGGAATCGCCAAACAGCGCGGTGACGCCGCGGCCCGGCACTTGCAGATCGACATCCAGTTCAAACCCCGGATAAGTGCGTTTCAGGCGTACATCAATCATCGATCAGCTCCAGCCTGCGCGGGTCTTGCGGCTGGAGTACAGCGCCAGCAACACCAGAAACGAAAACACCAGCATCGCCGCGGACAGCCAGTGCGCCTGGGCATATTCCAGCGCTTCGACATGGTCGTAAATCTGCACCGATACCACGCGGGTCTTGTCGGGAATGTTGCCGCCGATCATCAGTACCACGCCGAACTCACCCACGGTGTGGGCGAAGCCGAGAATCGCTGCGGTGATGAAGCCGGGGCGCGCCAGCGGCAGGATCACGCTGAAGAACGTGTCCCAGGGATTGGCGCGCAAGGTCGCCGCGACTTCGAGCGGGCGGGTGCCAATTGCCGAGAAAGCGTTTTGCAGCGGTTGCACCACGAAAGGCATGGAGTAGATCACCGAGCCGATGACCAGCCCGGTGAAACTGAACGTCAACGTGCCCAGCCCCAGCCATTGAGTGAACTGACCGAGAAAACCGTGCGGCCCCAGCGCCAGCAGCAGATAAAAACCGATCACCGTCGGCGGCAGCACCAGCGGCAGGGCAACGATGGCGCCGATCGGGCCGCGTAACCAGGACGAGGTGCGCGACAGCCATAACGCGATCGGTGTGCCGATCACCAGCAGGATCGCAGTGGTCAGTGACGCCAGTTTCAGGGTCAGCCAGATCGCAGCGAAGTCGGCACTGGTCAGCGACATTTACAGTTCATACCCAAAGGATTTGATCACCGCAGCGGCTTTTGGGCCTTTGAGGTAATCGACCAGCGCCTTGGCGGCGGCGCTGTCCTTGCCTTTGTTCAAGATCACCGCGTCCTGTTTGATCGGATCATGCAGGCCAGCCGGAACTATCCATGCCGAACCGCTGCTGACCTTGCCGTCCTTGTAGATTTGCGACAGCGCTACAAAGCCCAGTTCGGCGTTGCCGGTGGAGACGAACTGGTAGGCCTGCGTGATGTTCTGGCCTTCGACGATTTTGCTTTTCGTGGCTTCGCTCAACTGGAGTTTTTCCAGCACCTGGGTGGCGGCCAGGCCGTACGGTGCGGCTTTCGGGTTGGCGATGGACAAGTGCTGGTATTGGTTGGTTTTCAGCACGTCACCCTGTGCATCGACATAACCTTCTTTTGCCGACCACAGCGCCAAGGTGCCGATGGCGTAGGTGAAGCGCGACCCTTTGACGGTTTCGCCTTCCTGTTCGAGTTTTGCCGGGGTGCTGTCGTCAGCTGCGAGGAACACTTGGAAGGGCGCGCCGTTTTTGATCTGGGTGTAGAACTGGCCGGTTGCGCCGTAAGCGGCGACCAGTTTGTGGCCGGTGTCTTTTTCGAAGTCGGCAGCGATGGCCTGGATTGGCGCGGTGAAGTTGGCGGCGACCGCCACTTGCACTTCGTCAGCCTGCGCGGCGCCGAAGCTGAAAAATGCGAGGAATGAGGCGAGGCAGGCAGGGGCGAGGCGTGTGGCAGCAAGTGTCATGTAAAGGCTCCGTGATCGGCGGTAAATGCTTTGCTTTGGATAACGCCGATACACGGGCGCGATCGCTGTATACGGAAATATATAGCGATACGCCGCCTAGTGGCGAGGGAATAAATCCGCTCGCCGCGTAAATTCAATGACGGTTGAGTTTCGCCAAGGCGCCTTCGGCGAGTTGCCGGGTCAGTTCAGCGCTGCCGATATCCTTGCCGAGCGTCAGCGCCTGTCCGGCCCAGAGGTTGGCAAAGTCGGCGTCATCCTTGGTCCGCAGCGGCATCAGCGCACCGCCTGCCAACGGAAAGGCCGGCGCCTGCGCTGACATCGGGCCGAGTTCGCGCATCGCCCGATTGACAATGCCCCGCGCCGGACGTCCGGTGAAAATGTTGGTGATGGCGGTCTGGCTTTCCTTGGCGGTGCGCAGGGCCTTGTGGTGTGAGGCGCTGACTTTGGCTTCCGGCGTGAACAGGTACGCCGTGCCGACTTGCACCGCCGAGGCGCCGAGCATGAAAGCTGCGGCAACGCCTCGCGCATCGCTGATCGCGCCCGCCGCGATCACCGGCACTTTCACCGCGTCGACCACCTGCGGCACCAGGGCGAAGGTGCCGACCTGGGTGCTCAGATCATCGCTGAGAAACATCCCGCGATGGCCACCGGCCTCATAACCCATGGCGATGATCGCATCGCAGCCGTGTTGCTCCAGCCAGATCGCTTCTTCGACTGTGGTGGCAGACGAAAGGATTTTCGCCCCGGTTGCCTTGACCCGATCAAGCAGGGTTGTTTCCGGTAGCCCGAAATGGAAACTCACCACCTCGGGTCGGAACTCTTCGAGCACGGCACACGCTGCTTCGTCGAACGGAGCGCGGTTGGAAACCGGCGTCGGCGCGTCGAAATCGGCACCCAGTTCGCGGTAGTAGGGTTCGAGCAGGTTTTTCCAGTCACGGGCCCGCTGTTCATCAGGCGCCGGTGGCTGGTGGCAGAAGAAATTGACGTTGAACGGCTGGGTGGTGTGCTGGCGAATCGTTTTCAACTCTTCGCGCAGTTGCTCGCTGCTCAGCATCGCTGCCGGCATTGAACCGAGGCCGCCGGCATTGCACACGGCAATCACCATCGAAGAGTTGGTCGCACCGGCCATCGGGCCCTGGATGATCGGCAGTTCGATACCGAGAAGATCAAGGATGCGGGTGTCTGGCCACTGGCTCATATAGCAATTCTCCGAACGATGAAACGGGCAGGGACGGCACGCGGTTTTTAACAGCAAAACCGGATGCGGGGCCAGTCTGAAATTCTGAACATTACGTGCAGTTTTTCAGCGTCGGTGCAATCCGCCACCGCCACCGCCAAACGAACGGTTCATCATTTGTGAAGAATGGTTGAAGTTGTGCGTGCGCTGATTGCCGAGATTACGTGCGGCGGATTCGCGGTTGAGATTCTGCAGCTGCGCATTGTTGTTTGCGGGTCTGGTCCGGTTGGCACCGCTGCCGGCCACGGACTGCCAGCCGTTGTCGGTTTTTTTGTAGACGTTGCCGTCGCGCCCGGCATAAACATTGTCGCCGACCCGCGCGGCGCCGCCGTTGCGGCCATGGATACCGCCGTATTGCGTGGTGTTGTCGGTATTGGGGTTGTAAACGGCGCCGCGATTGGCACTGACGTGAGTGCCGCTGCGGACGTTGCCAGCGCTAACCCGTTCTCCGGCGATGGCACCGCCGTTCGGGCCGACTGCCACGCCGCTGCGCCCGGCAGCGTAGTTGCCGGTGTAGGCGTTGTGCACCGCGCCACGTTGCCCGGCGGCGGCAATGCCGGTACGCGAGTTGTACGAGGCGCCAACCTGACCGGCCCAGCGATTGCCGGTCCAGGCGTTGTAACCGGCGCCATGACGGCTGACCGTCGCGCGATCACCCCACTGATGATAAAGATTGCCGGTGGTTCCGGCCCAGCCACCCGGGCCCCAGGCCACCGCGCCGCCGCGATAACCGTAGGCTGCGCCACCCCAGGCCAGCGGCGCCGGGTACAGACGCGGACCCCACGCGTAGCCCCAGCCGTAATTTCCCCACCACGGATAGGCGCCCCAGCCCCAGCCCATGGCGACGGTGTTGCCGCCCCAGCTCCAGCCGAATCCGAAGCCGAAGGTCCAGCCAGTCCACGGCGTGTAACGAATCGCGACGCCGAAACCATAGGTCACCGGCGGCCCGTACCAGACGCTACCGACCCACGGCGTATACGGATAACCGGTGCCGTACACCACAACGCCAGTCGCCGGGTCCAGCGTCGAGCCTTGATAGCCCGGCGTATAGCCGACCACCACGGTATCGCCGCTGGATTCGTAAACCTTCACGTACGTGAGGTAGTGCATCGGTGAGCTGGGCGGAATCGAATAAATCACCGCTGGTACTGAAGAGGCCACACTCCACGGCCCGTTCAGTGAGGTGGCGCTGAACCAGATGCCGTTCTCCACCGCCCACCAACTGTCATTTTCGACTCGAATAATCGGAGTGGCGCTGTTGACCACGTATTGCAGCGGCGTATTGCTGATCGCTTTGAGCTGCGGCTCGCCGTCAAATTGCGGCGCCGTCATCTTCACCGCGCTCTTCTTGATCGCCGAGGTCTGCGGGATGGTCGCCGCAATGGCCGCCTCCTGTGCCTGTGGCGTGCCGGCTACCGAGGCCTTGACGTTCTCTTTGGCGCTGTCGTCAGGAATATTGGCAAAGTCGGCCGGCAGCTTGTCTGCCGGGACAAAGGTCCATGGCCCGCTCATGTCGCTGGCGCGGAACCAGCGTCCGGAGATCAGCACGTAACTGTTCTGGTCGCCGATTTCCTTGAAGATGTGCCCGGTGGTGTTGCTCACGTACAACAGGCTGGTGCCCTGAATCGGTTGCCATTGCTCGGCGCCGTCGGTCACCAACAGTTCCGTTGGCGTGGTGGCGATGAAGATTTTCGGCTGCGGCGGCTTGGCCAGGCTGGGAATCTTGTCCTTCGGGTCACTTTGCCCGGTGAGCAGGTCCACCTGGCGGCTCTTGATTGCCGCCTGTTTGGCTTTTTCCAGACTGGCCGGCGGCGCAGCAAGGCGCGTGTAATCGCCGGCCAATTGATCGGCAACCATCCAGCCGTCAAATACATGCAGGTAGTGTTTGCCTTCGGCGTCCTTGAGCAGCAGTGGGCGCGTGTTGATCACCCGTTGCAGCTCCGTTCCTTCCACCGGCCGATAAGCCGCCTCGCCGTCGATGTATACGAGAATTGCCGGGCTGTCGGAGCTGATGATGGTCGGCGGCGTGTTTTCCAAGGGCGCACTGTCGGCTTTCTGTTCGGCGTTGAGCACGCCAACCGCCGCTTCCAGTTGATCGAGGGAGATGGTTTTCTTGCGGCTCTCGGCATCTTTTTTCAGGATGGCGAGCCACGTGTCGGCCTGTTTCGCATCGGCGGGGAAATCGGCTTTGATGATTTTGTACTGATCAAGCGCGACCCAGCGGGTGGCCTTGTCGACGAGGGTGTGAGCGCTGAACTGGACGATGCCGTAGGTGGACTTGCCATCGGCAGCCGTGGCTTCGACCGCCGCGCGGGCATTGAGCGTATAGCCGTCCCAACTGTCGAGCTGCGGTTGATACACCGTCAGCTTGCTCTTGCCGCTGCTGATCACCTGCGGCCATGTCGGCTCGCTTGGCGCCGCGTTCGGCTTTGCCGCTGGGGCGGCTGCCCAGGCAGTGCCAAGTGTCAGCAGGCATAACATCAGCAGCGAGGGTAAAGCGCTCAGGAAAGGCATCGTCAGCTCCATCGACACACCGGTTTGCAAGGCGCAACCGGGAAAACACAACCGTCGAAAAAGCATAGCCGCCTGCCGTGGATTTACCCGGCTGATCGAGCCGTTAGCGCAAAGTCGAGTGTGGCAATGTGTTGCGATGTGCTATTTCAAGGCATGCTTGTTTCAAATCATTTTCGAGAGGCCGTCATGTTCAACGCCATTCTGATCGACAAAGACGACAGCGGTTATCGCGCCAACCTGCAGCAAATCGATGAGCAGCAATTGCCCGAGGGCAATGTCAGCGTGAACGTCGCGTACAGCACCCTGAATTTCAAAGACGGCCTGGCGATCACCGGCAGCAGCCCGGTAGTACGCAAGTTTCCCATGGTGCCGGGGATCGATCTGGCGGGGACTGTCGAGTCCAGTTCGCATGCGGATTTCAAGGCGGGCGATCGGGTGCTGCTCAACGGTTGGGGCGTCGGTGAAAACCACTGGGGCGGGCTGGCGCAAAAGGCTCGGCTCAACGGTGACTGGCTGATTCCACTGCCCGAAGCTTTCACCCCGGCGCAAGCCATGGCCATCGGCACCGCCGGCTACACGGCGATGCTGTGCATTCTGGCGCTGGAGCGCCATGGCGTAACGCCGGATCACGGCGAAGTGCTGGTCACTGGCGCCAACGGCGGGGTCGGCAGCTTTGCCATCGCCTTGCTCAGCAAGTTGGGATACCGCGTGGTGGCATCCACCGGCCGCGTGTCCGAGCATGAATACCTGGAGCAATTGGGCGCTGCCGAAATTATCGATCGAGCCACCTTGTCCGAACCGGGCAAGCCGTTGGCGAAGGAGCGTTGGGCGGCGGTGGTCGATTCGGTCGGCAGCCATACATTGGCCAACGCTTGCGCCAGCACTCGCTCGGAAGGCGTGGTCGCGGCATGCGGGTTGGCGCAAGGCATGGACTTTCCCGCCTCGGTAGCGCCGTTCATTCTGCGCGGCGTGACGCTGGCTGGAATCAACAGCGTGACCCAGCCCAAGGCGCGCCGTATCGAGGCCTGGGGCCGGCTGGCCAAGGATCTGGATATCTCATTACTGCAATTGATCAGTCAGGAAATCAGCCTGAGCGAAGCCCTTGAGGCTGCGCCCAAACTGCTTGCCGGGCAACTGCGGGGCAGGGTGGTGGTCGACGTCAATCGTTGAGTTCGCGCTCAAGCAGTTGGCGTTTGCGCTCGACGCCCCAGCGGTAGCCGGAAAGGTTGCCATCGCTGCGTACCACGCGGTGGCAGGGAATCGCCACCGCCAGGCGGTTGGCCCCGCAAGCCTGGGCCACGGCACGCATCGAAGTCGGCGCGCCGATACGTTGCGCGATTTCGGCATAACTGGCGGTGCGGCCTGCGGGAATCTCCCGCAGCGCCTGCCAGACGCGCTCCTGAAACGCTGTGCCGCGTATATCCAGCGGCAAGTTCAGGCTTTTCGCCGGTGCTTCGACAAAGCCGACGACGCTGGCGATCACCTGTTCAAATTCGTGGTCGGCGCCGATCAGGTTGGCGTTGCGAAACTGATCCTGCAGGTTGCAGACCAGTTGATGCGGATCGTCGCCGAGCAGAATCGCGCAGATCCCACGGTCGCTTTGCGCCACCAGAATCGCCCCCAGCGAGCATTGGCCAACGGCAAAGCGAATGTCGTTGTTCTGCCCGGCGGCGCGGTAATCGGTGGGCTTCATGCCCAGCAGTTGATCGGCTGATTCGTAGAAACGGCTGTTGGAATTGAAACCGGCGTCATACAGCGCGTCGGTCACCGAGCCGCCGTCCGCCAGGCGCGCACGCAGTTTGCGTGAGCGATGCGCCGTGGCGTAAGCCTTGGGCGTCAGGCCGGTCGCGGCTTTGAATACTCGATGAAAATGGAAAGGGCTAAGGCCTGCGCCGGCGGCGAGGCTGTCGAGCGAGGGCAACGTCTCGGACGCTTCGATTTGCCGGCAGGCCGCTGCGATGATCGCCGCGTGCTGCGCGTCATTCTGGTCCTTGCTGGCGCGTTTGCTCGGCCGATATCCGGCAGCTTCGGCCAGTTCGGCAGTGTCGAAAAATTCGACGTTCTGCGGTTTCGGCAAACGCGCAAGGCTGCTCGGTCGGCAATAAACGCCGGTGGTTTTTACTGCGTAGACAAACTGCCCGTCCGCACGCGGATCGCGCGCAACCACGGCGGCCCAGCGTGGATCGTCTTCAGTTCTGATCGTCTTCGAAAGCGTGTCCATGAGAGGGAATCCGTTGACCTGTTTGAGTCAGGTTAACCAGCATCGTAACCCGCGACACTCCGCGCCTTGCGGTCAAACTTTTATTGAACGCCCGCGACGCGGAAGGTGATGTTGATGCGCCGTTCGCCCAAGAGCGGGTGATGGCCGGGTTTGATAGGCAGCACGCCGTGATAGCGCAGACGGTCCACGCCGCCCCAGACCACCATGTCGCCATGCAGCAGCGGGATGCGCCGGGTTTTATCGCTGCGTTCGAAGCCGCCAAACAGAAACATCGCCGGCAACCCCAGCGACAACGAAACGATGGGCGCGGCATAGCCCTTTTCGTCCTTGTCCTGATGCAGCGACATCTTGGCGCCGGGGACGTATTGGTTGATCAGGCAGGAGTCGGCCTGAAAACCCGGGAAGCCGGCTCGTTCCGCCGCCTCGTGGGCCAAATCGGCAAACACCGCCGGCATTGATGGCCACGGCAAGCCGCTGAGTGGATCGACGCTGGAGTAGCGGTAACCGCTGCGATCAGTGATCCAGCCCAGCTGCCCGCAACTGCTGGTGCCGACCGACATGCTGAAACCGCCGGGCGTGACCATGTGGCGTAGCGGGGCGGCGACAAGAATCGCTTCAAGTTCGGTCAGCAGTTGCTCGACCTGCGGCAAGGCGAATCCGCGCAGCACCCACGATTGTTCGCCGATCTGCTCTGCGCGGGCTTGCTGTACGGGTTCGTTGTCGGCGAACAGGTCAAACGTGGTCGGTTGCATGATTCGGTTACAGCGCTTTGCTGACCTTGATGTCACTGAGTTCTTCGTCAGCGTGCATTTTCTTCAGCGCCGCTTTCGCTTCTTCGTCAGTGCCGGTTTCCAGTTCAGCGAATTCGAAACGCTGTTCACCGTCCAGTTTGTACTTGATCACGTATTTGGTTTTTTGCGCCACGGTCATGTTTCCCTTTCAGAATAGGCTGTGCGTCTCAGCTCAGTTTAGTGCTGGAGCGACGGATGATCTTGATCGAATGGGTCAGCGTCGGCTTGCGCGTGACGCTGATTGCGCGGCGGTTGACGGTGTCGATGGTGATGTTCCAGAAGCCGGTGCTCGGTGCGGTGATACGCGCCGGGAAAGTGTCGAACGCGCCGCCGTGGTAGGTGTGACGGCCGCCGTTTTTGAAGCTGCGGAAGTTGGCGTCGTTCATCAAACGGATGTTGCACATCTGCGAGCATTGAATGACGACGATGTCGTCTTCGTTGAGGTGCTCGCGCTGGTGAATGAATTTCATGGGCGCCTCCAGAAGGGCTTTTTCTACTAAATCAAAACGATAGCTTGTCGATGGGCGCAGTTTATCAGCCCGCACGCGTTATTATCTGGCCGTCGGGCGTTGCTTTGACAAATTTTGAACAGAACTTCGCCAGGGCAGGCGGGTTAAATGCACAAGGCCCCGGAGAAAAGCGGCATTTGTGCTGTCGGACGGTCTTTAACGGAGGATTGATATGAAGTGGGGTGTGGTGTGTGTGCCGTTGATTCTGGCGATGGCCGGTTGTGCAAATGTTTCCGAAATCAATGAAACGCTGCCAACCATGAGCGTGATCTCCGGCAAAAAGCCCCAGGAGTATGCGCAATGCCTGACCGACAAGCTCGCTGACAGTCGTGGTGCGTTGCAAGTACAGCCGCAGAAGGACGGTGTACGAGTCATCGTTCCCGGCAAACTTTCGTCAGGCCCGGCAGCCGTGTTTGATATCGAAGATCGCGCTGGCGGCAGCAGCATCAAGCTGCATGAGCGCATGTCCAACGTGCCGGTTCGCCCTCGCGATGTACAGAAAGCCGCGAACGCCTGTATTTCCGGCTGATAGACTACCGAACATCAGCACCCGATGCCGTCACAGTCCTGCTGTGGCGGCATTGTCATATATGGAGTCGCAATGAAGCGAGAGCACGTGCGGGAGCGCCACGCAGAGGGCCTTATCTCTGCCACCCATGTCATCCAGAACCCGGCAAATCCCGGTGAATGGATCGTGTTTTTCAAGAAGAGTGCAGGGCGCAGCTACTTTTTGGTGGATGACAATGATGAAGTCGAGTCCTTCAATCGGCTCGACGATCTCATCGAGGTCGTCCGTGGCCTCGGGATCAAATTCGCCGAAATCCACATGTAAGGCTTATTTGCAGACGACCACGACGTTGCGCGTCTTGTAGTTGCCAACGTCAACGCCCAGGGTTTTGTCATCTTCCTTTGGCGCCGGTGTGCCATCAGTGCCGACGATGCGATAACCGGTGCCGGCGCAGGATGCATCGGCCTTTTCGTAGCACATGGCCCAGGAGTTGGCTTCGCCGGAACAATCGATGCTCAGGCCCTGTTCGCCATTATTCAGATAGGTTGGCTGCGAAGTGGCACAGCCGCTCAATACCAATACCGCGAGAAGCGGCTGCAGTTTGTTCAGGTTCATGGTTACGTGATCTTCAGGTGGGGGACTGGATGCTCTGACAGCGCCGCGATGAAAAGGTTATAGCGATTGGCCACTTGTTTGCCAACAAGGCACAAAAAAGCCCTGCATGCTGGCAGGGCTTGGCGCAAGTGCGGGCAGGATCAGTCCTGATCTTTACCACGGCGCTTGGAAGAAGCAGGCGTATCGGTGAACACCGAGGCCACATCCGTCGCCATCTGCTCACTGTCAAAAGGCCCGGCGATATGTTCGCCGTTGGTGGTGGTCAGCGTCCACTTGCCGTCTTTCTTGTCGATCACATACCCGTTGATGATTTTTACCGCAGCCATCTGGTCTTTCTCGTTCGCTGGTTCAAAGGCGCCATGATAGCGGCAAATGCTCGCATTGGGGGCTGATAAGCGTATGGTGATCCAGTTTACCCGGATCTTGAGCTACGCTGAGTTCGCCGCTGAAAAAACCGCAAGGAACTATCCGCGCGAATATTTCTCTATGTTGGCATCGGTTAGCCAGCGCGGGGCATTGTAAGGCGCACGCCGCCTGATTAGACTGCCCCGAAACTCGTACACACAGCCTTTTCAAGGACTTATATGATCAAGAAATGCTTGTTTCCAGCAGCCGGTTACGGCACTCGCTTCCTCCCAGCGACCAAAGCCATGCCTAAAGAAATGCTGCCGGTGGTAAACAAGCCACTGATCCAGTACGGCGTTGAAGAAGCACTGGACGCGGGCCTGACTGAGATTTCCATCGTCACCGGCCGTGGCAAGCGTGCTCTGGAAGACCACTTCGACATCAGTTACGAGCTGGAAAACCAGATCAAGGGCACCGACAAGGAAAAGTACCTGGTCGGCATCCGCAAGCTGTTGGACGAGTGCTCGTTCTCCTACACCCGTCAGACCGAAATGAAAGGTCTGGGTCACGCGATCCTGACTGGCCGCCCGCTGATCGGTGACGAACCGTTCGCCGTGGTCCTGGCGGACGACCTGTGCGTCAACATCGACGGCGACGGCGTGCTGACCCAGATGGTCAAGCTGTACAAGCAGTTCCGTTGCTCGATCGTTGCCATTCAGGAAGTCGATCCGCAGGAAACCAACAAGTA
>Ga0308163_10000517_pt1 | contig 66335 bp, 63 predicted proteins | sample PhyTR1_FD_201037 | JGI IMG/M metagenome (GOLD analysis project Ga0308163, IMG submission 201037) | Phyllosphere microbial communities from UC Gill Tract Community Farm, Albany, California, United States - DLSLT.R1 | ecosystem: Host-associated > Plants > Phyllosphere > Unclassified | place: USA...
TCATTACAAACGCATCCGCAGCCAACAACTGCCGAAAAAATTATTCTAAGACTGTCCAGTCAGAACCAACCCGGGTAGCACGGCGCATTGTTCGCCACGGGTTTTGTTTTGATTCGCCTGGGGCACTGCTTCAGATGAGTCGCATACCCGCTCCGGTTCGCCGCAGCGGGTTTTCGCTTTTGTGGCCTGCATGCATGTGTCGCCAACAACACTAATCAACGAGGATTGCCATGGGCTTGAAAGAACAAATTAACGACGACATGAAAGACGCCATGCGCGCCAAGGATGCGGGCAAGGTCAGCACCTTGCGCATGCTGCGCGCCGAAATCCAGCGCAAGGAACTCGACGTGCGCATGGAGCCGCCGGTCGACGATAAAGCCGCCGAACTGACGGACGCCCATGTCCTGGCCATCGTCGAAAAGATGATCAAGCAGCGCAAGGATTCGATCAGCCAGTTCGAGGCCGGTGGCCGCGCCGACTTGGCCGACATCGAAAAGGCCGAACTGGTCCACCTGACCGGCTATATGCCTGCCGCCCTGTCGGACGACGAAGTGGCGGCGGAAGTGGCTGCCGCCGTGGCCGCCTCGGGCGCCGCCGGCCCGCAGGACATGGGCAAGGTCATGGCCATCGTCAAGCCGAAGCTGGCTGGCCGTGCCGACATGGGCAAGGTATCGGCCCTGATCAAGAAGGCCTTGACGCCGGCGGCGTAAGCCTTATCTGCAAGCCATAACGGCTGCCGGCGATTGCGCTGGCAGCCGCAGCGCCACACGTTGACCTGGATCAACATCCGGCCGCGTGCGGTAGTATAGTCTGACCTATAACAAGACCGCCCTCGCCAGTGATACCACAATCTTTCATTTCCGATTTGCTCAACCGTGTCGACATCGTCGATGTCGTCGGACGCTATGTGCAGCTGAAAAAAGGTGGCGCGAATTTCATGGGCTTGTGCCCGTTCCACAGTGAAAAATCGCCCAGCTTTACCGTCAGCCCCACCAAGCAGTTCTATCACTGCTTCGGCTGCGGCGCGCATGGCACCTCGATCGGTTTCCTGATCGAGTATTCGGGCATGGGTTTTGTCGATGCCGTCAAGGACCTGGCGCAGAACGTCGGCATGGTGGTGCCGGAGGCGGACGACAAGATCCCGCCGGCCCAGCGCGCGCAGATCCAGGCGCAAAGCCTGGCCCTGTCCGATGCCATGACGCAGGCCTGCGATTACTACCGCGGCCAGCTGCGCCATGCGCCCGACGCCATCGCCTACCTGAAAAACCGGGGCCTGACCGGGGAAGTGGCGGCCCGTTTCGGCATGGGCTACGCACCGGGCGGCTGGGACAATCTGCGTTCCGTGTTTGCCGATTACGAAGTGCTGGCGCTGGTGGAGGCGGGGCTGGTGATCGACAAGGTCGATGAAGAAGGCAATAACCGCAAGCGCTACGACCGTTTCCGCGAACGCATCATGTTCCCGATCCGCAATACCAAAGGGCAGGTGATCGCGTTTGGCGGGCGCGTGCTCGACCATGGCGAACCGAAATACCTGAATTCGCCGGAGACCCCCTTGTTTTCCAAGGGATTCGAACTATATGGGCTGTTCGAGGCGCGCCAGGCGATCCGCGACGCCGGTTATGTGCTGGTGACGGAAGGCTATATGGACGTGGTGGCGCTGGCGCAGATGGGTTTTCCGCAAGCGGTGGCCACCCTGGGCACGGCCTGCACGCCGACCCATGTGCAAAAACTGCTGCGCCAGACCGACAACGTGATTTTCAGTTTCGACGGCGACAAGGCCGGCCGCCGCGCCGCGCGCCGCGCGCTCGAAGCCAGTTTGCCGCACGTGTCGGATAATAAAACCATCAAGTTCCTGTTCCTGCCGTCCGAGCACGATCCGGACAGCTATATCCGCGAGTTTGGCGCCGAAGGCTTCGAGCGGCAGGTGCATGAGGCGATGCCGCTGTCGCAGTTCCTGCTCAAGGAAGTGTCGGGCGAGCACGACCTGTCGGAGCCGGAAGGGCGGGCGCGGGTGCAGTTCGACGCCAAGCCGCTGCTGCAACTGATGGCGCCGTCGTCGCTGCGCCTGCAGATCGTGCGCGGCCTGGCGCAGCTGACGCAGTCGACGCCGGCCGAGATCGAGGCGCTGTTCGAGCTGGCCAAGCCGGTCGCCGTGGCGCGCCGCGCGCCGCCGAAGTCGGGCCGTCCCGTGCCGGTCGGGCTGGAACTGAAAATCATGCGCATGCTGGTGGCCCATCCGCCGCTAAGCCTGCAGATCGATGACGCGGCGCTGGCTGCCTTCCAGCACCTGGGGCCCGACGCAGCGCACAGCCTGGGCCAGCTGGTGGCAGTGGGCCAGGCGCTGGGCGAGCACGGCAGTTTTGCCGCGCTGGCGCAGCAACTCAAGGAATTGGGCAGCGAGTATGACGAGATCATCGGCGAGATCGCCGCCGGCACCGAGTCCGATTACGACAGCGAACTATCGTGGCTGGTGAGCACCATCCGCGAGATCAAACTGAACGCCCTGAAGGCCGAATTGCAGCAGTTGTTCGCGTCGGGTTTGCCATCGGAGAAAATTGGTGTACGCTACCGCGAAATCATGCAGGAGCAGGGTGAGCTGGAGCGCCAGCGCGATGCCGAGTTGGTGAATCGTTAACGTTGCCTGTAGGATATTGTACGGACTGGAAAAACATTTTTCGCGTGCTATAATTAAATGCTAAGTATTGTGTGCTTTGGCAAGCTAGTTCTGTTCGTAAATAGTATTTGTTTTCAGTAAGTTAGGCTCTTGATCGGCGCAGGGATCGCGTCGGCAGCCAGGGCCAACCGGCGGTAGTAACGCGCCAGGCTCTCGCTCCCCATGCGGTCGGATGCAGTATTTTCTGCCGAAAACGGCTGGCGACAGCCGGTGGGCAGAAAGTGCTGCGCTTGATGCGGATCGTGGCCGATGAGGTGTAAGTAACGTAACAGTGTCGGACCTGCATAGTCGGCAGGTTCGAAGATGGTGGCTTCCGTGGAGAGACGCGGGGGCTGGCAGCAAACTTTATCCTAATCCACCGTAAAGCAAGTCGTTGTGTAATCGAAAGCGCCTGTGCCAATCAAGAAACCCGAATCCAAAGCGGCTGTGAAGCCCACTAAAGTTACCACGAAAGCCGAAAAGGCGCTGGACCGGCCGGAAACGCGGGTCATCAGTGCCCCCGTGGTGAGCCAGACCACCGATGCCGCCACCCTGGCCGCGATCGATACGTCGGGCTATGTCTTGCCCTCGGTAAAAGTGCCAGGCCGCCGTGGCCGCAAGCCAAAAGAATTCCAGCCAGAAAATGACGAAGTCGCCGCGCTGAACGCCGTCGAACGGGCCGAACTGAAGGCCGTCGACAAGGCCAAGGCCAAGGACCGCAAGGCCAAAGAGCGCGCGCTGCTGAAAGACGCGTTCTCGTCCGACACCGAAGCGAGCGAGGAAGAACTCGAACGCCGGCGCCAGAAACTCAAGACCCTGATCAAGTTCGGCAAGGAACGTGGTTTCCTGACCTACGCCGAGATCAACGATCACCTGCCCGAAAACATTGTCGACCCGGAAGCCATCGAAGGCATCATCGGCACCTTCAACGACATGGGCATCGCCGTCTACGAGCACGCGCCGGACGCCGAAAGTCTGCTGCTGACAGATAACGTTGCCGTCGTCACCAGCGACGACGAGGCGGAAGCGGCGGCCGAAGCGGCGCTGTCGACGGTCGACTCCGACTTCGGCCGCACCACCGACCCGGTGCGCATGTACATGCGTGAAATGGGTTCGGTCGAGCTGCTGACGCGCGAAGGCGAAATCGAAATCGCCAAGCGTATCGAAGACGGCCTGAAAGACATGATACAGGCCATCTCGGCCTGCCCGGTGACGATCGCCGAGATCATCGCCGCCGCCGACCGCATCGCCAACGACGAGACCAAGATCGACGAAATCGTCGACGGCCTGGTCGATGACAGCGAGCCGGTGGTGGCACCGGTGGTCGCCGCACCCATCGAGGAAGACGAGGAAGAGGGCGAAGAGGAAGAAGAGGAAGAGGGCGAAGAGGAAGAAGCGAGCGCGTCCGGCGCAGCCGGTTTCTCGGCCGAGCAGCTGGAAACCCTGAAACGCACGGCGCTGGAAAAATTCGCCGTGATTTCCCAGCAATTCGACAAGATGCGCCGCGCCTTTGAAAAAGAAGGCTACAACTCCAAGCCCTACGCCAAGGCGCAGGAAGCGATCTCGCACGAACTGCTGGGCATCCGCTTCACCGCCAAGGTGGTGGAAAAGCTGTGCGACACCCTGCGCGGCCAGGTTGACGAAGTGCGCCATATCGAGAAGCAGATCCTCGACGTGGCCGTGAACCGCTGCGGCATGCCGCGCGCCCACTTCATCAAGGTCTTCCCGGGCAATGAAACCAATCTCGACTGGGTCGATGGCGAAGTCAACGCAGGACACGCCTACAGCGCCATCCTGGGCCGCAACATTCCAACCGTCAAGGAACTGCAGCAGCGCCTGATCGACCTGCAGGCGCGCGTGGTGCTGCCGCTGCCGGACCTGCGCAACATCAACCGCCAGATGGCGGCCGGTGAAATGAAGGCGCGCAAGGCCAAGCGTGAAATGACCGAGGCCAACTTGCGCCTGGTGATTTCGATCGCCAAGAAATACACGAACCGCGGCCTGCAATTCCTCGACCTGATCCAGGAAGGCAATATCGGCCTGATGAAGGCGGTCGACAAGTTCGAATACCGCCGCGGCTACAAGTTTTCCACCTATGCCACCTGGTGGATACGCCAGGCGATTACCCGCTCGATCGCCGACCAGGCGCGCACGATCCGTATTCCCGTGCACATGATCGAGACGATCAACAAGATGAACCGCATCTCGCGCCAGATCCTGCAGGAAACAGGCGCCGAACCCGATCCGGCCACCCTGGCGATCAAGATGGAAATGCCCGAGGACAAGATCCGCAAGATCATGAAGATCGCCAAGGAGCCGATCTCGATGGAAACGCCGATCGGCGACGACGACGATTCCCACCTGGGCGACTTTATCGAGGACAACAACACCCTGGCCCCCGCCGACGCGGCCCTGCACGCCTCGATGCGCGGCGTGGTCAAGGACGTGCTCGATTCCCTGACGCCGCGCGAAGCGAAAGTGCTGCGCATGCGTTTCGGCATCGAAATGTCCACCGACCATACGCTGGAAGAAGTCGGCAAGCAATTCGACGTCACGCGCGAGCGCATCCGTCAAATTGAAGCCAAGGCGCTGCGCAAGCTGCGCCACCCATCGCGCTCCGACAAGCTGAAAAGCTTCTTGGAAGGCAATTAAAGGCCCGTCAGGGCTTGACGTAGGCGGCGGTTCCCCCTATGCTCGCGTGTCCGTTTCACAACGGCCACGCGATGCCGGGTTCAACGCCCGCCGCGCCAGCACCACCCCGGGCCTCTAGCTCATGCTTGGTTAGAGCAGCGGACTCATAATCCGTTGGTGCCGTGTTCGACTCACGGGAGGCCCACCAATTAAAAGTAGAATAATCAAGGGGTTACACGCTACGGCTTGTAATCCCTTTTTTGCTTTTTGACCTATATATTGCGCCATGTAACCGCTGTGTAACCCCATTTGATAAATACTTGCCGGCTGTTGCTGCCTCGCCACATTCACTTTCAAGCTCGGTGCGGCGCTTGCAAAGTCGGCTACCAATGGCAACTTGCGCAACCAGCAACCAGCAACCAGCAACCAGCAACCAGCAACCAGCAACCAGCAACCAACGCAACCAGCAACTTGCAATTCTCTTGTTGCGCGCGTACACGCGCGCGCAGGCGCGTATGTGTAAGAAAATTCTGTTGCGTGCGGCCGCCCGGACAGGCTGGGACGACGACTTGAATTTTTCGTGCAAGTCTTCCCTAGTTCTGATTGTGTAGGATAGGTCGCCTACGATTAAGAGAAATTCTTGCGCAAAATTCCCTTGTTGCCCGTTTCCTGAGCGCTGGACGGAAAAAAGCCCGCGATCTGCGGGCTGACTTGTGCCGGGCCAGGCGCTACAGTTTCGGCAGCAGCCCTTGTCTGATTTGGCTCATTCTCGAATCGAAATACGGCGTGAATTGTTCGGGCAGAGTCACGATCCGGGCCTGCTCAAGCACAAACATTGCTTTCACCGCCACGTCAACATTGTTCAAGTATTGGCTGGGAGGGAAATTCATTGCCTTGCTTATTTCCCCGTCGATCACCAGTGATGAAAGCGCGTAGGCAACGCAATATTCCACGTCTCGACCGACGTTCCGATTTGCTTGGCGGGTGTCGAGGCCCGCATAGCAATTATTCATCCCATCGACAATGCCGCTCACGCCAGTTTTCTTGTAGGTCTTCAGCGCAGCTCCCATTGCGCGCTCGATGTTCTTATTACTATCCCATGAGTCGGCTAGTGCGGGCAGGCATGCGGCCAGCATTGCGGCGGTGAGAATTAGGCGATTAAACATAATGTTGTCCCGAGTTAATTGTTGTCAGTGTTGCACAACCATACGACAATCGCCAGTGTTACCTGGCAGATAGTTACCTGGAAGCCACTACCGCCAATCTGTGGCCTGGCGCTTCCAGTTCTGCGAGCTTGTCATTTTCTATCGTTACGACCATCGACACCCTTCTCTTGCGTGAGCTGGCATGTCGCTGCACGGCGCGGCCTGGTTTTCGCTATCGATGTAATGCTACCGCCTTCGCTGCTGTGTACGTTGCCGCCACCTTCGCGGTTATCGTTTTGGTCGTCCAGCAGATAGGATAGTGGCCCTTGCTTACCTGAAGCTATGTCGATGAAGTCCTGCTCGCGTGCTTTCGTTCGCGCTAAAGTACGGCGCACTGACGCGGCAGCGTCATCTAACTTGCCAATCGCAGCGAGGACCGTTGCCCCGCCTCGCAGATCATCGAACTTCTGGTTGTGGTCGCGCATGGTCTGAAACGCTAAGCTCATGGCTTCGGCTGCGCCGCATAGCGACACCAGGTCAGCGCTGCTCGCTCCTGTCGCGGCGTACCGGACAAAGGCAGTCGTCATCGTGGCAGCTTGAAGCTGTTGCAGCTGTTCAAATCCTCGCATGATAGCGAAGTGCTGCGATGCAACAGCATCACGCTCCGGGTTTGGAGACAGGCCCATCAGGTAATCCATGGACACGGAGTACACCGCCGCCATGCGCTTGATGAATTGCCAGTCGTTCGGCACCTTGCGCTCGCCTGACTCGATCTGGCTCAGTTGCGTGCTGTTCGCATAGCCAAGGCGCGCGGCAGCATCTATAGCGGTCAGGCCATTCATCACGCGCGCCGATATGATGCGCTCACGAATGATTTCATTTTCGAGTGGCACGTCCTTGTTACGCACAAAGCGCTTTACCGGGCATGTGCGGGGACCTTCTACTGCGATTACAACTGCTTGTTCACTCATAAGTTTTCCTGTGACTGGCCGTTGAACCAAAGGGAGGCAAAATCACTGCAAATCGGAACAGTCATCGGTAAATATTCCTGATATCGGCCCGATCAAGTGCGGTCAATGTCGCCAGGGTGATTTGCACGCTGCACGCGGTCATGACGCCCTTGGATGATCGAGGGTTGGTAAATGGTTCGGAAATGGTTTCAATGACCATAGGCGCATAGGTCATGTCGCCATAACGCATGCCGATAATCTGCGGCGCTTGCGAAGGGAAAATCGTGTCGAAAATGTTCTGACTCAGCCCGTTTTTGATGCCGTTCGCAATAACCCCATCGGCGGCGAGCATTTGCGGAAGCGCCCATTCCTTGAGCTTCAGCAAAGGCGCGCTGACTTCCTTGATTGGGTCAATCAAAGCACGAAAGTGCAGGGTCATCGACAGTTTTACAGGGGGCATACCGCTAAAAATCTGCGTGCTGTTGAGTTTTGTAATTCCTGTTTTCCCTTCGATCTGATGAGAAAAATCTGCCATCTTTTTCGCTACGTCATTCAGCACTCCCGTTGCAGACTCCCCCCCGGCCAGGGTTTGCAAGATCGCAGTCATTGATCCCGATTGCAGCATCGCGGAGAGGGCGGGCGCTTTCGACTCTGCTCCAGCTCCTTCAAATGGGCTGCTCCAATTGAGCGTCATTTCGCTATTGCCGTCTGTGACCGGCGCATGTACCTCCATCCCGTTGTCGGTGACGTATTGATCCGATGCAGTGTTGTCCTGTTTGCGGCCCTGTTCCCAACCGTTGCCGGTCATTAGTTTTCGTACCGGATAGAACCGGGCGATCAGATGCGGCGATAGGCCGGTCCAGTCTGAGCTGAGGATATTTGAATTATTCATTGTGGGTTTCCCATTTTATTTCGTTGAAGAGTTCTATTGCCAGGGGAGGTACTGCCGGCAATATTCAGCCGCTGTCACGGCGTAGCCCGCCGTGCAGCCAGTTTGCTTCCAGGGCGATACGGACCGAAGCCATTGCAGCAGGCTTGCAGGATGCCTTAATGGGCGGCGCGAGGAACTCGCCCAAGTCTTCGGACCAATTTCCCGATTGCTGCCCAGCGTCGCGGACGCGGGTGTGGCCGCCTTCGGGATTGGGGTCGGCTCCCGGCGAGGCGATCACGATTTCACTCTGGTCGATGATGGCGACTTGTGGCGGCTTCCATTCAATCCCATTGGGCCGTTCGAGCATCAGGTCTGCGCTCGTCACCGTGGCCGCATTGCTGGCGCTGGACGGCTCGTTTGGCGATGGAAATGAAGGCGCGGAAAATCCTATCCCGACACAAGGATAGGGATAGCTTTTCTCAGGTTCTGCGGGAACGACTTTCCCTATAGGGTTGGGAATTTCTATCCCTATAGGGTTGCGCGGTTCTGGCCTGCACGGCGCGGTCATGATGGCGGCGAAGCTCTTGTTTTTGGTTTTCGGCGCTGGCATTGTGATGCCCAGCACCGACAACAGCGGGGCGGGGTCTTTGGCGTGTGGCCTCAACAGCGCGTCAATGACGGCATCCGTCAGCGCGCTATTGGCTTGCAAGCAGTCGCGCGCCAGTTCGATAGCAGCACTGCGCACGGCGGCGCTGTGCTGCTTCTGTGGCGTCTGCCGTGCCAGTCCATAAAGCGCACCGACCTGATCATGGAAGTTAGTTTGCATGGCCCACAGCTTGGCCTTGCCGCCGTGCAGGTCAGACCCGCCCATGCGGCCATTGACCAGCGGCAGCAACAACAAATGACAATGCGGCGCGCCCTCGTCCAGGTGTACAACTGCGCTCAGCACCGGCACGCCGAAATGCGACTCGGCCCACGTCGTAGCCTGCTCGAAATACTGGCGAGGGTTGATGGTGGTCGCAGCCGGTAGCATAAACAGCAGTTCCAGCGCCATCACGGAGGTCTTGCGGAATTTGACCGCGCCAGCAGCATCCATCAGCGACTTGGCCAAATTGGCCACGCCATGGGCCGTGTCGGCTCCACGCAAGATGAAATTGTCGGCGATGCGCGCGGGGTCAATGTGGCCATCGGCGCCAATCTCAGCGGCAATCTCTCGGAGGTTATGCTTTGCCGCAACCCGAACGATAGCCGGGCCGTACAGCCGCTTGATGGTCAGTGCGTAACCCATCGTCATACGCCCGCCCACGCGACCAGTGCCAGCAGCAACGGTTCCGGGTCGCCAGCGTGCGGCGCAAGCAACACCAGCAGCACAGCAGAAGAAAGCCCGCTATTCGCTTCCAGCACGTCAAATGCGCAATCTATCGCCTGCTGCCGTGGCGCGCTGCTGAGGCGCTTCTGCGCCACTTGCCGGGTCAATTTTTTGATGCTCAGGAATTGGGCGTGTGTCATACGATTCAATCGACAATCACGCAGCCCAGCGCCAGCGCCATGGAGTCAGCGAGTAGCGTTGCCACGATGAAAACCAGCTCGACGCAGGTTCGAGAGGCATACGAACGGCAGCAAGGTGTACCGCGTTAATTTCGTGTGTCATGCTGAACCGAGGTCGAGCGAGCCTTGCGGATCGATGAAGTCAGAGCGACGCCCGATAAGGACGTATCTTGCTATACCCTTGTGTTTCAGGCCATCGACCGTAATCACGTCTTCGCGCAGCGTGTCGATGCGCCAGCCCTTTATCTCAAGATCAAACACCCTCGTGGCAATCCGTGCAAATCCCAAGCCAACACCTTCGGGCGTGTTGATACCACACGGCCCGAGGTACTGAAGCACGCGCAACAGCGTCTCGCACTGAGTGCGCCCGCTTGTATCGCGCAGGCCAAGCCCGGCGCTTTCCAACTTGCGGCGAAGTCTGCTGATATGCACGGTGCCACAGAAGAGATGCTTCTTTTGCTTGTTTTTTGGGGCCGCTTTTCCTTTGCCTGGGACGGACTCTTCCTTTTTCCGTTTCCGTGGCGCTCGACTCATTGCGCACCGCCGCTCAGCAGGCACTTAATTTCAGCTACAGACCAGGCGAGACGGCCATAGATGCGGATGGGACGCAGCGGGCCGTCCTCGTAGCATGCCCACTTCCGCAAAGTCTGCGGCTTGCGCCCCAAGTGAAAGGCCGCTTCGTTGGTGTCGATGACAGTGCGATTTTCGCGCACCAGTGCTGTATATCGCGCTTCGGTTTGCATCTTGATTCCCTATCGTTGAATGAACGATTAAGAAATCTACGCATAGCAACCACGGCAAGTAGTTGCCGCAACCAACAAAGCATTATTTCATGCGGGTTTGTGGCGGGTTATGGCAACCATGCAATGCAACCTTATTTCCTGCGGTTGCCATCGATCACACCAAATGGGCGCGCTTTCTTGGGTTTCGCAGTCTGTAGCTTGCGCCCGATCAGCTGGCGAGTTACTCCGTACACATCCGCCAATTTTTGATGTGTCATGCCCGGCTCATTACTCATTTCCAATAGCTGCCGCAGTTCGCGTTCGCCCCATTTGTTCGTATGCTTCTTCTTGTCATTTGGCGTGGCGGCAGGCGATACCGATATTTCAGTGCCAGGCGGCATCACGCTTGCCATTGCGGTGCCACCAAGCGCAGTGGGCGTACCGTCCAAGACTTGCGAAAGTGATGCCTGGCTACTCATCGTGTGTTTTGCCATTGCCAAATGCTCTTGCCAAATATTTAGCCAGCATGGAGTCAAATTCTTTGATTCTGCCCACTGAGCAAAGTAGGCAGGCGGATAGCGGGCATCCATGTGGTTCCCGCTCTCCCACAATTCACGGATTAGCCGTAGCCGCCGCCCAGCAAGAATGAGTAATCTTTGGTAATCATCTCGGAATTGGATGCTGCATTCTTGGTCGAGTAATCCCGCGTGGATTACCACTGGCGGCTCAATTACCCCATAACGAGGGGATGAAACACTTGAGTTGCTTATCTCTGCCTCAATAGGCCATATTCCAGCGAGTAGCAACAATGCTTCATCAGTGCGCCAGTTATCGTACGAAAGTCGTTCGCGTAAATAGTCATGCCAGTCGCCATGGCATGCAGGCCCTACAACGTTCCTCGCAATTTCGCTCACTTAGCGCTCCTTGACGTTTTTCCAAAATCGAAACCAGTAATCTTTGCCACATGTTCGTGCGTTTAGGCTAGGCCTGGTTAAAGTGGTCAAGTCGATGCGGTCGGTTGCACGGTGAGGCGGCGAAGTGCGGCTATGGCGTCGCGCAATTCGTAGTGGCCATTCATGTCATTCGCCGTACTGATAATCGAAGTGAAAATTCCGCCCGATACCGAGTCTATCGGATCACCATCCAGATTGAGGCTGTTTGCCAGCGATGCACCGCCACGCGCTACACACTCGATGATGCTTATTTTTTCAAAAATCTCATTTGCTCGTGTATCGATCAAAGCGATGAGCGTTTCCGTTGAGGCACCGTCAAATTTGTTGGTCACGTTGTCAGCTTGTGTAAAATTGGTATCAGCCATTATTCAAACTCCGGTTTGGTTTGCGTTGCGGTTAGCCGGCTTGGATGCTCATTACACCCTTGCCGCCGTCTTTGCCTGAACCCGTCAGGCGGCGTTTACTACTCGCAGTCCAGGCGCGACTGGCGCAAAATCGATTTTTGCCTGCTCCAGCATCCAGCCTTCAATCTTGATGTGCCACATGCGCAGCAGGTCGAGTGGGCGGCGAATGTAATTTTGCTCGCGCACGCCTTGCGGTGCATGGCCTTGAATTTGTGCGGCGATTCCGGCTGGCGTTTCGGTCCACTCGCACAGAGTCGCAAAGCTGCGGCGCAGGCCGTGCAAGGTCATGTGCGGTAGGCCAGCAGCGGCCACGGCTTCATTGTGGGCAATGCGCGGCTCGGCAAGGCGGCCAGACGCTGCGGCGGGGCTTGAGAACACAAATTCATTGCGGCGGGGCAGGGCGGCCAGCAGATGAGCTACATAGGGTGTCATCGGTACCATGCGAAAATCTTCTACCTTGTCTCCCATCTTGAAACTGTTCCACTGAAAATCTACATCAGCCCAGCGCAGCCCGGCCACTTCCTCGCGGCGTGCACCGGTTATCAGCAAGGTTTGCAGGTACGCGCCAATTATCGGGTTCCTGATTTTGCGCACGGAGGCGAACCATGCGGCCAACTGTTCGCGCTGCAACACATCGCTTTTCACCTTGGCCTTACCCAGGCTCTCACGGGCCTTGGCGCTCTTGGCGGCGTTGCTCTTGCACATTTCGGCATACGAGGAATGTGCGGCGCACCAGTTTAGGCATGCTTTCAGCAAGCGCAAAGCAAGGCGGGCGCGGGTCGCCCTGGTCTTGGCTTCAACCTTGGCCCATGCTTCCACACGTTCCGGCGTCAGGTCTATCAGTCGAACCAGCGCCAGCGAGGCAAGCGGGCCGGGTATTGTCAGCTTCGGGCTTCGAGTGCGCTTTTCTCCCCCTGCATGCATCATCCACTGATGGTCAAACATCGTGCGGTCGCCCCATTGCGGCGCACGTTCGGCCAAGTATTCCGGCCACACGTCGCCCAGCGTTACCAATTCACGCACCTGCCGGGCTTCGGTTGCGGCAGCTTCGGCCTGCCCCGCGCTGCGTGCGGCCTGTTCTTCGGCAAGTCCATCGGCCCTTACCTGGCGCGGGTCTTGTCCGTTGTCGATGATGACTTTTAAGCGGCGGGCTTCGGCTTGCGCTTCTTGAATGGCCCATGTGCCGGGCGCGCCAATGGTGATGCGCATCGCTTGGCCATTTAACTTGGCTTGGAAGATATAGGACTTGGCCCCATTCGCTGTTGCCCGAAGCCCCAGGCCGGGCGCGGCGGCGTCCCATAGGAATGATTGACTCTTGCCGTCCTCGCACTGGTGGCCATCAATTCGACCAGCCGTGAATTTTACTTTTGCCATCGTTGAGTGCCCCGGTGTAACCGCCATGTAACCCGGATTGGAGTATATCAATCAACACGGTCCAACGCAAAGGCAATGTTAAAAATAATAAGTTATTGATTTTAAAGGAATAGTTTATTTTTATGAGCATGGATCAACGGCGATAAAACACTTTTTGCGAGAACTCATAATCCGTTGGTGCCGTGTTCGACTCACGGGAGGCCCACCAGAATTTAGTAGTATCAGATGAAGCCCCGGCGCGTAAGTGCTGGGGTTTTTTTATAGGCAAAACAAGCAGCGCTAAGTTTTTTCGTCCAGGAGTGTAGCTAACTTGGTCACTAATCTTCTTTGTGGCTTAGGCGCAAGGTGCACTTGCCAACCGTTCAATCCTGCATTTCCAGCTGTGTAATCTAAAAATTATTATCGTTATTTAATATGGCTATGGCTGCGCTTGTGTTCGAATGGCAGACCTGACCCTGATACCCCTGATAAGGCTCTATGCCTGGCAGTGGGGAATTCTGTGGGATCGAGGCGTTCTTGCAGCGCCATGGACTCGAGAGGCGTTGGGACTCGACCGCGCCACGCCAGTTGAGCAGTTCTTGCCGAAAATGGTTAAAGATGCAGAAGCCGAACGGCTCGCATACATGTGCGTGCGACGATCAATAGTTTTAAGACCCCATCTTGGAGGGTGACATGGATCAAGAGCCGGATTACGAACTGGACGCCTACTTACGTCGGCCCGATGAAAAAGATATCCTGTGCGACCTTAAATTATGGTTGCCGCGCGATCCGAGCGCAGATGGCCGTATGGAGGTCGTAGCGATTGGTGTCAACGCAACCCATGCGCTGCACGATCAAGTTACCTTTGTTAGCGAGGAAAGCGTTGAGGCTGCCGGATTAAGGCTTGAGGCACGGGAAATTTTAGTGCGTAATAGCCACTCCAGCGGAAGACGCAAGGCTGGAGGGGCACGGCTTACGATCGCGCACCTTGGCACATTGAGAATTGAGACTAGAACGCGAGTCGCGTCGGACGGCGAATCTGGCGCAGGTGAACTGAAGGGCCTGCACTTTGCCTTAAGCGAGATTGCCTACGGACGTCCTCTTCACGGCACTACGGTTGACTATCACGGTAACAGGACGGTTCACCAAGGAAAACCGAAGGTCGTCGGCTTGGTTCACGAGGGCGAGACCATTCAGTTTGAACTCGAACAGCATTGGACCTGGAGGAGCGATGGGAAGACGAGCGTTTCAGCCTCTAGTACTCCAGTCTTTAACGTTCTAAACCTTTGCCAGTGCAGTGCCGATTCAGTCAATGGGCTTACAGACTTGGCTAAGGACGCCTGCATGTTCCTAACCTTGGCAGCGCGACATCTGGTCGTCATCCACTCCGTAGTAATTGTTTCGGAAAGAGCTATCGTCCAAGACTGGTTCAATCCGCTGGGTAGATTGAGGTCACAGACGGAGGAGGACGCCTGTGGGCCGTTAGTATGCCCGGACGATGTAGAAAAATACTTTGAGCGCGCGTCGTTATTTTGGCGAGACCTGAATCCGATTAAGTGTGACGCTATCCGCCTCGCTGTTTTTGCAATGCATCCTTTCTCTAATAGATCATTGGAAGGGGGATTCTTGGCGATGTTCTCTTCCATGGAAGGCATTGCGAAAAGGTGGGGGCGGGAGACTGGAACCCTAAGAAATAAGATTGACGCGCTACTGCAGATGTATCCGATCGGTATCGCTGGGCTGTGGCCGATTTTTGATACCGCTGCCGGACCTGGCTTGTACTGGATACGAAACGAGTTGGCGCATGGCAGAAGCATTGCGCGGTTCGCTGACGGCGCACTTACTCTAGCGCATGATCATTTGCAGCTGTGGTTGGAACATATTTTGCTGGCGGTCGTCGGTTACTCAAACCGCCAACATCGACTCGACTGGTTGAGGCGACAAGTTGTAGTTCAGCTGGCGCAAGTTGCAAGCATGCAGGCGTCGTTGGCCGAAGCCGAGCGGCAGGCAAAAAAGGTCTAAATAGCCTTCCCGGTTGCCGGAATATTGCCGGAGTCGTGTGGTTGCTTGAGCTCTTCGGCAGAGATGACGAGTGATGAAATTTCTTGTGAAATCAAGTGATTAGCTGTAATCTCAAGGGCGCTTGATTCAACTCATAATCCGTTGGTGCCGTGTTCGACTCACGGGAGGCCCACCAGAATTTGCCGTCAGTACAAAGGGTTAGCCGCGCGCTAGCCCTTTTCATTTCTAAGGCTAATCTTGTCCAATTTTTGTCCATGGATGTCGCTTGTGTTGATGCTGTACTTGATGCAAAATCACATCAGAAATTGATTCAAGGAGCCCTCATGAGAACCACAGTAATCATTGATGACGACCTTTACAACAAGGCGCTCGAAATGGCCGATCCGGCCATGGACAAGGCCGATCTCTTCCGTGAGGCGGTCAAGACCTTCGTGCGCGTGCAGGTAGCCAAACGCCTTGCAGCGCTGGGTTCGGCAACGCCAGAAATGCCTGACGTACCCCGGCGCCGGGTGGAGCAGGTCTGATGAGTGGCGTACTGGTCGGTACCTCTGTATGGATAGACCACTTTCGCAATCGAAATACAACCCTTGAAACATTGCTGCAGCAGGATCAGGCATTGACGCATCCGATGGTTATCGGAGAGCTCGCCTGCGGCACGCCTCCTGCGCCACGGGCGCAAACGCTGGGCGATCTTGATTTGCTGCCGGTGGCACAGCAAGCGGGCTTGCGCGAAACCATGGCCTTTATCGAGCGCGAGTCCTTGTATGGCATGGGTTGCGGGCTGATTGATCTGGTGCTGTTGGCCTCGACCTTGATGACGCCAGGGGCAACCTTATGGACTCTGGACAAGCGCCTGGCCGAACTGGCGCGCCGTTACGGGGTGCTGTACCGCGTGCCGGTGCATTAACGCATCTCAAATAAAGAATAACATGACAACCGAACTGAAAATCGAAGACCTCATCATCGGCACCGGCAAGGCCGCCGAGCGTGGCGCCCTCATCACCGCTCACTACCGCGGCTGGCTGGAAGACGGCACCGAGTTCGATTCCTCGCATAAACGTGGCGAGCCGTTCAAGTGTGTGCTGAGCAATAACAAGGTGATACAGGGCTGGATACTGGGCCTGAAAGGCATGCAGGTCGGCGGCACGCGCAGGCTGTGGGTGCCGGCGGAGCTGGCGTATGGCGAGCGGCAGGTGGGATTGATACCGCCGCATGCGGATCTGACGTTCGAGATTGAATTGCTGGAAGTATTGACGCGCGACTAGCTTGAACTGAGCGCCCCTGTCATTCCTGCGCGCGACCCTTGTCCAGCAGCCGTTTGACTTCCTTGATCAGCTTGTCGATCGGCACCGGCTTCCTGAAAAAACTGTCATACGGAATCGTGGCATGGTCGCGCACGATGCCGGCGCTGCACAGGATGAAGGGGACCGCCTGCAGTTTCTCGTCTTCGCGCCAGGCGCGGCACAGGTCGGCGCCGTCCATCACCGGCATCATGAAATCCGAGACGACAATCGCCGGCTGCTCGAGTGCCGCTGCGGCCAGCGCCTCGCGGCCGTTGGCGGCGGCGCGCACGCGAAAACCGCTGTATTCGAACAGCATGGTGTAGGTCGACAAGATATCGAACTCGTCGTCGACGAGCAGGATCAGCTTGCCTTCCGGTCGGGCGTCCATCATCGCGGTGTGATCGCTCATGGCCGCTCGCTACAGCACGATGTCGGGCACGACCGGCCCGGCGATGGGCGCCTTGACCGACATGCCATGATCATTGATGAACAGGATATGGTTGGCCGCGTCGTAGCTGTTTTCGCGCAGTTTCAACACGCCGATCTGGCGCCGGTTGATGCCGTCGACGTCGACGAAGCGCAGCAAAATGATATTTTCGAACAGCATCGAGGCCGACATGTCGCCATGCAACTGGTCCTGGCCGAAGTAGGGCAGTTCCTGCGTGAAGAAGGTGGTCACGTTGCTGCAGCGCAGTTCGTTCACAAACGCCGCCAGGAAGGAGCGCGAGCGGCCGTCGTGCACGATGATGTCGCGCAGGCCGTCGATGCCGTCGACCAGCAGCCGCGTCACTGCGCGTTCGGCGATATTGCGCAGCACTTGCTGGGCCAGGCGGTCGACCAGCACTTCCAGCGGCGGATGCCAGATCACCTGCAAGGTGCCGCTGTCGTGGTAGGGCTGCAAGTCGATGCCGACGCTGGCGGCTTTTTCGATCAGGCGCGATGGCGATTCATAAAAGCCGGCGATCAGGCAGTGTTCGCCGCGCCGCAGCCCCTCGTGGATAAAGTGCAGACCCATCAGGGTCTTGCCCACGCCGGGATTGCCCAGCAGCGCGGTGGTCGAGCCTTTGGCGATGCCGCCCAGGGTCAGTTCATCGATGCCCTGGATGCCGAAGCCCAGGCGCTGGCGCGAGATGCCGGGCGCCGCGCCCGAGGTCGAGCTGATCGCTTCCAGGCGCGGATACATCACCAGGCCGTCTTCGCCCACTTCGAACACATGGCGACCCAGCAAGTGCTTGCTGCCGCGCAGCTTGAAGACCTTGATTTCGCGGATCAATTGCAAGCCGTGTTCGAACTGGCTCAGTTCGATCAAGCCGTCGACCAGGGTGTTTTCCGAGTCGGCCACATTGCCTTCGGTCGGCGACAGCAGAAAGGTGGTGCACTGCATGGTCGAGACGAGCGAATTGAGCGAGAGCATGAATTCGGACAGCGCGACGTCCGACGGCTTGGCGTCGCGCACGGTGCGAAAACCGTCGATGATCATGATGTCGGGGCGCTGCTCGGCCAGGGTCGCGGCGATCGATTTCAGCAGTTCGCGCAGGCCGCCCTTGAGCAGGTCGGGATAGGCGCCGATAAACAGGATGCGTTCGCCCACCAGGCTTTCGTCGAAGAAAGAAAAGCTGCTCAGGTGGTTGAGCATCTTGTCGTGGGTTTCGGCGATCAGGGTCAGGATCAGCACTTTCTTGCCCTGGTGCGCATGGTGAAAGCCGATCTGGCAGGCCAGGGTGGTCTTGCCGCTGCCGGCCAGGCCCTGGATCAGGTACAGGCTGTGCGACGGGAAGCCGCCGCCCAGGATGTGGTCCATGCCGGCCACGCCGGTATTCAACAAGGGGATGCGCATTGCCGGGTTGGTTCTGGTGGTCATGTCAATCTCATCATGGACTTCGGACCGGTCGAAGCGGTCTCGCTCGCAGCGATCGCTGGCTGGTGGAGCGTTGGAAAAGGCAGGTCATCTATCGTAGCGATTATAGCAAGGTGGACGCCGTGCTACTGCCGGTTTGGTAGCGGAGTCACACCATCGCCAGGTTTTTTAACGCTGCGGCAATCTGGTGCAGGCTGGCGACCTCGAAAGTGGGCACCGCCAGCGAAGTATTGGCCATTTGCTCCGGATTGAACCAGCAACTGTCGATGCCGAAGCGGTTCGCGCCGAGGATATCGGCGTCCAGTCGGTCGCCGATAATGATGGCCCGGTCTTTGCTGACGGGCCGCGCCATCCGCATGGCATACTCGAAAAAGCGCACGTCGGGCTTGGCATGACCGCAGGCTTCCGAGGTGGCCACAAACGCGATATGTTGCTGCAATCCCGAACTGGCGATGCGGCGGTTCTGGATGGTTTCGACGCCGTTGGTGATGATGCCCACTTCGCCGATGGCCGCCAGGCTGGCGCACAGTTCGATTGCGCCATCGATCAGCACCACCGTGTCCGACAGCGATTCGAGGTAGGTCCGGCTGGCCAGTTCGGGGTCCAGCACCAGGCCGGCTGCCTGGAAGGTCTGGCGGAAACGCTCGACTTTCAGGAAATCCTTGCTGACGGTGCCGTGTTCGAAGGCACGCCACAGCGCCACGTTGATCGGCTGGTAGTAATTGAACAGCGTTTCGGTGGCGCCGGCCACGCCCAGCGCGTGCATGGTGCGCACGAACGACAGGTTTTCGGAGGCCTTGAAGTCGAGCAGGGTGTCGTCGAGGTCGAACAGGAAAAGTGTGTGTTTCATAGTATGCAGGGCCGGATCAATCGTGCATCCTAGCATGGACGGCGTTACTGTTCAGGCCGTCAACCACCAGTCCAGCAAGGTCTCGTCATCATCGTCGTCCAGGTTGGCGTAGATATTGGCGAAATACCATTCCACGCCAGTTGCCTCGCGGAAGGCGTCGAACGGGCCGTTGACGTTGTAGATGCCATGCCGGCCCGGCACGCTGAACGTCAGGTTGCCCTCGAATTGGCCATCCAGGGTGCCGCCCAGTTGTTGCTGCACCTCGCGCTCGAGTTTTTCCACCGCCTCGTCGGGCACCTGGTCGGCATAGATCTGGATGCAGAAGTTGCCGCCGCGTGTCAGCACTTCGGCAGGCGCCTCGGGATCCTTGATGCTGACGATGTCGCCACGGGCCAGGTTCAGGGTCAGGCCGGGCGAGGCCAGCAATTCGTAGACGTCGTCGTCAATCTGGCGCGCCGGCAGCGATTCGTAGACGGGGCCGTTTTCGTTCTCGCCGGCCAGTACGCGGACATGGGGCAGGTCCTCGCAGTTGAAGTCGTCCATGGTGCCTTTCGTAAATAAGGCCACGATTGTACAGGCGAAAAAAAAGCACGCCGCAGCGTGCCTTGAAGGAGAGTACGGTACAGCGCGATAACGATCAGTTGTAGGCGCTGATGCTGCTGCGGAATTGTTCGAAACCGGCGCGGGCGGCTTTGTAGCAATTGCCGGCGGCCACTTCCAGGCCGGCGCGGTCCAGCACTTCGACGGTGCCGCGGCGATACTGGATCAGGCCTTCGTCCTGCAGCTTGCGGGCGGTCACGGTGATGCTTTCGCGGCGCACGCCCAGCATGTTGGCCATGGTGTCCTGCGTGACTTTCAATTCGTTCGACAGCGAACGGTCCAGGCGGTCCAGCAGCCAGCGGCACAGTTTCTGTTCGATGCTGCAGTGGCGGCCGCCGACGACATTCTGGGCCATCTGGGCAAACATGGCGCTGGTGTAGCGCATCAGCAACTGGGCCAGGGCGCCGCCTTCGTTGAAGACTTCACGCAGGAAAGCGGTTTTCAGGCGGTAGCCGTAGCCGGCGCTTTGCACGACGGCGGTGCAGGTGGCGCGTTCGGCTTCGTACAAGGTGACGCCGGCGACGCCTTCACGGCCGACCACGGCGATCTCGGTGGTGGCGCCGTCTTCCATCACATACAGCAGGGAGACGATGGCGTTGGTCGGGAAATAGGTGTATTCGATCTTGTCGCCGAAGTCGAACAGGTGCTTGCCGGCAGGCAGGGCCACCAGTTCGAGCTGGCAGAACAGGCGTTCCAGGTCGGTGCGCGACAGGGCTCGCAGCAGTTCGTTCTGCTGGGCGCCGGTGATGCTGATCATGGGCGAGGCGGCTGCTTTGGCGGGGGCTGCGCTCCAGTCGCGGTTGGCGGTGGTGCTGGTCACGGCTGGGGACAGGTTGCTATAAGCTTTGTACATGATATGGCCTCGTCTTCTGATCTTGTTGATTGGCGTTGTTGCTGTTGTTTTGTATTACGTGCTGCGTTGTGTTCTGCAATGACTCCACTATAGGACGATGGTGCGGCCGGCGGCATCGGATGAGCCGACGCGCTTATGTAGGCTAGGAACATTGCCCCGTGTCATCCCATTCCTACGTCGCCAAATTGCGGGCATGGCAAGGCTCGCCGCATGCCGTGGTGGCATGCAGCGATAGTGAGCTTTGCAGTAATCAGTTATGAAGGGTGGCGCTAGCGTGGCTGCCCGGGAGCAGGCTGACGCGCTTGCCAGGCACGCAGCTTTTCTTCGTAGGCGATCCGCTGTTCCTGGTACATATCGAGGATGCAATAGGTGCAGCCGCTGTTGCAGCACTCGTCATCGCCCGGCCTGACAGGGGCTTCTGGTGGTGGATCGTGCGGGAGGGAAGGGCTGGACATGGTGGTGGGGGAAGACGCAATGGCGGTCATCATACTGTACGGCAAGGCATGGTGGCTGGAATGGTTTTTGCCGGAAAATCACGGTTTCCGTGTACAGTTGCACTGAATTAGGGTATCGTTTACAGCACTGATATTGTATCTTCTGCGCGCGATGTTCCGCCGGCGCGATCTCCGCCGCCATTGCCCGCACACCTCCCTGACGCTACCGCACTCGCCGCACAGCCTGCCTCGGAGCACAGAGGTGCCGCAAGAACAATCATCGGGCTTGCAAAACGTAGCTGCTGCGCCCTGAAATGTTGTTTATTGAGAAAGCATGGCTTCCGCAGTGCGGAGGCACACCAGAAAACTATGTCTGAAACCGAAACGACTCCTACGCCCGATCCGGCGATTGCCCCAGCCGCGGCGCCTGCCGCCGCCACCGAAACTCCTGCTGTTACCGAAACTCCTGCCGTTATCGCCACGCCTGCCGCCGTTGTTCCCGCTGTCACCTCCGCCGTCACTCCCGCTCCCGCCGCCGCTGCCTTCAGCTTTAACGATTTCGGCCTGGCGCCAGAGATCCTGCGCGCGCTGACCGAGCAGGGTTATACGCATCCGACGCCGATCCAGGAACAGGCCATTCCGGTGGTGCTGCAAGGGCGCGACGTGATGGGCGCCGCCCAGACCGGTACCGGCAAGACGGCCGGCTTCTCGCTGCCGATCATCCAGTTGCTGCTGGCCCACGCCAGCAGCAGCATGTCGCCGGCGCGCCACCCGGTGCGCGCGCTGATCCTGACCCCCACGCGCGAGCTGGCGGTGCAGGTGGCCGAAAACGTCAAGGCCTACGCCAAGCACACGCCGCTGCGCTCGACCGTGGTGTTCGGCGGCATGGACATGAAGCCGCAAACGGTGATATTGCGCGGCGGCGTGGAAATCGTCATCGCCACGCCGGGCCGCCTGCTCGACCATATCGAGCAGAAAAACATCAGCCTGGGCCAGGTGCAGATGCTGGTGATGGACGAAGCCGACCGCATGCTCGACATGGGCTTCCTGCCGGACTTGCAGCGCATCATCAACTTGCTGCCGAAACAGCGCCAGAACCTGATGTTCTCGGCCACCTTCTCGCCGGAAATCAAGAAGCTGGCCGCGACCTTCCTCAACGATCCGCTGACGATCGAAGTGGCGCGCAGCAACCAGACCGCCGACAAGGTCACGCAAGTGGTCTATAAAGTGCCGGAAGACCAGAAGCACGCCCTGGTGGCGCACCTGCTGCGCCAGCGCGACCTGAAACAGGTGATCGTGTTTTCGAACACCAAGATCGGCGCCTCGCGCCTGGCGCGCGTGCTGGAACAGGAAGGCATGAGCGCCACCGCGATTCATGGCGACAAGAGCCAGCAGGAACGCATGGCCGCGCTGGAATCGTTCAAGAAGGGCGAGATCGACGTGCTGGTGGCGACCGACGTGGCCGCGCGCGGGCTCGATATTTCCGACCTGCCGTGCGTGATCAATTTCGACCTGCCGTATAACGCGGAAGATTATGTGCACCGTATCGGCCGCACCGGCCGCGCCGGCGCCTCGGGTGACGCGATTTCGATCTATTCCGATAAAGACGAGCGCCTGCTGGCCGATATCGAAAGGCTGATCAAGCAGACCGTCAAGCGTGGCGACCTGGCTGGCTTCTCGCCGGCGCCGTCACGTTCCGCCGACAGCGACCGCGAGCGCCGCCCGCCGCGCCGCACCGAAGGCGACACGCGTCCACCGCGCAGCGCCGGCGATGCCGCCGAGGTGCGTTCGTCCAGCCGTCCGCCCGAGCGTTCCAGCCGCCCGGCGTTTGGCCCCGGCGCGCGCCGCGAGAAAGTCGATCCGTGGTTCCTCAAGCCTTACGAGCCGGCCAAGGTGGTGGCGCCTGTCGCCAGCAGCAACATGCCGCCAGCCAAGGCCAAGCCCAAGCTGGCCGCGCTGCTGGGTGGCTTGCTCAAGTAAGACCCCGCCCGCAAGGCTGGCTTCAAAAGCCGCTGCTCCTGACCGGGGACAGCGGTTTTTTTACGTCAAAATTATCACGCACGGGTTTGAGATTTCTCTGGGTGAGAGCTTTGTCCTCACGCCATACTCGCTTGTTGACAGGTTTAAGCGTGCGCGCTTCCTGCACGATAGCCGGTATATTTGGCATCCGCGCAGGCACCCGGGCGAGCCTTGTATTGTTACATGATGTTACCAGCTTATTAAAAAACGCCTGCATCTGAGATACTCCCCTGCGGCGTGCTTTGCACATTGAATGTTGCCAGGAAGATCAGTGATAAAGACGAGATAAAATAAGTGAGTCAATTCAAGCATGTATCCACTGCCGTGAGCAGCCGGCGCCAGAGCGCGCCGATGGGCCGCAGCGCGCCCGAAGCGGCGATTTACGATATCCGCCAACAGCGCCGTTCGCTGGCGCCGTCGGCCGTGTCGAAAGTGCCGAAGGTGGCGATTTTGCTGTGTACGTATCATGGCCAGCATTTCCTGGCTGACCAGCTTGATTCTTTCGCCGCGCAGACGCATGCAAACTGGCAAGTTTGCGCATCCGACGATGGTTCCCGCGATGATACCCATGCGATCCTGGCGCAGTACCAGCAGCAGTGGGGCGAAAAACGCCTGAGCCTGCATGCCGGACCGGCGCAAGGCTTCGCCGCCAATTTCCTGTCGCTCAGCTGCGATACCGGCATCGAGGCCGATTACTATGCCTATTCCGATCAGGACGATATCTGGGAAGCCGACAAAATGCAGCGGGCGCTGAACTGGCTGGCAGGCGTTGCACCGGACGTGCCGGCCCTGTATTGTTCGCGCGCCCTGCTGGTCGACGTCGACAACCAGCCGATCGGTGCTTCGCCGCTGTTTACCCAGGCGCCCAGTTTCGCCAATTCCCTGGTGCAAAGCATCGGCGGCGGCAATACCATGGTGTTCAATAATGCCTTGCGCAAATTGCTGATCGAAGCGGGCAAGGATGTGCAGATCATTTCGCATGACTGCTGGGCCTATATGGTGGCCACCGGTTGCGGCGGCAAGGTGTTTTACGATGCCTGTCCGTCGTTGCGCTACCGCCAGCATGAGGCCAATCTGGTCGGCACCAACCGCAGCTGGCGTGCGCGCTACTCGCGCCTGCAGCGTTTGTGCAATGGCTGGTTCCGCAGCTGGAACGATCACAATATCGCCTCCTTGCAACGCCTGCGTCACCGCTTGACTCCGGAAAACCGGCGCATCCTCGACGATTTCGCGAAGGCCCGCCAGAGCTGGCTGATCCCAAGGCTGTGGCTGATGAAGCGTTCCGGCATCCACCGTCAAAGCCTGGGCGGCAATATCGCGTTCTGCGTGGCCGCCATTTTTAACAAAATATGATGCATGTGTTTCCAGCGCACCGGAGCGGCAGCCTGAAGATGCGGTTGTTGCAGAAGAATGCTGACTGAGTTTTTAGAAAAATAATATGACTGAACGTATAGGCATTACCTTCGCCCGGTGCGTCTTGTCACGCGGGTGCGGCCACTGATGCGTGACTTTTCCCCGACACCCAAAGAGATGGCGGCCAGCCTGTGGCGCCACCGCAGCCTCATTTCCGTGCTGATACAGCGCGAAGTGATCGGCCGCTATCGCGGCTCGATGCTGGGCATCCTGTGGTCCTTCTTCAATCCCGTGTTCATGCTGGTGATTTACACCTTCGTGTTCAGCGTCGTCTTCAAGGCGCGCTGGAATGCGGGCAGCGATTCGAAGACGGAGTTTGCGCTGGTACTGTTTGCCGGCCTGATCATTTTTAACCTGTTCTCCGAATGCATCAACCGCGCGCCCGGGCTGGTCACGGCGAACGCCAACTACGTCAAGAAGGTGGTGTTTCCCCTGGAAATATTGCCGTGGGTCAGCCTGGGTTCGGCGCTGTTTCATTTCGTCATCAGCCTGGGCGTGTGGGTGCTGGCGTATGCCGTGCTGTTCGGCGTGCCGCATGCGACCGTGCTGCTGATGCCGCTGGTGCTGCTGCCGCTGGTGTTGCTGATCATGGGGCTGAGCTGGATCCTCGCGTCGCTCAGCGTGTACCTGCGCGATGTGGCGCAATTCATCCTGATGGTCACCACGGTGCTGATGTTCCTGACGCCGATCTTTTATCCGGTCAGCGCCTTGCCGGAAAACTACCGCCATTTTCTGCTGCTCAATCCCTTGACGCCGGCCGTGGAAATGACGCGCGATATCTTATTCTGGGGCAAGTTACCGGACCTGGCCATGCTGGCGCTGTATGGCGCCGCGACCTTGCTGCTGGCCTGCCTGGGATTTGCCTGGTTCCAGAAGACACGAAAGGGGTTTGCCGATGTCCTCTGACATGTCGATCCAGGTAGAGGGCCTCAGCAAGTGCTACCACATCTACGACCGCCCGCGCGACCGCCTGCTGCAGATGCTGCAACGCGGCAAGAAGAAATATTTCCGTGAATTCTGGGCCTTGCACGACGTGTCGTTTTCCGTCAAGCGCGGCGAAACCGTCGGCATCATCGGCCGCAACGGCAGCGGCAAGTCGACCTTGCTGCAAATGATCTGCGGCACGGTCGCGCCCACCACCGGCAACGTGCGCACGCACGGACGGGTGGCGGCGCTGCTGGAACTGGGCGCCGGTTTCAACGTGGAATTTACCGGCCGCGAAAACGTCATGCTCAATGCCGCCATTCTCGGCTTTTCCGCGCAAGAGATGCATGAACGCATGGCCGATGTGCTGGCGTTTTCGGAACTGGGCGACTTCCTCGACCAGCCCGTCAAGACCTATTCCAGCGGCATGTATGCGCGCCTGGCGTTTTCGATCGCGATCCATGTCGACCCCGACATCCTGATCGTCGATGAAGCGCTGTCGGTGGGCGACGCGCGTTTCGTTGCCAAATGCATGCGCCGCATCAAGGAAATCAAGGAGCAGGGCACCACCATCCTGTTCGTCAGCCATGACGTCGGCTCGATCCGCACCCTGTGCGAGCGCGTGGTCTGGCTCGACAAGGGCCGCCTGGTCGAGCAGGGCGACGTGTTCCCGGTGACGGGACGCTATATGGAATTCATGTTCCAGGATGAAAAGACGGAAGAAGAAATCCTGCATGCCGAGATCGCATCGCAGCAAGTGCCGGACGCGCCACAGAGCGTCGGCATGTCGGCCGCCGCCAGCGATATTCCAGCGGAAGTGCTGCTCGACACGCGTCCGGTCACGCACTGGGGCTCGCACAAGGGCAGCATCGTCTCGGCGGCCGTGCTCGACGCCGATGGCGAACGCAAGAACGTGCATTACTGGAACACGCCGATCGAGGTGCGCATCGAGTTATGCATTCCCGCCGAGGTGTCGCGCGAGCACCTGAGCGTGGCGTTTTCGATCAAGGATTTGCAGGGCAGCGACTTGATCGTGTCGACCACGCACGATTTTTCGGAGCAGCCCTTGCCTGAGGCGGAGCGCTTCACGATCTCCTTCCGATTGACTAATTATTTGTTGACAGGGAAATATCTGCTGGTGGCGGCGCTGGAAAACCGCCAGCACAGCGATATCCATTATTACGAATATGTGGAAGGCGCCCATTATTTTTCGTCCCTGTCCGACGCCCGTTTGTTCGGCCGCTTCCAGCCGCCCATCACGCACACTATTTTGCTCAAGTAAATGACCGACGCTACTCACATCAATACCGACAACTACTGGGATGGCCGTTTCTCGACCGACTGGGAAACCTTTGACGGGCCACGCCAATCGCGTTTCTTTGCGCGCCTGGCGATCGAGAACCTGCCGCGCTGGCTGCTCGACGAGATACGCCGCCACGACATGAGCGTGGTCGACTGGGGCTGCGCGCAGGGCGACGGCACCGACTGCCTGGCCAGCCATATCGATGCGCGGCAACTGACGGGGGTGGACTTTTCCAGCGTCGCCATCGCCCAGGCCAGCGCGCGCTATCCGGCAATTCAGTTTTCCAATGCCAACTGGCTCGACGGCTCGCCAGTGGCGGCGCAACAATACGATATCGTCTTTTCGTCCAATACGCTCGAGCATTTCCATACGCCGTACGAGGTCTTGCGCACGCTGGCGCGGCACGCGCACAAAGCCGTCGTGCTGGCCTTGCCTTACCGCGAGATGCAGCGCATCGACGAGCATTTTTATTCCTTTTTGCCCAGCAATATCCCGGTGGTGCTGGAAAACGGCTTTCGCCTGGCATGGTCGCGCGTGGTCGACTGCCGCACCATCCCGGGCGCCTTGTGGGGTGGCGAGCAGGTGATCCTGGTGTATGCCGCGCCGCAATGGGTCGAGCAACTGAAGCTGACCCTGGCCGACAGCCGCATCGAGCAGGATGATGTGCTGACCAGCGAGCATCATCTGCACCGCGTGCTGGCCGAACGCCAGTCGCAGATCTCGGCCCTGACGCAGCGCCAGGGTGAACAGGATGCGCACTGCTATCGCTTGCAGCAGCAAAATACGCAGGCGGCCGACGAGTTGCGGCAGTTGCACGAGCGCCTGCCCGCGCTGGTCCAGGAGCGCGATACCTTGCAGGCGGCGCTGATCACCGAGCGCACGGCGCTGCAGGCGGCACTCGACGAGGCGCGCACCGAAGCGGAGCATCTGCGGCAGAGCCAGACCGGCTCGGGCATCGAACTGATGCATCTGCGCCAGCAGCTTGCGCAAGCGGGCAAGGCGCTCGACGACCTGGTCCGTACGCAATCGCAATCGGCCGCCGAGCAGCAGGCGGCACAAGCGGCGGCGCAGGCCGTACAACAGGCCGCACAACAGGCGGCGCAAGCGGCGCACAGCACGCTCGAGCAGATGCGCAACACGCGTTCCTGGCGTACCACGGGGCCGTTGCGCTTCGGCGCGCGCCTGTGGCGCTACGGCCTGCTCGGCGAAGACCGGCAAAAACTGCTGCGCGGTTTGCGCACGCTCTATCATCGCCTGCCTTTGCCGCAAGCGGCCAAGCGCGCCGTGGTCAGCAGCTACCGCAAGACCGTCGGCTCGTCGTATGTGGCCGTGCGCAAGCAGGTGCTGGCCTCGGTGCCGTTCGACCTGCCTGCCATGCAGCCCGCGCCGCAGGCCGGCCAGGCGCCGGACTACATCGTCTGGGGCGTGATCGACTGGCATTTCCGCCATCAGCGGCCGCAGCAGCTGGCGCAGGCGCTGGCCTTGTCGGGCCGCCGCGTGTTCTATGTGTCGGTCAACCTGATCGATGATGCGCGTCCCGGCTTCCAGCAGGAACAGCTCGATACGGAAGGGCGTTTGTTCCAGATCCGCCTGCATGCCGAAGGCGCGCCCGTGATCTACACCTCGGCGCCGGATCACGACACCGTGCTGCAATTGCGCAACGGCCTGGGCGCCGTGCTGGAATGGGCCAATTCGCGCAGCATGGTGTCGCTGGTCGAGCATCCGTTCTGGTACGACATCGCCGCCGTGCTGCCGAACAGCCGCGTGGTGTATGACTGCATGGACCACCATGAAGGCTTCGGCAATACCGCCGACGCCGTGCTGCAGCTCGAACGCGCGCTGATGCGCAATGCCGACCTGACCATCACCACCTCGGCCTGGCTGGACCAGATCGTCGCCGAACATGCGCCACACCGCGCCTTGGTGCGCAATGCCGGCGAGTTTGCGCATTTTGCGCAGCAGCCTGCCACGCTGTACGCCGAGCCGCAGGGCCGCCGCGTGATCGGCTACTACGGCGCGATTGCCGAGTGGTTCGACCTCGACCTGGTCGAGGCGATCGCGCGCCGTTTCAGCGACTGCTGCGTGTTGCTGATCGGCGACGATACGGTCAATGCCAAAGCCCGCTTTGGCCACCTGCCGAATGTCGTGATGACGGGCGAGGTGCCGTACGCCCAGCTGCCGAAATACCTGCATGCGTTTGACGTGTGCCTGCTGCCGTTCAAGGTAATTCCATTGACCCTGGCCACCAATCCGGTCAAGGTGTATGAATACCTGAGCGCCGGCAAGCCGGTGGTGTCGGTCGACCTGCCGGAAATGAAGCAGTTCGACAACCTGGTCAATGTTGCCTCGGATACCGACGGCTTCCTGGCGGCGATCGCCGGCGTGCTGGCGGACGGTGAAAACCCGGCCGCGATTGCGCAGCGCCAGGCGTTCGCCCAGGAACAGACCTGGACCCACCGCGCCCGCGCCCTGATCAGCCATGCGGAGTCGGGCGTGCGCGATCCGCTGGTCAGCGTGGTGGTGGTTACCTACAACAACCTGGACTTCACGCGCGCCTGCCTGGCCAGCCTGGATCAGCACACGCAATACGACGCGATCGAAATCATCGTCGTCGATAACGCGTCGGCCGATGGCTCGCCCGACTTCCTGCGCCAGTGGGTGAGCGGCGCCGCCAACCGCAAGCTGATCCTCAACGACGACAACCGCGGCTTTGCCGCCGCCAACAACCAGGGCCTGGCGATTGCCGGCGGCGACTACCTGGTGCTGTTGAACAATGACACCTATGTCACGCCAGGCTGGGTGCGCACCCTGTTCAAGCACTTGCAGCGCGATCCGTCGATCGGCCTGATCGGACCGGTGACCAACAATATCGGCAACCAGGCCAAGATCCAGATCAGCTATGACGGCATGGATGAGATGCTGGTGCAGGCGGGGCACTACACGCGCAGCCATATCGGCCAGCTGTTCCCGTTGCAGACGGCGGCGTTCTTTTGCGTGATGTTCTCGCGCGACGTCTACCAGCGTGTCGGCGATCTCGATGAAGCGTTCGGCCGCGGCTTCTTCGAGGATGACGATTATTGCCGCCGCGTCGAACAGCTGGGCCTGCGCATTGTCTGTGCGGAAGACGTCTTCATTCACCATCACCTGTCCGCCTCGTTCAACAAGGTGCGCAGCAGTGATCGCCAGAAATTGTTCGAACAAAACAAAGCCACCTACGAAGCAAAATGGGGGCCATGGGTGCCGCATAAATATGAGCGCGACCCGTCGTAACAGCTACTGCCCTAAAAACGTATTAACAGGAAATGTATGTCGAAAATAAAAATTATCTGTGCCGTCGGCACCCGCCCTGAAGCGATCAAGATGGCGCCCGTGATCCTGGCGCTGAAACAGCAGCCGTGGGCCGAGGTGCGCGTGCTGGCCACGGCACAGCACCGCGGCCTGCTGGACCAGGTGCTGGCCTTTTTCGACATCGCCCCCGATATCGATCTCGATATCATGCGCCCGAACCAGGCCCTGACCACGCTGACGGCCAGGCTGCTGCTGGAACTCGATGCAGTCCTGCTGGCCGAAAAACCCGACGTGCTGCTGGCGCAGGGCGATACCACCACCGTCATGACGGCGGCCCTGGCCTGCTTCTATCACCGGATTCCGTTCGGCCATGTGGAAGCGGGCCTGCGCACCTGGGACATGCAGAACCCTTTCCCGGAAGAAGCCAACCGCGTCATCGCCGGCCGCCTGGCGCGCTGGCACTTTGCGCCCACCGAAGGCTCGCGCCAGAACCTGCTGCGCGAAGGCGCACCCGACAGTGACATCATCGTTACCGGCAATACCGTCATCGACGCCTTGCTGATGACGGCCGAGCGCGAACTGGAACTGGGCATCGCGCTTGACCCGGCCAAGCGCCTGGTGCTGATCACCTCGCACCGCCGCGAAAACTTCGGCGCGCCGTTCCGCGAGATCTGCCGCGCCGTGCAGACCCTGGCCGAGCGTAATCCGGAGGTGCAGTTTTTGTATCCGGTGCATCCGAATCCGAACGTCAAGGACGTGGCGCATGAGGTACTGGGCGCATCGGGCAATATCCACCTGTGCGAGCCGCTCGACTATGCGCCGTTCGTGGCCGCCATGCAGCGTTCCTACCTGATCATCAGCGACTCGGGCGGGGTCCAGGAAGAAGCGCCCGCGCTGGGCAAGCCGGTGCTGGTGCTGCGCGACGAGACCGAGCGTCCCGAAGCGGTCGAGCAGGGCGTGGTCAAGCTGGTGGGCCCGAACTACGAGCGCATCGTCGCCGAAGCGCAACACCTGCTGGACGACGAGGCCGCCTATGCGGCGATGGCGCGCGGCATTTCGCCGTATGGCGACGGCCACGGCGCCGAGCGCATCGTCGAGGTATTGCGCGGACATTTTGCATGACGGGTCTGGTGTACGTTTCACCGCTGCCGTGGCACAGTTTTGCGCAGCGTCCGCATAAATTTGTCGAATGGTTTCATGCGCGGCATGGCGGCCCGGTGCTGTGGATCGATCCTTACCCGACCCGCCTGCCCGGGCTGGAAGATCTGCGGCGCCTGCGCACGAAGTTGCGCGGCGCGCCGTCGCCGGCAGCGCGCGCCTTGCCCGGCTGGCTGACGGTATTGCCGGCGCCGGCGCTGCCGATCGAACCGCTGCCTGGTTCCGGCCTGGTCAATGGCTTGCTGTGGCGCACACTGCACCAGGCCGTCGCCCGTTTCGGCGCCGATGGCGATTGCCTGCTGGCGATCGGCAAGCCCAGCAAGCTGGCCCTGCAACTGATGCGGCACCATCCGCAATTGCCGGCCCTGTTCGATATCATGGACGACTTCCCGGCGTTTTATACAGGGCTGTCCAGCCGGTCGATGGCCGCGCGCGAGCAGGAGGTGGCGCGGCAGGTGCGGCAGGTGCTGGTGTCGTCCAGCTTCCTGGCGCAGCGTTTTGTTGCGTGTGGCGAGCGCCTGGGACTGGCCTTGAACGCCTGCGCCATCGAGACGCTGCCGCCGGTGGACCAGTTGCCCGCACGGCCCGCCACGCCCGTGCTCGGTTACGTGGGCACGATCGCCCAATGGTTCGACTGGGAAATGGTGATCGCGCTGGCGCTGGCCCATCCCGCCATCCCGGTGCGCCTGATCGGTCCGGTTTTCGGCACGATTCCAGGCCGGCTACCCGCCAATATCGCGTTGCTGCCAGCCTGCCAGCACCAGCAGGCCATCGCCCACATGCAGACTTTTTCTGTCGGCCTGATTCCGTTCAAGCGCACCACGCTGACGCAATCGGTCGACCCGATCAAATACTATGAATACCGGGCGCTGGGCTTGCCTGTGCTGTCGAGCCGCTTCGGCGAAATGGCCGTGCGCGGCGAGCTGCCCGGCGTCTTCCTGGCCGATGCGCAAGACGATCCGCTACAACTGGTGCGCCGCGCGCTGCGCCATGCCGACGCACCGGCCGACATCGCGGCATTTCGCGCGCGGCATTCCTGGGAAGCCCATTTTGATGCGGCACAAATCCGGATCTGAGTTTTTTTTGAAAAGCCGCGGTATCGCTTTACTGAAGGAAATCAAATAGTTTGCGACCCGGCTTTTGAAAATGCGCTATTCGAACATGTCAGGCAATAAACCACTGGTTCAAGGGTTAATCGAAAGGCTATAATCGGCCATTGTTAATGGCAGGCCTTTTCCGGACAAGACGTGAGTGACCAACAAAAAATAGCAGTGGTAATTCCGAGTTACAAAGTGCGCGATCATATTCTCGATGTGATTGCGTGCATTGGTCCCGAAGTTGATCGTATTTATGTGGTCGATGATTGCTGCCCGGTTCAATCCGGGGATTTTGTCACTGCGCATTGCCGCGATCCACGCGTTACTGTCCTGCGCAATGCGCACAACATGGGTGTCGGTGGCGCCGTGATGGCCGGCTACCAGGCCGCGATAGCCGATGGCATGGATATCATGGTCAAGATCGATGGCGATGGCCAGATGGATCCGGCACTGATCGCATTTTTTGTCGCCCCGATTCTCGCTGGCGAAGCAGATTACACCAAGGGCAACCGTTTTTACGACCTGGAAGAAATACGCGCCATGCCCAGGATGCGCCTGTTTGGCAATGCGGTATTGTCGTTCATGACCAAACTGTCGTCGGGATACTGGGATTTATTCGATCCGACCAATGGCTATACGGCCATCCACCGCGATGTGGCCCGCCATCTGCCCTACAAAAAAATCAGCCGCCGTTATTTCTTTGAAACCGACATGCTGTTTCGCCTCAATACGCTGCGCGCGGTGGTGGTCGACGTGACCATGGATGCCAAATATGGCGATGAAGTAAGCGGGCTGAAAATTTCCAGCATCGTTGGCGAATTTTTCATGAAGCATGTCCGTAATTTCTTCAAGCGGCTGTTTTATAACTATTATTTGCGTAATATGTCGATGGCCTCGATCGAATTGCCCCTCGGTTTGCTCGCTTTCCTGTTCGGCGTTATTTACGGCAGTTATCACTGGTTCATGTCATCGACCACCGGGCATCTGACACCGGCCGGCACCGTCATGCTGTCGGCCATGCCGGTCATTATCGGCTTGCAATTCATCCTCGCCTTCATTGCCGAAGATATCGCTTCCGTGCCGCGCCGCGCCATTCACCGCGCCTTTAAAACACGCGGCAAGAAAAAATGATCATCAACAAGCAGTTTTTGATTTATGTCTGTGTCGGCGTAGTGTGCGCCGTCATCGATATTGCCAGCGCCAAGGGTCTTGCTTATGCCGGCGTGCATTATGCCTGGGCGGTATCGGGCGGATTTTTTTTCAGCCTGATCATTAATTATGCGCTGCATGCCCGGGTGACGTTCCAGGCCATCAGTTCGCATCTGACCATGCTCAGGTTTGGCGTGGTGGTCGCCGTCAATTACCTGATCACGATGCTGTTTTGCGCCGTCTCGGTGCATCTGGCGGGCGATTTCATCTTTGGAAAATTGCTGTCCCTGCCGGTGATTGCCGTCAATGGTTTCATCCTGAGCCGCAACTGGGTGTTTCGCTAATTACCACTTTCTTCCTGTTCATGTTCAATTCCAGTCTGATGCGATACCTCCTGGCCGGCCGCGCCATCTTGCTGCTGGCCGCCACCCTGTTCCTGGCCGGCCTGATGTACCGGCAGTCCCTGTTTGAATACTGGACCATCGAGGTGCTGTCCGATGCCGGCCTGTGGCTCCTTGGCTGCACGCTGCTGATGCCGCTGCTGGCCGTATTTCGCATCCGCCACAAGTGGGCCGTCCTGTGTGCCTGCATCCTGGTCTATCTTGCCGGTGGCGCAGGGTGGGCGGCCAGCCTGGTGGCGGCGTACTTTGCCCTTTCCGCGTTGTGCCTGGGCCGCGTCATGTTATATCTGGGCTTGCCGGCTCAACGCGCGTCGCTGCTGCTGATGGAATCGTTGCTGCTGGGCGGCGGCGCGTATCTTGCCGTGTTTGGCGTGATGCTGCATTTCCCTGTCAATCATGTGGCCGGCCATGTGCTGATACTGACCGTCCCCATCGTGCTGGCCCACCTGTTGCGCCTGCCAGCGCAGTATCGCCAGCCAGCGGCGGCCGCCTGGCGCCACCTGTTCGAGGTGGCGTCCCGCGCTAACGCCGTGCTGCTGTTCGCGCTGGTCGTGCTGACCGGCTATGTGGCGCGGTTTGTGCTGTTCCCTTCCGTGACCTACGACGACCACGCCCTGCATTTGCGGATGTGGACGGTATTGTCGGAGCGCCATGTGTACGACTTCGACGTGCGCTCGCAGATCTGGGCGGTAGCGCCGTTTGCGGTCGATCTGCTGCATGCCAGCCTGTCGCTGGTGGCACAGGCCGATGCGCGCGCCGCGCTCAACCTTGCGTTGCTGGCGTTCCTGCTGTATGCGTTCTGGCGCATGGCGGGCGTGTTTGTGCGGCGCGTGAATCAGCGTTTGCTATTGAGCTTGCTGTTTGTCAGCACGCCCATGCTGTCGATATTGCTCATCAGTTTGCAGACTGAACTGATGCTGGCAGTGCTGGCCACTTGCGGCAGCGTGTTGCTGCTGGAAAAGCGGGTGGCGCTCGGGAGCGCCGCTGGCGCCGCCATGCTGATGGTGGCGGCTCTGTGCGCGGCGACCAAGTTGCCGGGCGCCGTGCTGGGGCTGATCCTGCTGGCGGCCTTTGCCGCCGTGGCGTGGCGGCAGGGCCGGCTGCGTGTGCCGGCGGCACAACTGCCGGTGCTGCTGTGCGTGACGCTGCTGGCCACGGTGGTGGCCCTGCACTCGTACGCCTATGCCTGGCATGTGACCGGCAACCCGTTGTTTCCGCTGTACAACGCCTACTTCAAGTCGCCCTTGTTTGGCCCCTACAATTTCCTCGACCTGCGGTATGTGCACGGCGTGTCGCTGACAAGCTGGCTGGGCGTGTTTTTCAATACCTCGGCATTTTACGAGTCGAAGAATTACGTGGCCGGCTTCCAGTATCTGTTCCTGCTGCCGCTGGCGCTGCTGTCGCTGCTTGCCTGCCGCCAGCACCGGGGCCTGCGCATCCTGGCGCCGTTGTGCGGCTTCGGCTTCATCATGTTTTTGGCGGTCCAGTACTGGCGCTATCTGTTCCCGGTGATGCCGCTGGCCTCGGCGGCGCTCGGCGCACTGTTCCTGCGCGCGCGCCGCCGCACGCGCAGCGGGCAGGTCCTGGGGCGGCCGATGGTGGCCGGCGCGCTGCTGGTGTTTGCCATTGCCAACCTGTATTTCCTGCCCGGCATCAGCTGGAATTTTGAAACGCCCGCAGGTTCCCTGTATGGCGAACAGCAGAAGCTGCGCTTCGTTGAAAAGCGCATGCCGGAATACCTGTTCAACATGCAATTGAACCGCGACGATCCCGGCGCGCGCGTGTTGTTTGCCAGTACCCGTCCTGCCGGCGCCACCTTGAGCGGCACACCGGTCTACACCAACTGGTATGCGCCGGCCATCCAGGCCAGCGCCGGGGCGATTGCCTCGCCGGCGCAACTGTCGGCCTTCCTGAAAGAACAGCGGATACGCTATGTCTACTGGAATCTTGCCGAGCCGATCGATGCGCAAAAGACGTTTTCCAGTGTGCTGGCCGCGTATTTGAGCCGGCATGGCGTGCCCTTGCAACTGAAGGAAAACATGGTGATGTACCGCTTGCTGGACATGCCGGTCGACTATGCGAGCGTGGTCGATATCAGCGATTTCCGGCCCTTTGGCGCCGAAGCGGCAAAACGCGGCGGCAAGCTGGCGCCGGACGGCACGCTGCTGGTGTCGACGCTCTCGTTTGCCGTGCAGGATTTTCCGACCGGCGCGGCGCAGTCCGCCAGGTATGCGGTAAAGCTCGCTTGTCCGGACAAGCGCGGCAGCCTGATCGCGCAAATCAACTGGAGCCAGGGCGCACCCTATTACCGGCTGGTGCACTGCAACCAGGATATCATCGAGATGGCCGAATCGGTTCCGGTGCCGCCAGGCGCCGAGCGCGGCGTGCTGTTCCTGACCAGCCGCGATACCGACTATCTGCAGGTGCGGCAGGTGTCGGTGTCGCTGCGCTGAATAATCCTCAGGAGAGCGCCGCCTGCTTCTTGCCGTGGCAATGCGGGCAGGACACTTCATACACATACTCGGGCGCCAGTTGCTGGCGTGGCGTGACCACCGCGCGGCACACGAAGCACTGCACCGTTTCGGTCGGTTCCAGCTTCGGGTTCAGCGCGGTGCGGTAGTCGAACACGAAGCAGTCGCCGGTGTAATGCTCGCCGCCCACCTCTTCAAAATATTTCAAAATGCCGCCATCGAGCTGGTACACGCTGTCGTAGCCGATTTCCTTCATGTGGATGGCGGCTTTTTCGCAGCGGATGCCGCCGGTGCAGAAGGTCACCACGGTCTTGCCTTCGAGCTCGTCCTTGTGCGCGGCGGCAACCGCCGGGAATTCCGTGAACTTGTCGATGCGATAATCCAGCGTGTTGTTGAAGGTGCCCACGTCGACTTCGAACGCGTTGCGCGTTTCCATCATCACCACCGGCTTGCCCGCGTCGTCGACGCCGGCATCGAGCCAGCGCTTGAGCGTGTGCGCGTCGACCGAAGGCGCGCGGCCCAGTTCCGGCTTGATCAAGGGCATGCGCATGGTGATGATTTCTTTTTTCAGCTTCACCAGCATGCGCTTGTGCGATTGCTCATGGGACAAACTTTCCTTCCACTCCAGGTCCGCCAGCCGTTCGTCGCTGCGCACCCAGGCGAGAAACGCGTCGATATGCGCGCGCGTGCCCGACAAAAACATGTTGATGCCTTCCGGTGTCAGCAGGATGGTGCCCTTCAGCGCCAGCGCCAGGCATTGCTCCTGGTACAGCGGGCGCATGGCTTCCGTGTCGTCCAGCGTGATAAATTTATATGCTGCAATATTGACAAAAGAATCAGCTGGCGCGGCCGCCACAGGGCTGGCGGCGGTGGAAATGGCGGGGGTGGCTTGTATATCGGAATGCATGATGGCGATCGGATTGGACTGAACAGCCGATATTATAAGCCCGCAGGGCCAGCCACGATACCCGGCCGATGGCCGCGACGCGGTAGAATAGACCCCATTGAATTTTGCACGATGGGTACACAAAGATGGAAATGGTAATGCAGCAAGCCGGCGCTCCGGCAACGGTTCGGCCCGCCGCGCAAGGCCCGGGATTTGTGCATTTGCGCGTGCACTCGGAGTACTCGATCGTCGACGGCCTGGTGCGCATCGACGACGTGGTGGGCGCCGCCGCCAAGGACAAGCAGGCGGCGCTGGCCGTCACCGACCTGTCGAACCTGTTCGGCATGGTGAAGTTCTACAAGGCCGCGCGCGGCAAGGGCATCAAGCCCGTGGTCGGCGTCGATGTGTGGATTACCAACGACGACAACCGTGAAAAACCGTCGCGCCTGCTGCTGCTGGCGAAAAACCGCATGGGCTATCTGCAGCTGTGCGAACTGCTGTCGACCGCCTGGCTGACGAACCAGTACAAGGGCCGCGCCGAAGTGCGCATCGAGTGGCTGCAGGCGCTGGCCAGCAATACCTATGAGCTTTACCCGGGCGAAAGCGCGGCGAATGGCCTGATCGTGTTGTCGGGCGCGCATTTTGGCGATGTCGGCATCGCGATTGAAAACGGCAACCTGGCGTTGGCGGAACGCAACGCCCAGCGCTGGGCCGAGATCTTCCCTGGCCATTTTTATATCGAAATCCAGCGCGGCGGCCAGGCCAACCAGGAGGCGCAGGTGCGCCATGCGGTGGCGCTGGCGTCCAAGCTGGGCTTGCCGGTGGTGGCCACGCATCCGGTGCAATTCATTTCGCCCGAAGAATTCATCGCCCACGAAGCGCGCACCTGTATCGCCGAAGGCGAGATGCTGGCCAACGCCAAGCGCGTGAAACGTTTCAACGACAGCCAGCGTTTCATGTCGCAGGCCGAAATGGCCGACCTGTTTGCCGACCTGCCGGCCGCGCTGGCCAATTCGGTCGAGATCGCCAAACGCTGCAACCTGACGCTGGTACTCGGCAAGCCGCAGCTGCCGAATTTTCCGACCCCGCCCGGCATGACGATCGACGAATTCCTGGTCGCCGAATCGCAGGCCGGCCTGGAAAAGCGCTTGCTGCAGCTGTATCCGAATCCGGAAAAACGCGAGAAGGAACGCCCGCGCTACGAGGCGCGGCTGAAATTCGAGACCGATACCATCTGCAACATGAAGTTCCCCGGCTACTTTTTGATCGTGGCCGAGTTCATTCAATGGGCCAAGGAAAACGGCGTGCCGGTCGGCCCGGGCCGGGGTTCGGGTGCCGGTTCGCTGGTGGCGTATTCGCTGTTGATTACCGACCTCGACCCATTGCAGTACAACCTGCTGTTCGAGCGCTTTTTGAACCCTGAACGCGTTTCGATGCCCGACTTCGATATCGACTTCTGCCAGGAAGGGCGCGACCGCGTCATCCAGCACGTCAAGGATTTGTACGGCAAGGAGGCGGTCTCGCAGATCGCCACCTTCGGTACCATGGCGGCCAAGGGCGCGATCCGCGACGTCGGCCGCGTGATGGACTTCGGCTATAACTTTTGCGACGGCATCTCGAAACTGATTCCGTTCAAGCCGGGCAAACCGGTCAGCATCGCCGACGCCATCGAGGAAGAACCGCTGCTCAAGGAACGCCAGGAAAACGAGGAAGAGGTCAAGCAGCTGCTGGACCTGGCGCAGCAGGTCGAGGGCATCACCCGCAATATCGGCATGCACGCGGGGGGCGTCTTGATCGCGCCTGGAAAACTGACCGACTTTTGCCCGCTGTACACGCAGGGCGGCGATTCGGGCGTGGTCTCGCAGTACGACAAGGATGACGTCGAGGCCGTCGGCCTGGTCAAGTTCGACTTTTTGGGCCTGACCACGCTGACCATTCTCGACCGCGCGGTGCGCTATATCAAGCAGCTCGATCCGGCCCAGGCGAACTTCGACCTGGCGACCCTGCCGCTGAACGACAAGCCGTCCTACGACCTGTTGACCAAGGCCAAGACCGTGGCCGTGTTCCAGCTGGAGTCGCGCGGCATGCAGGGCATGCTGAAAGACGCGCGTCCCGACCGCTTCGAAGACATTATCGCGCTGGTGGCCTTGTATCGTCCGGGCCCGATGGACCTGATCCCGGACTTCTGCAAGCGCAAGCACGGCGAACGCTTCGATTACCCCGATCCGCGCACCGAATCGATTCTGTCCGAAACCTACGGCATCATGGTGTACCAGGAGCAGGTGATGCAGATGGCGCAGATCGTCGGCGGCTACTCGCTGGGCGGCGCCGACATGCTGCGCCGCGCGATGGGTAAAAAGAAGGCCGAAGAGATGGCCGAGCACCGCGAGATCTTCCGCGCTGGTGCGGCGAAAGACGGCTTGACGGCCGAAAAAGCCGACGAGATCTTCGACTTGATGGAAAAGTTCGCCGGCTACGGTTTCAACAAATCGCACGCCGCCGCCTACGCCTTGCTGTCGTACCACACGGCCTATCTGAAAGCGCACCACACGGCCGCCTTCATGGCCGCCAACTTGTCGCTGGCGATGGACGACACCGACAAGATCAAGATCCTGGTGGAAGACTCGCTGGAAATCTGCAAGCTGACCTTGTTGCCGCCGGATATCAACCAATCCGATTACCGCTTCACGCCGAGCGGCGAAGCGCCGTCGGTGAGCGGCAAGAAAGTCACGCAGATCCGCTATGGCCTGGGCGCCGTGAAAGGCTCCGGCCAGAACGCTATCGAGGCGATTATCGCCGCGCGCACGGCCGGCGGGCCATTTGTCAGCCTGTTCGATTTCTGCAAGCGGGTCGACAAGAAACAGATCAACCGCCGCACCATCGAATCCCTGATCCGCAGCGGCGCCTTCGATTGCCTGAAGGTCGACCGGGCGATCTTGCTGGCCTCGGTCGCGTTCGCCATGGAGTGCGCCGACCAAGCCGCCAAGGCGGCCAACCAGGTCAGCCTGTTCGGTGGCGACGACAGCGACATGGTGGCGCCGCCCGAGTACGTCAAGGCGCAGCCGTGGACCGACAAGCAGCGCCTGACGGAAGAAAAGATCGCGCTGGGCTTTTATCTGTCCGGCCATCTGTTCGACTCCTACGCGCCCGAAGCGCGCCGCTTTGCCCGCACCAAATTGTCGGACCTGTCGCCGTCGCGCGAGCCGCGCATGATGGCCGGCGTGATCACCGGCCTGCGCACGCAGATGACGCAGCGCGGCAAGATCGTCATCGTCACCCTGGACGACAAGAGCGGCACGGTGGAAGTGACGGTGTACAGCGAATTGTTCGAGCAGAACAAGAAGATCTTCAAGGAAGACGAATTCCTGGCGGTGGTGGGCAAGGTCTCGGAAGACCGTTTTTCGGGCGGCTTGCGCATCATGGCCGAGAGCGCCTTCGACATTATCTCGGCACGCGTGCAATATGGCCGCCAGCTGGGATTGAGCCTGCCGACCACGCTCGACATGAAGCGCATCAGCGACGTCTTGATGCCGTACCGCACTCAGGATGGCCTGCCGATCGCCGCCAAGGTCAGCCCGCAGGGCGTCAGTTGCGTGCTGCAGTTTGGCGATGAGTGGAGGGTGGCGCCATCGGATGAATTGCAGACGGCGCTGGTGCAGCAGCTGGGCGCGCAGGAAGTGGAAGTGGAATACTGAGGCGTCAAGCCCTGGACGAAAAAAAGCCGGACCGTGAAGGTCCGGCTTTTTTTTACAGCGAAACTTTACATATCCTTGAGGCTGGTGATCGCATAGCCTTTTGCCGCGATCTGCTGCAGCGGATGTTCGATATGGTAGTCGGGCAGGGCCTGGGCATCGTCGGCCACTTCGCTGGCCTGGGTTTCCAGTTGCCAGTCGGTGCTCGTGACTTCTTCGGGAATGATCTTTCCTTCTGGCACGGCGAGATAGGAAAAAATGCCATCGTGTTCGGCTCGACGGTAGATATCGACGCGCATGACTTGCCTCCTTGTAAGCGTTAGGGGAAACGGCGCACCTGGTGTGCCAACCGATCGTGCTAGCGTAACAGGAATGCGGCGAGCATGCTTTTTGTCTGCGTGCCGTGGGGGAAACAGTGGTAGATGCTGAGAGGCATGGCTGGGCGCGGGGGCGGGGCGCCGGGCTTGCTGCAGGCGGGAATCAGGCGACGGCGGCGGCGGGCGCGAGTTGATGCTGGGAATCGTTGGCGGCAGGGGCGATGCCTGGCAGGGGAGCGGCGACGCTATGGTTGTCGAGGCCGCTACGCAAGGTCGCGATCATGGCCAGCGTCAGTTCATGGCGCTTGCGCGCTTCCGAACGTTTTTTCGAGGCGATCTCGTCGAGCAGCAGCACTGGCAGGTTTTCGCATGGCAGGTCGAAATCGCCATCGCCGCGTTGCCGGGCGCCCAGTTCTTGCCAAACACTGTCGTAGTCGGCCATCAGGCGGCCATATTTCTTGGCCGAATGGTGTACCGTACGGTTGTCATTGCCGACCAAAATCATGTTGCGGCAGCCATGTTCCCAGGCCAACTGGCGCACCAGGCGCAGCATCAGGAACTTGGGGCGCATGCCGTGCAGGTCGCGCGTGGCCTCGCGCACGCGGCGCAGGCTTTCCTCGCCCTTCGGGCCCTGCAGGCAGCCGATGCGCACGCCCACTTCCATCGGTGCGCGCGTGCGGCAGCCGAAAAAGGTAAACACCACCGCATACAGCATCTCGCCGCCGTGCATCAGCTGCAGCACCATTTCGCCTTCGCGGTCCATGCGCGACAGCGATGTCAAATGCAGGTGGTACAGCTCGCCGGACTTGCCTGCGACCGAACCGAGCCGCACCGGCTGGTGGGCCGCATCCACCATCAGCTTGCCCCAACCCTGTTGCAGGATGAAGCGGTAGTGGTCGACCAGCAAGGCCACGCGCTGGCTGCAGGACAGGCTCTTGCTCAGGTAATGGCGGTACACCTTGTGCATCATGCGTGGATAGGCCCGCAGCAAGTCCTGGAACACGGGATGGGAGTTGAGCAGCTGCAGCCAGACGCGCGTCTCGCGCTGCTGCAAACGGGCCCGCAGTTGCAGCTTGAGCAGCTCGCGCAGGCGCGCGAAGCCGGGCGGCATATTGGTCAGGCCGGCATGCAGGGTAATTGCTGGTGTCATAGGCAGTCCTTGGGTCAGAAAACGAGGGGAGAAAAGCAGGGAAAGTCAGGCCGCGGGCGGGCCGCCGAAGCCGTCGGCGTCGGCCAGCAGCACCGTGGCGCTGCGCGTGGCGCGTGCCAGCTTGTGCGCCAGGGTGTCGGCAAAGTGGCGCTGCCAGGGGCTGTTTTTCAGCGCCGGCAAGACGATTTCATGGCAGCCGAGCAGTTCGGCGGTATCGAGGATGGTGAACAGGCGTTCGCCGGAAAAAATATGGGTGCTGAAGGAAAGATGCGAGCGGCTCAGGTACAGGCCGGCTTCGCGCATCAGTTGCGCGGCGGCGCCATTCTCGCCTTGCCCATGGAGGGCGGTGCCGTCGGCATGTTGTGGCAAGGGTGGCGTCACATGCAGCAGGCTGACATGCACATCGATGCCCCACTCGCGCAGCCGCCTGGCGTAGCGCGCGCCGTAGACGATGTCGCCGGCGCGCTTGACCGGCAGCAGCAATTGCAGCGTTGCCTGGCCGCTGCCGGCCGCATTTGCAGCATGCTCGGTGGCATGCGCATGGCGTGGCGGAACAGGGTGTGCAGCTTGCATGGACGGGCGCCGTTGTCAGGAAAACGGCCCCATCTTAGCCAGCGCCATGGCCCCTGTAAATTGGCGAAATGGCGTACGGGCTTCCCTTATGGCAGGCGGTTTTTAATACCGATACGTGACATATGCGGCGCCCATCGGCACGCTCTTGCGCTGCACGATGGGGCTCTTGGCCGCGTCGCCCAGGCGTCGTTCCACGCCCAGTACGGTGTTGATGCCCCAGCGTGCATCGATGCGGTGTTCCCAGCTGACGCTGGCCTGCGCTTCGTAAAAACCGCCCTTCGGCGTGTACTGGCGAAATGCCGTCCTGGCCGCTTGCGTTGCCGTCACGCCATACATGGTTTGCAGGTATTTCTTTTCGCCCCAGCTCGTTTGCAGGCCCAGGCTGACCGTGTCTTGCGGCACGCCACGGCTGTCGTTGCGGCTGTAAACCTGGCCGCTGGCACCGAGCTGCAGCGTGGCGCCGTTTTCGCGGTGGTTGAGCGGAATATCGCCGGCCACGCTCAGCTGCACGCCGGGCAGCGGCGAGTAACCCAGGTTCAGCAAGGCGCTGGCATTGCCCTCGACCTTGCCCATGCCTTTCAGATAGTCGCTGCCGGCCAGGCCGCGCAAGCCCTTGCGCTGGTGGTCGGCCCGCTCGCCGCGGTAGCCCAGTGCGGCGCTGTAGCTGAAGGCGCCGGCCTGGCCGCCATAGCCGAGGCCGCGCATGGTGCTGGCAAAAAAGCCGTTGGCCATGTTGTAGTCGAGCACGATGATCGGCATGGCCTTGGTTCTGTCGTCGCCCGCATAGGGGCTGCCGGCGGCCACGCCGGCGCCGACGGTCAGGACGTTGCCGCTGGTGTTGCCGGCACTGTCGTCGGCCGCCAGCGCGGGCAGGGGCAGGCACAGCAGGCCGGCCAGGGCCAGCAGGGTGGAGGATTGCATGGTGGTTCCTTCAGGTGGAGAACCGAGTCCCGTATGGCTCGATTGACAGTGTTCAGTATGAAACATTGCCTTGGAGTAAAGCTGAACCTTGCCTGAGGAATGCATGAAGATTGCATGAAGAAACCTTTCTTTACCTGTTCTTCAGCTTGCGATGGTTTAATACCGTTCATGAAAATATTGCTGATCGAAGACGACATGGACCTGGGCAACGGCGTGCGGATTGCCCTGCGCGACCAGGGCATGCAGGTGGTGTGGGTGCGCACCCTGGACGACGCGGCGCGCAGCATCGAGCACGACAGCTGCGAGCTGGTGCTGCTCGACCTGGGCCTGCCCGATGGCGACGGCCTGGACTTGCTGGCGCGGCTGCGCGCGGCGCGCCTGCCGGTGCTGATCCTCAGCGCCCGCGATACCCTGGAGCAGCGCCTGCGCGGCCTCGATGGCGGCGCCGACGATTACCTGGTGAAACCGTTCGTGCTGGCCGAGCTGCTGTCGCGCGTGCGGGCGCTGGCGCGCCGCAGCTACGGTTTTGACGGCGACACCATCGAGCTGCGCGGCCTGCTGCTGCAGGTGCCGACGCGCCGGGTCAGCGTGCAGGGGCGCGCGGTGGAACTGACGGCCAGCGAATATGCCTTGCTGAAAACCTTGCTGATGCGCGCCAACCGGGTCATCACGCGCCGCGTGCTGGAAGAACATATCCTGCCCGGCGGCCTGGCCAATGCCAGCAATACGCTCGACGTGCACATGGGAAATTTGCGCCGCAAGATCGGCGAGGGCTATATCCGCACCGTGCGCGGCGTGGGCTATGTGATCGACCAGCAAGGCGAGCTGTCATGCGGTGGCTGACCGGCATGTTGCTGCGCTGCTGGCACATGCTGAGCCGGCCGACGCTGGTGCGCCGCCTGATGCTGGCGCAGGTGCTGATGCTGAGCGTGGTGTGGAGCGTGGCGGTGGCCTTCGTGCTGATCGAAGGCACCGACGAAGACAGCAGCATCAGCCGTGGCGTGCTGCGCGCCATGATCACGGTGGCCGACAACCTGGCCGACCAGCCGCAGCGGCGGCAGGAGAGCCTGCGCGCGATGGACGATGCGCTGCGCGAAGAGTTCGCTTCGGGCGACATGCCCGAGCTGGCGCCGCGCACCCTGGTCTGGCGCGACGGCCAGATGATCTATCACTCGGTCGATGCGCCGGAAGGCATCCGCAGCGCCGGCCCGGTCGATGCCGAACTGGTGCATATAAAAGGCCAGGTGTGGCGCACGCGCACCGTGATCGAGGGCGCCACGCGCGTGACCATCCTGGAGGCGGGCGGACCGTGGCAGTTCTTCATCACCATCAATTCACGCGGCTATTATCTGCTGCCCTTGCTGATCAGCCTGCCATTCCTGCTGCTGCCGGCCTGGCTGTCGATCCGCCTGGCCCTGCGGCCATGGCGCAAGGTGGCGCAGGAAGTGTCGGCGCGCGGCCCGCGCGACCTGCGCCCGCTGGCCTTCAAGCCGCCGCACGGCGAACTGGCGGCCTTGGTCGACAGCATCAATGCCTTGCTGCAGCGGGTCGACACCAGCGCCGCGCGCGAACGCAGTTTCATCGCCGACGCCACCCACGAACTGCGCACGCCGCTGGCGGCGATGCGCATCAATGTCGAGGCCTTGCAGGGGCAGGCGCGCGATCCGCGCCAGCAGGAATTGCTCGATGGCATCTTGAACAGCAACAGCCGCGCGGCGCGGCTGGTGGGGCAGCTGCTGCAGCTCACGCGCAGCGAAGTGCAGGCCGAAGACGGTGAGCAGGCCGCGCCGCAGGCGCTCGACGTGTTGCTGCAGGACCGGCTGGCGGCCCTGTCCTGCCTGGCGCAGGCGGGTGGCATCGAGCTCGAATTGCAAGCCGCCGTGCCCTTGTCCGTACCGGGCCAGCGCGAGAGCCTGGTGTCGCTGATTGACAATCTGGTGGAAAACGCCATCAAGTACAGTCCGCGCGGCGGCGGCGTGACGGTGGCGCTGCATGCGCAGGGTGGGCACGCCGTGCTGCACGTGGCCGACCAGGGGCCCGGCATTCCGGCCGCCCTGCATGGCCGCGTGTTCGACCGCTTTTTCCGCGCGCCGCAGCAAGACCAGCCCGGTAGCGGCCTGGGTCTGTCCATCGTCGCCGCGGTGGTGGCGCGGCATGGCGGCGGCATCGCGCTGCACCAGGCCGACGGCGGCCAGGGGCTGCTGGTGGAAGTGCGCCTGCCGCTGGCGCCGGTGGCGGCGTCACGGATTGCATAAATATTATTGTTTGTGCTTGAAGTGCAACATATGATGGCGCTGCGCGCGGCCGCGATGCATAATGCGGGACGTTAAAAAAACACCGTTATGCGCCCATCCCTGTCCCGCCATCTGCAGTACCCCGCCTTCGTCGGCCTGTACCTGCTGTTTGACTGGGCCACTTACATCGATCCGATGTATGGCCTGAACATCACGCCCTGGAATCCCGATCCCGCGCTGGGCCTGGTGTTCTGGCTGATCCATGGCCGCAAGGCCGCGCTGCCCTGGTTTGTCGCCCTGCTCAGCGCCGAAGTGCTGGTGCGCGGCATGCCGGCCGGCCTGCCGCTGACCTTGCTCTGTTCGGCCTGGCTGGTGCTGGGCTACGGCATCATAGGCGAGGCCCTGCGCCGCCGTTTCAGCAGCAGCAATATGTTCGACAACCGGCGCCGCTTGCTGACCTGGGCCGGCATCGTGATGGCCGGCACCCTGTTCAATGCCGTCGGTTACATGTCGCTGCTGTCGCTGACGGGGCGTATCCCGGCTGGCGAATGGGCCACCGCGCTGCTGCGCTTCGGCGTTGGCGATACGGTGGGCATGCTGGTGTCGATGCCGCTGATCTGGGTGCTGGTCAGCGAGCGCGGCCGTGAACGCCTGCGCAGCGCCATCTGGCGCTGGGAAACCCTGGCCTATCTGGCGCTGGGCGGCTTCGTGCTGTGGAGCGTGTTCGGCTCGATTTTGCGCTGCGAATACAAGCATTTCTATTTCCTGTTCCTGCCGGTGATCTGGGCCGCTTCGCGCCAGGGCCTGTATGGCGCCGTGCTGGCCGTGTTCGCCTTGCAGCTGTGCATCATCACCCTGGTGAAATGGTCGCATGCGGTGCATATCCAGTTTTACGAGTTGCAGCTGCTCGACGCCATGCTGGCGCTGGTGGGCTTTTTTATCGGCATCGTGGTCGACGAAGTGCGCCAGGTCTCGCATGAGCTCAAGCACACCATGCGCCTGGCCGCCGCCGGCGAAATGGCGGCCGCCCTGGCGCATGAGCTGAACCAGCCGCTCACCGCCCTGTCGACCTACGGCAAGGCCTGCGAATACCTGCTGGAGCGCGGCGAGAGCGGCCCTTTGTTGCAAAACGCGATCGGCCACATGATCGTCGAATCGGGGCGGGCGGCCGAGGTGGTGCGCCGCTTGCGCGATTTTTTCCGCACCGGCGCGATGCAGCTCGAAGTGGTCGAGGCGAGCGCCCTGATCGCCGGCATCGCGCGCCAGTTCACGCCGCAGTTCCATGAACACGGCATCGAGCTGGTGCTGGCGCCACCGCAGCCGCTGGCCATCAACGCCGACCGGCTGCAGCTGGAATTGGTGCTGCGCAACCTGCTGGCCAACGCCCAGGACGCGGTGCTGGGCCAGTCGCGCGGCCGGCGCCGCATCACCTTGCGTGCCGAGCGGCTCGATGGCGGCCGGCTGCGCCTGTCGGTGGAAGACAGCGGCCCCGGCATTTCCAGCAGCCTGGCGGCGCGCCTGTTCGAGCCGTTCGTATCGAGCAAGGCCAGCGGCCTGGGACTGGGACTGGTGCTCAGCCGCAGCATCGTCGAGGCGCATGGCGGCCAGCTGTGGGCCGAAGTCGGCAGCCACGGTATTTTTCGCTTTATCCTGCCGCTGGCGCGCGCCACCGCGGCATCGCCCGGAGAGCCGCAATGAGCAGTAATTTGACCGTCTTTATCGTCGATGACGACCCTGCCGTGCGCGATGCGCTGGGCTTGCTGCTGGGCGTGCGCGGCTACCGCACCGCGCTGTTTTCCTGCGCCGAGGATTTTTTGCTGGGCTGGCAGCGCGAATGGGCCGGCTGCGTGCTGATCGATATCCGCATGTCGGGCATGGATGGGCTGTCGCTGCAGCGCCGGTTGCTGGAACTCGGTTGCCTGCTGCCGGTGATTATCGTCACCGGCCATGGCGACGTGACCCTGGCGCGCCAGGCCTTCAAGGCCCAGGCCAGCGATTTCCTGGAAAAACCGTTCGACCACGACAAGCTGCTGGCGGCCATCGATGAAGCGTTTTCGCGCGAGGCGGCCACGCGCGGCCAGTTGCGGCGCCAGCAGCAAGGGCTGGACTTGCTGCGCACCCTGACGCCGCGTGAACGCGAAGTGATGCAACTGGTGGTAACCGGCCGCCACAATCGCGATATCGCGCCGGTCCTGGGCATTTCCGTGCGCACCGTGGAAGTGCACAAGGCGCGCGTGATGGACAAGCTGGGGGTCGACAATGTGGCCGACCTGGTGCGCATCAGCATGCTGGCGACCGACTAGCCCCCAGGTTTTACCGGATGGCTTGCAGCACCTGTTCGACGCTGATCGCATCGACCCAGTCGTTGCGTTTCGCCACCGTCAGCACGGTGCTGTTGGCGCTGTCGAACGGCGCCCATTCCGGGTTCTTCTTGCGCATCAGCGCCACCACCGGCACGTGCACGGCATTGGCCAGGTGCATGATCGAGGTTTCCACTGAAATGATCAGGTCGCACTGCGCCAGCATGGCCGGCAGCTGGAAGAAATTGTCGACCGCGCTGAAGGCCTGCGTACGCGCCAGGCCGGCGGCCGCCACGGCGGCGTTCACCTTGGCCAGGTCGTGCGGCATGGCGTTGATCAGGAAGCAGGCGCCGGCCCATTTGGGCTGCTGCTGCATGCGCTGGATCAGTTCGCTGATGCGTTCCAATGGCCAGCCGCGCTTGTGCGACTTGGCAAACGGATTGAGCAGCACCAGCGGCCCCTGGCGCTGGTCGAACCCCCAGCTGGCCAGTTGCTGGCGGGCCTGCTGCAGCGCCTCTTCGGGCAGGTGCACATACGGATAGCGCTCGGCCAGCGGTATTTCCAGCCCGGTCAGCTGGCGGAACCAGTCGGCGTAGACGGCGCTGATATGGTGTTCGCCCGCATCCTGGCCCGCGTAGGGCGTCAGCAGGGCGTCAAGCTTGCGGTAGGCAAAATAGTGCATCGGGCGCAGGATGGTCACGCGCTTGCGCATGCCGATCACCAGGCCGTCCGGGCTGATGGCGCGCGCCAGGTGGGCGTAGCGCTGCGGGCGGATATGCGCCAGCGACACCACCACCGGATAATGCTCGGCCTGCGCCTCGCGCACGCTTTCCTCATACAGTGCCGGGCTGTAGGTCTTGCGGTACACCTTGGCGAACAGGCCCGATTGCTCGACCCAGTCATACAGCGAATACGTGCGCAGGCTTTCCCATTGCGCCGCGTCGTCGGTGCGCCGCACTTCATCGATCCACAGATGGATCTTCAGGTGCGGATAAGCGGCGGCAAAGGCGCGAAAGCCGTTTTGCATATAGGTGTAGTCTCCCAGCGCCAGGTGGGCGACAAAGAGGATCTTGTCCGACTGGGCAAGCAGCGCGGCGGGGATCAGAGGGGTCATGGTGCAATGCGGTGTGGTGAAGTGAATCGGGCAAGCCAGGGCGCCGGCGTCCTGCGATGGCGGTGACTGGCGGTTGCATTATTTGCCGATGGGACAATACCACGACTCAGTGTGCGCACTCAATGGGGGAACGCCGATCAGCCCTGCCAATCACGCGCCGCGCTGGGCATGGCGCAGCAGCGCCCACTGCATGGCCATCGGAAACACCAGCATGATGATGCCGATATTCAGGGTCAGCGAACTGGTGGTCAGGCCAAAGATGATGTAGCAGATGCACAGCACCACCCCGCCCAGCGCAAACGGGTGGCCGCTGGCCGCGCCGTGGCGCAGGGCGCGTGCAAACAGGCACAAGGGCAGCAGGAACAGGCCGAACAGCGCCAGCAAGCCTGTTGCGCCGCGCTTGACGAGCACGTCGAGATAGTCGTTGTGCGCATTGGTGGCGTCGCTGGTGGTGGTGCCCATCTTGCCCTCGAGGACCAGTTGCTTTTTTTCGTCCAGGTAACCGTTGCGCCCGATGCCCAGCAAGGGACGCTCGGACGATAGCAGCAGCGCCGTGCGCCACATTTCGAAGCGCTGGCCGATCGAGGTGGTGGCATTGGCCGGGTCGTTCATCTTTTCCACTTCCGTCACGGCAATCGCGGTGCGTTCGCGGATCGGCGAGTGCGGCAGGGCATAGGCAATCGCCACCAGCACGGCCATGGCCGACAAGGTAATGGCCAGGTAGCGCAGGCCGTGCTGCCGGGCATTGTGCACGGCGATGATCAGCACGCATACCGGCAAAGCCACCCAGCCGCCGCGGCTGCCGCTGATCACCGAGCCGAACACGCCGGCCAGGCAGCCGGCCAGCAGCAAGGCGCTCCAGGCCAGCGCGCGCCGCTGGGCCCTGGCCCATTCCAGGCCGGCCAGCGACAACATGCCCAGCAGCATGCTGGCGTTACCGTAATGGATGGCATTGCTGGTCGAGCCCTGCGGGCGTTCCATGTCCTGCATCGTGAATTGCCACAGCGCCAGCGCGGCGCCGGCGATGGCGCCAACCGCCACGCCGCTCCACCAGGCTGCGGGCCGCGGCGGATAAGCCAGCAGCAGCAGCAGCACCGGCACCACCAGCAAGGCGCGCAGCGGCATGTCGAATTCGCGCCCCGGATCGCCGTGGTACAGCATGTTGGCGACAAACACCAGGCAGTACGCCAGCAGCGCCGCGATCAACAGCCAGTCCTGGCGCTGCAGCCCCAGCTTGGGGCGTTGCCACAGCAGGCAGGTACTACTCAGTAACAACACCACGGCGCCGAGCGAATAGCCGCTGTCGACGCACAGAGACAAGGCTGAAAAAAGAAAAACGCAGACAGAAGTTAAACGCAGCATTGCAGGTCCCTGGAAATCCCGGTAAAAAGTGGTTACTGTTACAACATGAAGGCAGGCGCCATTGTAGACGAAAGCCCTGCGCTGAAAGAGCATGCCAGGCTTGTCAAAGCGCTACGGCTTGACGGTTTTCATAGGGCGGAACGCAAAAAACCATGGTTTGCACCATGGTTCTTTTTTGTAAGCAATAGTAACTTGCCTCAGTGCCGGCATGGCCGGCTTGCGGCCGGCCATGCCCAGGGACCTTATTTTGCCAGCGCGCGCGTGGCCACGCCGCTGTCGATCGCCGCTTGCGACACGGCCGGGGCGACCCAGCTGCGCAGGCGTTCGTCGAATGGCGACGGGATCAGCTGCAGCGGCGTCAGGGCGCTGCTCTCGTGGCCCGGCAGCGGCTCCTTGGCCAGCGCGGCGATCGCGCGCACGCAGGCCAGCTTCATCTCTTCATTGATGGTGGTGGCGCCGACGTCGAGCGCGCCACGGAAGATGTACGGGAAGCACAGCACGTTGTTGATCTGGTTCGGGTAATCCGAGCGGCCGGTGGCGACGATGGCGTCGTCGCGCACGGCGTGCACTTTTTCCGGCGCGATTTCCGGATGCGGATTGGCCAGGGCGAAGATCAAGGGCTTGGCGGCCATCGATTCGACCATCTGCGCACTGACCACGCCGCCTTTCGACACGCCGATGAAAATATCGGCGCCGACCATGGCATCGGCCAGGTCGCGGTCGCTGGTGTCATTCGCGTAGCGCGCCTTGTTCTCTTCCATGTTGGCATCGCGGCCCGGATAGATCACGCCCTGGCTGTCGCATACTTTCAGCAGCGATTTGTTCAGGCCCAGCGAGACCAAGAGGTCCAGGCAGGCGATCGAGGCCGCGCCGGCGCCCGAGACGGCCACCTTGACGTTGCCAATGTCCTTGCCGACCAGTTCCAGGCCGTTCAGGATGCCGGCCGCGACGATGATGGCGGTGCCGTGCTGATCGTCATGGAAGACGGGAATCTTCATGCGCTTGCGCAATTGCTGCTCGATATAGAAGCAGTCCGGCGCCTTGATGTCTTCCAGGTTGATGCCGCCGAAGGTCGGCTCCATGCGCACCACCGTGTCGATGAACAGGTCCGGGTCGTTCTCGGCCAGTTCGATGTCGAACACGTCGACGTCGGCGAACTGCTTGAACAGGCAGGCCTTGCCTTCCATTACCGGTTTGCTGGCCAGCGGGCCGATATCGCCCAGGCCCAGCACGGCGGTGCCGTTGGTGATCACGGCCACCAGGTTGCTGCGCGAGGTGTAGGTGCCAGCCGAACGCGGGTCTTCCACGATGGCTTCGCAGGCAAACGCCACGCCCGGCGAATACGCCAGCGTCAGGGCGCGGGCATCACCCAGCGGTTTGGTCGGGGTGACGGAAATCTTGCCTGCGCGGGGTTCAGCGTGATAGGCGAGGGCGGCTTCTTTCAGGTTGAAGGCTTCGCCGGTTTGCTCGGCGTGCTTGCTTTGGGCAGTAGACATAAGAATTCTTGGTGGGGCGCGATCGCCCGAGTGGTAAGTCCGGACCATGTTATGCAAGCGTTTGCACGCTGTCAAGGCTCTATTTGTGACAATCCCATGAAAAGCGCTTTGAACCACGGGCAAGCGTCAATGCAAGCGTTTGCTCGGTTTTTCACGGCACACACCGTTTGTGCGATAAAATCACGCTATTGCATCCGGAAAACCCATGACAAACAAGAACCCCACCTTAAGCGACGTTGCGCGGGCCACCGGCGTGCACTTTTCCACCGTGTCGCGCGTGATGAACCCGGAAACGCGGCAAAAGGTCAGCGCCGAAGTCGCCAAGCGCGTGCTGGCCGAAGCCAGCCGCCTGGGCTACCGCCCGAACCGCGCCGCCTCGACCCTGGTCACCAGGAAGTCGCGCATCATCGGCGTGGTCTTGCCCGACATCACCAATGCCGTGTTTCCACCGATTCTGCTGGGCATCGAGGAAGGCTTGCGCAAGCATGGCTACCTGGCCATCGTCGCCAATGTCGGCGCCGACGAGGAGGAACAATTGTTCGTCATCAACCGCCTGCTGGGCCAGCAGGTCGACGGCTTGATCCTGGCCACCGCGCGCCGCGACGACCCCGTCATCAAGATGTGCATCGACCAGAACGTGCCGGTGGTGACCGTCAACCGCAGCGATGAAAACGGCGTGGCCTCGTGCGTGGTCAGCGACGACGTGGTCGGCATGCGCCTGGCCGTCGGCCACCTGCTGGCGCTGGGCCATCGCCATATCGCGCATATCGCCGGCCCGGAAAACCTGTCCACCGGCCATGTGCGCCGCACGGGTTTTCTGGCCGCGATCGAGGCCAGCGAACTCGACGCTTCACAAGCCTTCGTGTTTGAAAGCAGCGGCTATTCGCGCGAATGCGGCAAGGCGGCCTTGCTGGAACTGCTGCGCCAGTCGCCGCAGACCACGGCGGTGGTCACCGGCAGCGACCTGGTCGCGATCGGCTGCTACGACGCCATCCGCGAGCTGGGCCTGAACTGCCCGCAAGACATTTCCGTGGTCGGCCACAACGACATGCCCTATATGGACATGATCCGCCCACCCCTGACCACCATCCGCATCCGCCACCACGGCATCGGCGCCGAAGCGGCCCGGCTGATCCTGCAAACCATCGACGCGCCCGATTCCTCGGTGGTCGACGTGCGCCTGAAACCGGAACTGGTGGTGCGCGAATCGACCGCGCCTCCCAGGGTTTGAGGTGGCGGCAGGGCCGCAAGGTGGTACACTGGCGGCCCTCCCTGTTTTCCTAGCCCTCATCGCCATGACCAAAACCAACACGCCTTCCCCGAAACGCCGCGAAGAGGGCGTTGCCAAGCTGACCGTCAATCCCTTCCTCGACGCCGAATTCTATGCGCGCATGCGCGACTACACCGAACGCGACGCGGCCATCATCAAGGAATTGAAGGCGATCGCCGAAATTCGCGCCGGCAACAAGCAGCCCGACCCGCGCCTGGCGCCGTCGCTGCAGGCCCTGCGCGATACCGTCAAGAAGGGCCTGAACTTCGGCGAGATGCTGGACCGCATCGCGGCCGGCAAGGAAAAAGGCCTGTGGGAACCATGGATGACCACCTTCGGCATCGAGATCCGCGCCGTCAACTACGGCGCCGGCCCGCGCAATGCGTGCCTGGTACTGGACCTGGCCGCCAACGCCCCGGCGCACGCCATGTTCGCCAAGGCCGGCATCCAGAACTGGCGCAGCCTGGCCGCCGACGACTGCTCGGTGGTGCGTTCCGAAAAAGCGACCGAAACATCGCCGTTGAAAGTGTATGCCGTGTTTTACCTCGATCCTGCCGCTGACTGATCATTTGCAGTTTCGCGCTGCCGGGAGCTCCGGCAGCGCCATCTTCTTCCCGCCCACCGCGATCGCCGGCAACGTCAAAATCTGACCGGTGTAAAGAAATTGGAAAATTTTCCAACGCTCAACTGTGCGCACATCAAACGGTGCTAGACTGGGCTGAATTATCAATTCCGCTATATTGATCGCATGGTATCGTGCAGTGCTTCGCCGCTGCCGGGCATGCTTTTGCTTGGGAGTGAGCCAATGCCTGACATCGCAAAACCCCTGGCCGGCGCCTTGCTGCTGTTCTGCATGGCCACTGCCAGTGGCCAGCCGAAACAGTCTCACGAAGCCATCCCTGCCTTCAGCAAGCTCGATTCCATCGAGGCCAGGGTGCAGGGCTGCGTCACCTGCCACGGCCAGCAGGGCCAGGGCACGGCCAATGGCTACTTTCCCCGCATTGCCGGCAAACCGGCCGGCTACCTGTACAACCAGCTGGTCGGCTTTCGCGACGGCACGCGTAGCTATCCGCCGATGAACTACCTGGTGGCCTACCTGCCCGACCCTTATCTCAAAGAAATGGCGCAGCATTTTGCCTCATTGCGGCCCGCCTTCCAGCCACCCGAACAACCGTCGGCCAGTGCCGCCACGGCCGAACGGGGGCGCGTGCTGGCGACCCTGGGCGATACCGCCAAGGGCATTCCCGCCTGTATTGCCTGTCATGGCAAAAGCCTGTCCGGCATGGAACCGGGCATCCCGGGCCTGGCCGGCCTGCGTTCGACCTATATCGTCGGCCAGCTGACGCGCTGGCGCGTGGGCGAGCGCCGCGCGGCCGACCCCGACTGCATGAAGCGCATCGCCACGCGCTTGTCCGATACCGACGTCGCCGCGGTGGCCGCCTGGCTGGCGCAGCAAACCCCGCCGGCCGATGCGTCGCCGGAACCGTCCAACCTTGTGCGCATGCCGGTGGCCTGCGGCAGCCAGCGGTAAGGGAGAGCCATGCGTAAAAGTTTCCAGATACTGCTTGCCCTGTGCGTGCTGGCGCTGCTGGCGGCGGCAGCCTTTTTCCTGCTGCGTCCCGGGCACATGCCGAACCAGAAAAAGGTCGAGCGCAGCGGTGAGACGAACGCTTCCACGCAGCTGATCACCAAGGGCGAATATTTAGCGCGCGCCGGCGACTGCGTGGCCTGCCATACCGTGCCCAATGGTCCCGTGTTCGCCGGCGGGCGCGCCATGGCCACGCCCTTCGGCAACCTGTACGTGCCCAATATCACGCCCGACGACGACACCGGCATCGGCCTGTGGACGCCCGACGAGTTCTACCGCATGTTGCACACGGGCGTCTCGCGCGACGGCACCTTGCTGTATCCGGCCATGCCGTTTGCCTCGTACACGCAGGTAACGCGGGCTGACTCGGACGCCATCTTTGCCTACCTGATGTCGGTAACGCCCGTCAAACAAGCCAACCGCGCACACGAGCTGCGCTTTCCCTTCAACAACCGCGAACTGCTGATCGGCTGGCGCACGCTGTACTTCAAGCAGGGCGAATTCCAGCCCGACCCGGCGCAATCGGCCGAATGGAACCGCGGCGCCTACCTGGTGCGCGGCCTCGGTCACTGCGCCATGTGCCACACGGCCGTCAACGCGCTGGGCGGATCGAGCGAATCGAAGGCCTTCGAAGGCGGCATGATCCCGAACCAGAACTGGTATGCCCCCTCATTGACCTCGAACCGCGAAGCGGGCCTGGGCGACTGGAAAATTTCGGAAATTGCCGACCTGCTGCAGGTGGGCGTGTCGCACCGGGGCACCGTCTACGGGCCGATGGCCGAAGTGGTCTACAACAGCCTGCAATACATGACGGACGAAGACGCGAAGGCGATGGCGGTCTACCTGAAGGCGTTGCCGCAAAAGGACGACTCGCCGCCGCCGACCAGCCAGGCGCGCCTGGTCGACCCGGAAGTGATGGAAACGGGCCGCAATGTCTATGTGGCGCAGTGCGCGATGTGCCATGGCGCCGAGGGCAAGGGCCAGCCGCCGTCGTTCCCGGTGTTGGCCGGCAACCGCTCGATCACCATGGCCACGCCCGTCAATCCGATCCGCATGGTGCTCAATGGCGGCTACCCGCCCGGTACCTACAAGAACCCGCGCCCGCACGGCATGCCGCCGTTCTCGCACATCCTGAACGACGATGAAGTGGCGGCCGTCGTCACCTATATCCGTGTCGCCTGGGGCAATAGCGGCACGCCCGTCAATGCCGCCCAGGTCAACGACTTGCGCAAACTCTTGCCCGAATAAGGAGGCCCATGCAAACGCCTGGAGACAAAGAGTCCGAGGAACTGGACAAACGCATCGACGAGATCGTCAGCCGCGGCCCCTCGGGCGCCTTTGCGGTGGCCGGCATCGCGACCTTGATCGTCGTCGCGATCTTCTTCCTGTTTTTCTGGCTGGTCTATCTGCCACGGGGGACGGTGCAATGAGCCACCACTCTGCCTCGGAAGCGGTGGCCGTGGCGGCCGAGCGGCGCTGGGCATATATCGTCATCGCCATCATCGTGCTGCTGCTGGCCGTGATGGTGTTTACCGGCCTGCACTGGGCCGCCATGCCGCCCTCGCGTGTGGAAACCGTCGACGTCAAGACCTTGCACCTGAAAGGCGAATTCGTCGAGAGCAACCTGGGCACGGCGGTGGAAAAAGACGGCCGCGTGGTGGTGCGCCTGATCGGACAGCAGTATTCGTTTGCGCCGCAATGCATCGTGGTGCCGGCCGGCGTGCCCGTCACCTTTCGCGGCACCAGCAGCGACGCCATCCACGGTTTCGTGGTCGGCAGGACCAACGCCAACACCATGCTGATTCCGGGTTTTGTGTCGACTTTCACCACCACTTTCCCCAAAGCCGGCGAGCAGCTGATGCCTTGCCATGAATACTGCGGCACCGGGCACGAGGCGATGTGGGCCAAATTCCAGGTGATTCCGTCCGACGAATTCTATGCCCGGGCAAAAACGGCAGAAAGGATGAGCTGTGTTCCTGGCTAAACGACTGGTACTGGCCCACTTCTGGGTCGCCTTTATCGCTTTTTTCGTGGCCATCCTGCTCGGCGAATGGCAGATGTTCGTGCGCAGCCCGCTCTCGCCATGGGTCAACAACCCCGAACATTATTACCGCTCCGTCACCGCGCACGGCACCGTGATGGGCTATGTGCTGCCCACTTTGGTGGCCATGGGCTTCGGCTATGCGATCACGGAGCTGGCCCTGAAGCGCCCCTTGATCGGGCTGCGCTGGGCCTGGGCCGGCTTCTGGCTGGTGATCATCGGCACCCTGATGGCGGCGCTGACCACGGCGGCCGGCAAATCGTCGGTGCTGTATACCTTTTACCCGCCGATGATCGGCAGCAGCTTCTATTACCTGGGCATCGTGCTGGTGGTGGTCGGTTCGTGGTTCTGGGTGGCGCTGATGGCGATCAACCTGCGCGCCTGGAAAAAGGCCAACCCGGGCGCCACCATGCCGCTGGCCATGTTCGGCAATGTGGCCGGCGCCTATCTGTGGGCCTGGACCTCGGTCGGCGCGGCGGTGGAAATCCTGGTGCTGATTCTGCCGGCCTCGCTGGGTTTTACCGACACCATCAATGTGGGCCTGGCGCGCGTGCTGTTCTCGTGGACCCTGCACGCCATCGTCTACTTCTGGCTGATGCCGGCGTATATCGCGTTCTATACCCTGTTTCCGCGCGCCATCGGCTCTCGCTTGTACAGCGACACCATGGGCAGGGTCGCCTTTGCGCTGTTCCTCGTGTTCTCGATGCCGATTGGCATCCACCACCTGTTTGCCGACCCGCAGGTGGGCGCCGGCTTCAAGTTCGTGCATGCGGCGATGACGGCGATGGTCTCGATTCCGACCTTGCTGACTGTGTTTACCATCGTTGCCTCGGCCGAAATCGTCGGCCGCCTGCGCGGCGGCAAGGGCCCCATTGGCTGGGTAAAAGCGCTGCCATGGTCCAATCCATGGATGCTGGCCGTCACGCTCGCTTTCATCATGCTCGGTTTTGGCGGCGCCGGCGGCATCATCAACATGAGCTACCAGCTCAATGAATCGATCCACAACACGCAGTGGGTGACGGGCCACTTCCACCTGATCTTTGCCGGCGCCATCGTCATCATGTACTTCATGGTGGCCTATGAACTGTGGCCGCAGCTGCGCGCCTGCAGGCCGCTGTCGCCACGCCTGATCAAGGCGCAGCTGTGGAGCTGGTTCATCGGCATGATGATCCTCACCATGCCATGGCACCTGGTGGGCCTCTTGGGTGCGCCGCGCCGCATGGCCTATTACGACTATACGCATCCGCTGCTGGCGCCGCAGGCGATCACGGTCACCATGTCGACCTTTGGCGGCCTGATACTGGTGATTTCGGCCGCGCTGTTCATCTATATCCTGGCCACGCCGAAGCGGCAGGATACGCCGGCCGCCCCCTTCACCTTCAGCCAGGCCGTCCATCCCCATGCCAAGGTTCCTGCCGCCCTCAATGGTTTCACGCTGTGGGTCGCGATGATGATCGCGCTGACGGTGGTGAACTACGGCTACCCCATTTTGCAGCTGGCCATCACGCCTGAAGCATCCGTCCCGATAGTGCCGATAGGAGCGCGATAATGCGAGAACATGGCTTCTTTTCCCGAGCTAACCGCGTCGGCTGGGTTGCTACCGTCGGCCTGGTCCTGCTGACATTGATTGCGGCGCTGGTCGCGTTTGCCTGGCTGCCCTCGGCGCAGGCCGACTTCCGCGCACAGGGTCTATGGGACAGTATCTGCCGCGCCGCCGGCGTGCCTGCCAAGTGGCTCGATGGCGGCCCACGCAAGGACAAGACCGATGTCGTCGCCACCAACGTGGTGCTGCTGCCGGCCATGGCAAGAACGGCCTCGCCGGCGTCGGTCGGGCGCGGCGCCACCCTGGCGCTGAACTGCACCATGTGCCACGGTGCGCTGGGCCTGAGCCGCTCGGACGCGCCGAACCTGGCCGGCCAGTACCCGGAAGTGATCCGCAAGCAGATGCTCGACTACCAGAGCGGCAAGCGTGACAGCGCCATCATGGCCGCGCTGGCGCGCAACCTCAGCGAAGAAAACATCGCCGACCTGGCCGCCTACTATGCCAGCCTGCCGAAAGCGCGCACAGCCCCCACCACCTACGACGAAACCCTGCCGGCGCTGGTGCGCGTGGGCGACCCGATGCGCAATATCGCCCCCTGCATCTCGTGCCACGGCGGCGTCGACCAGAAACTGGGCGCGCCCTGGCTGGAAGGCATGCCGAAACCGTACCTGGTGCAGCAGCTGCAAGACTTCAAGCACGGCCGGCGCAAGAACGACGGCCAGCAGCAGATGCGCAATGTGGCGCGGCCGATGACGGACGAAGAGATCGACAGCGTGGCCACCTTCTATGCCGGAAAGGCGCTGCCCGGGCACTATTAGGCGGCGAGATTCGCCAGCAGGGCGAGCGCCAGCACCGCAAACACCATCCACGCGCATACGCGACCATCGCCCCGGGACTCGCCTGCCGGCAGGCCAGCAAGGTTGCCAGGCTGACATAAAACAGCGCATTTTTCATGCCAACAAATATGAGCTATCAAGAAAAATGGCGGCCTCATCAGCAACATCAAAACGATAGACTGTTGAATGATGAGCTTGTGTCTGAATGGCGGACCCCGGCGTGTGCTGGCGGGCGAGAGGGTCCGACGTCGGCCCTCATTTAGCAAGAAAATTGTCGATCAGGTCGACCGTAGTGTTGGGGCTTTCTTCCATTAGCCAATGCCCGGCTCCAGGCACGACCGCTTGCTCGACGTTCGTTGCTGCGTTGCGCATGACGGCTGCCATATTCGAACCGAAGGACTTTTCTCCCCCGACTGCGAGGACAGGCATCGTTAATTTGAGTTTCGACGACACGCGGTTGTCGGCGACGTCTTGCAAGGCGATTGCGTTAAACTGCGCAAATGCCGCCTTCATGGCCCCTGGCCTGGCGTAAAGCCTGGTGTAGAAAACCCGGGTTTCTTCGTCGATTTTGGACGGATCACCGGCGAACTCGTTCCAGAATCGGTCCAGGTAGATCCGTTCACGGCCAGCCACCAAGCGCTCGGCATCTTTGCCACCAAAGTTGAAGTGCCACAGTTGAGGGTTCAATACGATCTCATCCCAGGGTGCCACCCCGGGAACGGGCGCATCCATGACGACCAACTTCGTTACCTTGTCCGGATAGCGCGCCGCGTAAGCGTAGGCCACCATTGTGCCTATATCATGACCAACCACAGCCGTATGGTCATGGCCGAGATTTTCGACGACTGCGCGAATGTCGCCTGCCTGCGATTTCTTGTCATAACCGGACGCCGGCTTGGAGGAGTTCCCCATGCCACGCAGATCAGGAACGATGACTGTGTACTTTTTCGACAGGCGCTCTGCGAGCGGGCCCCACATTTCGCCGGTATCACCGAATCCGTGGATCAATACCACCGCCGGCCCCGCGCCGCCGGTTCTCACATGAATTTTGGCGTCGTCCGTCGTCACGACGTTCCTCGTCTTGAAGTTGGCAGGCATTGATGGATCTTTGGCCTGAACCGGAAAACTCAATGCGATACCGAAGATGACGCTTGCGGCAAGGTTAAGCAGTTTCATTCGTGTACTCCTTTGTGTGAGGTTGTACCGGCGGGCGCAGTGAGTCCTGCCAGAACAGTATAGCGAGGTTCTGAAGTTCCAATCATCAGGTTCGGGTAATCGATGCGCCGCCGTCCACCAGCATGGCGGTACCCGTCGTGAAGGAAGAGTCATCCGAGGCCAGGTACAGTACCGAGCGGGCCAATTCGTCCGGCAGCGCCGCGCGTTTCAGGGCATGCAAAGCACGGATGAAGCTTTGCGACTCTTCCGAGTTGTTCATTTCACGGTACATCTCGGTATCGACAGCGCCAGGCAGGATCGAATTGACGCGGATACCGGCTGGGCCGTATTCAGCGGCGAGGGCTTGTGTCAGTCCAATGAGTCCCGATTTGCTTGCCGCATACGCTGCCACTCCCGGGAACGAGAAGCTGTGGCCGACGAATGTCGACGTAAAAATGATTGAGCCACCGCCGGACTTGAGCATTGCCGGAATCTGATGTTTGGCGCCAAGGAAGGCGCTGGTCAGGTTGGTTGCCAGGGTATCGGTCCAGCCGGCTTCGCTGACCGACGTGGTATCGCCCATTTCACCAAGCGTGCCGGCATTATTGAAGGCAATATCGAGACGGCCGAAATTTTGCAGCGCCGCATGCACGACAGACTGGGCGAAGGCTTCGTCGCGCACATCGCCGGCGACGGCGTAGGCAATCCCGCCCTGCTCGGCGATTTCCTTTACCAGTGAATCGAGTTCTTGTTGCCGGCGAGCCGCAACGATTACTTTTGCGCCTTCGTATGCAAACAGTTTGGCAGTAGCGCGGCCAATTCCAGAGCTGGCGCCGGTGACGATGGCAACTTTCGAGGTCAGACGGTTCATGGTATTTCTCCTTTGGATGGCGACCTGGTCCGTGATTGGCTGGTCGATGGCTTACTTTAAGGTTTATAAAGATGAACATCAAAGCTTGGAATGTTCATAGTCCATTCATAAAAACTGAATTATGCGAAAATGATCGGCACGAACATTCAACCTGGCGAAGGCAAAATGGACAGGCTCCGAGCAATGGAAGTATTTGTCGAGGTGGTGCGGAGAAATGGTTTTGCGCGCGCCGCCGATGCGCTCGATACGTCGCCGGCGAACGTGACGCGCATCATTGCCGACCTGGAGACGCACCTAGGAACGCGCTTGCTTAACCGAAGTTCGCGCAAAATGTCGCTGACCGAAAGCGGGCAGGCCCTGTACGAGCGCGCCAGGACGATTGTTGACGACATGGCAGAAGTTGAGGCGATCGCGTCGACGGCGCGAATGAAACCGCGAGGCGTGCTGCGCCTGAATGCGCCTGTAAGTTTCGGCGTATTGCACCTTGCGCCGCTATGGCCAAAGTTCATGGAGCTCTATCCCGAGGTCGAACTTGAGGTAACGCTGATAGACCGGGTCGTCGATATAGTGGACGAGGGCTACGACATGGCGGTACGCATTTCCCGTAGCGGGTCCACTACCCACGCGGCCCGCAAGCTGGCCACCTCGCACAACATCTGCTGCGCAGCGCCCGCTTACCTGGAACGGCACGGCATTCCTGCGTCGCTTGCCGAACTGCAGGACCTTCCTTGCATTATCTACACCGGCGCGGCGATGAGCGAAGAGTGGCTCTTTACGGACGAGAACGGCATCGGCCATGTCGTGAAGGTCGGCCGGCGGATGCGCACCAATAATGGCGATACTGCAAAGGCGGCGACGCTGGCAGGGCTGGGAGTAAGCTGGCAGCCAACGTTCCTGGTCAGCGAGGACCTGCGCGCAGGTCGCCTGGTCCGGCTTTTGCCCGCCTATAGTTTGCCGGACATTGATGTGCTTGCCATCTATCCAAGCCGACGGCAGCTCAGCGTCAAGGTAAGGGTGATGATCGACTTCCTGGCCGCGCAGTTCAGCGATACGCCATGGGATGCCAGTTGAGATGCATCGGGTCCATGCAACAGCCGCAATTCCGCTTCGGACGAACCCCTGTTACGTGGTCCGCGAAGATGTCGGCTTGACCCCTTGGTGCCTGGGGATTCAGTTTCTACATCAAAATCACGTCGTACTGCTCCTGATGATAAGCATTCTCCACCTGCAGCGAAATCTTCTTGCCGATAAAGTCGCCCAGCATGGCCAGGTGCTGCGACTCTTCTTCCAGGAACAAATCCACCACTTCCTGCGACGCCAGGATGCGGAATTCGCGCGGGTTGAACTGTTTCGCTTCGCGCAGCAGTTCGCGCAGGATTTCGTAGCAGATGGTGCGCGAGGTTTTTACCTGGCCCTTGCCGGCGCAGGCGGGGCAGGGTTCGCACAGGATGTGGGCCAGCGATTCGCGGGTGCGCTTGCGGGTCATTTCGACCAGGCCCAGCGGCGAGAAGTTGCTGACCGAGACTTTGGTGCGGTCGCGCGACAGCGTGCGTTTCAGTTCGGCCAGCACGGCGTTGCGGTGCTCGGCGTTGTCCATGTCGATGAAGTCGAGGATGATGATGCCGCCCAGGTTGCGCAGGCGCAGCTGGCGGGCGATGGCGTGGGCCGCTTCCAGGTTGGTCTTGAAGATGGTGTCGGCAAAATTGCGTCCGCCGACAAAGCCGCCGGTGTTGACGTCGATGGTGGTCATCGCTTCGGTCTGGTCGACGATCAGGTAGCCGCCGGACTTCAGGTCGACCCGGCGGCCCAGGGCGCGCAAAATCTCTTCTTCCACGCCATATAAATCGAACAGCGGGCGCTCGCCCGTGTAGTGCTGCAAGCGGGTCAGTTCGCTCGGGGTATAGACTTCGGCAAATTCGCGCAGCTTGACGTAGTTTTCGCGCGAGTCGACCTGGATGGTGGCCGTTTCGTCGCCGACGAAGTCGCGCAGCACGCGCTGGGCCAGGTTCAGATCCTGGTGCAGCAGGCTGGTGGCGGGGCGGGTACGGGCGCCGTGGACGATGGTGCTCCAGGTCTTGCGCAGATAATCGACGTCCGCTTTCAGATCCGCGTCGGAGGCGTCTTCGGCCATGGTGCGCACGATGTAGCCGCCTTTTTCGTCCGCCGGCAGCAGGCTTTGCAAGCGCGTGCGCAGCAGTTCGCGCTCGGATTCCTTTTCGATTTTTTGCGAGATGCCGATATGCTTGTCTTGCGGCAGATACACCAGCATGCGCCCGGCGATCGAGATCTGCGTCGACAATCGCGCGCCCTTGGTGCCGATCGGGTCCTTGATCACTTGTACCGTCAGCACCTGGCCGTCGAAGAGGATTTTTTCAATCGGGGCCGGCGTCGTGTTCTGGCCATCGTGGCCGCGTGCTTCCCAGATATCGGCCACGTGCAGGAATGCCGCGCGTTCCAGGCCGATGTCGATAAAGGCGGACTGCATGCCCGGCAATACGCGCACCACTTTGCCGGAATACACATTGCCGGCCAGGCCGCGCGTGAGCGTGCGCTCGATGTGCAGTTCCTGCACCGCGCCTTGCAAGATGAGGGCGACGCGGGTTTCTTGCGGCGTGATATTGATCAGGATGTCTTCGTTCATGGAGGCGCAAAAGTGGAGGCAACGAATGACATCATACGCCGTATCAGGGCAGGGGCAAACCCGCTTGCCGCAGCAATTGCGCCGTCTCGTACAGGGGCAGGCCCATGATGCCGGAATGGCTGCCTTCGATATGCTCGACGAACAGCGCGGCGCTGCCCTGGATGCCGTAGCCGCCGGCCTTGTCGTACGGTTCCGGCGTCGCGCAATAGGCCGCGATCGAGGCGCTGGATAACACGCCGAAGCGCACTTGCGAGATCTGCGTGCGCTGTTCGGCGATGCCGTTGCCATGCACGGCGATCGAGGTCAGCACCTGGTGCGTGCGGCCGGACAATTGCTCCAGCATCGCCACCGCTTCCGCGCGGTCGGCCGGTTTGCCGAGGATCACGCCGTCGATGGTGACGGTGGTGTCGGCCGCCAGCACCGGGCGCGGCGGCAGGTGGCGCAGGCGCACCACATTCAGTGCAAAGGCCGCCTTTTCATTGGCGACGCGGGCCACGTAGTCGAGCGCCGATTCGCCGGGCAGCACTTCTTCGGTGACGTCGGCGCCGCGCGGGCCGTCGCTGCGCAGCAGCAGCAGTTCGAACTCGATGCCGATCTGGCGCAGCAGTTCGCGCCTGCGCGGGCTTTTGGACGCCAGGTAGATCTTGTTGTCAGCCGGTTTCATGAGGGAAGAGAAAAATCAGACGCGGTGATAGGGATGGTTTTGCGTGATCGACCACGCGCGGTACAGCTGCTCGGCCAGGATCACGCGCACCACGCCGTGCGGCAGGGTCATGCTGGAAATGCGGAGCATGCCTTCGGCACGCGCTTTCAATGCAGGGTCGAGGCCATCGGCGCCGCCGATCAGGAAAGCCGTGTCGCGGCCATCCTGCTGCCACGCCATCAACTGCTGCGACAGGCCAACGCTGGTCAGGTCCTTGCCGCGTTCGTCGAGGGCGATGATGCGCACGCCCTTGGGGAGCGATGCTTCGATGCGTTCGCGTTCCAGCGCCATCGCGGTGGCGGCGGTCTTGCTGCCGGAACGCTCGACGGGCTTGATTTCCTTCAGCACGATGCGCAATTCCGGCGGCATGCGCTTCGCGTATTCGGCGAAGCCCGTCTCGATCCAGGCCGGCATTTTATGGCCGACCGCAGCGATGATAAGCTGCATCGACGCTTACTCTTCGACTTTTTTGATACGCTTGATGACGGTTTTCGCCGGTGCCGCATCTGCCGCAGGCTTGGCCGCGCGTGGAGCACGGACCTTTTTCTCCGGCAGCGCTTTCAGGGCCTTGACGGCGGCCGCCTCGGTCTTGGTTGGCGCGACTTTCACGGTCTTGCCGACGGCTTTGGAAGCGACGGCTTTCTTGGCCGGTGCTTTCTTGGCGGCGGTGGTGGCGGCGGCTTTTTTTGCCGGCGCTTTTTTCTCGATCACTGGCGAAGCTTCGACATTGGCCTTGCTTGCCGCCAGGTGGCCGCTGACTTTTTTCGGCTCGTCGCCGGCGGCTTTTTTAGGCGCGCGCTTGGCGGCGCCCAGCTTGACCGGCTTGTCGCCCCAGATTTCTTCGAGGCGGTAGTAGGCGCGGATCGGCGCTTGCATGATGTGGACGATCATGTCGCCCAAGTCGACCAGTACCCATTCGCCGGTGTCTTCACCTTCCATGCCGATGATCTCGCCGCCGGCTTCCTTGACCTTGTCGCGCACCGAGGCGGCCAGCGCCTTGGTCTGGCGGTTCGAGGTACCGGAGACGATCGCGATGCGGTCGAACAGGCTGGTCAGGTGGACCGTGTCGAATACGGCGATGTCTTGGCCTTTGACGTCTTCAAGGGCGTCAACGACGAGGGTTTGCAGTTTTTTGATGTCCATTTAGCTTTTGTATAAATTATGTTGTTCAATATAGTCTAGCACTAGCGGGGAAACAAGCTCGTTTGCCGGAAACCCCCGTTGTAATGCCGCACGTATTTCGGTGGCGGAGATATCCACCGCGAAGTCCTGTGCCAGATAAGTCAGAC
>Ga0308163_10000518_pt1 | contig 66279 bp, 46 predicted proteins | sample PhyTR1_FD_201037 | JGI IMG/M metagenome (GOLD analysis project Ga0308163, IMG submission 201037) | Phyllosphere microbial communities from UC Gill Tract Community Farm, Albany, California, United States - DLSLT.R1 | ecosystem: Host-associated > Plants > Phyllosphere > Unclassified | place: USA...
ATCCCGCCCACGTCAGAACCACGAGGAGCACGCGCATGGCCAGCTACGACGTCGTCGTCGAAATCCCCAAGGGGTCCCGCAACAAGTACGAGGTCGACCACGAGACGGGTCGCGTGTACCTCGACCGGGTGCTCTTCACGTCGTTCGTCTACCCCACCGACTACGGCTACTTCGAGAACACGCTCGGCCTCGACGGCGACCCCGTCGACGTGCTCGTGCTGCTCGAGTACCCGGTCTTCCCCGGCGTCGGCGTCGCCATCCGCCCCGTCGGCGTGTTCAACATGAGCGACGAGGCCGGCATCGACTCCAAGGTCATCGGCGTCCCCGCGAAGGACCCGCGCTGGTCCCACATCCAGGACATCACGGACGTGCCCGAGCAGACCCGCAAGGAGATCGAGCACTTCTTCGAGCACTACAAGGACCTCGAGCCCGGCAAGTGGGTCAAGACGGAGGGCTGGGGCGACGCGGCCGAGGCCGAGCGCATCGTGCAGGCCGGCTTCGAGAAGCTGCAGGCCGAGGGCGACGGCCACGGCGGGGAGCCGGAGGAGGACGCCTGATCCCCGTCACCCGCTGACACGACGACGCCCGCCTCCCCCGCAGCAGATGCGGAGGGGCGGGCGTCGTCGTGCGCGGGCGCGCGGCCGGATCAGCCGGGTCGGCCGACGTACGGCATGATGTCGCTGCCGCCCCAGAGGCCCTGGATCTTGACCACGTCGCCGGGCTTGGGCGCGGCGATGATCGTGTTCCCGCCGAGCGAGATGGCGTCGTGGTAGAAGTCGCCGCCGCTGGCCCAGAAGATGATGTCCCCGGCCTGGCGCTGCGAGAACGGGACGAGCCTCCCCTGCGCCTGCATCGTGTTGTACTGCGAGCTCACCGAGTGGCCGCCGACGTTGATGCCCGCCGCGCGGTACGACATCATCACGAGGCCCGAGCAGTCCCAGCCGTTGCCCTCGCCGCCGAGGACGTACGCCTCGCCGAGCTGCGCCTTCGCGAAGGCGATGGCGACCTGGGCCGCGTTGCCGGACGGCGCGGGGGCCGGGGCGGGTGCGGGGGCCGGCTGCGGAGCGGGACGCGCCGGCTGGGGCGCGGGCCGGGCCGGCGCGGGAGCCGGCTGCGCGGGAGCGGGAGCCGGGGCGCTGGATCCGCCGCCGCCGCCCGAGGATCCCCCGCCGCTGCTCGACGAGCCGCTTCCGCCGGACGAGGAGCCGCCGCCCGCCGAGGATCCGCCACCCGCCGCCGCCCCGCCACCGCCGCCTGCGCCGCCGGAGCTCGCCGGCGCCGCCGCGGGTACGACCGGCTGCGTGAGGCTCTGCACGTACTGCGCCTCGACCTCCGAGGTGGAGTCCTTGAGGAGCGCCAGCTGCGCGATGAGCTGGTCGCTGTTGCGCGTCTGCTCCGCCACGGCGGAGGCGGCGGTCGCCGCGGCCGCGTTGGCCGAGTCGAGCGACTTCTGCGCCTCGTCCGCGAGGCGGCCGAGCTCGTCCTTGGCGACCTGCGCCTGGTCGCTGAGGGACGCGGCGCTGTTGCGGTCCGCGAGCGCCTGCTGGTACACGCTTTGGGTGCTCTCGGAGAGCTTCGACATGGTGCCGAGCGAGCGGAGCAGCTCGTCCGCGTCGTCGCCGTCGGAGGTGAACAGATTCGCCGTGAGGTCCTGGCCCCCGGCCCGGGCGAGGTGGCTCGCGAGGAGCCCCGCGCGCATCCGACTGGTGAGGGCCGCGGCCTGGGCCTCGTCGGCCTTCTTCTCCAGGCGCGCCAGCTTGTCGGCCTGCGCGTCGTGCGCGGCCTGCGCCTGCGCGTACTCCTCGCCCGCGATCATGGCCGCCCGGTTCGCCTGGTCGGCGGTCACCTGCAGCCCGGTCGCGAGCTCGGTGACGCGGTCGATGGCCGCCTGCGTCTCGGCCTCGTTCGCCTTCGCCGCCTGCACGTCGGCCCACGAGGGGTAGTCGGTGGCGGCGAACGCCGTCTGCGCGGCGACGCCGCTGGAGACGGCGATCACGCCCACGGCGATCGTGGAGATGACGACCGTGGTCGGGCGGAGGTGGTTCATGTCGTTCCTCATGTCAATGCGTGCTCGTGATGGAGACGCCCTGGCCGTGCATGAACGCCACCGGGTCGACGGCGTTCCCGTTGATGCGGATCTCGAAGTGGAGGTGGCAGCCGGTGGAGCCGCCCGTGGTGCCCGTGCGGGCGATGGGCTGGCCCGCGACGACCTGCTGGCCCTGCCGCACGAGCGTGCCGCCGTCCATGATGTGCCCGTAGGCGGAGGAGACGCCGTTGCCGTGGTCGATGCGGATGTAGTTGCCGTACCCGCCGTTCCAGCTGGCGAAGGAGACCGTGCCCGAGTGGGCCGCGTACTGGGTCGCGCCGCAGGTGGAGCCGCGGACGAGGTCCTCGCCCGCGTGGAAGATCATCCTCTGGTAGATCGGGTGGAACCTCATGCCGAAGTACCCGCTCGTGTTCGCGCCCGGGAGGGGCGCCGTCCAGCCCGTGCTGCTGATGGCACCGGGCGAGACGTCGCCGCCCGCGCTGCCCTGGCTGGCCGCGAGGGCGTCGGCGTCGGCCTGGCGCTTGCGGACGCCCGCCTGGTAGTCGTCCTCGGTGGCCTCGCGGTTCTCGGTGATGACGGAGAGCTTCGCGTCGGCGTCGGCCTTCTGCGCGCTCTGGTCCTCGAGCGCCTGCTCGAGGTCGGACTGCGCCTGCGCGGCCTCCTCGAGGAGCTGCTCGGCCTTCGCGTTCAGCGCGTCGAGCTCCTTCAGCGCGACCTGCGCCTGGTCGCTGAGGGACTTGGCCGCGTTCCGGTCCTGGATCGCGATGGCGTAGATCTGGTCGGACTTCTCGGCGACCTTGCTCATGGTGCCGAGCTTGTCGAGCAGGTCGTCGGTGCCGTCGCCCTCGCTGAGGAGCAGGGTGCCGGAGAGGTTCTGGCCGCCGGAGCGCATCAGCTGCTTGGCGAGGCCCGCGGCCTGCTCCTGCGACTTCGTGGCCTTCTCGTCGGCCGCGTCGACCTTCTCCTGGAGCTGCACGGTCTCGGCGTGCTTGTCGTCCGCGTCCTGCTGGGCCTTGTCGTGCTCGTCGCCGCGCTGCACCACGAGGGCCTGCGCGTCGGTGACGCGCTGCTGGAGCGACGCGATCTCGTCGTTGATGCCCTGGACGAGCCGCTGCTGCGCCTGCTCGTCGCCGCGGGCCTTCTGCACGTCGTCCCACGAGGCGAAGGTGTCGGCGTGGGCGGGGGCTGCGATGGATCCGGTCAGGAGGACCGCCAGGACGGCGACGACGGCCTGGATGCCGTGCCGCGTGCGGGAGCGCGGGGCGCGCGAGCGGCGCGCGCTCCGGTGGAGGTCCTGGTTCATGTGCTCCCGATCATCGTGTCGCCCGGCAGGCCGGCTGCGCCTCCCCGCGGGGCGGGCAGGGCGTCCCGGATCACATCCGTCACACCCGCACCTGCTCTCACAGTAGTCAGGGGGACGCACGGCTCACAGCGGCCGGACGCGGGGATCCGCACGGGGAACCCCTCCCCGGGAGGGTCGACCGAAGGCTAACCCGACGGGAGGTTCGCGCCGCGGCAGCGCGCTGGCCGTGTCGCGAACCTGGCAGCGGCTCGGGAGACGGCCGCGCGGACGTCTCACCGAGCCACGACGCGGGCCGGCCGGCGACCGGCGACACGCCGTCGGATCCGCATGTCCGCGCGGTCGAGCACCGCCCGCGCCCGGTCGATTTGAGTCCTCGCCCGGAGTGCGGTTATGCTGACGTGTCGGTTGCTGCGAGACCTGGGAGACCAGGACGAGCGGCCCCATCGTTTAGTGGCCTAGGACGGCGCCCTTTCACGGCGTTAACACGGGTTCGAATCCCGTTGGGGTCACCAGGCAATGTGATCGACATGCAAGGCCCTGTAGCGCAGCTGGTTAGCGTGCCGCCCTGTCACGGCGGAGGTCGCGGGTTCAAGTCCCGTCAGGGTCGCCACGGATGGTGAGCCCTCTCCTCGGAGAGGGCTTCTCTCCGATGTGGGCGTCTTCTCGCAAGCCGCCCGCTCGCCTGGGTAGCTCAGTTGGTAGAGCGTTCGACTGAAAATCGAAAGGTCCGCGGATCGACGCCGCGTCCAGGCACCACCCGCCGGTCCCCGTCTCGACGTGAGGGCCGGCGTCCTCTCTTCCCCCGCCGTCGTGCCGCGGGTGCGGTCAGGCGTCTGCGGCCAGCGCCGCGGTGAACTCCGCGAGCACCGCGTCCGAGAACAGGACGAAGCGCACGAGGCCGATCCCGTCGGCGGCGCCGTCCGAGACGGCCGCGCGCACCGCGGCGACCGCCACGCGCGCCGCGTCGTCGAGCGGCCAGCCGTAGACGCCCGCCGAGACGGCCGGGAACGCGACGCTGCCGACGCCGAGGGACGCGGCCACCTCGATCGACCGGCTGTAGGCGCTCGCGAGCACCGCCGTGCGGTCCTCGGATCGGGACCACACCGGGCCGACCGTGTGGATCACGTGCCGCGCGGCGAGCCGGAAGCCCGGCGTGGCGACGGCGTCGCCCGCGGGCAGGCCGTCGGGGAGCTCGTCGGCGCGGATCCGGCGACAGGCGGCGAGGAGCTCGGGGCCGGCCGCGCGGTGGATCGCGCCGTCCACTCCCCCGCCGCCGAGGAGCGAGGAGTTGGCCGCGTTCACGATCGCGTCCACGTCCTGCCGGGTGATGTCGCCGCGCACGGCCTCGATCCGGGTCATGGACCCAGCCTGGCCCGCCGCGGCCGGAGAGGGCGGGAACCCGCGCGGACGACGCTGTCCGGCGGGCGGCGACCGGAACCGTTCGGGTTGGCTCCGGGCACATCAGTCCCATTCGGAACCCGGGGGCGGGTCGGATTGCGCCGGTCTCCGTCATCCGGCGCGGGCGGCTCCCGGCGGATCGTCATGTCCGGGGGCGGCCGGAGGCGACCGACGCGGGATCGGCGCGGGGATACTGGAGGGGTCGGTGCTCCTCCTGCCGGCGTCGACAGGAGTCCCATGGCCACGCCCGCATCCCGCCCCGCACCCGAGCGCATCGACGGCTACATCGCGCTCCGCAGCTACGCCGCCATCGGGGACGGGCGCACCGTCGCGCTCATCGCGGAGGACGGCGACATCGACTGGCTGCCCCTGCCCGACCTGCACACGCCGCCCGCGTTCGCGGCGATCCTCGACGCGCCCCACGGCGGGCGCATCACCCTGCGGCCCGACGAGGACTTCGAGGTCAGCCGCGCGTACGTCTCCGGCACCAACGTGCTGACGACCACCTTCACCACAGCGTCCGGCAGCGTGCGCGTGACCGACGCGCTCGTCACGGGCGTCGCCGGGCGTCTGCCGTGGTCGGAGCTCGGGCGGCGGATCGAGGGGCTCACGGGCGAGGTCGCGATGAGCTGGCTCGTGGCGCCCGGGACCGCGCTCGCCACCTCGTCACCGTGGGTGCAGTCCACCCACAACGGGCACGTCATCCGCGTCGACGGCGTGACGCTCGCGGTCGTCGGCCTCGACCACGGCCCGGCCGAGCCCGGCACGCAGTCGCTCTCCGGCGCGTTCACCACGACGGAGGGGTCGCGTCACGTCATCACGCTCGTGGGGACCGAGCGGGAGCCCGTGCGGATCCCGAACCCCGAGATCGTGGACGAGGGCATCGACCGCACCATCCGCAACTGGGAGCAGTGGAGCACCGAGTTCCGGTACGAGGGCGAGTGGTCCGACCAGGTGCAGCGGAGCGCGCTGGCGCTGAAGCTGCTCGTGCACGCGCCCACCGGGTCCATCGCCGCGGCCGCCACGACCTCGCTGCCCGAGCGCATGGGCGGCGGCAAGAACTGGGACTACCGCTTCGCCTGGGTGCGCGACCTCGCGTACACGGTGAACGCGCTCGTGAAGTTCGGCCTCCGCGAGGAGACGCACGCGGCGGTGTCGTGGATGCTCCGCACGATCCGCGACAACGGCCCCGAGCTGCACGTCTTCTACTCGCTCGAGGGCGGCGTGCCCGAGGGCAGCTCGAACCCCGAGGTGCCGGGCTGGCGCGGCGTCGGCCCCGTGGTCGACGGCAACGACGCGCAGGCGCAGCTGCAGCTCGGCGTGTTCGGCGACCTGTTCGACGTCGTGCGCACCTACGTGCGCGACGGCAACGTGCTCGACGCCGACACCGGCCGCCTCCTCGCGACCTTCGCCGATCGCGCCTGCGACATGTGGCAGAAGCGCGACGCCGGCATGTGGGAGCTCGAGGACGAGCAGCACTACACGACCTCGAAGCTCGGCTGCTGGCAGGCGCTCGACTGCGCCGTGGAGCTCGCCGAGGTCGGGCAGATCCCCGGCGTGCCCGACCGGTGGCGGGCCGAGCGCGACCGGATCCGCGCGTGGGTCGAGGAGGAGTGCTGGGACGAGGGCCGCGGCGCCTACGTGATGCACCCGGGCAGCCAGCGGCTCGACGCGAGCATCCTCCTGCACTCCATCTCCGGCTTCGACCGCGGCGAGCGCATGTCCTCGACGCTCGACGCCCTCCGCTCCGAGCTCGGCCGCGGCCCGCTCCTCTACCGCTACTCGGGCATGCCTGAGGAGGAGGGCACGTTCACGGCGTGCGCCTTCTGGATGGCGGGCGCGCTCGCGTGCGTCGGGCGCATCGACGAGGCCCGCGAGCTCATGGACCAGCTCGTCGAGCTGGGCAACGACGTGGGCCTCTACTCGGAGATGATCGACGCGGACGACGACGCGTTCCTCGGCAACCTGCCGCAGGGGCTCAGCCACCTGGCGCTCGTGAGCGCCGCGCTGACCATCGAGGAGCTCTCGGGCGGGAAGCCGCGCTCGACGCGGACGCCGCGCGCGAAGCGGTAGCGGCGGGCGGGCGGCCGGGCGTGCGCGCTCGCGGGACCGGCGCGCGCGTCAGGCGCGCGGGCGCATCGGCCCCGCGAACTCCGTGCGGACGCCGCGGGAGAAGAGCACCGAGTCGGGCGCGCGGTCGACGATGCCGGGGAGGCCGGCGGCCGCGACCAGCTCGTCGTCGAGGTCCACCAGCTCGGCGCGCTCCAGGGTCCACGCGTCGTGCGTGTTCGGCCAGTAGCGCGTGACGCCGCCGCGGGCCACGTGCATGCCCCAGCGGGCGGTGAGGAAGTCGGCGAGCGGATCGCCCTCCACCTCCTCGCCGAGCGGGCGGACGGAGAGGCGCGACGACGGGCGGGTGCCCGTGTGCCGGCGCGACGTGTAGGTGACGACGCCGTCGCGCTCCTCGTGGGTCATCGACGCCCACATGTACGGCAGGCCGAGGCCCACGCGCGCGCCGATCACGGGCAGGAGCTTGGCGGCCTCGAGCGAGCGGAAGACCACGCCGCGGCGACCGTCGTCGCCCACGCTGTAGAGGCGCACGTTGAGCTCGGCGAAGGTGCCGGCCCACGGGACGGCGGGCAGCGGCGGGAACGCGCTGCGGGAGAGCACGAACGGGATGAGGCCGACCCAGCTGGATCCGTCGTGCACGTCGGGGCGCGTGCCGGGCGGGAGGAGCGGGGCGACGAGCGCGGGATCCACGCGCCAGTGGACGAAGGCGAGGTCGCTCCACAGCTGCCGGATGACCGCGCGGCCGGGGAGGTCGGGAGCGGCGGCGGAGACCGGGTCCGCGGGGCGCCTCACGAGGTGCCGCCCGGGCGGCCGGCCTGGCGGATCACGTCGATGAGGCCGCGGCGCATCTCCTCGGAGCGCGCGATGCCGGGGACGACGTCGCGCTCGAGGTCCTGCGCGCGGGCCCACGCCTCGGCGCCGGCCTCGGTGCGGGCGACGACGTGCCGGCGGCGGTCGTGCGGATCCTGCGCGCGCGACACGAGGCCCTCCCGTTCCAGGCGCTCGAGGGTGCGCGACATGGTCTGCGTCTCGACGTGCGCGGAGCGGGCGAGCTGGATCTGGCTGAGCGGCCCGTCGCGCAGCAGGTGCAGCGCGATGAGGCCGGCGTGCGTGACGCCGAGCGTGGTGAGCGCCTCGGCCCACGCGTGCTCGACCGCGCGCGCGGCCGTGGACAGCAGCCGGCCCGTGGGCCAGCTCGCGAGCTCGTCCTCGGCGGACATCCCTCCGGCCATGGGCGACACCTCCTGCTACAGTGATCGTCAGCAGGCTTACCATTCGCCTGCTGACATTCCATCGTAGAGGAGCAGGCCGCATGGGCACCGTGAAGGACATCGTCCGGCAGATCGTCGTCATCTCGAGCATGGCGTTCGCCGTCATCGGCTCGGCGTTCGGCTCGGGCGCGTTCAGCGACGAGAGCATCCAGACCGCGTCGAGCGGCGCGCTCAGCGCGAGCTACACGCCCGTCGCCCCGGCCGGCCCGGCCTTCTCCATCTGGAGCCTCGTCTACCTCGGCCTCGTCGCGTACACGGTGTGGCAGGCGCTCCCCGCCCAGCGCGCTGACGAGCGCCAGCGCCGGGTCGGCTACCCGGTCGCGGTGACGCTCGTGCTCAACGCCGTCTGGATCCTCACGGCGCAGGCCGGGTTCCTCGTGCTGAGCGGCGTGGTCATCGTGGCGCTGCTCGCGACGCTGATGTGGGTGTTCCGCGCGCTGATGACCTCACGCCCGCGCACCGCCGTCGAGGGCGTCGTGCTCGACGGCACCCTCGGCCTCTACCTCGGCTGGGTGAGCGTGGCGTCGATCGCGAACATCGCGTCGATCCTCACCGCCTCGGGCCTGCAGCCCGGCACGACCGGACGCGACGCGTGGGCCGTGGCCCTGCTGCTGGTCGCGGGCGCCGTGGGCGTCGTGCTGGCGCTCCGCGACGGCGGGCGGCTCGCGCCGTCGGCCGCGATCGCGTGGGGCCTGGCGTGGGTGGCCGTCGGACGCCTGACGGGCGAGCTGATCTCGGTCCCCGCCGCGATCGCCGCGCTCGTCGCCGCCGCGGCCGTCGTGGTCGTGACCCTCGTGGCGCGCGTCCGCGCCGGGTGGATCGGTCGGGTCGCGGGGCGGCCCGCCGTCGCCGTGGCGGGGGGCGCCGCGCGCTAGGCGCCCGCTCCGCCCTCGCCTGCGGCGGCCGCCGCGCCCGCGTCCCGGTACGCGGCGTCGGCCGCGTGCTTCGCGGCCACGAGGCGCGCGATGCGGCGGTCGGTGTCCGCGTCCGGCCGCGTCAGCTCGGGGTGCTCGGCCCGCCACGCGACGATGCCGCGGACGGCGAGGTGGAACGGGATCCGCGGCTGGAACGCGGGGACGAGCCGCCGGATCCTCGTGGTGTCGAACACCGCGCTGTGCGAGAGGTCGCCGACGACGAGCTCCGACCAGCCCCAGTCCGGCTCGACGACCGGGAACTGCTCCGCCGGCACGTGCACGATGCGCGCCTCGACGCCGAGGGCGTCGGCGACGAGGTGGTGGATCCGGTCCCACGTCATGACGTCGTCGCTCGTGATGTGCAGCGCCTCTCCCGTCGCCCGCTCGTCTCCGAGGATCCCGACGAGGCCGACCGCGAAGTCGTCGGCGTGCGTGAGCGTCCAGAGCGAGGTGCCGTCGCCCGGGACCACGACCTCCTCGCCGCGCGCGATGCGGTCGACGACGGTCCAGTCGCCCGCGAGCGGCGGGCTCGCCTCGTCGTAGGTGTGCGAGGGGCGCACGATGACGACGGGGAAGCCGCTCGTGGAGTGGTGCAGGAGGAACGCGTCCTCCATCGCGATCTTGTCGCGCGCGTAGGCGAGGAACGGGTTCGCGCGCAGGGTCGACTCGGTGATGGGGGTCTGCAGCGCGGGCTTGCGGTAGATCGACGCCGAGCTGATGGCGACGAACTGCCGGGTGCGGCCGGCGAACACGTCGACGCGGCGGTCGGCGCCCGCGGCGTCGAAGGACAGGAAGTCGACGACGGCGTCGAACGACCGGTCGCCGAGCGCCTGGCGGAGGGCATCCGGATCCGCGACGTCGGCGACGAGCGGCGTGACGCCCGCCGGGAGGCCCCGCCCCTTCGCGTCGCCGCCGCGCGTGACGACCGTCACGTCGTGGCCCGCGGCGACGGAGGCGCGGACGCACGCGGCGCTGATGGTGCCCGTCCCGCCGAGGTAGAGCACGGACAGGGAGGCGGCGCCTGGGGTCATGGGGTCCTCGTCGTCGGGGAAGGGGCGCGGGCCGGACGCCCGCGTCGTGTCTGGCACGCTACGCCCGCGCCGGCTCCTCCCCCGGGGCGATCCGCGGGGAAAGCTTGCGGACATCGGCGGCGGCGTGGACGGCCCGACCGGCGCCCGCGTAGGTTCCTCGCGACCGCACCGACGCGCCGCCCGTCGCCCGCGCCGTCCCCGTCACGCGCTCGTCGCGGCGGCCGGACGGGCCGGCGACGCGGCGGCGCCTCCCGAGAGGACCCCATGCCCGAGACGCCGCCCGATCGCCGGCCCGCCGCCATCCCCGAGGCCCGCCGGGCGGAGGCCGTGATCACCGTCCGCGGCGCCGACGGGCAGCCGCTCGCGCACGCGGACGTCGAGGTGGAGCAGGCGTCGCAGGACCTCGCGTTCGGCAACATCGGCTTCGACCTCATCCCGCTCGCGAACGGCGAGGCGGATCCCGGGGAGGCCGGCGTCGAGACGTTCGGCGGCGCCCGGCTGGAGGGCCTCGAGCGTCTCGCGGAGCAGTGGCTCGCGCTGTTCGACACCGCGACGCTCCCCTTCTACTGGGGCCGGTTCGAGCCGGTGCGCGGGAGGCCCGACACCGCGCGGCTGCTGGCGACGGCGCGGTGGCTCCGCGAGCGCGGCGTCGCCGTGAAGGGGCACCCGCTCGTCTGGCACACCGTGACCGCGCCGTGGCTGCTCGACCTGCCGCTCGACGAGGTGGAGCGCGTGCAGCGGGAGCGCATCCGGCGCGACGTCGGCGACTTCGCCGGCGTGATCGACACCTGGGACGCCATCAACGAGGCCGTGATCATGCCCGTGTTCGACCGCGAGGACAACGGCATCACGCGACTCGCCGCCGACCGCGGCCGCCTCGCCATGGTGCGGATGGCGTTCGAGGAGGCGCGGGCCGCGAACCCGGACACGACGCTCGTGCTCAACGACTTCGACCTCTCGCCCGCCTACGAGCGGCTGATCGAGGAGGTGCTGGACGCCGGGATCCGGGTGGACGCCATCGGGCTGCAGACCCACATGCACCAGGGCTACCGCGGCGAGGAGGAGGTGCTCGGCATCGTCGACCGGTTCGCGCGGTTCGGGCTGCCGATCCACATGACCGAGACCACGCTGCTGTCGGGCGACCCGATGCCGCCGGAGATCACCGACCTCAACGACTTCCGCGTCACGAGCTGGCCGTCGACGCCCGCGGGCGAGGAGCGGCAGGCCGAGGAGGTCGAGCGGCACTACCGCTCGCTCGTCGGGCACCCGGCCGTCGCGGCCATCACCTACTGGGGCCTCACCGACGACGGCATGTGGCTGGGCGCGCCCGGCGGCCTGGTGCGCGCGGACGGCACGCCGAAGCCGTCGTACGAAGCGCTCCGCCGGCTCATCCGCGAGGAGTGGCGGCTCGCGCCGGCCACGCTGCGGACGGACGCCGAGGGGCGCGTGCGCGTCACGGCGTTCGCGGGCGGCGTGCGGGTCGCGCACGCGGGGCGCGCGGCCGTGGTGGCCGTCGCGGCGGGGACGTCCGAGGCGGTGGCGACGCTCGGCTAGGCGGACGTGGAGGCGCGGGCGCCGGCGGGGGTCGCGGATCCGGTGCCGGCGTCGTCGTCGCCGCGTGCGCCCTGGTCCGTCGCCGCGGGGGCTGGGGCGGGCGCGGACGCCGCGGCCCCGCTCCCCCGGCGGGCGCGCGGCAGCACGCGGGCCAGGTCGAGCACGCCGCGCACGTCGCGGCGCACCGCGGGCACGAGCGCGACGACGAGCGCGTACAGCACCGCGGTCGTGCCGATGCCCGCGAGGAGCTGCAGCACGTCGGATCCGGTGTCCACGAGGGCCAGCAGCGCGCCCGTCGCGACGCTGACGCCGCCGACCACACCGATGATCCGCAGCGCGCCCATGTAGAGCCGCCGCGTGGGGATCGGGGCCTTGCGCGAGAGCCACCACAGCGAGATCGGCCAGCAGATGGCCGGCGCCGCGGCGTACCCGGCCGCGATGCCGACGATGCCGAAGGAGGAGCCGACGAGGATCGTCGTCACCTTCACCGCGGCGCTCAGCAGCGAGAAGCGGAAGAGGTCGCCCGTGAGGCCGCGCGAGACGTAGACCCAGTAGCCGACGAAGGCGAGGGTGTCGAAGATCCCGGCGATGGCGAGGAGGCGGAGGATCGGCGCGACGCTGTCCCACTGCGGCCCGAGGAAGACGGCGGTGATCGGCACGGCCGTGGCCGCGACGAGGCCGAGGCCCGCGCCGAGCGTGTAGCCGAGGGCGAGCTGGCCGCGCGCGACGTAGTCGGCGAAGCGGCGCTGCTCGTCGGCGAGGCGCGAGAGCACGGGGATCGCGACCGTGGTGAGGGGGCTGCGGATCTGCGCGAGCGGCGTCATGAGGAGCTGGAACGCGCGGTTGTAGATGCCGAGCGAGCCGGCGCCGAAGCGGAGGCCCACGAGGAACGTGTCGATGTTGTTGCTCACGTAGCCGACCATCTGGCTGGAGACCATGTTCCAGCCGAAGCGGAGGAGCGGGCCCATGGGCTCGCCGCGGCTCGGGAGGCGCGGGATCCAGCGGGCGAAGCCGACCGCGAGCGCCAGCAGGACGAGCGTCTGCGTGAGCTGCTGCGCGACGAGCGCCCAGTAGCCCCAGCCGAGGAGCGCGCCGCCGATCGCGACGAGGAGCGCGACCGCGGGCGCGGTGACGTCGGCCGTCGCGAGCGCGCGGAACCGGAGGCTGCGGGTGAGGCTCGCGCGGTACTGGGTGGCGAGGCCGTTGAAGACGAAGGTGAGGCTGAGGGCGTGCGCGATGGGGATCAGCTCGTCGTGGCCGAAGACCGCCGCGAGCGGCCACGCCGCGCAGAAGACCAGGGCGGCGAGCACGAGGCCGATGCCGGCGTTGATCCACCAGAGGTTGTCGCGCTGGCCGCGGCTGAGGTCGCGCGCCTGGATGGCCGCGTTGGAGAGGCCGAAGTCGCGGAAGATCTCGCCGACCCCGATGATGGCGAGCACCATCGCGAGCAGGCCGTAGTCGGTGGGCGTCAGCAGCCGCGCGAGGACGACGACGGACGCGACCTGGATGAGGATGCGGATCAGCTGCGCGCCGATCGTGACGATCGCGCCCCGGGCCGCGCGGGCGCCGAGGCCCTGGGTGGCGGCGGGCGGCGTCTCGGGCGCGGGGGCGGACGCGGTGGCCGCGGAGGCGACGGCGGACGCGACCGCGGGCGCGGAGGGGTCGCCGGGCAGGGCGGAGGGCATGGGGCTCCATCGTCGGGTCGAGGAGGGGTGGCGATCGGGTCGGCCGCGGGTGACGGCCGGATCACCGCGAGCTCGGGTCGGGTGGTGGGCGCCGCCGGGTATGCGGGCCCTGTCCGATGCTATCCGCGGGGGCGCGAGGGTCCAGCCCCCGAACGGGGCGGGCGGGTCCGCCGCGCTCGACCGGGCGGCGCGTCAGCCGCGCTCGACGCCCCGGCGGATCCGGAGCGCGCGGCGGTACGCGGACGCGTGCGCCGTGCCCGCGCGGTCCCAGTCGCGGCCGGCGAGGTCGGGCGACGCCGCGCGCGCCGCGGTGCGCACGGCCTCGGTCGCGCGGAGCAGCTCCTCGGGGGTGAGGTCGCCGTCGAACAGGTGGATCCAGCCCGCGCCGACCTCCTCCGAGAGAGCGCGGTTCACGGCGTTGTCCGGCACGAGCACCGGGCGGTCGAGCGAGAGGGCGGCGAGCGCGCCGCCCGAGTTGTGCATGAACCGGTAGGGCAGCACGACGAGCTCGGAGGACGTGACGATGTCGACGAGCTCGGCGTCGGACTGGAACCGCAGGTCGAGGTCGATGCGGTCGTCGCCCGCGGCGAGCGCGCGGATCGTGTCGGCGAGCTCCTGGGTCGACGGGTTGCCGCCGATGCGCAGCGACAGGTCGGCGCCCGCGTCGCCCGCGCCGCGGAACGCCGCGACGAGCTGCTCGACGCCCTTGTACCGGCGGACGAGGCCGACGTAGCCGAGCCGCCCGGGCACCGCGTCGGCGCGCGGCTCGTCGCGGAACCAGTCGCGGTAGTGGCCGTGCGGGATCGTCGCGTGCGGCTGGTCGGCGGGGATCTCCGTGACCGGGTTGACGCGGATCCGCATCGTGGTCGCCCGCTCCATGAGCGCGAGCAGCAGCGACTCGCGGCGGCTGATGCCCTGCGGCCGCTCGAGGTTGTGCACGGTGCGCACGATCGGGATCCGCCGGACCGCGAGCTTCGCCAGGAGCGCGACCGTGAACGCCTGGCGCACCGCCTTCTTCAGCGGGCTGTGACCGTCGACGAGGATCTCGGGCCAGTGCACGTGGAACACGTCGTAGCGGCCGAGGAGCGCGGTGCGCCAGCTGAAGTGCAGCGGGCGGATGCCGGGGGTGGCGGCGAGCGCGCGGCCGAGCATCACGATGTACGGGTTCGTCGTGGGGCGCGGCGCCTGCGAGGACTGGAGGACGACGAGGTCGCGGCCGGGCGGGCGGGAGGGGACGGTCATGGCGCTCCAAGGCGGGATGGCCGGCGGCGGGTCGTCGGGTGCGCCCACGTGGTCATCGGTCGGGGAAATAGACTATGCCACCACCCGCCCGCACCCGAGGGCGGTCCCGCCGGCGCGACCCCTGCCCGGCGGCACCCGCCGCACCCGCCCGATCGATCGGATGCCCATGCCCCGCCCCGCCCTCCTCGCCGTCGTGGTCGTCAACTACGGATCCGCGGACCTCGTGCGCGAGAACGTGCTGCCGCTGATCGAGCGGCTCGACGACGCGCTGCTCGTGGTGGTCGACAACCGCACCGACGACGCCGAGCGGGAGCGCGTGCGGGAGCTCGCCACGCATCCGTCGACCCGCGTGCACGGCGTCTACCCGGACGGCAACACGGGCTTCGGCACGGGCATGAACATCGGCGTGGACGCCGCCCGCGGGCTCGGCGCGCGCGAGTTCCTGCTGCTCAACCCCGACGCGACCATCGAGCCCGACCAGCTGGCCGTGCTGCGCCGCGCCGTCGCGGCGGACCCCCTCGCACTCGTGGCCCCGCTCATCCTCCGGCCGGACGGCAGCACCTGGTTCCGGGGATCCGACCTGTACCTCGCCGACGGCCGGATCCGCTCGGCCGCCCGCCGCGCCCAGCACCCCGGTCTCGCGGTCGAGCCGTGGCTGACGGGCGCGTGCCTGCTCGTGACCGACGAGCTGTGGACCCGCGTCGGCGGCTTCTCCGACGACTACTTCCTCTACTGGGAGGACGTGGACCTCTCGCGCAAGGTCGTGGAGGCCGGCGGGCGCCTGCGCGTCGTGGAGGAGGCCGTGGCCGTGCACGCCGAGGGCGGCACGCAGAGCGCCGGCCACGCGAGCGCGGGGCAGGCCAAGTCGGGCACGTACTACTACCACAACGTCCGCAACCGGCTCCTCTACGGGGCGCGCCACCTCGACGCCGCGGCGCTCCGCCGGTGGCGGCTGCTCAGCCCCGTGATCGCGTACGAGGTGCTGCTGCAGGGCGGGCGGCGGCAGTTCGCGCATCCGGTGGCGCCCGTGTCGGCGGCCGTGCGCGGGATCGTCGACGGGTACCGGCTCTCCGGCGGCTGGCGCGCGGTGCCGTCGCCCGCGCCGACGGCAGCTCGGGCCGGATCCGGATCCGGCGCTGCGACCGCGTCCTCGTCGCCGTCCGCGTCCGCCGCGGCGGCGTCCGCGCCCGCCTCCTCGCTCGTCGTCGCGATCCTCACCTACCGCCGGCCCGACGACATCCGCCCCGTGCTGCCCCTCGTCGCCGCGCAGGCGGCCGACCTCCGCGAGGCCGCCGAGGCCGACCCCGCGCTCCCCCGCGCGGTGCGGATCGTCGTGGTCGACAACGACCCCGCGGGCGGCGCCGGCGCCGCGGTCGAGGACGCCGCCTCCGCCTCCCCCGTGCCGATCGCCTACGTGCACGAGCCGACGCCCGGCATCTCCGCGGCCCGCAACCGCGCGCTCGACGCGGCCGGCGACGACGACCTGCTGGTGTTCCTCGACGACGACGAGCGGCCGGATCCGGGCTGGCTCGCCGCCCTCGTCCGCGCGCGGCAGGCGACGGGCAGCGCGGGCGTCGCCGGTCCGGTGCGCAGCGAGTACGAGGTCGAGCCCGACGAGTGGGTGCGGGCGGGCGGGTTCTTCGTGCGCCGCCGCCCCGCGACCGGCACGCGCCTCGAGGTCGCCGCGACCAACAACCTCCTGCTCGACCTCCGGGCCGTGCGCGCCGCGGGCCTCCGCTTCGACGTGGACCTCGGCACGCAGGGCGGCGAGGACACGCTCTTCACGCGCCAGCTCGTCGCCTCCGGCGGGCTCCTCACCTGGTGCGCGGAGGCGGGCGTCGTCGACGTCGTGCCGCGCGCCCGCACCACGCGCCGCTGGGTCGTGCTGCGCGCGTTCAGCAGCGGCAACTCGTGGAGCCTGACCTCCGTGGCGCTCGCGCCGGCGTCGCCCGTCGCCCGCACGCGGATCCGGGCGGAGGCCACCGCGCGCGGCCTCGTGCGCGCGCTCGGCGGCACCGGCCGGATCGCGGTGGGCGCGGCCACGGGCAGCGTCGCGCACCGCGCGAAGGGCACCCGCACGCTCGCGCGCGGGGCCGGCATGGTCGCGGGCGCGTTCGGCTGGTCGTACCAGGAGTACGCGCGGCGCGACTGACGCGGATCCGCCGGTGCCCTTCGCAGCGCGGCCCGGCGACGCACGCCACTGACCGGGCTCCCCTGGACGGGGGGCTCGCCGGCGCGCGCCCGCGGACGTACGATGCGAGGGCAGAAGACCCGGAATCCTGCGCCTGGCGACCACCCATCGCCCGCCCGCACCGCGCCGCCGACCCGCCCTGGTCGTCGGGCCCGTCTTCCGCCGTACCCGACGAGCGAAGAAGGCCATGCCCGCACCCGAGAGCACCCCGTCCGACCTGCGTCCCCGACGCGAGCGTCGCCGCAGCCGCCGCACCACCGTCGCCGTGATCGGCGCCGCCTCCGTCCTCGCCGTCGCCGCCGTGGTCGGCACGGTCGTGGTGAACGGATCCGGATCCGACTCCCCCGCGGCCGCCGCCGACACCAAGGACTGGGCGGACCTCGCCCCCGCCCCCGGCGCCACCGAGGCCCCCGCCCCGCTCCCCGACGGCGACACCGCGGCCCTCGGCCAGGAGGTGGCGACCACCGTCGGCCTCGACGAGACCGCGACGTTCCCCGGCTCGATCCAGGCGCGCATCGTCTCCGTCACGCCGACCAGCACCGACGGCGGCCGCGTGGGCGAGCTCAGCGGCGACGCGGTCGACGTGCGGCTCGAGCTCGTGAACGTCACGGGCGAGGCCGTCGCGGTCGACTCCGTGGCCGTCAACCTCTTCTACGGCGCCGACCGCACGCCCGCGACGCCCGCCGACTCCGACACCGTGATCCGCGGCTCGCTCGCACCCGGCGCCTCCGCGACGGGCGACTACGTCTTCAGCGTCCCGGCCGCGTCGGCCGACGCGATCAGCGTGGTCGTGGCGCGTGACGCGGGGTCGCCGGTGGTGGTGTTCCAGTAGCGGCGACGCGGCGGCGAGTCGAGAGGCCCGCCGCCGGGCGCTCGGCGCTCGGAGCCGGCCACCGCCGTGGACGACCGGACACCGACGATCATCCGCCTGCACGACGCGTCGCTCTCCGCCGGGAGCGCGTCGCGTCGACCATCGAGGAGCGGCTGTCGTCGTCGTGCTGCTCGACCGGGGCACCGAGCACGTCGCCGACGATTCGTCGCGCGAGCGAGCCAGTCGGACGCTCGCCCACCATCCGACGACCCGCTCGTCATGATCTGGACATGCGTCCAGTGCGGCGCCGCGCTCAGGTCGGAACGAGATGCGCGGTGCCGATCGCTCGCATCCGTCGCCGCACGGCCGGAGGATGCGCCTCGACCGGGTGTCGGGTGTCGGGACCCTCTTCCCTCGGGCAGGCGCGTCGGAGCTCGATACTGAGGCCATGGCATCACCGCTCGTCTCCGACGTCGCTCACTCCGGTCTCACCGTGGCCGACCTCGACGACGCGTTGGTGCTGTGGTGCTCCGGTCTCGGGTTCGTGCTCGAGCGCACCTTCACGCTCGACGTGGAAGTGACGGCGGCGACCACCGGCGTCCGTGGAGCAGTGGTCCGCGCGGCGACGGTGACACTCGGGCCCCACCGGGTCGAGCTGCTGCAGTACGACCCGCCCCTACTGCTCGAGTCCGCCGGCTCGCCGGCACAGGTCGGCGTGGTGCACATCGCGCTCACGGTCTCCGACCTCGATCGTGTGCTCGAGCTCTGCGCGGGACACGGCTGGAGACCGGTCGGGACACCTCACCGGATGACGGGTGGCGCCCGAGCCGGCACGCGCATCATCTACCTCGAAGGCGCACTCGGTGGATTCCTCGAGCTGATCGCGCCCCCTCGGCTCCCGTAGTCCGCGTCGGCTGTCGGATTCCGTCGGGTTCTCGATGTCTCGACTGCCGAGGGCCACCCGGACGGACGCCCGCTCACTCGAGCACGGGCGCCGGCCGGATCTTGCGACGCTCGGCGATGCGAGCGAGCGCGGACTCCGTGTCCCGCCGGGCGAGGAGCGCGGCCGCGGGGCCTGTCGGGATGGTGTCGGCCGGGCGCTTCAGGGTGACGCTGAGCGCACGGCCGCGGAAGCGGACGATCGACGCGGAGCTTGACGGCAGGTAGTCGACGTAGGCGCGCACCTCGTCGACGTCGACGAGTCGCCACCACGCGATCCACTCGGGTGAGTCCAGGAGGTCGGCTAGGCGTTCCGTCTCGTCGAGGTACTCGGGCGGGACCTCGTTCGTCGGCCCTCCCCCGCCCCAGTAGACCTGGACGTGATCGACCGGCTTCTCCACGAAGCGGAATCCGATCGCCCTCGGCCGTCCGGTCGGCTCGATCGGCAGCGGGTCCGCATGACCACCCCGCACCTCGATGGCCCCTGTCTCCGCATCGAGCACGAAGCTCCCGCGGTCGCCCAGGATGATGCCGGGGACCGACACGCCCTCCACGGTCGAGCTCGACATCCACCGGAGGCTGCGGGCTGCACGGTCGAAGGACCAGTACGTGGACCCGCCGACGATCTCGTCTGACAGTCGCGAGGATCTCTCGCCACGCAGCTCCTCCACCTCGACCCGGAGCCGGAGGAAGCCGTCGTCGCGGAGGACGCCGACCATCCGCATCCGGCGGGACCGGCTGCGGTCCTGCTTCCACGGGCCGTGACGCGGGATCTCGTAGTCGTCACGACGGGCGGCATCGGCAGCGCGGTCCACAGCGGCAGGGTCGCCGCCGCGGCGCGCCACGAGCCGCTTCAAGGTCTCTCGCCACATCAGCAGCACCAGCGCATCCCGCTCGCGGACACCGAGGTCGTGGAGACCCGCTGGGACGCCGACGTGCGCGATGTCCTCACCGCCGGCCATGTAGTCCGAGATCTCGACCTCGAGATCGCCGCTCGCGGAGGGCCGACCGGGCATCAGGCGGACGCTGGCGAACGGCGTCGTGATGTCCTCTTCCGCGAGGCATTCGCCGAGAAGCTCGGTGACCTTCTTCGACCCACGTAGGAGCGCATCCATCTCGAGGACCGGCGCGTCCGGATCATCGTCCATCTCAGGCGGGCACCACCGCTTGTCGGGCCAGCCGGTGTCCGGCCACATGTGCACGTCTCTCAGCATCGGCGCCATCTGCCGATCATGGCAGCGACGGCCACCGCATCACCGCACTCCAACAGGGTCCGGTAGGGGATCGTCTGCCGGACGGCCGCGGTGCCCGCAGGCATCGGCTGCTGACCCACGTCACGCGGTGGCTCAGCGTCGACCCGTACGCAGCACGGAGGAGAGCGACGAGCGCGAGCACGACCCTGGCGAAGTGCGCGACCGCGACGGGCCCGGTGACGAGGAACGCAGTTCCGGCCGCGGCGAGGCGACGCCTCGCAGACGCTCATCATCACCGAGGACCCGGGAACCAGCGGCGCCTGCCCGACCGGAGCCTGCCCACGATCTCACGGATCGGGCGCGTCGATGCCTGGGCACCAGGCGCCGTCATGGCTGCGGATCGCGACGGGACGCTCGCCTGCTCCTGTCGGAGCGACGCGTCCCGATCGGGGCCGATCCGGCCGCGCCCCGCGCCTTCCCTCCCGCGCCTCACCGCGCCGCGTGCGCCTTCCCCGCCCCACGCCCCGCCCGCCCCGCCTGCTCCGTCTCCGCGCGGTAGTACGCGCGCTTGTCCTTCGTGGGCCGCACCTTGTTGAGCACGACGCCGAGCACGGATCCGCCGGACTTCTCGACCGCGTCGAGCGCCTCGGACAGCTGGCCGCGGTGCACGCGCGTCTGGTCGGCGACGACGATCGCGCCGTCCGTCATGCGCGCGACGAACGCGGCGTCGGCGACGGCGATGAGCGGCGCGGTGTCGATCACGATGACGTCGTAGGCCTCGCGCGCCCGCGCGACGAGCTCCTCCATGCGCGTGGACGCGAGGAGCTCGCTCGGGTTCGGCGGGATCTCGCCGGAGGTCAGCACGTCGAGGGTGCCGTCGCCCCAGGGCTGCACGACCTCCTCGAGCAGCGCCTGGCCGACGAGCACGGTCGTGAGGCCCGCGTCGCCCTCGAGGCCGAGGTACTGCGCGACGACCGGGCGGCGGAGGTCGGCGTCGACGAGCAGGACGCGGCGCCCGCCCTCGCTGAGCGACAGCGCGAGGTTCGCGGCGACCGTCGACTTGCCCTCGCCGGGGATCGACGACGTCACGACGATGCTCGACGCGCGATCGCCGAGGAGCACGAAGCGGAGGTTGGCCTTCAGCTGGCGGAAGCCCTCGGCCGCGGTCGACAGGGGCCGGAGCGCCATGGCGAGTCCCGTGACGCCGCGCTCGCGCTCGAGCGCGCCGAGCAGGGGCGCCGACGTGAGGTGCGCGACGGTCTCGGCCGAGCGCACGCGCGTGTCGAGCAGGCGCACCAGCGCGATCCCGAGGAGCCCGGCGAGGAGCCCGAGGAGGAGGCCCGCGAGCGTGTTCGTGCGGCCGTTCGGCGCGGACTGCGACAGGGGCTCGGGCGCCTCCTGGATCACGCGGACGGAGACGGTGGGCGAGCCCTCGGCGCCCTTGGGCGCGTACGCCTCGGCGGTGTCGCGGAGGCTCGTCGCGACGGCGTTCGCGATCTCGGCCGCGTCGGCGGGCGACTCCTCGGTGACGCTGATCTCCATGATCACCGTGTTCTGCGGCGTCGTGACGCTCACGGCGCGCGCGAGCTCCTGCGGGGTGCGGTCGAGGCCGAGGCGCGTGATCACGGGCTCGAGCACCGCGGGCGACTCCGCGAGCTCGCCGAAGGACAGCATCTGGCTCTGCGTGTAGGTGGCGCCCTGGTTGAGGTCGCTCGCGCTGGATCCGCTGCTCAGCGAGAAGTAGAGCCGGGACTGCGCGGTGTACACGGGCGTCGCGAGCTGGGACAGGCCGAACGCGATCCCGCCGCCGACGAGGGTCGCGGCGACGACGACGTACCAGAGGCGGCGGAGCAGGGCGGTGAACTCGTGGAGCGTCATCGGGGGGTTCTCTCGGGTAGAGGCGGGAGGGCGGTGGTGCGGGCGGGGTGGAGGCCGGGGCCGGCGGCGGCCGGGGCGTCGCCGGGATCGGGGTGGTCGTGGTCGTCGGCCGCGGGCGCCTCGAGGCGCGCGGGCGCCTCGAGGCGCGCCGGCACGGGATCCGGCGGCGGCGCGAACTCCTCCCGCGCGTCGCGGCGGAGGATCTGGCTGGTCGCCGCCACCCCCGCGAGGAACCACACGAGGGTCGCGTACTGGGTGATGAGCGCGACCGACGCGAGCGCCGGGATCTGCGCGACGAGCGCGATGGTCGCCGCGGTGGCGCGGCCGCGCAGCACGAGCCCGACGCCCACGGCGAGGGCGACGAGCACGGCGGCCGCGACGAGCAGGCCGAAGGTGAGGCCCGTGAGCACGAGCTGGCTGTCGATGGAGCGGAACGGGCCGTAGAAGACGCGGCCGTCGCTGCCGCGGTGGGCATCCGGCGTGGTGCCGAGGATCCCCATGCCGGGCACGAGGCTGTAGAGGTCGCCGCGGTAGTCGGAGCTGTCGCTCGCCTCGGTGCCGGCGTCGTCGAAGACGCTCTGCACGAAGGGGGCGACCGCGGCCGCGACCACGACGACGCCCGCGGTGACGGTCGCGCGCACCCGGAGCGAGATGGCGTCGCGGAGGAACACGATGGAGAGGGCGAGCCCGAGGACGGCGCCCAGCATGCCGACGCGGCTGAAGGTGAGGACCGCGGCGAGCATCATCACGGCCGTCATGCCGAGGCGCACCGGGAGCCGGAAGCGCGACGCGAGGGTCAGCGGGATCGCGATGGCGAGGGCGGATCCGAGCGCGATCGAGTGCCCGTAGGCGCCCTCCGCCCGGATGATGCCGCCGCGGCCCTGCAGCGTCGCCCACGTCTCGCGGAGGCCCGCGTTCCCGGGCAGCAGCACGAACGGGTTCCAGCCGGAGACGAACTCCACCACCGCGAGCGCGGCGACGACCGTGGAGACCACGGCGACGAGCGCGTGCAGCGACGCCATGCCGATCCGGTGCGCGGCGAGCCGGCCGAGCAGGTACCCCGGCAGCGCGTAGGTGAGGAACGTGACGAGCGTGGACATGCCGACGCCCGCGCCGCCGCCGACGACGACGCCCGCGAAGCCGGCCGCGGTCATCAGCACCACGAGCGCGTCGAGCGGCGAGACGCGGAAGCCCGGCACGGGGACGATCGCGAGGATCACGAGGACCGCCGCGATGGTCGACGGCGGCAGGTAGTAGCCGCCGACCTGCACGCCCGACCACACGGGCACGAGGGAGAGCGCGACGAGCCACACCGCGACGGCCGTGCGCGGCAGCCGCCGGAGCACGAGGAGCAGGAGCGCGCCGCCCACGAGCGCGATGCCGAGCACGAGCAGGGTCTGGACGCCGGATCCGGCGAGGAGGGCGCTCATCGCGCGCCGCCCCCGGGGAGCGCGCGCGGGCGTGATCGAGCCATGTCTCCCCCTCCTTCATTCCCCCGGCCGTGGAACGGCCCTTCGATCATGTCAGTGCGACGCCCCGGCGGGCGGGTCCGGGGACCCGCCCGCCGGGGCGTCGTCGTGGTGCCCGGGTCAGCGGGCCGTGCCGTCCGTCACCAGCAGGTCGTCGAGCGAGAAGGCGACGGGCGCCGTCGCCGAGCTCGACAGGTACGTCTGGATCCCGAACGTGCCCGCGGTCTGCAGGGCGGCCAGGGTCCCGGTCGTCGTCGACTGCCACGCGGTCGGCTCGGCCTGGCCGACGGGCCAGACCTTCGCGTTCATCGTGGTGGGCGACGTGCCCGTGACCTGCACGCGGACCCGCAGCTGCTGCCCGGCCGTGTACGTGAGGTTCGGGACGACCACCGACTTCAGGTTGGTGCCGTTCTCGGACTGCACGATCATGACCTGGCCGGTCGACCGCACCCAGACCTGCGTCTGGTAGTACGACGTGCCGACCTGGCGCGAGTTGATGCGCACGTAGGCGCCGCCGCCCGTGGGCACCTTGTCGAGCGCGAAGGAGACCTGCGCGTCCGATGCGGTGGTGCTCACGGCGTCGAGGCTCGCGGTGCGGGTCTCGCCGGCCGGGCTCGCGACCTGCGCGCGCCCGTCCGCCACCTTGAGGATGGAGGCGTTGCCGGTGATGCGCCACGCGCCGCCGGTCTCCGCCGTGCCCCAGCCGTTGGCGGCGGTGCGGGTGAAGGTGTCCTGCGCGAGGATCCCGGCGGCGGGCGGCGTGACGACCGGGGCGGTCACCGCGACGGTGCCGTCCTTCTTCGCCGACGCCAGTCCCTTGTCGTCCGTCACCGTCAGCGACGCCGTGTAGGTGCCCGCGGCGGCGTAGGCGTGGGTCGCGGTGCGGCCCGTGCCGGTGGTGCCGTCCCCGAACGCCCAGGCGTAGGAGGCGACCGTGCCGTCCGCGTCGGTCGACGTGGATGCGTCGAACGAGGCGGTCAGGTCCTTGGCGGTCGACGTGAACGCCGCCGTCGGGGCCTGGTTGGCCGGCGTGACGACCGGCGCGGTCACCGTGACCGTGCCGTCCTTCTTCGCCGAGACCAGGCCCTTGTCGTCCGTCACCGTGAGCGACACCGCGTAGGTTCCGGCCGCGGCGTACGCGTGGTCGACCGTGCGGCCGGTGCCGGTGGTGCCGTCCCCGAACGCCCAGGCGTACGACGCGACCGTGCCGTCCGCGTCGGCGGAGGTGGATCCGTCGAACGAGGCCGTCAGGTCCTTGGCGGTCGACGTGAACGCGGCGACCGGAGCCTGGTTCGCCGCGGCGGGAGCGGTCACCGTGACGGTGGCGTCCTTCTTCGACGAGACGAGGCCCTTGTCGTCCGTCACCGTGAGCGACACCGCGTAGGTGCCGGCCGTGGCGTACGCGTGGTCGACCGTCTTGCCGGTGCCGGTGGTGCCGTCCCCGAACGCCCAGGCGTAGGACGCGACCGTGCCGTCGGCGTCCTTCGACGTGGATCCGTCGAACGAGGCCGTCAGGTCCTTGGCCGTCGACGTGAACGCGGCCGTCGGGGCCTGGTTCGCCGGCGCGGGCGCCTGGCCGTCGCGGGCGACGACGAGGTCGTCGAACCGCGTCGTGACGGGAGCCGTCGCCGACCCCGAGAGGTAGGTCTGGATCCCGACGGAGCCGGCGGCCTGCAGCGCGGCGGTCGAGCTGGTGACGCTCGTCTGCCACGCCGAGGGCTCGGCCTGGCCGGCGATCCACACCTTCGCCTTGACGGTGGTCGGCGAGGTGCCGGTCGTCAGGACGCGGACGCGGAGCTGCTGGCCGGCCTGGTACGTGGTGCCGGGGAGGATGTACGACCCGAGGGTCGTCGCCCCCTCCGACTGCACCAGCTGGACCTGCCCGGTCGCCTTGATCCAGACCTGCGTCTGGTAGAAGGCCGAGCCCACCTGCCGGGAGTTGACCCGGGCGTAGGAGCCGCCGCCGGTCGGGACCGCGTCGAGCGAGAGGGTCGCGCTGACGTCCGACGACGTGGTCGAGACCGCGTCGAGGCTCATCGTGCGGGTCTCGCCCTTCGGCGACACCACCTGGCCCGTGCCGTCCTGCACCTTGACGATGTTCGTGCCGCCGGTGACGCGCCACGCGCCGCCGAGGTCCGCCGTGCCCCAACCCGACTGGACTGTGCGGCCGAAGGAGTCCTGCGCGAGCACGTTCGACGCGGGCGCCGTGACGGTGACCTGCGAGGTCGTCGTCGTGGCGAGGCCCTTGTCGTCCGTGACCGTGAGCGACACCGCGAAGGCGCCGGCGGCCGCGTAGGCGTGGGTCGTGGTGCGGCCCGTGCCGGTGGTCCCGTCCCCGAACGCCCAGGCGTAGGACGCCACGGTGCCGTCGGGATCGCTCGACGTGGAGGCGTCGAGCGAGGCGACGAGGTTCGCCACGCTGCTCGTGAACGCGGCGACGGGCGCCTGGTTCACGGGCGGGGCGGTGACCGTGACGCTCGCGGTCGTGCGACCGGTCGCGCCCTTGTCGTCCGTCACCGTCAGCGCGACCGTGTACGTGCCGGCCTTCGCGTACGGGTGGGCGATGGAGGCGCCGGTGCCGGTCGTCCCGTCGCCGAACTCCCACGCCCAGGACGCGATGGTGCCGTCCGGGTCGCTGGAGGCGCGGCCGTCGAGGTTCGCGACCAGGTCGGTCGTGGTCGAGGCGATGACCGCGACGGGCTCCCGGTTGACCGGGGGCGCCGTGACCTGCACCTGCGTGGACGCGGTGCCGGTGAGGCCCTTGTCGTCCGTGACCGTGAGGGTCACCGTGTAGGCGCCGCCCGCGGCGTAGGCGTGCGTCGGCGTCGGGCCGGTGCCCGTGCTGCCGTCGCCGAAGTCCCACGCGTAGGAGGCGACCTGGCCGTCGGCGTCCGAGGAGGCGGATCCGTCGAGCTTGGCCGTGAGGTCGGTCGCGGTGGCCGTCACGACGGCGGTCGGCGCGATGTTGGCGGGCGCCGCCTTCACGGTCACCTGCTGCTGCGCGCGGTTCGTCGTGCCGCGGTCGTCCGTCACCGTGAGCGTCACCGCGTAGGTGCCGGCCTCGGCGTAGGTGTGCGACTGCTGCGCGCCGGACGCCTGGACGCCGTCGCCGAAGTCCCAGTCGTAGGCGGTGAGCGTGCCGTCGGCGTCCGTCGAGCCGGTCGCGTCGAACGCGGCCGTCAGGAAGTCCGCCGTCTGCGCGAACTGCGCCTTCGGGGCCTGGTTCGGCACGCGACCGGTCGTCCCGAGCGAGTAGTGCGTCGCGATGGTGCTGGCCGCGAGCACGGTCGGGTACACCGCGACCTCGTCCATCCGGCCCTCGAAGGTGCCGCTGGAGGAGCCCCAGGTGTTGTCGCCGCCGATGCGCCAGTAGCCGTCGTAGGCCTGCGCCTGCGTCTGGCCGTTCTGGCCGACGAGGTCGCCGTCCACGTAGAGCTTCAGGCCGTCGGATCCCTGCGACGCGACCATGTGGTGCCACTGGCCGTCGTTGTAGGGGCGCTCGGAGCCCGCGAGGTTGGTCTGACCCGTCCAGGTGCCGAACTGCAGGCGTCCGTCGTCCTGCATGTAGACGTGGCGGTCGTAGCTGCCGGAGAAGTTGAAGGGATCCGCGTTGTCGCCGAACCCGATCAGCTTGCCGCCGCGCGTGGTGGTGGTCTGGAACCACATCTCGAGCGAGTACGAGGTGGGGTTCGAGATCCGCTGCTGGCTCACCGCGATGCTGTCGGAGAACGCCGCCGCCTGGCCGACGGGGCCGGTGAGGGCGCCCGCCTGGCCGAAGCGCACGTTGCGTCCGACGTTCGCGCCGACGTCGTTCTGGCCGGCGTCCTTGAGCGTGGACGAGCCGTCGGCGTCGTCGAGGCGCCAGTAGGACGACGGGTCGGCGGCGTACACGGCCTTGCCGTAGGCGTCCGCGGGAGCGGGCGGGATGGGCGAGGTGCGGCCGGAGGCGACGAGGTGGTCGACCACGTCGGCGCGGGTGAGCGCGGTCGGGTAGATCGACACCTGGCCGATGTCGCCGGCGAGGTAGGCGCTCCGGGGCTGGTTCGGCCAGCCGCCGAGGTTGTCGCCGCCGACGCGCCAGAAGCCCTGGTAGTCCTGGCCGCGGGTGGTGTCCGCGCGCTGGCCGACGAGCTTGCCGTCGACGAACAGGGTCATGCCCGCGGAGCCCATCGTGGCGACGATCTGGTGCCACTTCCCGTCGTTGAACCCGGGGGCCGAGCTCACCGTCTGGGTCGCGCCGGTGTAGACGCCGAAGAGCACGCGCCCGTCGTTGTCGAGGTACACCATCCGGTCGTAGTTGTTCGACGTGCCGGTGCTGCTGCCGCCGAAGCCGACGACCTTGCCGCCGTCGGTCGAGGTCGTCCTGACCCACGACTCCACGCTGAACGTGTCGGGCGCCTGCACGGCCTGGGGCGTGACCGCGAAGGACCCGTCCTGCCCGGAGAACGTCGTGGCGGTGGATCCGTCGATCGGGCCCGCGGCGCCGCGCGTCGCCTTGTCGACCCGGAGGTCCTCGAACGCGACGTGGTCGAGGCCCGCGGTGCCGTCCTTCTCGTCGAGCGGGTAGTACGCGGTCGCGCCGTCGTCCTTCACGCTCGTGGCGTACGCGTCGCTGCCTGACTGGTCGGTGATGACCACGGGCGCGGCGCCGTTGCGGTCGACGGAGTTGCCCGCCGAGTCGGTGACGACGACCTTGTACGTGTGCGAGCTGCCGGGCACGAGGCCCTTGTCGATGAAGCCCATCGACGGCCGCTGCCAGAACGTGGAGTCCTGCGTGACCTGGTAGACGGGCGTGGACGTCTTGCCGTCGCGGATCACCTTGTAGGTGAGGCGCGTCGAGTCGCGGTCGAAGGTGGCCTGCCAGGAGACGCGGGCCTCGCCCTTCGTGTACGAGATCGGCTTGGGGACGAGCTGGTCGTTGCCGTTGGGGCCGACCTTGTTCGGGGCGCCGCCGGCCATGGCGTAGCGGACGAGGCCCTGCTGCGCGGTCGTGTTGACGAACGGGAACTCGCCGCCGACGACGACGTAGTCCTCGTTGCCATTGACGCTCCAGGCCGCCTGGCCCTGCCCGGTGAAGGACCCGGTCACGTACTTCGGGAACCAGTTGAGCAGCGACGGGGACGGCGTGCCGGCCCAGTTCGCGTAGCCGTACGGGTCGGCCGTGGCCGTGCCCGTCGCGGTCTTCGAGAACGCGAGGCTGTGCTGGAAGGTCCACGGCTCGGTCTGCGGGAAGCCGCCGATGTTGCCGCAGTAGTGCGGGTGGCCGGCGACGTACGCGACCTTGCTGGTGGCGAAGACGGAGTAGGTGTCGCCGTGGCAGTCCTCGACCCAGCTGACGACGCCCGTGTTCGGGTCGGCCGAGAAGGCGCCCTCGAGGTTGCCGCCGGCGCCGAACGTGTAGCCGGATCCGTAGACCCGGTCGTCGGTCGCGTACAGGCTCGTGATGGACGACTCGACGCCGGCGTTCTTGACCTTCTGGTTCGCGGCCCACGGGAGGGATGCGCCCGAGGCGGGATCCACCGCGCCGAGGCCGTAGGTCGGCGTGCCGCTCAGCTGCGTGAAGCGGCCGCCGACGACGAGCTTGGACGCGTCCTTCGTGAGCGTGAGCGCGTCCACGACGGTGTCCGCATCCGCGACGAAGGCCGTGTTCTGGCCGTCCGCCGCGGACACCGCGGCCAGGTACTTCCGAGCGGCGCCGTTGACGCTCTGGAAGGTGCCGCCGAGGTACACGGTGTCGTTGGAGGCGCTCACCGTGCGGGTCTGGCTGCCCATGATCGGGCGGAACGTGGGGATGACCTTGCCGGTCGCGGTGCTGAACGCCGCGGCGCGGTAGTAGCCCTGGCCGTCGATGTCGGTGAAGTCGCCGACCACGTAGATGCGCGAGCCGTCGGGCGAGGCCGTCACCGAGAGCGCCTGCGCGTTGAGCTTCGGCGCGAACGACGTGATGAGCGCGCCCGTGCGGATGTCGTACGCGAGCAGGTTGCTGCGCGGCGTGAGGTTCGTGCCGGCCGCGGCGCCCGCGGGGCGCGCGTTCTGGAACTTGCCGGCCACGTAGACCGTGTTGCCGACGACGACCTGCGACCAGGCGACGCCGTCGATCTGGGTCGTGGGCAGCGGGTCGGCCGTGACCGTGACGGGCGTCTTCGGGTCCGTCGGGTCGACGGGCGCGGAGTCCGCCATCGCGGGCTGCGCGACGACGACCGCGGACAGGATGACCGCGGCGGCCGCGGTCATCGCCGCCAGGCGACGGCCCGCGGAGGAGAGGATGCTCATTTCGTCCTTGCTGAGGATGGGTGGTGCGGGTGAGGGAGGGTGCCGGGGGTCAGCGGGAGCTGGCCGGTCGGGGGCTGCCGATGCGCTTCGTGGGCGTCAGCATCTCGCCCACCGACCGCGCGATGCGCTGCCGGTAGAGCTCGGGTCCGTGCCGGTGCTCGGCGCGGAAGCGGTCCCGGGCGGCCCGGGCGCGGTACGCGTCCCACTCCGCCTGGATGTCCTGGAGGGCGTCCGCGAGCGCGGCCGGATCCGACGGCGGCACGAGGCGCGCCGACTCGTAGCCGCCCGCGGCCTCGCGGAGGCCGGAGGTGTCGCTGACCACCACGGGCCGCGCGGCCAGCAGCGCCTCGACGGCGGTGTTGCCGAACGGCTCGTCCACCCGGGAGGGCACGACGCACGCGTCGGCGGCGGCCATGAACGGGGTGACGTCGGCGTGGAAGCCGTGCAGCGTGACGAGGTCGTCGAGCTCGAGCACGCGGATCATGGTGCGCAGCTGCTCCTCGTACCACTCGTAGCCGGGGAACACGGCGCCCACCACGTCGAGGGACGCGGGCACGCCGCGGTCGCGGAGCTCGACGATCGCCTCGACGGCGACGTCCACGCCCTTGCGGTCGGAGAGCCGGCCGACGTAGAGCACGCGCAGGCCGCCGTCGAGCGCCGGGCGGGCGGGGACGGGATCCGCGGGGCCGGGCACGCCGTTGTGCACGACCACGGCCCGACGCGCGACCCGGGGGAGGGCGCGGCCGAGGACCTCGACGCTGTAGCGGCTGTTCGCGACCACGCGGCTGGCGAGCGCGAGCGGCAGGGCGAGCGCCGTGCCGACCGCGCGCGACGCGGACCCCTCGGCCTCGTGCACGTGGGCCAGGACGGGACGGCCCGTGAGGCGGCCGACGAGGATCCACAGCGGGATCGTCACGGTGTTCACGTACACGGCGTCCGGGCGGACGCGGCGCACGAGGCCGACGCCGGCCGACAGGCCGCGCGCCGACTGGCCGACGAGCGACGCGAAGCCGCGCGGGCGCAGCATTGCCTTCCGGAGCACGGGCGTGGGCGCGTGGTGCACGACCGCGCCGACGCCGGTGAGGGCGTCGACGAGCGGCCCGTCGGACGGCAGGGTCACGACCGTGCGGGCGCCGGCGGCCACGAGGCCGGCGACGCTCTCGAGGAGGACCCGGTCGGATCCGTACAGCTCGGCGCTCGGGTGGGCGACGAGGATCGTGCGGCCGCGGAGGTCCGCGCCCTCGTCCTCCGCCTGGGCGAGCGCCCGCTCGACGCCGGCGAACGCGGTCACGCGGTCACCCGCGCGGATCCCGCGGACGACGCGGGCGCGGAGGACGCGGACGCGGACGCCGACGACGCGGCGGCCTCGGCACGGCGCGCGTCGAGCGCGCCCATGTCGCGGAACCACTTGACCGACGCGAGCGCGAGGTGCCCGGCGTTGGCCAGCATCATCAGCGCGTAGACCGCGAGGAACACGACCGGGGCGCCGAGCAGCGCGAACACGATGCAGAGGAAGCCGTAGTCGGTGGGGATCACGAGCAGCGAGCGCAGCAGGGTGGAGCGGCCGGCCTCGGGCGCCGGGCCCCCGGCGACCTGGTGCACGCGCTTGAGCTGGTCGTTGAGGATCATCGCGAAGAAGCTCACGGCGGCCACGATCGCGTAGGCGACGGGCACGAGGAGCCAGACGTCGGAGTCCGTGGCGGGCCAGCGGAACATCGACACGAGCACCGCGAGGTGCAGCGACGAGATCTTGACGCAGTCGACGACGTGGTCGAGCCACTCCCCCGACAGGGATCCGCCGCCGCGGAGGCGCGCGACCTGTCCGTCGGCGGAGTCGAACGCGTAGCCCACCGCGAGCAGCAGCCACACGGCGATGCCGAGCCACGCGGCGGGCTCCACCAGCGCGACGAGCGCGATGCCGGTGAAGGTGAAGGCGGCGCTGATCGCGGTGACCTGGTTCGGGGTCAGCCCGGCGCGGTAGGCCCACGCGGCGAGCAGGCGCCCGGCCGGGCGGTTGACGCGGATCGAGTACGCGGGCGCGCCGCGGGCGGCCTTCTTCTGCGCGCTCGCCAGGCGGCGGACGACGTCGGCGTACGACTCGTCGCGCGCGGGCGCCGCGGTGCCGGTCGCGGCGCTCATCGGCTCTCCTCGAGGAGGAAGGAGGTGCGGCTGGCGTCGGCGGCGCGGAGCTCGGGCTCCCAGCGGGTGGCGGAGCGGACGCCGCGGCTCATGCCGTGCGTCGAGTAGCCGCGCGTCATGCGGGCCGCGAGCTCCTCGTATCCGTCGGCGATCGCGTCCCAGTCGTAGGTCTCCTCGGCGCGCTCCTGCAGGCGGCGGCCGATCGCGACGGCCTCCTCCGCGGCGGCCTCGGCGCCCTCCACGAGCGCGGCGACGCCGGCGGCGTCCGACCAGAAGCGGCCGTCCTCGCCGAGCACGTCGCGGTTGAAGACGTTGTCGTTCGCGAGCGTCGCGGTCGCGGCGCCCATCGCGCGCAGCAGCGACGGGTTGGTGCCGCCGACCGAGTGGCCGTGGATGTAGGTGAGCGCGTGGGCGTAGAGCTGGTCGAGCTGCTCCTGGTCCCACACCCCGCCGAGGCGCTGGATGCGCGGGTCGGCGGTGGCGACCTGCTCGATCCGGTCGGTGTACGCGGCGGAGTACGGCGCGGATCCGACGACGACGAGCGGCAGGGTCGCGCCCGAGGCGGTGTACCCGTCGACGATGACGTCGACGTGGTTCTCCGGCTCGAAGCGCGCGACGACGAGGTGGTACTGGCCGGGCTCGAGGCCGAGCTCGGCGAGGCGGTCGCTCGCGGGGTCGCGCAGGATGTTCGCGCCGTAGGTGAGGAGCTCGGTGGGGATCCCGAACTCGTGGTCGTAGTAGTCGGCGATGCCCTGCGCGTCGGAGATCAGCGCGTCGGCGTTCTTGACGGCCATCTGCTCCGCGATCCGGTAGTACTTCTTCCCCATCCGGCCCCACTTGCCGCGCTTCCACTCGAGGCCGTCCACGTGCACGGCCGTGGCCGCGCCGCGCGAGCGGATGAGGGGGACGAACGGCGCGTTGGCGGCGTTGAACACGAAGGCCGCGTCCTGGCGCTTGCCGAAGGCCAGGTGGATCGCGGACAGCGCGATGTGGCTGAGCGTCTCGATCGACTTGGTCTTGAGCGCGGGCAGGTGCACGAGCGTCATGCCGAGGTGCGTGCGGGGGCGCGAGCGGTTGGCCGAGCGGCAGTAGACGGTGACGTCGTGGCCGCGGGCGGCGAGGCGCTGCCCGATCTCCTCGATGGCGGTCTCGAATCCGCCGTAGGCGGCGGGGACACCCCGGGTGCCGACCATGGCGATGCGGAGACGACGCGGTTCGATGACAGACATTTCAGTAAGCCCCTACGGGTCGGGTGAGCACCCGGAAGGTGCGCCACATGATCATGACGTCGCCGGTCAGGGACCAGTTCTCGACGTAGTACAGGTCGAGCCGGACGCTCTCGTCCCAGCTCAGGTCGCTCCGGCCGTTCACCTGCCACATGCCCGTGAGGCCGGGCTTGATGAACAGACGGCGGTGCACGTGGCTCTCGTAGCCCTGCACCTCGGTGCGCAGCGGCGGACGCGGGCCCACGAGGCTCATGTCGCCGACGAGGATGTTCCAGAGCTGCGGCAGCTCGTCGAGCGAGTAGCGGCGGAGGACGGCGCCCACGCGGGTGACGCGCGGGTCCTTCCGCAGCTTGAACAGCGGGCCGGATCCCTCGTTGTCCTTCGCGAGCGCCGCGAGCTCGGCCTCCGCGGTGACCCGCATCGACCGGAACTTCAGCATGTGGAACTCGCGGCCGGCCTTGCCGACGCGCTCCTGGCGGAAGAGGGCGCCGCCGGGGCTGTCGAGGGCCACGATGAGCCCGATGAGGAGCATCGCGGGGGCGAGGACCACGATCGCGACGCCGGACACCGCGATGTCGAGCGCGCGCTTCAGCACGTGCTTCCCGCCCTCGAACTGCGGGATCTCCACGTGGATGAGCGGGAGGCCCTCGACCGGGCGGAAGTGGATCCGCGGGCCGGCCACGTCGGTGAGCCGGGACGCGAGCACCAGCTCGATCGAGGAGCCCTCGAGCTCCCAGCCGAGCGTGCGGACGGCGTTGCTGCCGGCGCGCGGCTGGCTCGCGACGATCACGGCGTCGGCCGCGGTGCGGGCGGCGGCCGCGGCGACGGATCCGAGGTCGGAGACGACGGGGATCGTGCGACCCGCGACGTCGAGGCCGTCGACGTGCTCGTCGATGGCGACGCCCACGACCGTGTAGCCGGAGGCGGGGCGCAGCAGGATCTGCTCGGCCACGTCCTCCACGTCGGCGCGGCTGCCGACGACGACCACGCGGGAGAGGTGGTCGCCCTGGATGCGGCGGCGGAAGAGCCACTGGCGCCAGCTCCACCGGGCCACGAGGAGCGCGACGACGCCGAGCGGGAACGCGAGGACCACGTAGCCGCGGGCGATGTCGACCTTGAGGAGGAGGAACGCGATCGCGAGCGCGCCGAAGGTGATCGCGGACGCGTTGACGACCCGCTTGTACTCGGCGACCCCGACCCCGACGATGCGGGCGTCGCGGGTGCGGAAGGCGCCGAGCACGGCGATCCACGCGGCCACGACGATCACCGAGACGATGCCGTAGTCGAGCTGGAGGGATCCGGCGTCGACGGCCGCGTCGCCCGTGCCGAAGCGCGTGAGCTGCGCGGCGAGCACGGTGACGATGATGATCGCGTAGTCGGAGGCGATGAGCCGGGTGCGGTAGTCGCGGGCCCAGCGACGGCCCGACAGGGCGAGCGGAGCGGCGGGCGCGACGCCGGATCCGATGATCGGGCGGTGCGCGGAACGCCGCTCCGGGCGCACGCGGGTGCCGCCGCCCCGGGTCGCGGGACGGTTCCTGGTGGTGCTCATCGCGTGCCGGGCAGCGCGTCGAGCGGTCGGGGGGTGCGGGGTCGGTCGGATGCGGGGAGGCGCGGCCGTCGGGTACGGTCCAGCGCCGATGACGGGTTCATCGAGTGTGTGCCTGCGTTTCGGGTTACAGGTGGGTGGTGCGGGGTGCGACGGGGTCCGGGTAGACCTCGTCGGGTGCATGGCTCCGTGGTGGACGGCGGCTGGGTGGGCCTCGTCCGGGAGTGACCGTCGCGGGTACGACGGGTGAACACCTCGTGGTGACTCTGGCAATGCTAAACGCAGCCTGAGCCCCGTCGCCCCTCCCCCTTCGGGGGACGGATCCCCTACCCGGCCGACGCGCCGATCACCCGGGCGCCGGTGGCCACCCCGCGCAGCGTCGCGACCGCGGCGGGCACCGCGACGGCGACCGTCGCCTGCTGCGCCTGCATCTCGCTCGTGAGCCGCCAGCCGGATCCGAGCACCTCGCGCCCCACGATGTCGAGGCTCGTGCGGTCGTTCCCCGTGGCCCCGGTGAACGCCCCGACCGTGTCGTGGACGGCCGGGTCGCCGGGGCCGCGGGCCCACACGATCGCCCACCGCGGGCTCGAGGCGACGTCGCGCTGGTAGACGTTGCCCGCGGTCGTGATCCCCATCTGCGTGGCCGAGCGCTCGTGCGAGTGGTCCTCCACCGCGAGCAGGGCGTTGCCGGTGCTGCCCTGCATCACGTTGTCCGCCACCTGGATGTCGGTGACGATCCACGTGACCGTCGGGTCCGGCAGCGCCTGCCGCGGGTCGTGGCCCGCGTCGCCGAGGTTCGCGGCGCGCCGGGTGCCCTGGGCGATGTCCACGTCCCGCGCGTTGGCGGAGAAGGTGTTGGCCCAGACCTGCGCGTGGCCGGAGTCGTCGATCCAGAGGCCGGCGGCGCCGTTGCCCGCGACGACGTTGTCGACGAAGGCGAGCTGCGCGGAGAGCTCGAAGACCACGCCGCCGCCCGTGTTCGCGAGCACGTCGTTGCCGGCCACGACGGCGTCGTGGATCGACTCGTCGAACCAGAGGCCGTTGCCGGTGCTGCGGAGGAACGCGCTGTCGGTCACGTCCACGTCGCGGCTGCGGGTGATCTTGAACCCGCCCGAGACGGGCGCCCGGTTGAAGCCCTCGGTGTTGTCGTCCGCGACGAGCAGCTGGGAGGCGCGGAGCCGGTCGGCGTAGTTCGCGTGGATGCCGAGCATGCCGTTGCGCGCCGAGGTCACCGCGCGCAGGGTGGCGTCCGTCGCCTGGACCGAGAGGCCCGTGGTCGCGTTGTCGGTGATCGCGACGTCCGCGATCGTCACGCCGCGTCCGGTGACGACGACCGCGCCCATGTCGGGGACCGAGGGCGCGTACCGGCGGATGCCGATGCCGCGCACGGTGCTGCCGTCGCCGCGGACCGCCAGCGCGCTGACGCGGTCGCTGGCGCGCACGGTCTGGCTGCCCGGATCGGATCCGAGGTGGAGGCGGTCGGCGGCGGTGTCGACGAAGAAGGTCCCCGCGGTCACCTGCGCGAGCGAGGCGACCTGCCGCTGCGCCGCCGGCCCGATCCAGACCTGGTCCGGGTGCGCGGCCATCGGCCGGGCCGGGTTCACGAACGCCCAGCCCTCGCGGGTGCCGTCCGGGGCGCCGCGCGTGTAGGTGGGGCTCGCGTCGAAGGAGACGTCCCAGCCGGAGGCGTAGCGGGTGGATCCGGACGCGGTCCACGAGGTCAGCGTGCGGCTCCCGTCGAGCCAGACGGCCTCGCCCGGGTACGACTGCAGCGTGAGCGCCTTGCCCGCGGGCATCACGACGGTCTCGCGGTAGGTGCCGGCGCGGACGACGACGGTGCGTCCCGACGGCGCCGCGTCGACGCCCTTCTGGATGCTCCGGAACGGGGACGCCTGCGTGCCGGCGCCGGCGTCCGAGCCGGTGGGCGAGACGTAGACGCCGTCGGCGGGCGCCGGGTAGGTCGTGGTGCCCACCGCGGCGGAGCCGGATCCCGTGCCGGGCCGCGCGTCGCCGCGGGGCACGGTCTGCTCCGGGTCCGCAGAGGACGGGGCGGGCGCGGTCGGCGTCGGCGTCGGGGTCGGGGTCGGCGTGGGCGTCGGCGTCGGCGTCGGGGTCGGCGTGGCCGCCTTCGTGAGCGGCCGGACCGTCACGTCGTCGAACGCGACGGACTGCGCGGGCGACGACGAGGAGACGTACGACCACACGCGGGTCGCGGATCCGGAGGCGAGGCGCGCGGCGCTGGAGTCGACCCCGGCCGCCTGCCAGGCGGGCACGGCCGCGCCCTGGGGCCAGACCCGGGCGTCCACGGCGACCGCGGACGATCCGGAGACCCGCGACTGCAGGTTGAGCACCTTCCCCGGCGCCACGCCGCGCGCCACGACGACGTCGGCCACCACGGTGGTCTGGCCGGCCGTGGATCCGTTCACCCGCACGACCGACAGCCGCGCGTCCCCCGCCGGGTCGACGCGGACGCTCGTCTGGTAGTACGACGTGCCGGTCACGCGCTGCTGCAGGCCCGCGTACACGCCACCGCCCGCGGACGGGATCCGCGGCAGCATCACCTTCATCGTGGCCTCGGCGTCGGCGGACACCGCGCCCGGCAGGGTCGCGGACACGGAGGCGCCCGACCGCGGCAGGTCGACGACGCCCTGCGCGCCGTTGACGCGGAACGCCGACGGCAGGTCGTACGCGTACGCCGCGGCGCCGGGGGCCGTGCCCCACCCGCCGGTCGCGCTGCGCGTGAACGCGTCGGAGAAGACGGCGGAGCCCGCGACCAGGTCCTGGCCGGTGGCGGCCGACGCCGGATCCGCGACGACGAGCGCCGCCGGCAGGGCGAGGCCGGCCGCGACCGCCAGGGCGATCGCGTGGCGGGAGCGGACGGGGGGACGGGTGGAGCGGGTGGAGCGGGTGGAGCGGGACGTGCCGTTCATGGGTCGGTCCTCGGTGTGCGCGGTGGAGGTGGGCGGTGGACAGCCCGTCCGGGGACGGGCTCGTGGTGCCATCCCAGGTTCCGTCGCGGCCGTCCGCCGCCCCTCGCGCAGGGGCCAGTAGTCGTACTCATCCGGCGCGCCGGCGCACTGGACGGCGCACTGATCGGCGCCCTGACGCCGCCTCCGCGGCCACCGGCGCCCGTACCGACGCCGCCGCCCGAGCGCGCCCGGACGACAGGACGGGCCGACCCCCGAGGGGATCGGCCCGTCCTGTCGTGCGCGCGGGATCAGCCCACGTCGGCCCCGAGCTCGCGCGCGCCGGTCAGCCAGCCGACGAGGCCGGCGACGGCCCCGACGAGCGGCACGGCGACCTGCGTCTCCACGCGGCGCACCTCGTCGGTGAGCCGGAAGCCGGATCCCACGACCGGGCGCCCGTCGATCGCGAGCGCCGAGCGGTCGTTGCCGGTCGCGGCGCTGAACGCCTGCGCGGATCCGTAGACCGCCGGGTCGCCGGCCCCGCGGGACCAGATGACGGCCCAGCCGGGGCGGTTGCCCGCGTCGCGCTGGTACACGTTGCCCGAGGTCGTGATGCCCATCTGGCCGGCCGAGCGCTGGTGCGAGTGGTCCTCGACGGCCAGCAGGGCGTTGCCGGTGGATCCCTGCATCACGTTGTTCGCGATGTCGACGTCGGTCACCACCCACGTCACGGTGGGGTCCGGCAGCTTCTGCCGCGGGTCGTGCCCGGGCGTCGAGAGGTTCGACGCGCGCCGCGTGCCCTGCGAGATGTCGATGTTCCGGTCGTTCGCGACGAACGTGTTGTTCCAGATGTCGACGTGGCCGGTGTCGTCGATCCAGACGCCCTCCTCGCCGTTGCGGGCCACCACGTTGTCGACGATCGCGATCGTGGCCGACAGCTCGAAGGCCACGCCCGATCCCGAGTTGTCCATCACGTCGTTGCCCGTGACGTTCGCGTCGTAGACGGACTCGTCGAACCACAGGCCGTTGCCGGCGTTGCGGAGGATCGCGCTGTCCTTCACGTCGACGTCGCGGCTGCGCGTGATCTTGAACCCGCCGGACACGGGGGCGCGGTTGAAGCGCTCGGTGTTGTTGTCGGCGACGAGCAGGCGCGTGCCGCGCAGGCCGTCGGCGTAGTTCGCGTGCATCCCGAGCATGCCGTTGCGGGCGACCGTCAGCGCGGTCGCCTTCGCGCCGGTGGCCGTGATCGAGATGCCCGTGGTCGCGTTGTCGGTGATCACGAGGTTCTCGACGGTCACGTTCCGGCCGGTCACCGTGACGGCGCCGAGGTCCGGCACCGAGGGCGCGTACCGGCGGATGCCGATGCCGCGCACCGTGCTGCCGTCGCCGCGCACGGTGAGCGCCTGCACGAGGTCGCTCGAGCGCACGGGCTGGCTGCCCGGGTCGGATCCGAGGTAGAGCCGGTCGGCCGCGGTGTCCACGAAGAACGTGCCGGGGACCAGCCGGTCGCGGGAGGAGACCTGCTTCTGCGCGGTCGTGCCGACCCAGACCTGGTCGGGGTGCGCGGCCATCGGATACGCCGGGTCCACGAACCGCCAGCCGACCGCGGTGCCGTCGGGCTTGCCGCGCGTGTAGGTGGGGCTGGCGTCGAACGTGACGCCCCAGCCGGTCGCGAAGCGGGTGGATCCGGACGCCTGCCACCCGGTGACCTGCCGGCTGCCGTCGAGCCACACCCTCTCGCCCGGGTGCGCCTGGAGCGTCAGGGCCTTGCCCTGCGGCATGACGACCGACTCGTGGTAGGTGCCGGCGCGGACGACGATCGTGCGCCCGGCGGGCGCCGCGTCGACGGCCTTCTGGATGGTGGCGTACGGCGCCGACTTCGAGCCGTTCCCGGAGTTCGAGCCGGTGGGCGACACGAAGACCGCGTCGCCGGGGACGCCGTAGGACGTGGATCCGACCGCGGCCGAGCCGGAGCCCGTGCGCGCGTCGCCGAGGGAGACGCCCTGCTCGGCGTCGGACGAGCCGGACCCCGTGCCGGGCGCGGGAGCCGGCGCGGGGGTCGTCGGCGTCGGGGTGGGCGTGTTGGCGACCGGCGTCGTGAGCGGTCGCACGGCGACGTCGTCGAACGCGATCGGCTGCGGTCCCGAGGACTTCGACAGGTAGGACCACAGGCGCGTGCCCGACCCCGAGGAGAGGCGGGACGCGCTCGTGTCGACGGCGGCGGCCTGCCAGCCGGGCACCGACTGGCCGTCGACCCACGCGCGGGCGTCGATCGCGACGGCGGAGGTGCCCGAGACCCGCGACTGGATGTTCACGACGCGGCCGGGCACGACGCCGCGCGCCACGACGGTGTCGCCGACGACGGTGGCCTGCCCGGCGGTGGATCCGTTGACGCGCACGACCGAGAGCCGCGCGTCGCCCGCGCTGTCCACCCGCACGCTCGACTGGTAGTAGGAGGAGCCGGCCACGCGCTGCTGGACGCCGGCGTAGACGCCGTTGCCCTGGGCGGGGACCCGCGGGATCAGCACGCGGACGGTGGTCTCGCTGTCGGCGGGCGCCGCCACGGGCACGGCGGCCCAGGCCGCGGTGCCGGAGCTCGCGAGGTCGATGACGCCCTGCGCGCCGTTCGCGCGGAACGGGGAGACGCCGTCGTAGGCGTACCCCGCGCCCCATCCGCCGGTCGCGCTGCGGGTGAAGGAGTCGGAGAAGACGGGGGTGCCGGCCGCGAGGCCCTGACCGCCGGCCGCGTGCGCGGCCTCGGGGGCGGTGAGGACGGCCGGGACGGCGAGGGCGATCGCGACGGCGATCGCGAGCGCGGGGCGGGTGGAGCGCGTCCGGGGGACGGACGCGGAGTGCTTCGGGGTTCGGGCTCGGGTGGGGATCGGGTGGGGATGCATGCGGGCGGGTCCTCGCTCGGATCGGTCCGTCAGACAGGCTGATGAAAACCCACCAGACAGGTGGGGTTCGATGAATGTAACCCAGAAACAGGGTGTTGTGTCCCCCAAAAGGAGGTCATGGCCCCCGGCGGGCGGCCGGACCCCCGGGATCACCGGGATCACCCCCCGTTCGGGTATCCCGCTTCCGCGGCCCGCCGGGTCGCCCGTAAGATCACGGCAGATCCACCCGCTCCCGCCTCCCCCACCCATGGAGGCCGACGTACCCGCGTCGCGAGCGGGTCGACCTCCGCCCGGCGTACCCGCACCGGGCTGCACCCGATCCCGCATCCGCGCGTACCCGCGCCCGGCCGCGGTCCACCTGGGAGAACGACGAGCCATGACCCGAATCGGCTACGCCGCTGGAGCATTCGACCTGTTCCACGTCGGCCACCTCAACATCCTCAAGCACGCGAAGAGCCGCTGCGACTTCCTCATCGCGGGCGTCGTCTCCGACGAGATGCTCGAGCTGAACAAGGGCATCACGCCCGTGGTGCCGCTCGCCGAGCGCCTCGAGATCGTGAGCCACATCAGCTACGTCGACCAGGCGCGCGCGGAGACGCTGCCCGACAAGGTCGACACCTGGCGCGAGGTCGGCTTCGACGTCTTCTTCAAGGGCGACGACTGGCGCGGCACGGCCAAGGGCGAGCGCCTCGAGGCGGAGTTCGCCGCCGTGGGCGTGGAGGTCGTGTACTTCCCGTACACGATGCACACCTCCAGCACCCGCCTCCGGCGCGCGCTCGACGTCCTGAGCGGCGCGGGCGCGACCGCCGCGGCCCCCGCCGCGACGCTGCCGCAGCCCGCCGCGCACGCGGCGCCGACGCTCGTCAGCCGCTAGGCGGGGTCCCGGCCGCCGGCCCGCCCGCGCGGCGGACCGGAGGCGGGGTCAGCGCTCCGCGCCCAGCCGGTCCGCCGCGCGCTCGGTCGCCTCGATCAGCGCGTCGAGGATCCCCGGCTCGTCGAACGCGTGCCCCGCGTCCGGCACCATCGTGAATCGCGCCTCGGGCAGCGCCCGGTGCAGGTCCCACGCGGTCGCGGGCGGCGTGCACATGTCGTAGCGGCCCTGCACGATCTCGGTGGGGATGCCGCGCAGGAGGTGCGCGTCGCGGATCAGCTGACCGTCCTCCATCCACCCGCCGTGCATGAAGTAGTGGTTCTCGATGCGGGCGAACGCGAGCGCGTAGGTCGGCTCCGCGAAGCGCGCCACCACCTCGGGCTTCGGCAGCAGCGTGATGCCCGACGCCTCCCACGTGCTCCATGCGACCGCCGCCGGCCCGTGCACCGCGGGGTCCGGGTCCGCGAGCAGACGCGCGTACGCCGCGATGATCCCGCCGCGCTCCACCCCGGGCACGGGCGCGGTGAACGCCTCCCACCCGTCCGGGTAGACCATGCCCGCGGGGCCCTCGTAGAACCAGTCGAGCTCGCTCGCCCGCAGGGTGAAGATGCCGCGGAGGATGAGGCCCGTCACGCGCGACGGGTGGGTCTCCGCGTACGCGAGCGCGAGGGTCGAGCCCCAGGATCCGCCGAACACCAGCCAGCGCTCGACGCCCAGGTGCTCCCGCAGCCGCTCGAGGTCGGCGACGAGGTGCCACGTGGTGTTGACGGCGAGGTCGGCCTCCGGCGTCGAGACGTGCGGCGTGCTCTCGCCGCAGCCGCGCTGGTCGACGAGCACGATGCGGTAGCGCGCGGGGTCGAACAGGCGCCGGTGGGTCGGGCTGGTGCCGCCGCCGGGGCCGCCGTGCAGGAAGACGACGGGGATGCCGTCCGGGTCCCCCGAGGTCTCCCAGCGCAGGAGCTGGCCATCCCCCACGTCGAGCATGCCGGTGTCGTACGGGTCGATCTCGGGGAAGAGGGTCTGCATGCGAAGAGCCTAGGCGCGGCGGCGCCCCCATCCGGGGCGGCGCGGGACGGACGGGCCGAGCGCCGCGTACCCTTCCGAGGACACCACCCTCCCCGCCGAGAGACGAGGACCCCTTGCCCGCCCTTCCCGTGAGGCGACCGACGACGCGGACCGTCCCGCGGACGACGCGGCAGCCGCTGCTGCCGCTCGCCTCGTTGGCCGCCCTGGCCGTGGCGCGCCCCACCCTCCGGCTGCACCTCGCGCTCTACATGCGCGACATGGAGGCGGCGATCTTCCCGCCGCACGACGACGTGTCCTCGCTCGCGGGTCCGGATCCGGAGCGCATGCTCTTCGTGGGCGACATCGGCGTGGCCGGGTACGGCGTGCTCCTCGCCGGCATGGCGATGCCCGCGCAGGTCGCGAGCCGGCGCGGCGCCCGCACGGGGCGCGGCGTCGAGTGGGAGACCGTCGCGTCGTACGACATGACCGCGCGCAAGGCCGCCGCCGCGATCACGGACCGGACCGGACCGCTCGACCTCGCGGTCGTCGCGCTCGGGATCCCGGACGTGCTCGTCGCGACGTCGGTGGCCGAGTGGACGGACCGGCTCACGGCCATCGTCGAGGCCATCCGCGCCCAGGCGGGAGACGGATGCCGCATCGTCCTCTCGGGCATCCCGCCGATGGACCGCTTCCAGCCGATCCCGATGCTCGGCCGCAAGCTCCTCCTCGCCCAGGTCACGCGGCTGAACCGGGCCACCAGCCGCCTCGACGACCCGGAGCACGGCGTCGTCTACGCGCCGCACCCCGACATCTCGGGCACGCGCATGCACGTGCGCGACCGCTTCTCGTACCGCGTCATGCACGCCCACTGGGCGGAGGCGATGATGCCGTTCCTCGGCGATCCGCGGCCGCCCGAGGCCTGACGCCGGCAGAGCACGATCTGCCATGCTGTCGGCCGTGGACACCGCCGGCAGCCTCCCGGCTCCCGACTCCGACTCGTTCGACCGCGTCGCGGGGCGGTTCGGCATCACCCGGTCAAAGCCCTCCCACATGGCCGGGCGGGAGCTCGCCGACGAGCTCGAGGGCGGAGACCGGGCGGAGCTGTCCCGGCTCGCGGACGCCGCCCTCGCGGATGCAGGTCCACCCGCCGGGACGGATCCGTTCCTCGCCGAATCGGAGCGCATCGCACGGACGTGCACGCCGTGGTGAGCGCCCGCAGGGACGTCGTGCGGGTCCGCTCCGCCGCTTCCTGACGCGCAGGGACGACGAGATGCCGCGCACGGCCCAGCCCAGCCCGGCCGCGCGGCGCCGGGCTAGCGCGCCTTCTTCTTCTCGCCCTTCTCCATCCGCGGCGCCGAGCCGTCGGCGATCCGGGCGTCGCGGTACGCGCGCGCCTCGTCCTGGCGGTCCCGCTCCTCGCCGGAGGCGACGGGGGCGCGCACGTGCGCCGGCGTGTAGCCGAAGGAGTCGACGAGGTCCTGCGCGTGCGGGCGCAGGCGGGCGACGAGCCGGTCGACGTAGGCCGTGACGGCGCGGGCGCGCGCGGAGCCGATGCGGCCGTGGATCAGGTACCAGGCCAGGTCGTCCTCGATGAGGCGGAGGCCGAACAGGTCGCGGGTCCAGGTGAGGATCCGGCGGGTGCCGTCGTCCATGGCGCGGCCGGTCTCCGACGCGGGATCGAGCGCCTCGGTGAACGCCTCCCACTGCAGCAGCTGCGCGTGCGCGCGGGCCGCCTCGATGAGCGCGTCCTGGTGCCGGTTGAACAGCGCCGCGGCCTCCGCGGGCGGCATCGTGCGGGTGGCCCGCAGCGCCGTCGCGATCTCCGCGACCATCGTCTCCACGCGGCCCGTCAGCAGCGCGCGCTGCGTCTCCGGCTCGCGGAGCTGGCCCACGGAGCGGGCGGTGGATCCGCGGTCGGCGAGCGCCTGCCCGATCCGGCGCAGGCCCGTGGAGCGGAGCGTGCGGTCGGTGGCCTGCTCCACGGCGTAGCGCGCGAGGACGCCGAAGTCGGCCTTCGCGAACCGGCGGTTCACGTCGGTCAGCAGGCGCTTGGCGACGAGCTGGAGGAGCACGGTGTTGTCGCCCTCGAACGTCGCGTAGACGTCGAGGTCGGCGCGGAGCCCCACGAGCCGGTTCTCGGCGAGGAAGCCCTGGCCGCCGCATGCCTCGCGCGCCTCCTGGATCGTGTCGAGCGCGTGCCAGGTGCTGAGCGGCTTGAGCGCGGCGGCGAGGGTCTCGAGGTCCTGCCGGTCCTGATCCGTGTCGGTCTTCCCGGAGAACACCGAGTCGAACTGCGCGAGCAGCTTCTCGTGCGCGAACGAGGCGGCGTAGGTGGTGGCGATGCGCGGGATCAGCCGGCGCTGGTGGCGCTGGTAGTCCAGCAGCACCTCCTCGTCGGTGCCGCCCGCGACGAACTGGCGGCGCTGGTTGCCGTACGTGACGGCGATCTGCAGCGCGATCTTCGCGGCGCTCGTGGCGGCGCCGTCGAGCGAGACGCGGCCCTGCACCAGCGTGCCGAGCATCGTGAAGAAGCGGCGGCCGGGGCTCGTGATCTCGGACGTGTACGTGCCGTCCTCGGCCACGTCGCCGTAGCGGTTGAGGAGGTTCGCGCGCGGGACCCGCACGTGGTCGAAGTGCAGCCGGCCGTTGTCGATGCCGTTGAGGCCGCCCTTGAGGCCGTCGTCCTCGCCGCCGACGCCGGGCAGGAACGCGCCGGTCTCGTCGCGGAGCGGCACGAAGAAGCAGTGCACGCCGTGGTTCACGCCCTGGGTCACGAGCTGCGCGAACACCGTCGCGGCGCGGCCGTCGACCGCCGCGTTGCCGAGGTAGTCCTTCCAGGCGGCGCGGAACGGGGTGTGCAGGTCGAACTCGCCCGTCTCGGGGTCGTACGTCGCGGTCGTGCCGATGCTCGCGACGTCGGAGCCGTGCCCGGTCTCGGTCATGGCGAAGGCGCCGGGCGTCTCGAGCGTCATGATCCCCGGCAGCAGCTCGCGGTGGTGGCGCTCGGTGCCGAGGTGCATCACTGCGGAGCCGAACAGGCCCCACTGCACGCCGGCCTTGATCTGGAGCGACGGATCCGCCGCCACGAGCTCCTCGAAGCCCGCGATGTTGCCGCCGTGGTCCTCGAGCCCGCCCACGGAGACCGGGAAGGCGCGGTGCACGCCGCCGTGCTCCACGAGGATCGCCAGCTGCTCGCGCACGCGCGCCCGGTGCTGGTGCATGTCGAGCCCCTCGACGCGGTGCAGCTCGGGGCGGCTCGTCAGCTCGCGCGACGAGCGGCGGACGTCGGCCCAGCGCCCGAGGAGGACGCGGCCGAGGCCCTCGACGTCGATCCGCGGACCGGCGCCCGGCGCGTCCTGGCGGCCGTCGGTGCGGTCGAGGTCCTGCGCGACCTCGGCGTCGACCTCGCCCGCGACCGGCACGGGCGTCCCCCGGAGCGCACCCGCCGCGGGGCCTCGTCCCCTCGTGCCGCGGGTGGTGCTTCGTGCCGCCGTGTCGACCATGGATCCTCCGCCAGTTCGCCTGCGCCGGCGTCCCCGTCGGCACCGGCCACGCTATGCACGGATCCTCCACCTGCCGAATAACACGTGCCGGGCCTCCAACGCCCTCCCGCGCCGCGCCCCCGCGGCTTGTGGGAACCCTCAGCCGCGGGCGTCGGCGGGGCCCCGACGGGCGCCGCGCGCTCCCCTACGCGCGATGCCCGCGGGCGCTGACGCGCTGCGGCACGCCCCACGGGTTCGCGGTGCGCAGCGGCTCCGGCAGCAGCGCGTCGGGCACGCCCTGGAAGGCGACGCCGCGGAGCAGCCGGTCGAGCGACGCCGTGCCGACGCTCGTGCCGCGGTCGAGCGTGGTCGCGGGCCAGGGTCCGCCGTGCTGCTGCGCGTCGGTGACCGAGACGCCCGTGGGCCACGCGTCGACGAGCACGCGGCCGGCGCGGGCGGCGAGCACGCGGATCAGGTCGGCGGTCGCCGCCCCGCCCGCCTCGGCCTCGTCGGCGCCGAGGTGCACGCTCGCAGTCAGCTCGCCGGTGAAGGTGCGGGAGGCGAGGGCCGCGAGGTCGGTGCCGGCCGGGTACTCGACGAGGAGCGCGAACGGGCCGAACACCTCGTGCCGGAGGGCGTCGCCCGCGGCCTCGAAGTCGGCGAGGGCGACGGCGGCGACGGTGGGCGTCACGGATCCGTCGTCCCCGGCGGGCGCGCGCCCCTCGGCGACGAGGCGCACGCCGTCGACCGCGATCGCGGCGGCCCGGCCGTCGGCGTAGCCCTCGGCGATGCGGGCGTTCAGCATCCCGTGCGGCGCGACGGTCCCGGCCTCCTCCGCGAGCACGGCGTCGAGGCCGTGGCCCGCGGGGATCAGCACGATGCCGGGCGCCGTGCAGAGCTGCCCGGCGGATCCGGCGGCGCTGGCCACGAGGGCGCGCGCGATGGCCTCGCCGCGCTCGGCGGCGGCGCGCTCGGTGACGACGACCGGGTTGACGCTGCCCAGCTCGCCGAAGAACGGGATCGGGTCGGGGCGGGCCGCGGCGACGTCGGCGAGGAAGCGGCCGGCGCGGAGCGATCCGGTGAAGGTGGCGGCGCGGATCCGCGGGTCGCGCAGCATGGCGAGCCCGGCCTCCTCGCCCTCGACGAGCTGGAGCGTCCCCTCGGGCAGGCCCGCCGCGACGAGCGCGGCGGACGCGGCCGCGGCGACCCGGCGCGACAGCTCCGGGTGGCCCGGGTGCGCCTTCACGACCACCGGGCAGCCGACCGCGAGCGCCGACGCCGTGTCGCCGCCCGCCACGGAGAACGCGAACGGGAAGTTGGACGCCGCGAAGTTGAGCACCGGCCCGACCGGCACGAGGTACCGGCGGAGGTCGGGGCGCGGGGTGGGGGCGGCGTCCGGATCCGCGTGGTCGATGCGCGCGTCGAGGTAGCGGCCGTCGCGCACGGCGGCCGCGAGGATCCGCAGCTGCACGGTCGTGCGGGTCAGCTCGCCCGCGAGGCGGCCGGGCGCGAGCGCGGTCTCCCGCTCGGCGACGGGCAGCAGCTCGGGCCGGATCGCCTCGAGCGCGTCGGCGACGGCCTCGAGCGCGCGGGCGCGGACGGCCGGGGCGAGCGCGGCGAGCGGGGTGGCGGCCGACGCGGCGCGCGCGGCGACGGCGTCGACGGTCGCGGCGACGGCGGGATCCACGGTCGGGTCGGTGGTCGTGTCGGTCTCGTGCGGGGTCATGTCTCTCCTCGGATGTGCGCGCCGGTTCAGAACCGGAAGCCGCTCGGGAACGGGTCGGTGGGGTCGAGCAGGTACTGGCCCATGCCGGTGATCCAGGCCCGGCCCGTGATGGCGGGGACGATGGCGGGCCGGCCGGCGACGGCCGTCTCCCGGAGGATCCGCCCGGTGAAGCGGCTGCCGATGAACGACTCGTTGACGAACCCGTCGCCCACCGCGAGCTCGCCGCGGGCCCACAGCTCGGCCATGCGCGCGGACGTCCCCGTGCCGCACGGCGACCGGTCGAACCAGCCGGGGTGGATGGCCATGGCGTGCCGCGAGAGCCGCGCGTCGGATCCGGGCGCCAGGAACTCCACGTGGTGGCAGTGGTCGACGCCCGAGATCTCCGGGTGCGAGGGCGCGTCCTGCTCGTTGATCGCGCCCATGATGGCGAGCCCCGCCTGGAGGATCTCCTGCTGCCGCTCCCGGTCGAACGGCAGCCCCAGGCGCTCGAGCTCGACGACCGCGTAGAAGTTGCCGCCGAACGCGAGGCTGTACGGCACGGCGCCGAGGCCGGGCACCTCGATCGTCGCGTCGAGCCGCTCCACGTAGGAGGGCACGTTCTCGATCGTGACGGACGCGGCCCGCCCGTCCACCACGTCGACGCGCGCGATCACGAGGCCCGCGGGGGTGTCGAGCCGGATGGTGGTGACCGGCTCCTGCACCTCCACGAGCCCGGTCTCCACCAGCACGGTCGCGACGCCGATGGTGCCGTGGCCGCACATCGGCAGGCAGCCGGAGACCTCGATGTAGAGGACGCCCCAGTCGCAGTCGTCGCGCGTGGGCGGCTGCAGGATCGCGCCGCTCATCGCCGCGTGGCCGCGCGGCTCGGTCATGAGCAGCAGCCGCAGGTGGTCGAGGTGCTCGATGAGGTGAAGGCGCCGCTCGTTCATGGTGGAGCCGGGGATCACGCCGAACCCGCTCGTGACGACGCGGGTCGGCATGCCCTCGGTGTGCGAGTCGACGGCGTGGAAGACGCGGGAGGACCTCATCCTGCCAGCCTCGCAGGGAACGTCATCGCCCGGCGAGGTGGTCGAGCGCGCGGCGCGTGTCGCGCGTGACCTGCTCGGCGACCGCGGCGGGCAGCGGGGCGCGCGGCGGACGCGTGGGGCCGCCCGTGCTCTCGCCGGCCACGTCGATCGACAGCTTGATCGCCTGCACGAACTCGGTGCGCGAGTCCCAGCGGAACACCGGCACGAGGTGCTGGTACAGCTCCTTCGCCTCCTCGATGCGGCCGGCGGTCGCGAGGCCGTAGAGCTCCACGGCCTCGCGCGGGAAGGCGTTCGGGTAGCCCGCGAACCAGCCGACGGCGCCCATGATGAGCGACTCGAGCAGCAGGTCGTCGGCGCCCGCGATGACGTCGAGGCCCGTGAGGTCCTGGATCTCGGTCACGCGGCGGATGTCGCCCGAGAACTCCTTGATCGCCACGACGTTCTCGAGGGCGTCGAGGCGCTGGAGGAGCTGCGGCGTGAGGTCGACCTTGGTGTCGAAGGGGTTGTTGTAGGCCATGATCGGCAGGCCCACCTCGTCGACGCGCGCGTAGTGCTCGACGACCTCGTCGTCGCTCGCCCGGTAGAGGGTGGGCGGCAGGAGCAGCACGCCGTCGGCGCCGTCCTCGGCCGCGATCTCGGCCCACTTCCTGGCCTGGTGCCAGCCGACGCCGTGCACGCCCGCCACGACGACGCCGCGCCCGCCGACCGCCTCGACCGCGACCTGCACGACCTTCCGGCGCTCCTCGTCCGTGAGCGAGGAGTACTCGCCGAGGGAGCCGTTCGGGCCGACGCCGCGGCAGCCGTTGGAGATGAGCCAGTCGCAGTGCGCGGCGTACGCGTCGTAGTCGACGGCGAGGCCGGCGGGCGCCGACGCGTCCTCGCGGAACGGCAGCGTGGTGGCGACGACGACGCCTCCGAGGTCCAGGGCGGGTGCGGTCATGGCAGGTCCTTCCGGTCGGTGGTGCGAGCTGGTGCGGGGGTGGTCGGGGGCGCGGGATCGCGCGGGTCGTCGGCGACGCCGGGCGCGGCGGCGGCGAGGGACGGGGGTCCGGCGTCGCGGAGGTCGTAGGCGGCGGCGAGCTCGCCGAGGCGCACGGGCGAGGCGATCGGGCGGCGGTCGGAGCCGGGGCCGGCCGGCGCGGATCCGGCGGGCGCGGCTCCGGCGGGCGCGCATCCGGCGGGCGGCGCCTCCCCCGCGAGCAGCTCCTCGACGGTCCGCCCGCACACGCGGCCCTGGCAGATGCCGAGGCCGGCGCGCGTGGCGAGCTTCATGGAGCGCAGGTCGGTGGAGCGCGCGGCGCGGGCGGTGGCGCGGATCCGGCCGACGGGCACCTCCTCGCAGCGGCAGGCGAGCGTGTCGTCGCGGAGCCAGCCGGTCCAGCCGGGGCGGATGCCGTGCGCGGCCTCGATGCGTCCGGCCACGTCGTGCGCGACGGCCCGGCGACGGACGGCGGGCGCGACGGCGGCGTCGGACGGGGATCCGCCCGCGGCGCAGTGCCCCGCGACCTCGCCCTCCGCGAGCGCCTGGTCCACTCCCCCGATGCCGGTGATCTCGCCCGCGGCGAAGACGCCCGCAGGACCTGCGCCCTGGTCGGCGTCGACCTCGACGAAGCGGTCGGACCCGATGCGGCAGCCCGCCGCGATCGGCAGCTCGAGCCGGGGCGTGAAGCCGTGGCCGACGCACACGGCGTCCACCTGGATCCGCCGCTCGGTGCCGGGGATCGGCGCCCACGTCGCGTCGAGGCGCTGCACGGTGACGGCCTCGACGCGGTCGGTCCCGTGCGCGGCGACGACCGCGCTGCCGGTGGAGTACCCGATCCGCTCGCGGGCCAGCACGGACACGTATCCAGCCAGCTCGGCGGCCTTGTGCGGCGCGCGGGCGAGGCCGAGCGGGTCCCGCAGCCAGCCGCGGGCGAGCGACGGCACGCGCGCGGCCTCGTGGATCCCGACGACGCGCGCCCCGGCCTGCACGAGCGACACCGCGACGGGGAGGAGGAAGGGCCCGGCGCCCGCGACGACCACGCGATCGCCGATCGCCACGCGCTCGCCCTTCGCGAGGGCCTGCGCGGCGCCCGCGGTGAAGACGCCCGGCAGGTCCCAGCCGGGGAAGGGCAGCGTGCGGTCGTGCGCGCCGGTCGCGAGCACGAGCGCGTCGGGGCGGAGGGTCCGGGGCGCGCGGCCGGATCCGTCGACCGCGCCGACGAGGACGTGGACGACCGCGGCGGGCGGTGCCGCGTCCGCCGGGCCTGCCGCGGCATCGCCGCCGGGTGCCGCCGCGTCCGCCGGCCCTTCCGCGGCATCGCCGCCGGGCGCCGCCGGACGCTCGATCGCCCACACCTGCGCGCCCGTCACGATGTCGCAGCCGTCGTCCGCCGCGAGCCGCGCCCGCATCGCGGTGAAGGCGTCCCAGCCGTGGTGCAGGATCCGCTCCCGCGCCGCCGGCCGCGCGTCCGGCAGGTGCCGCCAGTACTGGCCGCCCAGCTCGTCGGACGCGTCGAGCAGCGTGACCCGCGCCCCGCGTCCGCGCGCGGCGACCGCGGCGGCGAGCCCCGCGGGCCCGGCGCCGACGACGACCACGTGCCGCCGCTCGTCCGCGGCGCTCACGACGCGTCCCCGTCGGCGGCAGGCGCGGCGGCAGCAGGCGCGGAAGCCGCACCGGCTCCCGGCGAGGCGGCAGCAGGCGCGGACGCCGCGCCGGCGTCCGGCACCGTCGCCCCCGGTCCCGTCTCCACCACGTCGCCGTCGACCGCGCGGCGCTGGCAGGCGCGCACGTCGGGCAGCCCGTTGACGGTCACGGTGCAGTCGAAGCACACGCCGATCCCGCAGAAGACGCCGCGCGGGCGGCCGGCGCTCGCGGTCGTGCGCCAGGCGAGCGTGCCGGACGCGAGCAGCGCGCCCGCGATGGTCTGGCCGCGCAGGCCCTCGACCGGGTCCCCGTCGACCGTGAAGCGCACGGCCTCCGCGGCCGCGGGGCGGATCGGGTCGCGCGCCGGATCCACGCGCCGCGGCGTCACGCGCGCACCCCCGACGAGGCGGAAGCGGCAGCGGACGCGGATGCGGAGGCGGATGCGGCAGCGGACGCGGCCCCGGACGCGCGGGCGCCCGGCACGTCCAGCCCGAGCGACGCCCGCGCGACCGAGAACGGCGTCACGTCGAGCGGCGTCGCGGCCCCGGTCATCAGCGCGGCGATCAGGTCGGCCGTCGCGACCGACAGCCCGATGCCGGCGCCCTCGTGCCCGCTCGCGTGCCAGAGCCCCGGCAGCCGCGGATCCGGACCCACGACCGGCAGGTGGTCGGGCAGGTACGGCCGGAAGCCGCCGTAGGAGCGCATCGCGTTCGCCTCGGCGAGGAAGGGGAAGAGCCGCACGGCCTTGGCGGCGAGCTCCTCGAGCACGGCCACGCGCAGCGACGCGTCGAAGCCCACGCGCTCGCGGCTGGATCCGATGAGCACGGTCCCCGACGGCGTCGACTCCACGACGCCCGAGGTCTGCAGGGCGCCGTCGCCGGATCCGACCGCGCCCACGTAGTCGCCGTCGTAGACCTTGTGGAGGATGCGGTGCGGCATGCGCGTCGTCACGAGCACGACGCCGCGGCGCGGGAGCACGGGCAGCTCGACGCCGAGGGCGCGCGCCACCTCGCCCGACCAGGGGCCGGCGGCCACGAGCACGTCGTCGGCCGCGATGTCGCCCGCGGTGGTCCGCACGCCGCGGAGCGCGCCGTCGGCGTCGAGCAGCGGCCCGATCACCTCGACGCCCGTCCGCACGACCGCGCCGGCGCGCCGGGCCGAGGCCGCGAGCGCCTCGGTCGCGATGGCGGGCTGCACCTGCGCGTCCTCGGGGTAGTGCACGGCCGCCGTGATGCCCGGGTTCAGCCACGGCTCCAGCTCGAGCGCGCGGCGCACGTCGACGGGGATCGCCTCGAGCCCTGCGGTGCGCTGGGCGGCGGCGAAGGCGAGGAGCGGATCCGCGCCCTCGGCCGTGGTCGTGACGACGAGCCCGCCCTTGGGCTCGTACTCGATCGACGGCAGCGCGTCGCCCAGCTCGTCGGCGAGCTCGGCGGCCACCTCGGGCCAGCGGCGGGCGGCCAGCTGCGCGAGCTCCAGCTCGGCGCCCGGGCCCTTGTCGGACACGAGGATGTTGCCCTCGCCCTGCGCGCTCGTGCCGGACGCGACCGCGGCGCGCTCGACGACCGTGACGCGGATCCCCGCCTGCGCGAGCGACCGGGCGCAGGCCGCGCCGACGATGCCTCCCCCGACGACCACCACGTGTCGCGTCATGCGGTCCCTGCTCTCACGGGTCGGGGCGCCCGATGTGGGCGGCGGGGCGGGCGGCGGTGTCAGTAATATGTCACACATCAGCCGAGAGGGGAAGCCCGCCTCCCGGAGAGGACGGTCAGCGTCGCGCGGCCGGCTCGGCGACGGGCTCGGCGGCGGGCTCGGCGGCCGCTTCCGCGCCCCGCGCTCCGGCCGCGGCGGAGGCACCGGCGGGTCCCGCGGCGGAAGCCATGGCGGCGTCGTCCCCCCGCACATCCCCGTCCTCCTCGCCGTGCCCCGCCCACCAGCCGGTGGCGTGCCGGATGTGCCGCACCATCACCGCGTGCGCCTCCCGGCCGTCGCCGCGCACCAGCGCGCGCAGCAGCTCGTGGTGCTCCGCGGCCGAGTCGTCGAGGTGGCGGCTCTCCTTCATCGACGCCAGCCCGACGAGGCGCGTGCGCGAGCGGAGGTCGGCGATGGAGTCGGTGAGCACGGGGTTGCCGAGCATCCGCGTGAGGGAGAGGTGGAACTCCTGGTCGGCCTCGAGGTACGCGCGCAGGTCGCCGTCGCGCGCGCCCCGCTCGATGCGGTCGGCGAGCCCCTCGAGCGCGGGCAGCGCGTCGTCCGGCACGCGGCCCGCGAGCCGCTCCATGGCGGGCGCCTCGAGCAGCTGGCGCACCTGCACCAGGTGCCCGAGCTCCTCGTCGCTCACGGCCGTGACCCGGAAGCCCTTGTTGCGCACGGTCTCGACGAAGCCGCGCTTCTCCAGCTCCAGCACGGCCTCGCGCACGGGCGTCGCCGAGACGTCGAAGCGCACCGCGAGCGTCGGCACCGTGATGAGCGTGCCGGGCTCGAGCTCGCCGGAGACGATGGCGGCCGACAGGGCCTGGTGGACGTGCTCGCGCAAGCTCGCGCGCGGGGGTGCGGGACGCAGGGCCGAGAGGCTCACGCGTGTCCTCCTCGGGGTGTCAGGACGGGGACCGCTGCTCCCGCATCCAGGACTCCAGGCCCCGGGCGTCGATCGGCAGCGCATCCGACAGCACGTCGGACCCCGTCTGCGTCACCACGATATCGTCTTCGATCCGCACGCCGATGCCCCGGAGCTCCGGCGGCACCATCGCGTCGTCCGGCTGGAAGTAGAGGCCCGGCTCCACCGTCAGCACCATGCCCGGCTCCACCGCGCGGTCGTACCCGGCGGTGCCGGCGCCCGAGCAGTCGTGCACGTCGAGGCCGAGGTGGTGCCCGATCCCGCAGACGAGCCAGCGCCGGTGGTGCTGGCCCGCGGGCGAGAGCGCCTCGTCGACCGACACCGGCAGGAGCCCGAGGTCGTGCAGGCCCTGGGCCACCACCTCCATCGACGCGTGGTGGAAGTCGACGAGCGGGCGCCCGGGCGCGACGGCGTCGAGGCCGGCGCGGTGGGCGCGCTCGACGACGTCGTGCACGAGCCGCTGCTCGGGCGAGAACGCGCCGGAGACGGGGATGGTGCGGGTGACGTCGGCCGTGTAGAGGCTCCGGGCCTCCACGCCCATGTCGAGCAGGACGAGCTCGCCGTCGCGGAGAGGGCCGTCGCAGCGCACCCAGTGCAGGATCGTCGCGTGGCCGCCGCCGCCCACAATGGTGGCGTACCCGGGGCCGTTGCCGACCGTGCGCGCGTGCCGGTCGAAGGTGCCCTGCAGCCAGCGCTCGCCGCCGGCCGCCTGGGCCCGCGGGATCGCCCGCACGACCTCGGCGAACCCCTCGACGGTGTCGTCGACCGCGCGGCGCAGCTCCTCGATCTCCCACGCGTCCTTGATCACGCGCAGCTCGCCGAGCGCCGCCACGAGCGCGCCGTCCCGCGGCACGTCGGCGAGCGCGGACGGGACGCCCGTGACGGCGCCGGCCCGGCGCACGTCGCGGACGCCGGCGAGGTCGCCCGCGAGGCGGTCGGGGTCGCGCACCGGGATGCCCAGCGCGCGCTGCCAGTCGGCGTGCGCGGGCGCGGGCCCCACCCAGAGCTCGCCGTGGTCGGCGTCGGAGAAGAACCGCGGGTCGCCCGGATGCGCGGGCGCGGGCACGTGCAGGACGGCGTCGTGGCCGCCCGGCACCGCGTGCATCACGAGCACGGCGCCCTCGACCTGCACGCCCGTGAGCCACACGAAGTCGCTGTCGGCGCGGAACGCGTAGCGGCAGTCGTCGTTGCGCGTGGGCGCGTAGCCGCTGACGACGGCCAGCGTCACGCCGGGCATCGCCGCGCTGAGGCGGTCGCGGTGCGCGGCGGCCGCCTCGACGGCGCCGGGCACGGTCGACGGCGTGCGGTCGGGGGCGATCCAGCCGCCCGCCATCAGGTCGCGGAACGCGGGCACCTGGGCGAGCCGCGGCGGGCGGCGCTCCTCGCCGGTGACGCCCGGGGCGGTCTCGTGGGTCGTGTCGGTCATCGGGGGATCCCTCCTCCATCGCGGGCGATCGTGTCCATCAGCCGTCCCAGCACGCCGGGCGCGCCGAGGCCGTCGTGCTCGTGCTCGTTCGTGATCCAGGCGCGGGCGTTGCCCACGCGCGCGACCGTCTCCTGCTGCAGGCCCGCGTCCACGTACATGTCGTCGTGGTAGATCGCGGCGGCCAGCGGCACCTCGTTGGCGGCGAGCCGCGCGGGGTCGTAGAGCTCCGGCCAGTCGTCGCGGCGGGCGAGCAGCTCGACCGCCGGGCGGAACGGGCGCAGCAGCCGGATCTCCTCGAACATCCAGGGGTACATCATCTCGCCGGTGAGCAGCAACGGCCGGGCGCCGGGCGCGAATGCCGGATGGCGGTCGCGCTCCCGCTCGGCCGCCCACGCCGTCGCGGGCCGGGTGCCGGAGGCGTAGATGCTCTCCTGCAAGCCTGCGAACAGCGGGTTCCCCGCGTACGAGGTCAGGCGGAGCACCTCGGCGAGCAGCACGTCGGTGGGCTCGCCGCGGTCGTCGATGGCCTCGTCGAGGAGGGCGTGGATCCGCTCCCGCCCGGGCCCCATGCCGAGGTCGATGCCGATCGTCTGCAGGCGCCGGACCGTGAGCGCGTCGCCGTCGGGCAGCGTCACGTCGCCGGCGGCGAGGCGGTCGGCGAGGCGGGAGAGGATCGCCACGTCGCCCGGGTAGCGCGCGTGGTAGCCCGCGTTCTTGGCGGCCGTGCGCGGGTAGGTGCGCCGGTACACCTCCTCCGCGGAGGGGTCGAGCGAGGCGAGCCCGCCCGTCACGTAGCAGGCCGACAGCGCCTCGGGCGCGTGCGACAGGTACGTGAGCGTGAGGAACCCGCCGTAGCTCTGGCCGAGCGTCGACCAGCGGCGGCCGCCCTCGAGGTGCTGCCGGAGCGCCTCCGCGTCCTGCACGATCGCGTCGGCCCGGAACAGTGCGAGGTACCGGGCGGCGGATGCGTGGTCGTCGCCGAACCGCAGCATGGTGCGGGCCGTGACGGGCGTGCTCCGCCCGGTGCCGCGCTGGTCGAGCAGCACGACGCGGTGCGTGCGGAGGGCGTGGCCGATCCAGCCGCCGTCGTCGAGCACGCGCGGCGACTTCCCGCCCGGCCCGCCCTGGAGGTAGAGGAGCGCGGGCAGGTCGTCCGCCCGGCGCTCGGGCGCGACGAGCTCGCGCGCGAACACGGTGATCGTCGGGGTCGGCTCCCCCGCGCGGGCCGCCGCCCAGTCGAGCGGCACCTCGATCTCGTGGTCGGTGACGTGCACGCCGGGGACGGTCGCGGATCCGACGATCACGCGGCCGACCCGCCCGCCGTGTCGAGCCCGGCCGCGCGCCGCGAGGCGAGCCGCTTCCGGTCCCACTCCGGGTCGATGCGCGGCACCGCGTCGAGCAGCGACCGCGTGTACGGGTGCTGCGGCCGCTCGAACACTTCGTCGCGCGTCCCCTCCTCCACGACCTTGCCGGCGCTCATCACGGCGACGCGGTCGGAGAGCTGCCGCACGACGGCGAGGTCGTGCGCGATGAAGACGTAGCTGAGGCCGCGCTCGCGCTGGAGGTCGCGGAGCAGCGCGATGACGCGCGCCTGCACCGTCACGTCGAGCGCGGAGACCGCCTCGTCGCACACGATGAGGCCCGGCTGCACGGCGAGCGCCCGCGCGATGCCGATGCGCTGGCACTGGCCGCCGGAGAACTGCGCAGGGTAGCGCTGCGCGTGATCCGGGTTCAGGCCCACCCGGTCGAGCAGGTCGCGCACGAGCTGACCGTGCCCGCCCGGGGTCCGGATCCCCTGGTACCGCAGCGGCGCGCTGATGATCTGCTCCACCGTGTGCCGCGGGTTGAGCGACGACGCCGGATCCTGGAACACCACCTGCACCTGCCGCCGGAACTCGCGGAGGCGCGCGCCGGACGCGCGCGTCATGTCCTCGCCCTTCAGCGAGAACGTGCCGGACGTCGGCTGGAGCAGGTGCGCGACCATGCGCGCGGTCGTCGACTTGCCGGATCCGGACTCGCCCACGATCGAGAGGGTCTGCCCGGTCGGCACGTCGAGGTCCACGTGGTCGACGGCGAGGAACCGGCGCACCGGCGGGCGGAGGCCGGGGCCGCCGCGCGTCGTGTACTCCTTGGTGAGGCCGCGGGCCGAGAGGAACGGCTCGGGCGCGGTGGAGGGGGTGCTCATGAGGCGGATCCCGTCGTCGGTCGGTCGTAGGCGGCGTCGATGCGGGGGATCGCCTCGAGCAGCGCGTGCGTGTACGCGTCCTCGGGCGCGGTGAACACGCGCTCCGTGGTCCCGCTCTCGACGCGGTGCCCGCCCTGCATGACGAGCACCTCGTCGGCGAGGGAGGAGACCACGGCGAGGTCGTGGGTGATGACGAGCATGCCCATCCCCGTGTCGCGCCGGATCTCGCGGAGCAGGTCGAGGATCTGCGCCTGCACCGTCACGTCGAGCGCGGTGGTCGGCTCGTCCGCGATGAGCAGCTCGGGCTCGAGGCAGAGGGCCATCGCGATCATGATGCGCTGCCGCATGCCGCCCGAGAACTGGTGCGGGTAGTGGTCGACGCGGGTGCCGGCCTCGCGGATCCGGACGCGCTCGAGCGCCTCCACCACCACCTGCCGCACGGCCCGGCGGGATCCGCCGCGGTGCGCCCGGTAGGCCTCCTCGATCTGGAGCCCCACCGTGTAATAGGGGTTCAGCGACGACAGCGGGTCCTGGAAGACCATCGCCATGCGGTCGCCGCGGAAGCGGCGGAGCTCGGCGTCGGGCCGGCCCACGAGCTCCTCGCCCGCGAGCTTGATGCTGCCGGTCACCGTGCCGCCGCGGGGCACGAGGCCCATCACGGCGAGCGAGGTCATCGACTTGCCCGATCCCGACTCCCCCACGATGCCGAGGGTGCTGTCCGGCTCCACCCGGAAGGAGAGGTCCTTCACGACCTCCACCGGCCCCCGCGAGGTGGGGAACGCGATCGTGAGGTCCCGGACCTCGAGGAGCGGCGTCCCGGGGACGGCCCCTGCGGGCGGCTGGTGCGGTGCGGTGGCGGTCACGCGGTGATCCTCACTCGGGGGTCGAGCACGGTGTACAGCACGTCGACGACCACGTTCCCGACGACCACGAAGGCCGCGGCGAGGAGCGTGACGCCCATGATGACGGGCTGGTCGTTCTTGGCGATGGAGTCGGCGGCGAGCTTGCCGACGCCGTTGAGGCCGAAGACGGTCTCGGTGATCACGGCGCCGCCGAGCAGCCCGGCGAAGTCCATGCCGAACAGCGTGACGACGGGCGTGAGCGACGGCCGGAGCGCGTGGCGGCGGATCACGAGCGCCGCGGACAGGCCCTTGGCGCGCGCGGTCCGGAGGTAGTCCTCCTGCAGCGTGTCGATCACGTTGGCCCGCACGATGCGCGCGTAGATCGCCGCGTAGCCGAGCGCGAGCACGAGCCACGGCATGATGTACGACTCGAGCCACGCGACGGGGTCGTCCGAGAACGCCACCGACTGCGGGAACGGCAGCACCTGCAGCTGCACGACGAGCACGTACTGCAGGATCAACGCGGCGAAGTACACCGGGATGCTGATCCCCGTGAGCGCCGCGGTCATCGCGGCCCGGTCCCACACGGTGCCCTGCTTGATCGCGCTGACGAGGCCGCCGGCGACGCCGAGGACCACCCAGAGGACCGCCGCGCCGACCGCGAGCGTGATGCTCACGGGGAGGCGGGACAGCATCAGGTCGAGCACGGGCTGCTGCGTCTGGAAGCTGAAGCCGAGGCAGGGCGCCGCGCATTCGATCGCCGTCGGGCCGTCGCCGTAGGTGCGGCCCGTGAAGATCCCTGCGATGAAGTCGCCGTACTGCACCCAGAACGGCCGGTCGAGGCCGAGGAGCTGCCTGATGGAGTCGATCTTGTCCGGCGTGCAGGTCTTGCCGCAGATGGTGACGGCGGGGTCCGGCTGGAGCAGGAAGAAGATCATGTAGGTGAAGAGGCTGATGAGCGCGAGCACCACCAGCGCCGCGCCGGCCCGGCGGACGAGGTAGCCGATCATGCCGCCTCCCCCTGCTCGAGCGCGGTGCGGAGGTGGTCGCCGAACACCGTGAACGACAGCACCGTGAGGAAGAGGAACGAGCCCGGCACGACGAAGTACGCGGGGTCGACCGTGTACCAGGCCACCGAGTCGGCGATCATCTGCCCCCACGACGGCGTCGGCGGCTGCACGCCGACCCCGAGGAACGACAGGCCCGCCTCGGTGCCGATGTAGCCGGGCACCGCGAGGGTCGCCAGCACGATGATCGTGCCGCGCAGGTTGGGCAGCACCTCCCGGAAGATCACGCCCATCGAGGAGGCGCCGGATGCCCGGGCCGCCTCCACGAAGTCGCGCGTGCGGATCGTCATGGTCTGGCCGCGCACGATGCGGGCCGTGTACGGCCAGCCGAAGATGCTGAGCACCACGACGAGCAGCGCGGGCCGGTTGTCCGCGGGCAGCGCCGACAGGATCGCGATCATGAAGATGAGCGCCGGGAAGGCCATGAGGAAGTCCATGACCCGCGACACGACCTGGTCGACGATGCCGCCGAAGTAGCCGGCCACCATCCCGAGCACCACGCCGACGGTCGTGGTGACGACCGTCGCGGACACCGCGATGAGCATCGACACCCGGGCGCCGTAGGCGATGCGCGCGAAGACGTCGCGCCCGTTCTGCGGCTCGACGCCGAACCAGTGCGAGGCGCTGACGCCGCCGAACGGGCCGATGGGGAGGCCGCCGAGGACGGGGTCCACGGCGTCGGCGTCGAAGGTCGTCGGACCCCAGCCGGTGATCCCGGACAGGAGCGGCGCGAAGATCGCGAGCACCATGACCAGCACCACGAACACGACGCTGGCGATGACGGACGGCTTCGACCGGAGGGCCTGGACCACCCGCTTGGCCGGCGTGACGGCGGGCGGCCGTCCCGTCGGGTACGGAGAGCTCGAGTCGGGCGCCGAGGCGCCCTGCAGGGTGGCGGTCACCGCCTACTTCCCCGTGTGGAGGCCGATGGTGGCGTAGTCGATGCCGCCCGCGTACAGGGGGCTCGAGTAGGCGTTCCGCACGTTCTCCCCCACGACGAGCACCGACTGCGCGAACAGCAGCGGCACGGTCGGCGCGAGCTGCTGGATCTGCTCGTCCAGGTCGCCCCATGCGGTCTTCGCGGCGTCGAGGTCGGTCATGGCGGAGACCTCGTCGATCTTCGCGTTCACGGCCGCGTCGTCCAGCTGGGCGATGTTGTTGTTCCCCTTCGGGCTGATCTGCCGACCGTCGAAGAGGGTCGGCAGGACGGTGCTCGCCGACAGCCAGTCGGGGCACCAGCCCGTGACGGCGGCGTCGTGCTGCTGCGAGGTCGTGCCGATGGTCTCGTAGTAGGTCGAGGTGTCGAGGATGTTGAGCTCGAGCGTGATGCCGACCTTGGCCAGCGACTGCTGCAGCGCCTCGGCCTGCTTCTGCGAGGCGGGCAGGTTGCGCACGTCCAGGGTCATCGTGAACCCGTCGGCGAGTCCCGCCTCGGCGAGCAGCGCCTTGGCCTTGTCGACGTCGCCCGCGCTGTCGGCGCTCGGGTAGAGGTCGAAGTCCTTGTGCCCGGGGATGGACGGGGTGAGCATCGTCGAGGCCGGCTGGGCGATGGAGGGACCGCCGGCCACGTCGGCCAGGGACTTCTTGTCGATCGCGTAGGAGATCGCCTGGCGCACCCGCACGTCGTCGAGGTGCGGCTTGGTCGTGTTGAGGCCGAGGTACGTGGTGCAGGCCTGGTCGCCGCTCACGGTCCGCGCCTTGATCTGCGGGGTCTGGATGCGCGAGACGCTGGCGGCGGTGATCGTGTACGCGATCGCGTCCTTGTCCTCGCCCTGGCCGGCCAGCATGCGCTCGTCGATGGTCGCCGGGTCGAGGCCGATCGTGAACTGCCACTTGTCGGGCTTGGCCGTCCGCACCTCGTCGGTCGACGCGTCCCACCCGGGGTTGCGCTCCAGCGTGAGGGAGGATCCGGGGGTGCGGGCCGTGACCCGGTACGGCCCGGACGCGATGGGCTGCTGGTCCATGCTCGTGACCGTCACCCTGTCCTTGTCGACGGGGAACGGGGTGAAGGTGCTCTGCGCCGTGACGCTCGCGAACTCGGGCACGGAGCGGTTGAGGTGGAAGACGATGGTCTTCTCGTCCGGCGTCTCGATGGACGACAGGTCGCCCGACTCGTACGGGCCCTTGTAGGAGTCGCCGCCGGCGAGGTAGAGGCGCGTGTACGGCGTGCCGATGGCGAGCGCCGGGTCGAACGAGCGCTCGACGCCGAACTTGACGGACTGGCTCGTGATGGGCGAGCCGTCCTCGAACGTGAGTCCGTCCTTGAGCGTGAAGGTCCAGACCGTGCTGTCCGCGTTCGGGGTGCCGGTGTCGGTCGCGAGGTCGGGCGCGATGGTCGCGCCGTCCTTGCCGGACGCGGTGGTGAGGGTCCGGTAGATGAGCCGGTAGAGGTCGGCGACGCCCGTGTCGTACCCCATCTCCGGGTCGAGGTGCGAGAAGTCGGTGCTCTGCAGCACCTGCATGGTGCCGCCGGTGTCGGCGGGGCCGGTGACGTCGCCCTTCGCTCCCCCTCCTGCGCCGGCGCAGGAGGTGAGGGCGAGGCTGGCGGCGACGGCCAGCCCGACGGCGGTGATTCGTCTGTTCATCGGACTCTCGTTTCGTGGATGGCGGCCGGAGCGCACCGGGTGGGGAGTGACGGACGGGGTCGTGCGATGGGAGGGAGGAGGTGCGCGTGACCGTCCCGGGTCGGGTGGATCCGGGACGGGCGCGCAGGAGGCGGGTCAGCCGGGGTCGGCCGCGCGGATCCAGACCCGCATGGCCCCCGGCGCCCGGTTGCCCCAGAGGGCGTAGGGCACGAGGACCGCGTCGACGGGGTCGGCCGACGCGGCGGGGGCGGGGGTGCCGGGGACGACCTCGGGGTAGAGCTCGTCCGGGGCGGGGGCGGAACGTCGGAGGCGCACGGCGAGCGCGAGGCCGGGCGCGGGCGCGGCGGGATCGGCGGCAGCCGCGTCGGCGGCAGGGGTGTCGGCGAAAGGGCCCCACGGCGCGGCGATGGGCAGCGGAACGGTCCGCGCCCCCGCCAGGTCGCGCGGGTCGAGGAGCAGGTCGTCGACGGGCGCGCCCGCGTCCTCCTGCTCGACGGCGTAGACCACGGGTCCGCGGGCGACCGCGAGGCTCCCGCGGGTGGCGTCGAGGTGCGGGTGGGATCCGAGGGCGCGCACCGGCATGTCGAGCGCGACCACGAGCGCGTCGCCGACGGCCCAGGCGCGGGTGGCGCGGATCCACCGGTCGTCGGCCTCCGCGTCGAGCCCGACCGCCGCGGATCCGTCGGCCGCCTCGACGACCGCCGTCGCGGAGCGGCACCAGCCGGGCCGCCGCAGCACGATGCCCGTCGCCGCGCCGGATGCGCGCAGCACCTCGACGCGCACGGCGCCGTCCCACGGGTACGCGGTCGTGACGCGGACGTCGACCGCGTCGGTGCGGATGACGCACGCCGTGGGATGCGCGATCACGAGGTCGTCGCCGTCGCGCACGGCCACGTGGTCCTGCAGCTCGCTCATCCAGCGGACGATGTTCGGCGGGCAGCACGGGCAGGTGAACCACGGGCGGCGCATCAGCTCGCCCTCGGTCTCGGCGCCGGACTGCGCGTGGTGGTCGGGGCGGCGCTGGAGCGGGTTGTCGTAGAAGAAGCCCGTGCCGTCGGCGGAGAGGCCGACCGCGTAGGCGTTGAGCAGCACGGTCTCGTGCGCGTCGAGGAAGCGCGGCTCGCCCGTCGCGAGGAAGAGGCGCCAGGCCCACTGCATCACGGCGATCGCGGCGCACGTCTCGCTGTAGGAGCGCTCGCTCGGCAGCTCGTAGGCGTCGCCGATGGCCTCGTCCGAGTGGCGGCTGCCGAGGCCGCCGGTCACATAGAGGCGCGTGCGCGCCGCGTCGTCGAAGAGGCGGACGGACGCGGCGAGCAGCTCCGCGTCGCCCGTCTCCGTCGCCACGTCGGTGGCGCCCGCTGCGAGGTAGGCCATCCGCACGGCGTGGCCCGTGACGGCCGGCATCTCGCGGAACGGGTGCGCGTCCTGGAAGTACTCGGCCGGGAAGATCCGGGTGGCGACCGTGCCGTGCCCGCGGCGGTCCACGAAGGCGGACGCGAGGTCGAGGTACGCGCGCTCCCCCGTCTCGCGGTACAGCTCGACGAGCGCCATCTCGACCTCGGGATGCCCGCACACCTCGGCGCGGCCGCCGTCGCCGAACTCGCGGACCGCGGCGTCGGCGAACCGGCGGGCGACGGCGAGGAGCCGGCCGTCGCCGCCCTGGCGGCAGTCGGCGACGGCGGCCTGGATGAGGTGCCCGAGGTTGTAGAGCTCGTGGCCCCAGGCGAGGTCGGTCCAGGGCTCGCGGTCGGATCCGGGACGCTGCACGAAGGAGCCGACGTACCCGTCGTCCGCCTGCACGCGCTCGAGCACGTCGACCGCCTCGGCGAGGAAGGCGCGGGACGCGGCGTCCGCGGTGCCGCGGCCCACCTCGTAGGCGATGCCCTCGAGGGTCTTGTAGACGTCAGTGTCGAGGAACGGGTACCGCGGGACGGGCCGCTCCCCCGGGCCGTCGACCGCGGCGCGGAGGTCGTCGAGGTTGCCGGCGGCGGTCATGGAGGCGATGGCGTGCGGGATGGTCCGCGCGCGGTTGCGCTCCTGCCAGGCGGCGAGGAGGCCGGCCTCGAGGGTGACGGCGGCGGATCCGAGCGGGCGGCGGCGGCCCGTCGTGGGATCCACCGCGGGACGGCCGGCGATGTCACCGGCCGCGTGCGCTCGAGCTCCTGTCACTGCCATCCCGCTCCCTCGCCCGGCCTCGGGCGGCCGGTGGTAGGTGACATATTACAAATACGCCAGCAGGTGTTGGCAATGGGGATGAAGCGTCTGCGGCCTCCTGTTACACGCTGTTTACACGAGCGCGACCGAGCGCCGGCCGGCGCTTGCACGCTCCGCTAGCGCCATCGTCGACTCCCCACAACCCGCGCCGGGCCCCGCGGACGGACCAGTACGATCGTGGGCAACGGCGACAGCTCTTCGGGTGAGCTGTCCCGCCAGCGCCGGACCGGTCTTCGGGTAAAAGTCGGTCGTGTGCGCGGCTCGGTCCCGCAGCCCTCGAGGCTCGGGACCGGGTCCTTCTCCCCCGGCCGTCTCCCCGGCCGCGCGGCCCGATCCCCGCCCTCATGCGGATCCGGGCCCGTGCGTCACCGTCGGCGAGGCGACCCGCGGGCGGCCGATCCCGCGGCTCAGTCGGCCGCGGCGCCCTCCGCCCGCACCACCGCGAGGAGCCCCTCGCCGTAGGTGTCGAGCTTCTTCTGGCCCACGCCCGTGATGCCGGCGAGCTGCCCGAGGTCCTGCGGGCGCACCGTGGCGACCTCGCGCAGGGTGACGTCGGCGAACACCACGTACGCGGGCACGCCCTGCTCCTTCGCCTGCTCCGAGCGCCAGGCGCGGAGGGCCTCGAAGAGCCCCTGCGCCTCCTCCGGCAGGTCGACCACCTGGCCGCCCTTGGCCCGGGTGGTGCGGGTGCCGCGGCCGCGCACGATGCGCTCGGGCTCCTGCCGCATGGGCACCTTCCGGGCGCCCGTGAGCACGTCGCCGCTGCCCGCCGTGATCACGAGGGTGCCGTAGCCGTCGTCGCTCACGCCGAGGAGGCCCTGGGCGAGCAGCTGGCGGACGACGCCGCGCCACTGCACGTCGGTGAGCTCGCCGCCGATGCCGAACGTGGTGAGCCGGTCGTGGCCCTGCTGGCGCACGCGGTCGGTCTCGTTGCCGAGCAGGATGTCGATGAGGTGCGCGGCCCCGAAGCGCTGGTTCCGCTCGCGCTGCAGCCGCACGATCGTGGACAGCAGCTTCTGCGACGGCACCGTGGCGTCCCACGTCTCGACGGGCTCGAGGCACGTGTCGCAGTTGCCGCACGGACCCGTCTCCTCGCCGAAGTAGCGGAGGAGCTGCACGCGGCGGCAGCCGACGGTCTCGCAGAGGGCGAGCATCGCGTCGAGGTGCTGGGAGAGCCGCCGGCGGTGCTGCGCGTCGCCCTCGGACTGGTCGATCATGCGGCGCTGCTGCACCACGTCCTGCAGGCCGTAGGCGAGCCACGCGGTGGACGGCAGCCCGTCGCGGCCCGCGCGCCCGGTCTCCTGGTAGTAGCCCTCGATGGACTTCGGCAGGTCGATGTGGGCGACGAAGCGCACGTCGGGCTTGTCGATGCCCATGCCGAACGCGATGGTGGCGCACATGACGATGCCGTCCTCGCGGAGGAAGCGCGCCTGGTTGCGTTGGCGGACGGCCGCGTCGAGGCCCGCGTGGTACGGCAGCGCCGTGATGCCCTGCTTGTTCAGCGCCTCCGCCGTCTGCTCCACGGTCTTGCGCGACAGGCAGTAGACGATGCCCGCGTCGCCCGCGTGCTCGTTCCGGATGAGGTCGACCAGCTGCTTGCGCGGCTCCGCCTTGGGCACGATGCGGTAGCGGATGTTCGGACGGTCGAACGAGGAGACGAAGTGGCGCGCGTCCTGCAGGCCCAGGCGCGCGGTGATGTCGGCGTGCGTGGCCTCGTTGGCCGTCGCGGTGAGCGCGATGCGCGGCACGTCGGGCCAGCGCTCCTGGAGCATGGAGAGCGCGAGGTAGTCCTTGCGGAAGTCGTGGCCCCACTGGGAGACGCAGTGCGCCTCGTCGATGGCGAAGAGGGCGATGGGCGCCTCGTCGAGCAGGCGCCCCATCCGGTCGAGGATGAGGCGCTCGGGCGCGAGGTAGAGCAGGTCGAGGTCGCCCGCGAGGAGCGCGCGCTCGACCTCGCGGCTGGTCTCGAGGTCCTGCGTGGAGTTGAGGAACGCGGCCTTGACGCCGACCGCCCGGAGCGCGTCGACCTGGTCCTGCATGAGCGCGATGAGCGGCGAGATGACGACGCCCGTGCCCGCCCGCACGAGGCTCGGGATCTGGTAGCAGAGCGACTTGCCGCCGCCCGTGGGCATGAGCACCAGGGCGTCGCCGCCGCCGATGACGTGCTCGACGATCTCCTGCTGGTCGCCGCGGAACGCGTCGTACCCGAAGACCGTGCCGAGGCGCTCGAGGGCGGGGGCCAGCGCGGGGGACGACGGCGCGGCGTCAGCGGGAGCGGGAGGGGTGGAGGTCATCGGGGCAATCGTATCCGGGGCCCCCGGTGCGGACGGGGGCGGTGCGGGGGCTCGGGACGACGACGGCCCCTCCCGGGTGGGGAGGGGCCGTCGGAGCGGATCGGGCCGGATCAGATGGCGGTGGGGTCCGCGCTCGCGCCGGGCGTCGCCTGCGCGGCCTCGGCGGCGGCCTGCTCCTTGAGGGCGGCCACGTCGACGGCGCGCACCTCCTCGATGAGGGACTCGAGCGCGGGGGCGGGCAGCGCGCCGGCCTGGCTGAAGATGAGGGTCTGGTCCTTGAAGATCATGAGCGTGGGGATGGCGGAGATGTTCGCCTGCTGCGCGAGGAACT
>Ga0308163_10000519_pt1 | contig 65809 bp, 62 predicted proteins | sample PhyTR1_FD_201037 | JGI IMG/M metagenome (GOLD analysis project Ga0308163, IMG submission 201037) | Phyllosphere microbial communities from UC Gill Tract Community Farm, Albany, California, United States - DLSLT.R1 | ecosystem: Host-associated > Plants > Phyllosphere > Unclassified | place: USA...
TTTCGCGGAGTCTGCGGTACACGTTTCCCTTGGGAACCCGGCTCGAGAGCTGGAAGCTGGTGAACAGCTTTTCGGTATAGTCCTTTCTGCCTTGCATGCCTTTAATTTACGAATTTCGACACTTTTATAAAAGCAAAAACTGAAATTTATTGGAGTTCTGCAACAGCCACGGTGGAATAATGATAATGATTATAACATCATATCTAGCTTTGCAAGTATTGCCTTATGCGGTTTGTTTTCTTCCAGTTCCCAGCTACAAACTGTAGCTCCGTCAACGCATACAATTTTTCCTAGTTGTTTTTGGCTAAGCCCATTAATATTCCTATGTGCTTTTAACTTCCCTGAAAGAGTTGTCAAATCAACATCGAATGGCAGGTATCCTAAAAAATTACTAATACGAGGATAATATTGAATTTGAGGCATATTCCTGTTTTTTTCCCAATTTGTAATACAATCTTCACTAACCCCACAAATCCTTGCAACGTCCTTTTGAAGTAGCTTTAGTTCCATTCTTTTCTTTCTTATATGATCACCTATAGATTCTGGACTTTCAGGATAGGAAATAGGCATTGGTTTTCCGGTTTGGCGTTCAAAACGCAAACAAGGCAACGCATGTATGCCCCTGCGGATTTTACAATCACCCGGATAAAGAATGTACCCGCGTGCCAGATGCATTTCAAAAATATCTAAGTAAAATATCAGGACCACTGCTTGACCGCATTGATCGTCAGGTATGGATATTCTGGATGGCTTGACCAAACGATGCCGTAGGATGTAGATCATACATTCACAGACACTTACATTTCTCGAAAAGGATACCACATCAGCCCTAATTGGGGTTGGTGTTCGTATGGTCGCAAATTAAGAACAAAGAAAGCTGGTATTAATCTCACTAGTCCTTTCGGTCTTACTGCCGATGTTGAAAAGATAGATGGGTCTTTAGAAGACCGCGTCAGTGGAATCAGTTCGTAAGCTTATAATCGCAGAGATGATGCTGTAAAGGCTGCAAATAGAAAAATCGACAGCTCGCGTGCACTGAAGTAAATTGAAAATTTGTAGTTATGAAGTTGGTCATCGAAATAATTTTAAGTCCGTAGGCCGGTAAGACAAGCATTAGACTTCCCATTGTGCATGATGAGCATTCTTCGAATTAGCGATGCATTCAACCAGGCAAAGCAGATCTCGCAAGCCGTGCCAGCTTCACACCATAGTGGGCTGACGGAGCCTGCTGAAGACCCAAACTGTCTCTTAGACCACTACAGTGCATAAACTCAGCATACCAGGGTTTACCATTAGGCTTTAACCCACAATCCTTTGCTCTGTTTCTTTTTATAAAATCACTGCTAAACAGCCAATAGCTGTAAAAACAAGCAATGCATATGATGCCCAGTAAAAAATAACCTGTTGCCATAATGTTAAAGTGTTAAAACGTAAAACCAAAAGTGTGACAGGCACCATGCCCATTTGTTTCCAGAAATGCTCCAGCAGCCACCAGCATATAGAGGCCACCAGCATAAAGCAAATCAGGCCTAAAACCACCACCAGCCAAACACTCTGGTCAACGCTTCCGGCGGTGTCATCCAAGATTTGCAAACAAAGCGGACCGAAGCCCCATAGCAATATCAAGCTAATAAATAAGTAATGCGGATTACCCAGGCCATACTCAGGCACCTTGCCCTTTAAAGATTCCCTTGGCCTCGAATAGGGAATCAACTTTCTTTCGATTATTGAAATTTGATTTTTCATGATTGAATTTGTTAAAAGGTTAAAATGAGAATGTTAAAACGCTAAAATGAGAGTGGTAAAAAGATAAAATGTAAATGGCAATTCATTTTAAAAAGCAGTCCGGCGGGTGGGTCCTTTTCCGCCAGACTGCTTAGCTTAGGATTCAGGGAAGGTTACCATTCCCAGATACTGGCTCTCAGACACCCGCCTTCCTTTTGCCGTCTTCAGAAATACCCAAACGTGGATGGGAGTTTCACTGAGCAGACTAGGCACATAAAAGGTCTTGGTAAGCTCGCCCCTGGTATACAGACCCTCTCTGGTGTAGTATTTATCAAGAGAAGGGCTGTAAATGTAAATCATCAGCTGGTCTGTATTCCGTTCCGCAAGTGCATTTGCATTTGTTACAGAATCCAATACATCCCAGGCCAGCGTGATAGACTGGGTAGCGGGTACAATCGTCATGATTGGTCGGCCCAATCCATCCAGGTCGCCTTGACTTAATTCTACCTTCGGATAGTTGATAGTGTAATTTGGATAAGTTCCAACAACAGCAGTTTGCAAGATCAAACTTGTTGCTTTGTTTGTTGGTGTTTCCACTTCACCGCTACCATAATAACCAATGTTAATTAAGGACTTTGCATTCCCTACAAAGGATGTGACCAGACCAAACCTTGCCTGCTGATCTAACTGTTCTTCAGTAGGCGGCTTGTTCGACTTATTGGGCATCCCCTTCAGCACGTTCACTCCGCGCCAGATTGCCCCCACTACTGGTCCTACTTTTCCCCGGATTTGGCCGAGGATTCCTAACTTAGTTTTTCCCATTTTTTGAAAAATTAATTGTTAAACATTCTGTTAATTCAAGCATCTTGATACCGGTATATCTTACTTGTTAAACAAATGTAATACAGCTATTTGAAATAAAATAATGGTGGTCGGTCACGTGACCGGATATGACCGGAAATGACCGAAATTGTCCGGATTTGTCCACCTGAAAACGTCTGGAATCCTATGCAGCGAAGCACAAAAAAACCATTCTTAAAAAATAAAAGCCGCGTGTGTTTAAACATGCAGCTTATAAAACATTGCGTTGCAGAACCATTTACCTTTTCCTCTCCTTCAGCTTTCTCAACACCTCATCCCATAAATAATAAGGTGTTGGTCCAATTTCGAAGTACTCGATGAGTTTCTGTTTACGCCATCGCCATAATGTTTTTGGCGATATCTGAAAAATCAATTCGATGTCACTGTTGTTGAGTAGTAGTTTCTCCCTCAGTTTCATCATTTTGGACTTTACATGCTCATTTAAATTCATGGTAAGCATAATCGCCTGTAATCTTTGTAATAGTTCATGATCTTGTGTTTCCATTGTTTGTTGGTTGTTTATGTTTAAAAATCTAGTTGATTATCATTTCTTTGAGGTGACTGTTTAATACTTCCAGGTCATGCCTGAGGCTGCTGTCATGTAAATAACCTGCAATACTGATGATAAGCCCTGGCTCTGTGTATGCCGGAAAATCGAATTGTTTAGGATCGATTACGTAGATATGCCGGCTTGCCAACTCCTGGTAAAAATCCGTTGGTAGCCTGCCGTTTTTTGGACGCAGAAAAAAATACCATCCTCCTTTAACGTTAATATCCTCCTGTTTCCATAAGCCAGACTCCTCCAGCACCTGCTGCGTTAAAATGTTAATTTTTTTTACTGCCCTGTTAATTCTCTTCTCATATGAACTCACACTGGTAGACAGCACCAAATCACTCAAGGCCTTTAAGACCACCAGCCGCGGTTTATCATTCGAATCTTTCATTACAGATTTGAGGCGGCAGATCAATTTTTTAGGCCCTGCAATAATGTTGATCGTATTCAGGAACTCGTTAACATGCGTTAAGGGCCGGAGATAAATTACAGCTACTTTTCGCTGATAAATATGTCCCATAAAAACATTAGGGGTATTTGGATAAATACTTGCATAACGGTCATCTTCCACAATAATGAACTTGTATTGTTCTTGCAGACGCAACAACTGCTCAATTTGCTGGATGTTGAGTGAAGTTCCCGAAGGGAAGCTGATTCGTGACGATAGGTAGAAAATCCCTACACTCGACGTTTCACATTCCAGCTCCAGTGCTTTCAACATCTCATTCGGACTAGCGGCATTAAGCACTACCACTTGTTTACCGGCTCTTCTGACTACTTTTTGTATATCAGTACTTGCAGGCGTACACATCACAAAACTATGGCGTTTTAGAAATGCTTTGGAGATCTGACCGATTACTGGCAGGTAGCCAAAGGAATACGTAAGTTGTGCCTGAGAGTAAGATGCGCATAAGTCACGATTTACAATTTCTCTCAAACCGAGGATTAATTTATCCTCAATCCCTCCAACCGGTTGGCCAGAAACCAGAGGTACCGCATTTTTGCAGTGACCTTGCCATAGCTTTTCCAGAGCTCTGCAAAACTTGTCGTTTTCATTCGGTGATTGAAGATCAAATAACAGTCTTGTTTGGTGGTTTTTGGGCTGAACTTTATAAACATCCTGAATTTTGCTTGCAGCAATCTCTGGCAATTGCAAGGCTACCCGGTATTGCAAAGCTACCTGGGGTTCCTTGGGTTGGGAGGCTTTCTGGGGTTGTACGGCTTCCTCGGATTGCACGGCTTCTACAGATTCCTGATCATTACCTTTTACCTTAATTAAAATGTTATCTTTAGCCAGCAATACGAAAGCTTTCTTTACAGCATTATAATCAGCCTTTACACATCGGGCAATCATTTTACAAGTAGGCAATAACGTACCCTGTGGAAGGCTATTGTTCAGGATCGCTTGTTTAGTTATGAATACAACATCCTGCATATTTGGACTACGCCTAACGCCCATCGCCATTGAGAAGATTTTACAAATAAGGTGCATGACAGTCAACGTTAATTTTCTAATAGCTAACTTAATAAAGACAGAGTGATATTTTTATCGCTAAATAGGTCTGTCAAAATTTAATGCTGTTGAATCAGTAAATTTTAGTATAACATTTTTACCAGTTTGAAATATAAATTTTCTATAAAACTTGAAAATCAGCCTCAATTCCCCTATTTTTACAACTTATAAAATGATAAAAACCGGCGGGAAGGGTCGCCGGTTTTTTGCAAAAAAAATACTTTTTTTTTTTACGGCGACAGACCTTTTTTGGCATAAATCAGGAGAATTATCACCAAAATCAGGATAGCTAAAATGAACTTTCCGTCGGGTAATGACTTCTTGCTCAGCTTTTTTTCTTCGACTTTCTCTTTTTTCTGTTCCTCAATTTGCGTGAGCAAGGCAGATTTATCTGTAATCTTACGCAGCAGTTTACCATGGGTTTTTGTTTTCTGCGCGCGTTGGCCTTTCACCAAAACACTGTCAAAATTTCCCTCCATACCACCGTCTGCAGTAAATTTCAGATTGCCCTTCGGCCATAAAAACACGTCAAAAGAAGTAGTATTTATCTGATCACTATCAAAAACAGAATCCGTAAGTGTCAGCTTCTCCTGCTGCAAATCGGTTTTCAAGCTATTGTTGCTTGTCATTTCATACTGATGTGCCTCGCTGTTCTTGGTGGTTTTATTCATCAGGCTGCAGCTGGTGAGGATCATTACAATTAGTACTATTAACCTTTTCATGGAAGTTTCCTCCTTTCCGAAACCCAGTCCGCAAATGCCCGGATGGTTTTGATATGGCGTTTTTTCCTGTACACCCCTTCCCTGCTGCCAGCCAAATTCGTGTTGCCCTCTAGCGTTTCTACCCAGTCGCCATTAATCTTTACCACTAAACCTACATGAGCAATGCGTTTCAAGGCTACAAAGTAAATCCCGAACACATCTGCCGCAGCAGGAGACTTAGTTAATCTGGACGCCGGAAAAAGCGAAGGCGACCAGCCAGATCTTGGCTCAGCTAAACCTGCACATGCGTAAGCCCAGCTTACAAAAGCAGCGCAGTACGGATCTCCGGATTTCAGTTTTACTACCGACAGGTATTCCTGTATGCGAGGTCCGTCGTTACGGCCCGTTTTTTCTCTTACGCCCACCTCTTTCTCTGCAATAGCAATCAGCTTTGCGCGCAGGGCTTCTTTGGCGGCATCAGTCTTATCCGCTACATGCCTTAATCTAAATGATCCACAAACCAATAGCAGCAGAGCATTCATGATCATAATTTTAATTGTCATCATCGTTTTAATTTTAAATCGTTAAAAATTCTGTTGATTCAAGCTAATTGATACCGGTATGCCTCGCTTGTGAAACAAAGCTAGCTTAGGTTCCTGAAAAAAAATCAGTCTGGTGGACACGTGACCGGAAATGTCCGGATTTGACCGAAATTGTCCGGATTTGTCCACCTTAATGTGTTTGATATAGCGGGTTGATTATCACCTGAATCCTTTTTAAGAAAAAACAACAGGCATAAAAAAGACTTCCCTTTTTGGGGGAAGTCTATCGAAAAATTTGATTGGTCTTAAAACTGCTCAAATGTCAGCCCCCCCATTTTTACCCAGAAGAAATCATCTGTCAGCTTGTATTCACCTGGGATAAGTTCAACTGAGCAAATGAAGCCAGGACTAAATTTTTTGTGATTGTATACGTGTTTATAAGTTCTGTCCAAATGATAAAATTTCAGAAATATGCCTACAATACACAAACAGCCCTCCAGGGCAGGCATAGTGAAGTTGATCTCGTCCTGCTCAATTCCCTCCCTCATCATTTCCCGCCTCTTCACTTCCCATGTCTGACGGTAGGGCGTAGATACCCGTGTCCCATCAGCAAGATTGATATGTGCCACAGCAATAGTAACCTCGCAATGCGTTGTACCACGAGGATACTTGAGCGGTGACCATTGCGTTCCTCCAATAATCTGTTCAAATTCCGATGTTCCAGGAATGTGAACGTTGATTATCCCATCCCTGATTGAAGCCGATGGTTCTACTCTCATGCTTGAATTGGCAGGAGACCATTTGTTGAATTCCAGGCCCCTCAAATGATCAAAGCTTGATTCATCAAAATTATAAGATCCTGATTCTAAGTCTCTCGAAGGAACCAGACACTTCATCAAGGCGCTATGCATGCGATTTCCCATGTCATAATCATACAATCCCTCAATCCAGGGTAAAAACAACATCCTGAGCTGCTTAGCAAGTTTACTCGCCGATCCGAAGGTGTTGTTTGATATTTTTGAACGCGCAGTTTGCTTTACTCTGCTACGGTCTGGACGGCCCGATATGATTTGCTGCCCGTTTAATTTTCTTAGCACTACAGGGCCAAGAAGCCCTGATAGAAATTTTCCTTTTTTTGTTGCCATGATATTTTTTTTTAAGTGTCCAACAAATGTAGATCGTGTGATTGCAAAAAACATCAAGCCTTCGGTCACGTGACCGGAAATGCCCGAATTTGCCCGGATTTGTCCGGATTTGTCCACCCAAAAATGGGCGTTAACGCTAGGCAACTCCACAATTGACACACATATATATGTAGCGACAGGAGAATGGTGGTGAGGTTTTGGGTGAAACCGGAGATAACAGGTAGTGCACCCGGGATGCAAAGGGGATTTTCAACTAGTTGATTTTGTCGGGTTGCCCCCCTGTTCACCCCCTTTGCACACCCTTTGCAGTCAAGCCCGTACCACCGTTTTTCGGGCGGCCGGATTAACGAAAATCTAGAAGAATTCCGTGTCCGGAAACAGACTAATATTTGTAGCTCAATTATTTTATATTACTAATTATATTAGTATTTTTACATCCATGAATCGTGCATGGAAAGACAGAATGTTAAAAGATCCAAATTATGCAGCTAAGCGGGTATATGCCAAGGAAGCCTATTTAAGCGGCTGCTGGATTTATTGTGTAACAAATGACACTTGGTACTCGCCGGAAGAATTTATGGCATCCAATGAATCGGCCAGCTTTTACCGCGGAAAGGAAACCTTAGGAAAGTTCAAAGTAATACATCCAGATGCTGGGATTAAGAAGCTCAGAGAAAGAGCGGCCTTGCTTCTTGATAAAGCCCGGGCACTGGAACTCCGGAAAACGGAGTATTTTAGTACGCACATAAAAAAGAAGTAATTGCTGAGGCACGGAGTGGCCGGTGACAAGTTAAAAGCCCATATTTAAGTATATGTACAAACATCTAAAAAAATATTAATAAAATTATTTCCATTTATCGTTTCAATTATTTACTTTCGTTTATGATTAAATACGTAACATAAACACAAACATTAAAACTTTTATTAAAAGTCTTGCCCTTTTGATTCTCAGGCCAATATCGTAAGACAGTAGACAATCCTCATAATCTATGTGCAGATATGCTATATTTGCGTATGCAGATAGATTTGGGATCTGCTGTAATTCCGTGATATTGTAAGTCCTGAGAAAATTTGCGAAAAGGGCGGTTGGCAGATCCCAAATTTATCGATCCCAGCTTTAGAGACTCATTTAATTTTCACACAATTAATGAGATCAATATATGGAAACGCAAAGGCTATCAGCAGATGAACAGGCTAACTTCTTCAAGTCCTTTGTTCAGGTACTAGTACAAAAAGTTCAGGCACTCGTACAAAAATTCAACACCTTCTCTATTTTCTTCTTCTGCAGAATAATCCAGCTTTTGGAAAATCTTGGTTGCCTTAGAGATCGGCAGTCCATGCATAATTGCCAGGATCACTTATTGATGTATCCGCAATCAGGGCCATTATACAGATTTATCCCCCCCCACGCGCAATATATCCCTGCCCCACCCTGATATCAATCATGCTTTATAAAACTTCTTTCAGAAATTGTCCTCCCTTTATAACAGGATATGCTCTCCCTTTATAACAGAATACGCTCTCAAATACCTTAACTATTATTAGCAACAAATCTTATGACAGCAAAAACCGCACAATCGCCATTCAATATTCCGGAGTTAAAAATTAGCTACCGTCCCAGGGTAAAAGCAAGTGACTTGCCACAGATCCTCGACTCTGAATCTGCTTACGAAATTTTTAGAAACCATTGGGATATTGACACTTTAGAGTATCAGGAACAATTGTATATCATGTTGTTAAATTACGGTAACAGGCTAATTGGCATTAGCAAGGTAGCCTCCGGTGGTATGACCCAGGTGGGTGGTGACGCAAAAATCATTTTCGGCATAGCGTTGAAATCAGGTGCCAGCTACATGATCCTTGCGCATAACCATCCTTCGGGCGAAATAATAGCCGGACCAGCGGATATCGCGTTCACAAATAAAATGAGGCAGGCGGCAAAAGTATTGGATATGGCCGTGGTTGATCACCTTATTATTGCCAAAGATTCTTACACTTCACTCGCTGACGAAGGTTTGATGGACTAGGTAAAGAGCCCTCTAAATAAGCAATTTAGAGGGTTTTTCATTTTAAACCGTTGGTGAATTTACAATGAATTTAAAACTATAAATGTAGGATGTTAAACGTAAACTGTCAATATCAGTGCTACGAGGGATACCACCAGGGAGAACACTGCGAAGATGAGGGTCAATTCGTTGTTCTTCATACCTCTATAATTAAAGAATGTATCAGAAGCCAACTGTTGGAACCGACAATCAGCAAGCGCATCGCGCCCACTAGTGGTAATCCGGATCTCATTGTCTTCCCGTACTTGGAGCATCCCAATATGAATCAGGTAAGTAACCGCGTTGTTGACATCATCCACGGTAGCACTCAATTTAATTTCTTTTTCAATTACGGATGTAATGCTGTTTATAAGGTACTGAGGTAGACAATATTGCCCATCGGCCAGCGATTCCAACATGATCGCATACAAGTGATATTTACGGTAAATGGACATGCCATCCTTGTCAGTCGTCCTAAGTTGAAAAGACATAATTATGATAGGTTTTATATCCAAACTTACTAAAAAGTAAGCAGATAGATTGATCTATAACAGAGCCTTGTTGACCAATGATAACTTGAAATCTTCACGCTTCAACATGTTATTTTCCTCATTCATCCTTTCGATTTCAACACCCAAGAATTCATAAGACACCGGAACAGCGATTACCTTCAAAGAATTTAAAGTTATGGAATATTGGCTTTCAGTGCGTCGATCCAGCTGTTCGGTAGCTACAACGTAAAATTCCCAGTGATCAAGATTAAGGGCGTCACAGGTTAGTTTCTTATCGTGATGAAGTAGGCAGAAAACGTAAACGTCAGCGCTGCGAGCTGCAACTTTCAAACGCTTATTAGTTTCGTCATCCCAGAAACGGGCCGCTTTAATTCCAAATGAAATCTTTGACAGCGACTTTTGTTCCCAAGACTGTACATAAGCAGACGATTTAACTTCTATTTTGACCCCAGCTCGGGTTATTAAATCATACGCACCCATTCATCTCTAACATGGCTCATATATACTTCAATAGCTGAAGCGACAATAAACTCCGCAAACCTTCCACTTGTTGCATTACTGAGGAGATCAGAGGAATTCCATCGCCAGAAGTCAAGTAGCGTTAAATTTAAATTACTCCCGTTTTTGCTTAGGTGCTCATTCCCGGATTTTATCATTGATTATGATGATTGCTTTATTAGCTGTAAAAGCTGATCCATATTTAACCATGGTTTTTTCGTATGTATCATTCGATGACAATTCGAGCATAGAAGCACGATATCTTCAACCTTTGTCTTATGGCCCACTGCCATATCACTTACTGCAATCGTATGGTGTCCCTCAATGAAATCCACTCCTAGTTCACCATAGACATTCTCAAAGTCAAAATTACATGCCTGGCAGAACACTTTACCATGCTTGTGTTTAAAGTTCAATTTTGCCAACTTAACAACTTCAGAGTTTCGTTCTCGTAATTTATGTAAACGTTCAGCAATTTTGCCTTCTGGAAATTCACCGTCAGTTTGCACATTACTGTCAAAATCATTTTCTAATATCAATCTCCAATACTTACGTGGGGCTTCAGATGTACTTCCTTTTTTATTTGGTTCAATACCTAAGCTATTACAATAGTTGACAAATAACACTTCTAGTACTGGGTCTATTGCTGGCTGATTCCCAATTATCTTAGATATAGCTTTATTGGTTTGGAATTGCAACATTAAAGTTGACATTTAGTTAAGCGGCAATATTTTGTTTATTTAAGTTTCTTCCAATTCTTCTGGGGACAAGTACCCCAGTGCAGAATGTAGTCTTTTACGGTTGTACCACGTCTCGATATATTCAAATACGATAAGTGCTGCCTGCTCTTTGTCAGTGAACTTATGCTGATATACACACTCAGCTTTAAGTGTCTTAAAGAAGCTTTCAGCAACTGCATTATCCCAGCAATTTCCTTTCCTACTCATGCTCCTGGTGATGAGCGGATTTTTTTCAAGTAAACACCTGAACTCATTGCAAGCGTACTGAGCTCCACGATCAGAATGAAAAATAAGCTCCCCAATAATCGGTCGTCTGGCTTGTGCCATTTTAAAGGCAGGTATCACTGTATCAATCGCTTTCATCGTCATACTTAACGCCCAGCCTATTATTTTTCGATCTCCAAGATCAATCACCGTGGTTAGATAGAGCCACCCTTTTTTTGTTCTGATATAAGTAATATCAGATACCCAAACTGCTCCTAACACTCCAGGTTTAAAATCTCGATCAAGTACATTTTCCGGGATAGGAAATTTATGACTGGAATCGGTGGTGATCTTGAATTTTTTCTTCACAATACTTCTGAGTTCAGCTTTTTGCATTATTCTGGCCACTCTTGGTCTGGAAATTTTAATGTCTTTTTTGTGGAGCTCTAGGGTGATCCTAGGACTGCCGTATATTTTTTTACTGTTTTCAAAAGCCTGCAGTATGGGGTTGCAGAGCCTAACGTTTCGGTTCCGCAGATGGTCCTAAAATTAGATTCTGACTTTTACTCGGGTAGATGGAGTAGAATAACAGATCGGCAAAGAGATTTGTTGATGATTATTGCTTCTTTGCCTACTGCGGATTCTGAGTTTACTAATAAAGAAATTGCAGACAAATCCGTGGAACTAAAAAATATATTCAAAACTGCGCACATCAACAATTCTCTACTAAAGCTAATCGAAGCGGGTCTTATTTTTAAAAACAGGAGAGCTAAATATTCGTTCGCGGTTCCGCTGTTAGCCAATTATATCAAGCGACAAGATATGGAAGCTCTTTTTTAAAACGTAGCTATAAATGTTTTATCAGGAAATCGATATATTTTATACCAGAAGCACCAAAAAGTGATTTTAGGTCATCGGTGCGTTCGCTGGTGAACTCTTTTATATAAGTTTTGACATCTTCGTCTAAAAATGTGTTCAACCTCAGCCCAATCATTGCATTTTTAACTCCGGTTGCATCAAAAACAAATTCCAATACTTTATTTTCGCCGCTGTATAGAGTGGAGATCCAGATATATTTTGGCATGTTAGAACAAATAATCGACAGCTTGTCAGTATCTTCCAGATTTGAAACAAGAATCTCTTTCTTATAGTCTTCGCTATATTTTATCTGAATGTCCCACTGTTGCTCAAGATTTTCCCCAAATGCTGCTATCAGGATATAATAAACCCCAATAACAATACTTTCGATATCTTCGTAAGTAATCCTAATTTTTGGGTAAACTGGAATTACAAGAGAAGTAACGTAGCTTGGAAGGTGTTGAGGATGGCTATCCGTCCATGGTGTCTGTAGTTCTCCATCCTCTAAGAATTTAACACGTGCGAATGGGCCGTGCTGGTCATCGTGGATATAAAATTTAGCAATATTATCTGATTTCCAAGCGAACTGGCCATTTCCATTACCTATTTTATGTCCCAATATAGTCACGGCATGGAAGCCATAAAAAGAATTGCCCGTACTATTATCGTACATTGGTACCTTGATACCTATGATAATCGGAATGCCAATCGGCGCATAAGCATTTACTATTTTTTTAACGAATTCACTTTTCACATAAAGTGTCCGATCTCCTAGGGCATCTTCTTTTTGTTCTGTAGCAGTTCTTACTTCCGGAGCTAATCCGGCGATATGAATAGCCTGACTAATTTGGGGTAACGTAAGTCCCTTGTTTGGAAATAGCCTGTTCCCATCGGTCTGAAGTTTAGCCGCGTCTTTTGTGATTTCGCTTGGAACTTTCAGGATCGTAGAAAAATCTATGGAGGCCTTGTTCAATGTGAACCATATCGCAGAGGTGGCACAGGCGGCAAGTACACTATCCTGCTCCTGGAATGCCAATGATTTTAATACAAGCTCGTGTCCGAAAAAGTGAACTTTGTATTTTCTTAGCCCCCAATAGTTCCGCTGACCGTCGGCATCTGCTTCGGTATAAGTTCTCAATACAGTATAGCCTATAACAGTGTATGGAATGGGTCTTACTACTGTAAATCCCAGATAAGACTCCCAAAAAGGAATTTCCTCTGCACTTAGTAAATTTGACCTGAGTGTTTGCTCATCAAAAGCTTCTGAAAAGAAATGTACACGCCTACATACTTTTTTATAGTCTTTGAAACATAGCACATAATAGCTCGCGTGATCATGAAGGAAATCCTTGCTGATATAATTTTCTTCGATTACTATCGTCCTAGCAGACAATCCACCCTCACCCAAATAATTGAGATAATAATAGTACTGTTGTTTATTGGGAATTATATCGGCTGTCGTCAACTCGTTTGACAAAGCGTGCGCAAGGTTTTCTGGGGTGAACGGTAATACTTCCACCAGCTAAACTAAAGTTTGATCACAATCTTAAGCTGATTTTCATCTATATCCTTTAATTTAAGGATTTCGGCCTGTTTTTTTATAGCTTCATTAACGAACTTTTTCAGTTCCATCTTGTCCTCCTTAATAGAAGATTGGGCAGAAAAGCTAGCGGCATTTTTTAGGATGTCTGAGAAACCAAGTTTGCTCATATTAAGTCCAGTCATTAATTGGTTTTGATTCGCAAAATTAATTCATTTATACTAGTTACAAACTAATCTAAAGAAAATAATTGAATAATTTTTAATTTATAACAAAAAGCAGACCGTCATTTCTTTTGATCTTTACCGTTTTCGTCGATCTTTAACTCCAAAAGCTTTTTTTCTAGGTCTTTCAAATCAACCTTTCCATCCATTTTTTGTAGCATCGACGGTGTAAATAATGACCGCGATTGATATTGCAATGTGGGTGCGTTTATATTAAGATAGTCTTTCAAAAAGTTTGTAGTTTGCATCGGCGCAGATTTGAGAAGTTCACTAATGCGTTTAATAACACTGTCTGAACTCGACATTGTCCTTGCTGCCAAAGCAGCCTTAAGCGCTTCAACTTTGTTCAACGATCTTGAAATGGTCTTTTCCGCATCTATACCCAGAGCTTCCAATATTTTTACGCTTTCTGTGGCATCATTGTCGCTTATGTCGATCATTGCGTCCAGCAAATGGTCATTAAGTGTTTTTTTATTAGTGTTCATTTTATTCCGCTTTAAATTTGACTTTGTAGCCGTGAAGTTTTCTGTGCACGCGTTTGACGACATTTCGTACAGCCTCCATTTCCATATTCAGTTCCTTTGCAATCTCCCTTTGTCTCAGTCCATCCCTCAAACATTCGAAAACCCTAAAGGCATCTGGGTCTGAAGAGAGAATAGCGCTGATCTCCGATTCTATTTCACGGACGATCATCTCGCTTTCAGGATTGCTCTGGTTGGGGTCATGCCAGTCGAAATCATCCTGTGGAAGTTGATCTGTCAATAAAAACTCCTTCTTATTTCTGAAATTGTATATAAGACTATCTACGATTCCTTTCAAAAACGTGTACACATCTGTATAGGCGCTCCTTTTCCATTTGCGCGTTTCGTCAAATACCAGTTCAATAGCATCATCTGCAATTGAACTCGATAGGTTTTCTATATTGTACCTCCCGTCAAGAATTGGATACCGTTTCAACTTCAAAAGCGCATAGGCATGCAGTTTGGGAATAATATTGCCCCAATCTACAGCATCCAATCGAACCTTCAGTTCAGTTTCAGAAATAAAATCGTCGGTTAATTTCATAGCATTCAACTATATATGCTATAAAACTAAAGTTTTTTTCCATCGCATGGCAAAAAAAAATTAAAGTATAGCATTACTAAGTGGAAGCACAAACAAACTTCCTTATCATTTATGAAACCTAATAGTTTTGAAATCCGTGTGAACGACAGAACGTTCAACTATGAAAAATCAACCATCACAGGTAAAGAGCTTTTGATTCTTATCGGACTGAGCCACTCCACCGATTATGAAATCCTTTTCAAACTTGTAGGCAAAGAGTTTGAGCCTATCCAATTGGATGAAGTCGTTGACCTTGCTGACCCGAAAATTGAGACGTTTTTTATCAAGCCCTACCCGTCGGTAGTAATTGAAGTTGACGATGAGATTTATCCCATTGCTCAGATTTTCATGACCCCAACAGAGATCTTAACCCTGGCTGGCATTGATGCGGACAAACATTACCTCAAGCAGATTTTGGAGGCACGTGAGGTTACCTACAAAAACGACAAGTCTCATGTGATAGCTATGCATCAAAAGATGAAATATGTAAGCTGCAAGATTGGTAACACAACAGTTTCCTAGTTATGACGGGGAATGAAATGCTAAAATCACAGTTGGCTGAGCTAGGGTATCAGCCAACTGTACCTTTGGATGTCAATGGAAATCTCACAGATTTCGTAGCGTTCAAATTCACCATATCGCATGGAAGGTTTCGGGGGCAAGAGGTGAAAATAGCCCTGAATGCCCCCCAATTTCCCAGCATACCACCAAGTGGGCCTTACATCAGACCTCATCTAATGCCAATAACGGGTGGCGGCGGCGTACATCCCACCGGTGGAGTTCATCAGTTTAATATGCCCACACCAGAATACCAGTATTGGAGCAGGCCATGCGGTAATTGGAACGAGGCGGAGAAAAATGTTAAAAGTTATATATCTTTTTTAAGAACCTTATTTGATTTCGAATGAATTATAAAGTAAATATACCAGAAGCGTTAAATGATGTCCTTAAATTTCATCTTATCCGAGCGGATGGGCAGGAGGATTTATGCTTTGCCTTGTATAATCCTATTACAGCAATGGATATGACGGGGGCAGTCCTCTTGGAGATTATCTTCCCAGAGGACGGGGATCGTGATGTGCATGGAAATGTCAGTTTCAGCAGTAAATACCTTGACCGTGTAGGTAAAATTGCTCGTGAAAAGGAGTGTGGGATCTGTTTTATGCACAGCCATCCAGCAAACGGCTGGCAGGGAATGAGCCGTGATGATGTCGACGCAGAGACCATGCTGGCTCCAAGGAGCAAAGCCATGACAGGCCTTCCCCTACTTGGAATGACTATTGGAGAAGATGGTGTATGGAGCGCAAGGTTTTGGATAAAGGATAAGCCAAAGAGCTATCGTCGGCACTTTTGTTCGAAGGTATGCGTAAGTGGTAAAAAACTCCACATCTCATATTATGACGAGCTGGCACCAAAGGCTCCTTTTGGGGTTGAGTTCACTCGTACGATTTCTGCATGGGGCCAAGAGAAACAGGACCAGATATCTAGGCTATGCGTCGGAATTGTCGGGTTGGGTAGCGTGGGGTCTATAATTGCAGAAGCAATGGTAAAGACAGGTGTTAGAAAATTGATTTTGCTGGATTTTGATACGGTGGAACGTAAAAATCTGGACAGGCTTCAGGGTATTGGGCCGCAGCAAGTAGGGCAGCATAAAGTTCATGCGATTAAGAAACATCTGGAAAAGGTTGCCCCAGCATTGGAAATTTCAATAATCAGCTTGCCTTACAGTCTTGTCGAGGTCGAGGGTCTTTTGGCTATGCTCGCCTGTGACGTCATATTTTCTTGCGTTGATCGGCCATGGCCAAGGTATTTATTGAACAAGATTTCCTACGCGAATGCGATCCCAATTATCGACGGGGGAATTGATGCCAATCAAAACAAAAAGAGAAATAATATCGGCCAAGCTAGATGGAAAAGCCATGTGACGGCTCCTGGTAGGATCTGTTTGAGTTGTCTGGGGCAATATTCACCAGAAGATGTCTCGCTGGAAATGTCGGGACTTTTAGAGGATCCGCACTATATCCAGGGGCTGCCCGAAGAACATTTTGCAAAACGGGGAGAAAATGTATTCGCTTTCAGTTTGGGACTCGCTGGAATGGAAATCCAACAGTTTCTCTCGATAAACCTACAACCTCGAGGAATCTACTATGGCCCTAAAGAATTCGATTTTAATACCGGAAATATTGATTCGGATTTTGACTTCAATTGTAAAAGTGAGTGCGAGTACCAAGAGCTTATCGGCCAGGGCGATAAGGTGAATTGTAATCTGACCTCCCAGCATGTAATTGCTGAAGAAAAGAGAGAATCAGCGAAACCTCCAATAGAAGAAAATAGGCAGCAGAAGAATTATATTCTGCGATTTATATTCAGCATGTTTGGTCGTAGGACGTGGATTGCTAAAATGTTCAAAACAAATTATTGAGCTTGAGATATCCACCCTTAGATTTATTAATTGTTAATAATACCCACAAATGAAAGAAATGAATTGATAGCAGCACCAGTATTCTCCAAAGAAAAAGGTATGGAATAAAAATTCCTTATAAGGCTCCAAAGACGGTATATATATATACATTACCGAAGTCTGTTAAATCTGATACATATAGCTATTGGCTATATAATGGCTAAAATACAGTTACACAATACTTTCGTCTTTATGTAATCTTGCTGCCATAGAAGAACACCTTAGTAAAGACGCTTACATACACCTCTATTTTTATATCCGTGATAACATCTAGATTTGCTATTGCTTCGTTATTTAGCTCATTATGCTCCAACTCCCAGCTACAAACCGTAGTGCCATCAACTCCTACAATCTTGCCCAATTGCTTTTGGGTAAGCCCATTAATGCATCTATGTGCCTTTAACTTTCCTGAAAGAGTAGTCAAATCAACCTTAAATGGCAAGTAGCCCAAAAAACTTATAATATGAGGGAAATATTGAATTTGAGGAATGCTTCTGTTTTTTTCCCAATTTGTTATGCAGTCTTCAGTAACTCCACAAATCCTTGCCACGTCTTTTTGAAGTAGCTTTAGTTCCATTCTTTTCTTTCTTATATGATCACCTATGGATACTGGATTTTCAGGATAGGAAATAGGCATTGGTTTTCCGGTTTGGCTTTCAAAACGCAAACAAGGCAACGCAGGAATGTCGTTATGCTAATACTTTCAGCCCCAAAAAGAATGGACAAATTTTAATCGAGAACAAACTATCTAAATCTTCGCCCTCGACTCAATCCAAAAAAATCTCCTCAACGTCTTTGTATACAAAGATGGATATTCTGGCGATGCTCGTCCAGAATATCCACATAGATAGGTATTCATAATATCAAAATTGACCAAGTCATTGATATGATAATATAATGCAAACAAACCCCAACCCTTTTTAATATGATAAATTGACATTATTTGCGTGAAATATGCAAATTTCATTTATATTTCATATATTTGTATTATCAATCAAAATCATCATGTTAGTATCCTTTGCAGTAACAAATTTTAGGTCAATCCGTGAGAGGATTGAACTTAATATGATTAAGTCCGGCTTAAAAGGGTTAAACTCTAACTTCTTTAAGGCTCCTAATAAAAAACAACTTCTGAAATCGGCTGTAATATTTGGCCCTAATGCCTCTGGTAAATCAGCCCTCTTAATGGGTATTAAAGCGTTAGAATATATGGTTATTGAATCTTCTGGGTTGAAACCGGACGAAACAATCGACCCTTATGAACCGCATAAACTGGAAAGAAAATATGCCAGCAATCCAGTTAGGTTTGAAATTAGCTTTATAGCCAACAAGCTACAATACGATTACCTTGTTTCTTTCACCTCAACAAGAATAGAAATGGAAGAACTCTTTTACTATCCAAACAGTTCTAAAACCCTGCTTTACTCTAGATTGGTGGGTAAGGAGATAAAGTTCGGAGATTATTACAAAGGGCCAAGGAAAACGCTTGAAAAATTACTTTTGCCAAACCAATTATTTCTTTCAAAGGCTGCCGAGAACAATGTTGATGTACTATTGGAAGCCTACCGTTTTTTTTCTAAAGGTATTTCTGTATATCCAATAATGGGTGATTTCTATGAGAACAATTTGGCAAGATTATATGCGAGAAAACTAGCGGAAGACAAGGATTCAACATTTTCGAGAAAATTTAATGCTCTAATCTGTGCCTTAGATACTGGTATTACATCTGTTTCTGTGGAAGAGGTGGATTGGAAAAATTATAATTTTCCAAGAAATATGCCAGAAGACATAAAAAAGAATTTTCAAGAGGATTATAAATATGACATCAAGACGAGTCATCCAGTCTTCGAGGGAGATAATGCCGTTGACAATGCCTACTTTGACGTACAGGATGAGTCTGCTGGAACAAAAAGCCTTTTTGCCATAGGTGGTGTAATTATAGAAACCCTCGATACAGGAGGCGTGCTTGTTGTGGACGAGTTTGAAAAGAGTCTACACCCAAGTATTACCAAGTTCCTGATCCAATTGTTCCATAACGACACCATTAACCAAAACAACGCCCAGCTTCTTTTTGCGACCCATGACATTACACAGCTGTCTAACGACAATTTTAGAAGAGATCAGGTATGGTTCGCTGAAAAAAGCGAATTTGGTGCGACTAAGTTGTTCCGCTGCTCGGACATTTTGGGTATCCGTTTGAATACACCTTTGGATAAATGGTATGAGTCGGGAAGATTCGGAGCGACACCTATAATAAATGATGTAGACTTTTTAATTGAGATGCAACAATAAGGATGAAAGTTAACCAGCGGATATTGATATTATGTGAGGGGCTGACCGAGTATTATTATGCTCGGGCGCTTCATAGCGAATTGCCTCGGGCAATACAGCGGTCGATATCCGTCGTGGTGGACTATTCTCAAAAGAATGATCCAAAACATCTAGCTAATGAAGCGGTACGAAGAGCAAAACAGGCAAAAAAGGAGCGAAATGCCTATGATTCAATCTGGCTTTTTTTCGACCATGACAACAGTCCTCATCTTGAAGCAGCCTTCGCGATAATTGAAAGTCATGGGATGAAATCCGCATTTTGTGCAATCTGCATAGAACATTGGTTCATCCTTCATTATGAAGATTGCGGAAAGGCTTTTGCCAATGGCGCTGAGGCAGTGGAATATCTGAAAAAGTTATGGCCAGAATACCATAAAACCAAATCCAAGCCCTATGAAAAATTGAAGGCGAATCTACAAAATGCAAAAAACAGGGCTGGTATTCTAATGAAGAACCAGGAGGTGGGACTGCCTCTATCAGTGCGCAATCCCTATTTTTCTGTATGCAATTTGATAGAATTTTTTGATGCGTTACGGGAGCAATAAATTTTAATTTGAAATCAAAACATTATAAATGAATAGTACTTAGAAGATTAAAAAGGAGATGGTAAATGAAGGCCGGGATGTTAGCGCATCCCGAACCTAAAATTTTTAGTCATCTGTGCCGAAAGAAACAATAGGGGTTAGATGAAAATTGTCTAGTAACAAGTGCAAAAATATAAAAACTTACCATAAGCAAGAATCATTTTATATTTTTCTCAAATCACCCTTTCCTTCCGACCCATGGGCGGATCTGAACTATGCCTCGCAGTCAGATCATTTTACTGTAACCGCTTGCATCAGTTAACCTTGATCGCAGGCAATTTTTTACCAATTATACAATAAAAGATGACAAAGAGATTTAGTCAGAACTCGCTTTTTTTGAACGAGTCAAATAGTAAACACCGATTGAAGGTCAAAAGTTTGATGACCTTAGTTGAAGAGCACCCTTATAGAGAAAATATTGAGAAGACTTTCGAGACGGAGGAAATAGGTGATGAGTTCATCCTTGTCGATCATATCGATACCGTATATAGCCGCCTTACAAGAATCCTTAAGGAAAACAGCCGTTTTAACATCCAAGCAGGCAGAAAGGATATTTCCCTAGTGGAGCAGATGATCGAGGTCGAAGGCATTGCTGGCACGCCTGTAAAATTTGTTTTCGACGAATGTGTAAACGAAGATGGGGAAATTATTAACGACCTAGAGGCTTTTGCCATTTATGATGCAAAGAATATGTTCCTGAACCAACATGAGATGGCCAAGTATGCCAATCATTTATACAAGGGACAACAGTTTGAACTTGTGAGGTACAACATCGAATATTTTAAAAACCAGGCGGCACAGGCAAAAGTTCAAGGCAAACCTAGAAGCTATCGTTTGATTGAGAACGATGGGGAACTTTTTGTAAGGGGAATTACATCTGTTAACCAGTACAACGAATATGGAGTTGATTTTGCGTTTGTTGTCGCTATGCTAACATTCCATCAGATGATGAAGGATTTCCCAGGTGATAATTATGCCATTTCAAGTGCTGCTTTGAGCGCATCTAAGCTTGAGGTGATTGTAGAAAGTAAAATACTGAAAGAAGCGGAAGGCTTTGGAAAGGTAAGTTCATCTACGGTAGTATCAACAAATGACCTTGGAAATGCATCATTCAAGTTTCTGAACATAGTTAAGGTAGGAATTCAAGAATCGAGGGGCTTCTACATTTTCCCTGATTCAAAATCGGACTACAAAAACGAACTGGTCATCCCGCACAATACAAAAGCAGACAGGGTACTTGCAATGGTGAAGGACTCCAAAGATGTCATCCATAGTACAGATGACTTTATTGATGAGCTAAAGAAGGTAAAAGGAATTAAAACTCCTGACGAACTCAGGATGCAGATTTTGCTCAGGCTAGAAAACAGTAAGACCGAGCTTAAGAGCATGAAAAACGTGAAAAACCTTTTCAGTAAGAGCATCAGCAATACAATCGAGAATTTTGCAAAGCTATTGGAAATGTGCAGAAAGGCAGAAGAATTGGATATAGATTATGATTTAAAGGATAAACTGCGCTATATCATTTCTGAAATTATCCTGAACAAAAAATCAAAGTCATGATAAAGATTAAACTTTTGACTTTTCAGCAGGCATTAACAGAGTCCGGGAAATTTGCTTCCCGGCACCTGCTGTTGGGAAATGGCTTTAGTATAGCCTGTATACCAAGCATTTTTACCTATACCTCTCTTTACGATCGTGCAGATTTCTCCGACATACCAGAAGCAAAACTTCTTTTTGAAAGACTGCGAACGATGGATTTTGAGCTGGTAATCAAGTCTCTAGAAAATGCGAGTGTCGCTTTGCCTATATACCTTGATGGGCATAAGGACGTAGCGCAAAAAATGCGTGAGGATGCAATCAAGTTGAAGGAGCTGCTGATCCACACAGTTGCTCAGAACCATCCTGCATTTCCTTCAGAAATAGAAGAAACCAAGTATTTGCATTGTATCAATTTCCTAAGGAACTTTATGGATCACAAAGGCAAGATTTATACTTTCAACTACGATCTATTGCTTTATTGGACGGTAATGTATGGAATGGAAAATAAACTTATAGAACAGAAGCCATTTGACGGTTTTGGTAGAGATATGGATTTTCAAAATGGCGAGTTCAACGTTTCTGAATATCTCACTTGGCAGGGTGAATCTACAGCCCACCAGCAGAACATCCATTATCTACACGGTGCGCTGCATCTTTACGACAATGGTGCTTTTCTTGAAAAATTTACTTGGAATGATAAGAATGTTCCATTGATTGACCAAGCCAGAAAGGCGCTGTCTGAAGGACGGTTTCCATTGTTTGTTTCAGAAGGAGAATGTGAAAAGAAATTAGAAAAGATTACACATTGCGGATATCTCTATCACTCTTATAAAAGTTTCAGTAAGACGATGGAGGTGGTTACACGAGGAGGTGGCAATTGCCTATTTACCTTTGGAGTCTCGTTTACGGACAATGATGACCACATTCTTAAAAAAATCGCTTCAGGAAAGGTTAAGTGCCTTTATGTAAGTATCTACGGCAATCCCGACACACCCGATAACCAACGTATTATCTCGACAGTCGAAGCATTGAAAGGAAGGAGAAGCACGGGTGATCTTGAGGTTTATTATTATGATTCTGAATCAGCTAAAGTATGGAGTTAAATAGCACCCCCACTGTTGGTGATTGGCTAAGCATTTGGACATTCCAAACCAGTCGTTCACCTATCGCCATTTTTATTTTCATTGTAAGTTATTGATTTTGAATAACAAAATGGATCAACCAAATTTGGTGACAGGGGATCACTTTGCGTGGTTTATTCAAGCTATCGTTAATTACACTATCGGTTTTAAGGCAATGATGGTGAAGTGTTTAACGGTAGATGATGCTAGGAACCTCATCCTATTAGATTGCCAAAACTTTTATGTAAATTGGTTATAAAATAAAGAAAACCTGATGCGCCGATAAAACGGAAGTCAGCTTCATTGGCTAGAAATAATGTATACCGATGAACCAGCAAAGTCATTGGAAAAAGTTCGGCCCATAACCATGTTCCACATTTAATAAATAAGTGAGTTAACGCAAAAATTTAAAAGTAAATGGATCCAGAAAATGATTTTGAAATAGTTGAATGTATCTGCGCATGGTATGATCTTCTTGGCTTTGGTCAGCCATTGGTAGACTCTAATTGGAACTTAAATGATGAGAGATGCAAGAACCAGTTAAGAAGAATTGAGTCGATGCATTTTGGAATTACCAATTTCTTCTCCGCAACCCATGGGACAATTACTTTCAATTTGAATGATGGGGTCATTTCCAACCTCGACATGGAAAGGACGACACCGGGATTTAAGTCCCGGCTTATTATGGCTCTGGACGACTTGGTACTTGAATTCGAAAGGCTAAATACTAGGGATTCTAGATCTGGTTTCCCAGGTATGAGAGGAATATTGACCTTCGGACACCGGTACAATTACACCGACACCGAGTCTACCGTCATGGTAACAAATGGTAGAACCATCGCCTACCATCCAAAAGTTTTTCAGATGAATACGGCCTTCTCCAAAGCTTATATTATGGAATCATCCGGTTCAAAGGCAGGCATATCGGGGAATCATTTGTATATTGATGAATTTCTCCTGGATGCAATTGAGAGTTTTCTTTTAACTGACAATGATGATTCTGACAAATTTATAGTTGAGAAAAATTTAAATGTAGACGGCGTAGACTGTTTTTATTCAATACAAAAAAATGATGATATCTTTCTCAAATTAGAATTTGACTCAGTGGTCAAATATAACAATAAGGGAATTAGTACGAACTTATACAGGTTCATTAAAAGAATTTCCTTACAGGATCAGCTTGCCAATGAACAGGAGTATCGACGGGCCCAGCGATATGCGCAAATGGAGAGGGACGAGGAATAATAACAGCTGAAAGATTGCCCATATCTGTTTGATTACTGGATAAACCAAAATGAATAAAATTCTTAGGGAAGAGATAGATAAATTCGCGCACGTGCTCTTTGCAAGTGCGGACAATCAAAGAGAATTTTGGTTACTACAAAACTTTTGAACCTGTCGTTTTTGAAACCTATAAGACATTATGTATAAGAGAGAAAATTACATTAAAAGAATAGTAGGATCCTTAGTGCTTTCTAAAGGGTTGCCAGAAGGTGAGTCCTTTTAATAAAATTAACCCGTAATTTTATTAATCATTTGACTTTTAAGGCCTGGATTTCCCACACAACCGATTCAATACAGACACTTAATAATTCCTGAAGAAGTGGGAAAGAAGGAGGACATTTCACATTGGTTTCAGCCATTGCCTTAAAATTCGTGGAAGCACTCAAGCTATTAAGCCTTAGTTCGTAAATATTTGTTTGATATGGCTGGAAAAAAAGATTATGTTATCAACAATAGTGAAGACTCAAAAGCGCTCACTAAAAATAACCATTACGTTCCGCAATGGTATCAGAGGGGATTTATCCGAAAAGGTAGTAAAATCCACTATTTAAATCTTTCACCTGATGAGATAATTCTTAAAGATGGTAGAGTTATTAAACACAACGAAAGAAGTCTTTTAGCTCCAAAAAGCTTCCGGTCAGAAGTAATGTTTTCTTAATAGCCGGTCAATAATAACTTGAAAAAGACCACTGGATCAATCGATGGATTGCCGGTCTTGCCATAGAGATCCATTGTGTCTTTAGATAAAAAGCTCAAATCAAGCGTTTCGCGGAGTTTGCGGTACAGGTTTTCCTTGGGAACCCGGCTTGTGTCTCGTCCTGAAATGGCCTTACATTAAATCGAAAAAAAATGCCGGTTAAAAAAGAAATTATCAGGATTAAACAAGCAAAAAGTAGCCGATCTTATGACGAAAAGCTTAAGATCAGGGTTGTTCAAGAAATCACTAGCGGGCTACTCAGTCAAAGAGCTGCAGCGTTAAAATACGTTATCAATAGGAAAACCGTTGATCATTGGGTGACTTCACTCTCTCATAATAATATGAGGCCCATGGAGATAGCCAAAAATGCTATGATCGATACAAAAGAGGAACCCAAAGTAAGAGTCTTATCGAAGCAGGTGATGGGTCTTACTAAAGAGTTGGAAAAGGCAAAGTTGACTATTATTGGTTTTCAGACTATTATCGAAGTCAGTGAACAAGATTTAAATATAAAAATCATAAAAAAGCCTGGTGCCAAACAGTTAAAAGACTAAGGCAGAAATTGCCCAACGAAGGTTTAGGTAATCTCTGTGCGCTGTTTGGTGTAACAAGACAGGCTTATTATGAGTCAATGGAACATTTCAAAAAGACTTCAATAGCCCATATGATTGTTCTTACAATGATTAGAGAGACAAGGGATGAAATGCCATTACTTGGTACCAGGAAAGCTTATTTTCTGCTGAAACCAGAGTTTATTAAGCACGGCATAAAAATCGGAAGAGATCAACTCTTCGATTTATTACGCTTCCATGGGTTGCTGATTAGGAGGAGAAAAAGAATGGTTCAGACCACAAATTCAAATCATTGGTTAAAACGCTATCCAAATTTAATTAAACAGGTGTGTATAACGGCTCCAGAACAGCTCTGGGTTAGTGACATCACATATATTAGAACCCTTTAGGGCTTCAGCTATCTTAGTTTGATCACAGATGCATACTCCAGAAAAATTGTGGGCTACAGCCTTCATGACACGCTTGAAGCTAGCAGTTGTATAAATGCTTTGAAGATGGCGATAGCAAACAGGAAATATAAACTGCCATTTTCACTTGTGCATCACTCTGATCGTGGAGTACAATATTGCTGTGCTGAATATGTGGATATTTTAAATGAAGATAGGATCGCAGTTAGTATGACCCAGAGTGGTAGCCCCTATGACAATGCGCTTGCCGAGCGTGTTAATGGTATTATTAAAAATGAGTTTTATCCAAAAAAGGTGTACCAAAATCATAAGGAGGCATCAAAAGCATTGTTTATATCAAAACGTTGCCAATCAATTTAAGCAATTTTTGTATGATTGGTAAATATTTACGATCAATAATATACAATATTATTTATTATCACAATATTCTAGTAGTGATCTCAAATAATTGTATATTCATGATGCATGAGTACACTATTCCAGGCCAGAGACGTTTCATTAGAATCGCAATGGAGATCATTAATATTATTCGGAAAAAATTCCGCCACTTATAAGTTTGCCTTCGCCAAAACATTGATTGACTTGATTGGTGCAGAAACTACTTCAATTAGCCTCACTGACCTTTCTGTTCCATTTGCAGAACATATTGTAGAACATTTGAAGGCTAATGATAAACAAGGAAATTCCCAAAGCAGCAAATATTTGAACAGTTGCCGCGCCTACATCAATGGCACAATAGACATCAGTCAGCTGCATCATGATACCGAGAAATTGGGATTTGTAAATGTCATTGACGCTTTTCAAAATGTAAACGGTGGTATTATTCCCAACCGCTTTTATAATAAGAATTTTGTAGATGGTAAAAAGGAAATCATCATCACCGATAACCTACTAAAACTACGAGATACCTATCAATATTCGAACCTGGATCAGGAAGTTGAAGCACGATGGAAGTTGGTAGAAACTGCCTGGAGTTTAGAGATCAATAAAAACCTGTTGCAGGTTCAATATGATGAACAGGATTCTTTATTGTTCGTGCAGGACAATTTCATGAAAAGACTGAACATCACTTCTGTACGTGATGCGCTAAACGGCTATCAGAAAGGCAAATGCTTTTACTCCTTCAGTGATATTTCCATTAATCAAAGTGTTTCCAAAAAGATCTGCGCTGTTGATCATTTTTTGCCACATATCCATAAGCGTCATCATCATTCAGAAGGTGCAAACATCAACGGGGTATGGAACCTGGTTCTTGCAGATGCGGAGGTGAATAACGACAAACGCGCCAGGATACCTGAACGCAGATTTCTGGAACGACTGTTCAACAGGAATGAGTTTTACATAGAAAGCAAGCATCCATTAGCAGAGACAATTATCAATCAAACTGGCACTACCCGCCAGCAGCGTATCCAATTTTTGGAAAAACAATATAACTTAGCTGCTGAGTTGGGCATCCATCAATGGCAGCCTAAGTATGAATTACCAGGCAATTTCTGATGAAAGATTTTTTAAGTATTCCCGCAGCAAATATTATCTTCCGTAATGAACATTTTTTCATTATCGAGGATGGCTTTCCTGTATCCCCAGGACATTTATTGATTATTTCAAATGTCGTTCGGCCCGACTATTTTAGTTTGACAGATGAGGAAAAATATGGGTTAACAGATACAATTGAGATTGCCAAATCGCTGATATTAAAAAATCATAGTCCTGACGGTTTTAATATCGGAATGAATTGCGGGGAAGCTGCCGGACAAACAGTGTTTCATTTCCATTGCCACCTGATACCGAGGTACGCAGGCGACATGGAAAATCCACGTGGTGGAGTGAGACATTGTATTCCTGAAAAAGGAAACTACTAAACAACTGGCATAAGGATTTACCCAACTGCCAGTTTCCCACTCTCTTTCCAAAGGTACGCTGGCATGGGCTCCTGCAATTTCCATTCTACATTCATTGGTTTTTCACCGCTTGTTTTCACGAAATCGGCCTTTCCAAGAAACACATACGACATCGTGTTTCCAAATTCATCTTCATTCTGCTCCCTTACGAAAATCAAGATATTTCGACCAAGCACGTGCTGTGAAATATAAGCCTGTCCAGATGCGTTATCTGGTGAAGCACGGTTTTGCGACTGCCAATGAAAAAGTGATTCGCTGATGGCATAATCATCATACAACGTCGTTGGAGAATATTCCTTCTCTGATTTTTTGAGCGTCACAAATAAGGCTTCAGTATTTAACGTTTTATTTAGAGCGACGCCTTCCCTATTGGATGACTTTTTATCAAACTGATGGAAACCTAAGGCAGCTAATATTTCATCACGATTATAGCGACTATGGATCCTTAAAGGCATAGTGTAATCGAGCACAATATCCTGCTCTATAAAGTCTATGCTGTTGATGAGTATAGACAACACTTCTGATAGTTCAGAGACCATAATCGGACTTTCAAGTAGCGATGTTAAGCTTTCCGTTAAGGTGTCGAACCGAAATTTTGGTCCAGCATCCAGCCACACGTCATAATGAAACATGAGTAAAAACAGTTCTTCTTCTTCTGTTGCATCAACTAGTCTGAAATCATTATGAATTAGTTTTTGAATAAATCGGAAATAGGTGATGGAGTTCCCTTGCATTAGACGTTTAATGCAGCGGGTAATCTCTTTTTCATGTATCTCGGTAAACCGAGGAATGATTCCAGCATCCGCACAAAGACTTCTCCAGCTTGCTCTTTTGTAGATTTGAGCCAGCGCTAGCTGATTGAAATCGATAAAATTGGATAAGGTTAAAGCCAAGGTTGTCTGATGGCTAAAGTTCACGATTCTGGAGATCAACTGGTTGCGGCCAAGGTTAACTGCCTTCTTGATATTTTGAAGTATAACCTCCTTCGCTTTTTTCTCCATAATAATGGAGCAGCCTAGCGGGAGGTGTGGAAAATCGTGTTCGATTTCTTTCAAGATCGACGTATGGGTTTTTCCCACCAGCGCTCTAAACTTATGTTCAAAGTCGTATTCCGATCTGGATTGCCCCACAAAGTCCAACACCGTCAGACAGTCCTTCCCGTCAGCTAGTCTCAATCCCCTGCCAAGTTGTTGGAGAAAGATGGTTAGACTCTCTGTGGGCCTTAAAAATAGTACCGTATCAAGTTCAGGCACATCCACTCCTTCATTAAAAATGTCAACAACAAACAGATAGTTGATTTCTTTATTTTGCAGACGAGATTTTGCCAATGCACGCTGCTCTCTTGCATTCTCACTGGTTAAATAATCGGCCTTTAGGCCAGCAAAGATGAATTTTTCAGCCATATACTTTGCGTGCTCGGTACTTATGCAAAAACCGAGTGCCCGTACGTCATTTAAGTCAGTAAGGTATTTTTCGCAGTTCGCTAAAATCTCGGCTACCCGACGGTCATCTTTGGTATAGATTTTTGTGAGTTCTTTACTTTCATATCTTCCATTCTTCCAGGTTACCGCATCCAGATCAATGCTATCGGATACGGCAAAGTATTGAAAAGGGCAAAGCAGTTTTCTATTCATCGCCTCCGGAAGTCTAATCTCTGCAGCTATAACATTGCAGAAATCTGTGAGGATATTCCCTCCATCCATCCTTTCCGGCGTTGCCGTCAATCCTAGTAGTATTTGCGGAGTAAACTTCTCCAAGATTGGCCTGTAACTACTGGCTGAGATATGATGCACCTCATCTATAATGATGAAATCATAATATGAATCAGATAAATTAAGCTGGTCAATACGGTTATTGAGCGTTTGCACCGAGGCGAACACAAAATCATAGGATGATGGCTCCAAGCCATCGACCCACAGCTCACCGAAATTCGCATTCCGCAACACATGGCGAAACGTTTCTTGGGACTGCAGTAGGATTTCTTTTTTATGGGCCACAAAAAGCAACCTCGCACGTGGAAACTTGTCTTTGAATCGTTTGTAATCGAAGGCAGAAAGCACAGTTTTCCCTGTACCCGTTGCAGCCACTAGTAGATTTCTATAGCGCTGATGAACGGCACGCTCTGAGGCAAGTTTGTCGAGGATATCGGTTTGGTAAGGATAGGGTTTGAGGTCGAAGAAAGTGGTAATCCCTACCGTGGTAGTGCTTTCTTTGGCGATAGCACGGTGTAGCCGCTCCTTATCTGCCCCAAGTTTGTAGTGTTCAAACTCCTTGTCCTCCCAATAGGTATCGAAAGTTTTTTTGAACTTATCGATGATGTGACCTACTTCCTTTGTGGTAACTTTCATGTTCCATTCCAAGCCATTGGTTAATGCCGATCTGGAGAGATTTGAGGAACCGATATAACCTGTATCGAATCCGGAATTACGCAAAAACAAATAGGCCTTGGCATGCAGGCGTTCATGATCAGTATTATAGGAAACCTTAATCTCCGTATTCTTGAGTCCGGCGAGAAACTCCACGGCTTTCACATCCGTTGCCCCCATATAGGTGGTGGTAATAATCCTCAACTTTCTTCCGCTATTGGTGAACTCTTCCAGCTCTTGTTTAAAAATTCGGATGCCAGAGAATTTGATGAAACTCACCAACCAGCAGATTTCATCAGCAGAAAGGATTTCTTTTTTGATCTCACTTTCCAGCGATATTCCAGAATTACTCCCCGTGAAAAGCTCACTTTGCGTAAGCCGGGTATAAGGCATGATTTGTTTAATTCTATCAGCCAGATTGGGGTAAGGGAAATCTATTTTATTAAAAACTGCCTGTAGGAGTTTACCCTCATTGTCGATAAGATTATCTGAAAGCGTCAGTTCCGGCAGCTCACGAATGAGCACCTGCACTATTTGATTTGAGATGTCGATTTTCTTTAAAATATCTCCATCCCCTTTGATAGTATTCAGGGCGAAGTTGATTGTCTCAGACAGGTATTGGCTCAGATACCGGGAAGCCTCTGATTTATCCAGAGCTACGCTGCTGACGAAAAAGGTATTCTCCTCTAGCTGTTGTAGTTTATTATTGACGATCTTGGTGATCAGTTGTTCGTAAATTCCTTCTTGTAAAGGCATAGTATTCTTTGTTTGTTAATTTAGTTCCCACTCAATTATCCATTTTGCAAGATAATATTTTGGAGGATAAGAAAAGATATTGGTAGAAATGAAAGTTAAGCGATTGAGGGATGATATCCTATTTTATCGCATTGACTATAAGACGAAAGGAATATCAAGACGTAAAGCCCGGCATAATTCTTGTTATTTAATAGCAAAGGAATATCGCTAATAAGTTTATTTTCTTTCGGAAGAACGCCTGATATGAATTAATGATTTGCCTATCAAATTTGATAAACAATCAAGTTATTCACTCAAATCTGAAGATGCATATGAGAGCCACAAAACAGCATGTATCTAACTTCCATATGTCAGCATGGGTTTTATTGTTCGTAGTTTCCCTCGGAAACTACTCATGTACACCGCAACCTCCGAACAAGAAACTAAATCAAGTCAATCAAGCCCCACGTAAGACTAGTCTTGAGACAGATTTAATCACCTATCTAGATAGTGCAGTACAGATGCTCGATAGGGAGAAAGATTCACAGACTTCATTACGTGCCCTAACGCTCAGGTATTCCCGCTTCCTACCAATTCATATCTACCGAGAAAATTCCTCATCCCCGGATAGTGTAATCTCTATTACAATTAGTCCTAAAACGGATACAACTTTTGAGAGATTGGATTTATCCATTCCCGTTCAACTGCAAAGCAAACTGCGATTTAGTTTGTTCACGGATCACTTCGGTCCAGAAGAAATTAACAATCTGACATTGGACGAATTTAAACATGGAAGGATAGTGACTATTAACCTGAACAAATTCCTGCATCGGAACGATGATGCAATCAATTTAGATCTCACTACGGAAAATGGTGTGGATCACTCAAAAACTCAGGTACATTATATCACGTTAACTAAAGCTACAGGACGGAAACGGTGAAAACAGTTCATTTGACGCGAGTTGCTGCTCGGCTACCGCATGAAATCCATTTTTATCCCGGCGCACGAAAAATTGCAATATACAGGGTCAGAAAAGGAGGTTAAAATGGCATTAACCATGCTAACTTCTCCTCAGGCTCAAAGAATCTTAATGCGGATAGGCCCTTTGATATGATCCACATCAACAGGTATCCCCTTCTGTGTAATCACTACCTTCCCTTCACGATGCAAATCGATAGCCTCATCTACCACCCTATCCATATGTTCACGCCAGTCTTCCGGAAATAACATGCGCGCAATTTCGGACGGGCAGGTTGTCTTCTCTGTTCCCCGTTGCCTGGCAACAGCTAAAATTGTTGCCGAAATAGCTGTATCCTTTTGCATATGCTGTTAACAGACAAACTGCTATATTGCTTGAAATTAAATCAAAATTGAGTGATCCGTTTTAATCGAACGAATGCCGGAAAGCTAAGGGCGACACTGCCGTTTTGGATTTGAAAAATTTATTAAACGACTGAGGATGTTCAAAACCAAGTTCGTAAGCAATCTCGCTCACGGAGAATTTTGTTGCAGACAGCTTTTCTTTTGCTTTTTCTATAATCACCTGCTGAATGTACTGTTGCGTATTCTGGCCGCTAAGTGAACGCAGCATATCACTCAGGTAACGTGTAGATAGTCCCAGTGACTTGCTCAGCAATTGTACCGTAGGCAACCCTTCCTTTAATCCTCTGTTTTGATCAAAGTACTCATCTAAAAACACATCAAGAGAGGTGACGATATCATTGTTTACTGCCTTTCTGGTCAGGAACTGCCGGTTGTAAAATCTGTTACTGTAATTCAGCAGCAATTCTATCTGCGTAACCAGCACATCCTGGCTAAAACTGCCGGTATTTGTTGCCAGCTCTATCGCCATTGCGTCAAACAATTGGCTGATGATTTCCTTCTCTTTCGCTGATTAAAACAAGGCCTCGGAAACATCGTAAGAGAAAAAGCCAAACTGTGAGATCGACTTCCCCAGGGGATAGTTGCGAATAAGATCTGGATGAAAAGACAGCGCAAAACCCTGATAGCTTTCGGCATCTTCGGGAGAATAAACAATTTGTTTAGGTTTTAGAAAAGCCAGTCCACCCTCTTCAAAGTCGTAGTACCCCTGACCATATTTCGTTTGCCCTTTAAAGCACGGTTTAAAAGCGACCTTATAAAAATCCAGGCTGATCTTCTCCCCTTTTAAAACCTTTTCTCCTGCCATATGGTCATAATCGACGAATATCACCCCTCCTAGCCCGCGTGTTGCCAGCAATAGCCACCTCCACGAACCATACGCTTACACCTTGCTCCTTTTTTTGTAGTACCCTGACATTGCGAGCTGCCGGAGTATGAACCTGTACTGGCAGAACTTACCCTACGTGTAACTGTTTTGTTTACCGAAGAGCAAACTCCACAAGTACCACCTGCATTGCAATGCGCACAGTAATTACAAGTCTTACAGGCACCACAGCTGGCGCTTCCGTAACACTTGGCTACATGGTCACTTACGCTAATTACTGCTTTAGGAGGAATATTGAAGGAGGAAAAGCCCAGCAGCAAAACGGTTGCGGTAACTGTGAATTTGAAATTTGAATGAACTGCTCTCCATGTCGCAGAAATCACTCTTAATACGCCCATCAGCAGGTTAATTTTGTAAAATCTTCTCCTCATATTGCTAAAATTTAGGTGGCCAATAAGAAGCACGAGAGCGATCTGCTTGGCTATACTAATATCAAAATAAATTTTCTGACTGCAATTTTTTTCTTTTCTGCCTGCGATCACATTCCTTTGTAAAGAAATGAAGAAAAGCCTGGCCATTGATGCCAAATTCACGCATAAGCCATTTAGCTACAGGGCTTGAGCAGCTAACAGATCAATAAACTATATCTTTGTGAGCATGGATGCCGTCATTTTACCAGCCAAATTTCTCTCCGCTACGCAATCTGAAGGCGCTGTACACTTTATCCCCTACGCCTCCGAAACGGCAATTATCAAAGCTCGCGCAACTTTAAGCAGTCACATGATCAGCCTGATTACTGAAGGCGAGAAAATAATGTATGTGGAAAATGAAACGATCAGGCTAACGCCACAAACCATCATGGTGATGAAGGCGGGAAATATTTTATTCACTGAGCGCCCCAGCGAGCGGTTGCTGATTAAAAGTACAATGATTTTCTTTGACGACCAGGTGGTGAAGGAAGCGATGGAATTAAACGGATGCAAGAACAGTGATGGGGCTGATACTACGCAGCGCCATTTGTTTGATCGCGATGCCTATCTACGCAGTTTCGTGGAAACGGTGAACGGGCTTCAGGACAAGAAATTGCTCAACGCCGCTATGCAGCGTATCAAAGTGTACGAAATTCTGCTGTACCTGGAAAGCAAATCCCCGGGGACGCTGGCACAGCTGTGCACACCTGCGCCACTTCATACAGACGAGCAGCGTATCCGGCAGGTAATGGATACACACATAAATGAATTACTGAGCGTACAGGAGCTCGCGTTCTTATGTCATATGAGCCTGTCTACCTTCAAACGAAAGTTCCAACAGCTGTATGTGCAGACTCCCGCCCGCTGGCTGCAGATACAACGGCTAAGGATGGCCGCCCATCAGCTGAGAGCCAGGGGCACGAGACCTGGATCGCTTTATGTAGACGCCGGATACCAGAATCATTCAAGTTTTTCCAAAGCCTTTAAAGAATACTTTGGTGTGTTGCCCAAAGATTATGCGAATATGGACTTCTAGCTGTAAGTATTGAACTTCCTGCCTTAAGATTGCTGCACCGTTGGAACTAGTTTTGTAAAAAAACAAATGATGATGAACACAGCAATCAATAAATCAATCGTAACCCTTTACAATCTTGAAGTGATACAGCATGGCGATATGGCCCTGTTAAAAACTTTGCTCAGCCCTAACTTTATCAACCATTCTGCCATGCCGGGCATGCCCGCCGGGATGGATGGCTTAATCTATTTTTTCTCGGAAATTTTACATGCTGCTTTTTCAGATCTCAGGGTGGAGATTAAAGACATGCTTGCAGAAGGCAACAGTGTAGCCACCCGCAAAGAAATTACCGGCAAACACACGGGCGAGCTGATGGGGATTCCGGCTACGGGGAAGCAGATTACCATCAAGGTAATTGACATCCTTACACTGAAAGATGGAATGATCTCAGCACATAGCGGAGAAAACAACTTTGCGGGGGTTATTCAAAGTTTACAGGAATAGATACTCCAGGCGAGTCCGGGCAACACGCATTCCATCAATAACCTGTTTGACGGAGACTTGGTATTGTAGTTGCCAGCAGTAATTACTGCAACAAGATTCTGCTCCGGAAACAGAAATATCCGCTGACCGCCATTTCCCTTCGCAGCTTTGCCAGTGAATACCTTGCCATTTATACTTAGATCCTCGCACCACCATAGATAACCGTAAGGAATACCGTCGACAATACTATGTGGGGCGAGGGATTGTTGGACAAAGCTGGCGGGGATAACCTGTTTCCCTTCCCATTTCCCATTATTGAGATAGCGTAAACCAAACTTCCCCATATCCCTTGACGTCAAATGTACCTGACCAAAGTCATTCTGATGCGTACTGTTGGGCACAAAGTCCCACTTGAATTTCTTCAGTCCCAATTTGCTGAACAGGTTTTGCTCAGCAAAGTCATGGACCGAAGCCCGGAGACATTGCTGACGATCTGATTGAGCAGCATGACGTTCCCTGAGCAATAACTGGCAACTGTTCCAGGATTTGCTGACATAGCCGTCTCTGCAAGCAAATCCAGCGCGCAAAATACACTGGATATGCTTTTTGAACTTAAAAAGCGCATTATTCATGGGGCAAGGCAGATGGTGGAAGATTACAATTCCAAAAACTCCAATAGGATTAGCTAATAATACACGATCCACAGGCATTCATCTCCCGACATTTGAGGGCTGGTCTACTCGGCCATCAATGGAAAAAGAGATGAAAGAATTATCTAAAACTGGTGCATTTGCAATTCTGCTGACCAGCAGCCTTACTATCATGGTTGGTACCGTTATAGCCCCATCCTTAACTGAGATTGCCCGAAATTTAGGGTTCACGGCGAACCCGGGTTGGCTGATTACATTGCCATCACTTGGGGTTGTATTATTCGCCCCGCTGATGGGAAAATTAATTGATAAATATGGCGCTTATGTAGTGATATGTGGCGGGCTAGTTCCATATGCATTTATTGGCAACCTAGGTTCCCTACTGCATAATCCATATCTCCTGATCATTGATCGATTGTTGTTGGGTGCTGCCACGGCCGCTGTTCAAGCCTCCAGTACCAGCATGATTGCGGATTTCTTTCATGGGGAGAAAAGAATGAAAATGATGGCGCGACAAGGGATGTCCATTGAAATTGGCGGGGTAATATTCCTGAGTATCGGAGGGATCTTAGGTGAAATCCATTGGAAATTACCGTTCCTTATCTACCTGATAGGCGTGATCTGTTTATGCATGATCTTACTTTTTGTTCCTCAGACAGATATTGTAAAAGAAATCGGTGCTGTGCCGGCAAGGGCTCCGAAGAAAGTCATAACAAAAGAAATCCTTGGTATCTGCATCTCTTCTATGTTTGCGATGCTATTGTTTTTTGTTGCTTTTGTTGGACTACCACAGTACCTACCCGCAGCATTTGGGTTTAGCGAATCCGATACAGGGTACTTTATGAGCTTTATCTCCTTAACCGCAGTCGTTTTTGCATGGCTGATGCCTAAAGTTTCAAGCATACTTGGGCAAAATCACATCGTTCCCCTGGGCTTCATTCTATTCGGCATTGGATTGTTCTGTCTCTCCATTGCAACAGCACAACTAGTTTTACTAACGGCTGCACTGGCAATGGGTGCCGGTTTTGGATTTACCGTTCCGCTACTAAACCACCAAACAGTAGAACAGAGCGACGCTACCAACAGAGGCAAAAACTTAAGCTATTATGCTATGGGGATCTTTGGTGGTCAGTTCCTATCCTCTTTTGTTGGGCTGCTTTCATCAGATATTCAAACCGTATTTAAAATAGCTGCTACAGTGGCAATTCTAGTAAGTATAACCTTATTCTACAGGCAGAAATAGTCAAATTAGTCACCATTGAGAACTGATACTTTCTTTTTAACCATAGGCAAATGACCAATTTATTTTCTCATTTAGGCTTTTAATCGCTAGTATTGAGCAAAGGAGGTTAAATGAAGCTCAGTCACCCAATTGATTTTGATAAGTTTATAATTCATGATCTCAAGGATTGTCCTGTTGAATATCTGGACAGTGCAGTTAGGGAAGAATATTTCGAGATGATTTGGTTCAGCTATACAGCCACAGCTGCCGGAAATCAAATCACTCCACAAGAATATGTTTGCCTCATCCCTCCATTCCGTGCCGTGCCGATCGAGATAACTGATAAAAAGGGAATTATTATATCGTTTAAACGTGATTATCTCGAAGAGGATGATAAAGAATATTCGCTCGATGTATTTAAACTTTTCAATACGCAGGCAGAATATGCACTCGTTCCATTGAGTGCTGAGGTAGCCGTTCAACTTAAACATCTCTATGCATTACTGATTTATGAGTATAAAAATCCTGCAGGAACGTACCTGGTTTTAAAATCCCTTCTCAAAGTTTTTCTGCTCAACCTAATCCGGTTAAATCACAATGCATTTGCGATACAGGACCTGAACCAGAAGCGGGTTTACGAATTGATGTTATTGATGGATGAACATTATAAAACCGAACGGACAGCCGCATTTTATTCAGATAAGCTGGGTTTAGGCGAGAAGCGCCTCAATCAAATTCTCAAAGAGAAAATGAACAAGTCGCTCATGCAGCTGCTTCATATCAGATTGATTGTAGAGGCTAAGCGCAAGTTGATTACGAGCGACCAAACGATCAAAGAGATTGCTTATGAACTGAATTTTGAAGATCGGGGTTACTTCACCAGGTTCTTCAAAAAGCAGACCGGACAAACCCCAGAAGATTTCAAGAAAAACCGGGGACATTAAACTTTTGTTGCTACCCCCCTGACTAAGCCACTGCTTGTTGCTGCATTGGTTGGCTTTCAACTTTTTATAAAGGTTTAAATTAAACTATAAAGTTGTATATTTAACACATCAACCCCACTTAAATAACGTATTAATTTTATTTAGTTAAGAAAGTACTATTGCTGTGGCAACAATTAATGAAACGCCATATTTCCTGAATGAATTTTTACAACGTATAAGACCTTTGACATTTATTTCAGAGAGGAGCAAAAAAAAAATACAGCTGCATTATTTGAACTCGACATTACAAAGGCGAAACCTTTGAAGATAGTAGAGAGTTTGATCGCCCTCGATTATTCTGAAGGACCGTTGGAAGATGAGATATATCGTATTGCCTCAATGTGGGTTTTTGGCAAATTTTACAAAGAAATCGAGATCTATATCAAGATTTCCATGGGGCCACCAGGATCAAAGGTGATGTGTATCTCATTTCATCCAAGCGAACATCCCATGAACTATCCATTTAAACAAAAGACATGAAAAGTCCAATAACAGGAAAAAAAATGAAACTGGTGAAAGAACTGACCTGGTTCCCCTATCGGAAAGAAAGTTTTGAGATATTGTATCATGCATACGAATGTGATGAGACGGGAGAGCGATTTACCGAAGCTCAGACTGACGAACTGAATACCGTACAATTGTACAATCAGTATCGGGAGAAATATGGTATTCCATTTCCCCAACAAATAGGTCAGATCAGGGAACAATACAAGGCATCGGCAAGCAAGATGTCGGAGATTTTGGGATTAGGTGCCAATTCTTATCGGTTATATGAGAATGGTGATATGCCAACTGTAGCGATCGGCAGATTGATTCTTTCGATCGCAGATCCTGAAGAATTTCAAAAACAGGTTCGAGCGAGCGCACATATTCTGCAGGATAAAGAACGCAACAAGTTTGAAGAAATTTGCAGGGAACTGATTGCAAAGAAAAAAGCATCATTATGGGAAAAGCTGTTTGAAGAGCAAATTTTCAGAAATCGGGATGCCAATGCCTATTCGGGGTACCGGCAACCAGACCTGGGGCGTATTGGACAGGTAATAGCTTTTTTCGATGGAAAAATCGAATTATTCAAAACGAAACTGAACAAAGTACTTTTCTATTGCGATTTTACGGCTTATAAATATCATGGTGTTTCGTTGACCGGCTTGACATACAGGGCAATCTCATACGGGCCTGTGCCCGCACAGTACGAAAAGCTTTACATAAAACTGTGTGATGATCAGGTGATAGCTATACATAATCTGCTGATTAAGAGCACTGGGGACTATGCTGATCTGATCAGGCCCAACCATAAATTTGATGAAAAGGATTTTCAGCAATGGGAAATCGACATCCTGGAAAAGGTAGCCGCAACACTCAATAGTAAATCTACCAAACAGATTGTGGATCTCAGTCACAAGGAAACGGCCTGGCTCGAGAATGAGGAGGCACGGGAAAATATCAACTACCAGCGATATGCATTTCTATTAAATTTAATTTAATAATCAAGGTTCGGTTCCCATTAAAGGGGCCACTGTCGTGCATCCTTTATATGATAACTTCAGTATCAAAATCATATGATGACCGCGGACGGCAAAAGGCAAAAATTTAAAGCTTAGTCGTTTCTCCACACAATTTTTATTACCTTTTGTTATTCAATTGTTTAGATAAATATTTATATTTGAGTATGAGCACGAACAAGGATTTAGACAACATTATACACGCTGACAGCAGTGGTAAGCTTTATATCAAAAGTTCTGACTTTTTTAGCCAGCCTAAGGTTATGCAAATGGTAAATTCCATGATGGAGTCTAGCATTTTCAAAAAGATTGAAAAGGACAAGCAAAAAAGATAACCGACTTTATGCCCTTTAATCTGCTCCTTTTCCCACTGGTGGGCGGTTATTATATTCTAATTCGTTTCGAATATTTGAGGTATGTGCAGTACAGGCTGGAAAATCAGCGTGTACTCTTAAACTCCGCGTTTGCAGGAATTATCCTCCTGGTTGTCTGCTTCATCCTGCGCGCAATTACAAACATCTTTTTTCCAGATTTAATTTCTTACCTAAGCGACCAGCTCCCGGTAAAGGCTCCTTATTTTGGTACTACAAGTTTTTCTCTGGTTGTAGCAGTACTGGCTACAGAACTGGCAAATCTTTTTGTGAACCGCAAGGAGGCGATAAGGAGATCTCTTAAAAAATCTGGAAATGAACTTGAGCTTTTAATGAGCTCATCGTTTTTTGATTATCACCTGCTGCAATTCACAATGGATAACGGTAAGGTCTACATCGGATGGGTGAAAGAATTGCCGAAGCCATTTACCACCAACTATATCAGAATTACTCCTGCTTTTAGTGGCTACAGAAATGAATTTAAGGAGTTAGTTTTTACCACACAGTACCTGACTGTATACGCCTCTTACATAGCAGACGGTTCAGTTAGAGACAGTAGCGAGCTAAAGACAGATTTAGTTTTAAAGGTCGATAAGATCAATTCGGCATCATATTTTGATATAGATATGTACAAGCGCTTCAATCCCGAAGAAGCTATTGATGAATAATCTTTGAATCAGAAAGCGAAGAATTAACCTCACTGCCAACAGCAATGGAGGAATACCCCGCTAATATAGCTTTCATCATAATTCAGCTCCCAGATATAAATGACATAAGAAGGGCTGGAAGGTGAATCATCATTGAATGTTCAGTTGTATGATTATAAAAAAGGGCTATTGACCAAAATTTCAGGACTATAATACGATTTAGTAATATTAAGTCTATGTAATTAGTAGTTTTTATTATCTTTGGGACAACCACTTATCATTACATTATTTATGCTCCCTGCCATCCTAGATAATCATCACATTATAAACACATTGCGTGAGATTTCTTGCTATAAACATTCTTATGCAATGGATTCAACAGAGGTTGCTTATTATCAACAAGAAAGGAGGAGCATCGTCATTATGAATTAATCTTTACTATAATGAAGAGCCCCAAATGAAGGTTTGAAGCGCGGGAACGCTCCAAACCAAAGTTCTGTTGCGGCTCGGAAAAAGACTAGTGATCTAAATACTTAACACAAACAAAACTTACGTCCAAATGTATAAAAATTTACGTTTAAAAGCGCGTGGGCTATATCGCCATGTGCTTACAATACACTTATGGATGATGAAAATCATCTTCATTCTCCTCTTTTTGGCAGCAGCCAGGGTGAGGGCCACCCCTTCTGATAGGTCGGAAATCCAATCTGTAGTAAAGGAAGTGATCATTAGCGGTAAGGTTACCGACACTACCGGAGCGCCATTACCAGGCGTAAGTGTGCAAATCAAAAATACATCCCGCGGTGCGGTTACCAAAACCGATGGTACTTACAATATATCAGCTGCAGCGCTCAATCAGACGCTGGTTTTCTCTTATATCGGGTATGAAACTAAAGAGGTTATTGCCACAACCACCTCTCTGGATGTTATACTAAATTCCTCTTCCGCTGCGCTTTCAGAAATAGTAGTGGTGGGTTACGGTGTGCAGAAAAAGGTTAACCTTACAGGTGCAATAGCCACCGTTGACATGAAGAAACAGCTGAATGCACCCTTAACAAATGCTTCTCAGCTACTTCAGGGCGTAGAAGGTGTTTATGTAAATCAGCCAGGGGGACAGCCGGGGAGAGATGCCGCAACCATTCGTATCCGTGGTGTGGGAACACTCAACAACAACAATCCGCTGGTACTTGTAAACGGTATAGAGTTTCCACTCGAAAATGTAAATCCTGCCGACATAGAAAGCGTCTCGGTATTGAAAGACGCTGCTTCGGCATCAATCTATGGTTCCAGGGCAGCTAACGGAGTAGTACTTGTAACTACCAAAGGTGGTAAAAAAGGTAATTTCGCGGTCGACTATAACTATTTTATCGGAAACCAGTATGTGAATTACCTTCCCGACTTTATCAACGATCCTATCCAGTTTATGCAGCTTCGTAACAAGGCTCAGCTCAACGAGGGAAAAACTGTGGTAGATTATTCGGATGAGCTTATCAATGAGTATAAACAGGGAATGCTTACCGACAAAAATATCTATCCAAACAATGATTGGCGTGATATCATGTTTAATCCCGGCAGGATACAAAATCACGACCTCCGCTTTTCTGCAGGAACGGATAAGCTAACCTATGCCCTGTCTTTAAATTTCCTCGATCAGGAAGGGGTATTGAGGGGCACTGATGTAAAACGCTATGCCCTAAATTACAATACAACTGCTCAGGTAACTGATAAACTAAAAATCGGAGCTTTTTTAAATGCCTCGTACAAAGATATCAATGAGCCCGTTGCTGGGGTAGCCAATTTAATGGAGATGACTTTTAAAGCGCAGGCATTTTATCCAACCTACCTGCCCGATGGCAGATACGGCAATACTTTCATCAGGACGCCGGGACACAATGTTTTCAGGAATCCTCTGGCATTGGCCGATGAAGGTAAGAACAACAGCAGGTTACAGCAGGTACTTGTGAACATTTTTGCGGAGTACAAGCTGCCTTTCAACATCACCTATAAAATCAATGGCGCGGTAAATAAGGCCGACAATTTTATTGCTCAATTTGTACCAACGGTGTTTACTTATCAGGTGAAAAACGAGGAGGCACAGCAGATTCCTTATGATAATCAGGGTAATCCCGGAACACGGCAAACCAACTCTGGCGCTTTGAATACCACGCTCTTTAACACCCTGAACTGGGAAGGGAACCTATCGGAGAAACACAATCTAAAAGTTTTGGCCGGAACCAGTGCAGAAAGGTTTAGCGACCGGAATTTCTTTGCCAGAAACGAGGGTTATCTGGGTAATACACTGGAGGAACTAAATGCAGGGTCAACAAATCCTGCCGTTGGTGGAACATCCTTTAAATCGCGGCTGAGCTCGTACTTTGGTCGCGTAAATTATATATTCAATGAAAAGTATCTGGCAGAAGCCAACTTTCGCTATGATGGCTCATCGCGTTTTGCAGAAGGCCGTCAATGGGGATTTTTTCCATCAGTATCTGTAGGATGGCGTATCGACCAGGAAGATTTTCTAAAAAACATTAGCTGGGTGAACGACTTGAAACTTCGTGCCTCCATCGGCCAGCTGGGAAACCAGAATATCGATCTCTTCAGATATGTTAACCTGGTATCATTGGGAGAAGATTATCCTTTTGGAAATACTATATCCTCGGGTGCCGCCGTAACGGCTTACAATGATCCAAGCATCACCTGGGAAACCACTACAATCACTAACATAGGTTTTGACGCGAGCCTGTTCAATAATAAAGTTAGCCTAACCGCAGATATATTCAGCAAACGGACAACCGATATTTTAAATGCTGTACCCCTTGCAGCACAAATTGGGGGACTTATAAGTCCTATACAGAATATCGGAACGGTAGACAATAAAGGGATAGAGGTTAACCTTGGTTTTAGCCATCGGCTTAACGACTTCAACTTCAACATAAGCGGGGGTTTGACCTATGTGAAAAATAAGGTTGTTGACCTTAAAGGAAGCGTAATTTACTCCGGCCGGAATATTATCACAGAGGGATCACCTATCAATTCCTATTACCTGATTAATGCGACCGGGATATTTCAGAATCAACAGGAGATTGACAGCAGCCCCTTCCAAAACGTAAATACCAAACCAGGATATTTGAAATACGAGGATGTGAACGGCGACAATGCGATAACAGAGGCCGACAGGGTGATACAGGGATCTAGTGTGCCTAAGCTCACGTACCAGTTTAACCTGAATTTGAGCTATAAACGTTTCTCGCTGAACACATTTTTTCAGGGCGTGGGCAAAGTATATACCTATACAGAGAAAATTGGTGCAATGCCATTTTGGTTCGGCACATCTGTCCGGAATGAATGGCTGACAGATGCCTGGACCCCCGAAAATCCAAATGCGCGTCTGCCGATCATCACTACTTTTGAGGGAAGCCAGACAGAAAACTTTAGGAATTCTAACTTCTGGCTAAAGAATGCTGCTTATCTGCGTATGAAGAACATTCAGTTAAGCTATGACCTTCCGGAGAGCTGGACACGCAAGCTGACTGTTAAAAAAACCAAATTGTTTATCAACGGACAAAACCTGTTGACGTTTACGCCACTAAAAGGCTTTGATCCGGAGAAAAACCTCAGTGGTTCAACTTTTTATGAATTCCCTACGGTAAAAACCGTCACCGCAGGAATCAATGTCACTTTTTAAGAAGAATAGCTCATGAAAAAATATATGTTATTTATTGTTGCCAGCGTATTGCTGATCGCGGGCAACGGCTGCAAGAAGAATCTGAATATCGACCCCGCAGATCAGTATTCGGAATTAACTTTTTGGAAAACACAGGCAGATGCGATGGCAGGATTAACCGGTTGCTATAATGTATTGCTGGATTGCCAGACATGGCTTTATGAAACCGATATGATTACCTCCAACGGCCTTGCCTACAACGGCGGAAATGGTACGGACGCGATCGGCCGCGGTGCGCATACGCCTATAACGGAGATGATTGCTGCAAGATGGATTCAGGCCTATACAGGCATCGGCAGAACAAATACCTTTCTGGCGAAAATAGGTGGCGTTTCTGGTATGACGGATGAACTAAAGAACCGGACTATCGGAGAAGCTAAGTTTTTACGCGCTTTTTATTATCAGGGACTGGCTGATACCTATGGTGGCGCGCCATTAATTCTGGATGCACCAAATCTGGAAACGCAGGCTTCTCTGCCACGAAATACTAAGGAAGAAGTAGTTAACCAGATCTTGAAGGACCTTGATGAGGCCATTCCCCTACTGCCAAATACCTATACGGCCAGCACTGATCTTGGCCGGGTAAGCAAGGGTGCAGCACTGGCACTAAAAGCAAGGGTGTTATTGTACAACGAACGCTGGGCAGAAGCCGCAGCAACAGCAAAAACTTTGATTGACTTAAAGATTCATGGTTTGTTCCCAAATTACCGAAACTTGTTTTTGTTGGCGAATGAACATAATACAGAAGTGATTTTCAATGCAGAGTATCAGGCGCCACGATTTCTCCATAACTTCGATTTCGACAGCTACGTGCTGAACAGACCTGCCCCAACGCGTAATCTGGCAGACGAATATTTGATGACGGACGGTAAAACCAAAGAGGAATCTCCGCTATACAATGCGGCGAAACCCTTTGACAACCGTGATCCACGCCTGCTTCAAACCATTAATCCTGTGGGCTATGTTTTTAACGGCAGACTCACAGCTCCGGCCAATGTGGTAACGACCGGATTTGGCCTTAAAAAATACACCAACCTCACAGATAACGAGGCTCAGCCAGCGCCGTTGGGCAATACCGGGCAGATCAACCTGATTTATATCAGATATGCTGAGGTTTTGCTTACCTATGCAGAAGCTCAAAATGAGGCTGTAGGACCCGACGCAAGTGTATATGAAGCCATCAATGCGCTTAGACGCAGACCTTCGGTAAATATGCCTGATCTTACTGCAGGGCTCACACAAAGTGCTATGCGTGATCAGATACGCCGTGAGCGTAGAATAGAGCTGGCATTTGAAGGACTCTATTACAGCGATATTAAACGTTGGAAAACTATAGAAACGGAGAACAACCTGCCTATACGGAATTATCTGAATGTGGTGGTTGGCGAGCGGCATTTCAACAAAGACAGGGACTACCTGTGGCCGGTTCCGAGTGACCAGATACAAATCAATCCAAAACTTCTACAAAACCCTAATTGGTTTTAGCTAAATTGCAATAAATGAAAACTATAACTAGACTATTAACAGCAGCACTGATCCTCGGTTCTTTGAGCAGCTATGCGCAAGCGAAGGCGACTTCGGCAAAAACGGCTTCGGCAAAACGACCGAACGTCATCCTGATCTACTCCGATGATCAGGGCTCCCTGGACCTGAATATTTACGGCGCTAAAGATTTGCATACACCTAATCTTGATCGTTTGGCGAATAAGGGCACGCGCTTCAGCAGTTTTTATTCGGCCTCCCCTGTTTGTTCACCCTCCCGGGCATCATTGCTTACAGGGCGTTACCCGCAACGCGCAGGTTTGGACAACAATGCCCCTAGCAATTATGGGAACAGTGGTGGCATGCCCGGCAGTCAGTTTACAATGGCAGAACTGTTTAAATCCGGCGGTTATAAAACTGCACACATCGGCAAATGGCACATGGGCTATGCGCCAGAAACTATGCCTAACCAGCAAGGTTTTGACTATTCATTTGGCTTTATGGGCGGCTGCATAGATAGCTACTCGCATTATTTTTACTGGAGCGGACCTAACAGACATGACCTTTGGCGCAATGGAAAAGAAATATGGGAAGAAGGTAAATATTTTCCTAACCTGATGGTTGAGGAAGCCAGTAAGTTCATAGCGGAAAATAAAAACGATCCTTTCTTTATGTACTTTGCGATCAACATGCCACACTACCCTCTCCAGGGTGAGCAAAAGTGGATGGACTACTATAAAGACCTTCCCTCACCACGAAGAATGTATGCAGCATCTGTGTCAACGATGGATGAAAAGATCGGCTTACTACTAAAAAAAGTAGATGAACTGGGACTTACGGACAATACCATTATCATCTTCCAGGCAGACCAGGGACATTCCAAAGAAGAGCGAACTTTTGGCGGAGGCGGCTATGCAGGCACTAACCGGGGTTCCAAATTCAGTGTATTTGAAGGAGGAGTTCTCGCACCGGCTATCATTAGCTGGCCAGGCCATATTCCGGCAAATGTAGCTCGTGAGCAATTTTCTACCAATATAGACTGGTATCCCACCCTGGCAGAGTATTGCCAGATCAGCTTACCTAAACGTAAAATAGACGGGCAGAGCCTGGTGAAGGTTATTGCATCGGCAAAGGCCAAACCGGCACATGAAGATTTTTACTGGCAGTTTGAGGGGACGAAAGAAAATCCACAATGGGCAGTGCGAGACGGCGATTGGAAGTTATTGCACAGTCCAAGAGAATCTACCAAAGACGACCTGGATGAGAATGGCTTTATGCTGGTGAATGTGAAAAAAGGCAGTACAGAAACAACCAACGAAGCGTCGCAGCATCCGGATATTGTAAAGCGGTTACAGGCTAAGTATCAGGCTTGGATTGCCGAGGTGTTTACTCAGTAAACACGTGCCGCATTAGCGTTTCTTGATTAGCTATGTTTCGGTTTCTTGAATACGTAAACACGTGCCGCATTAGCGTTTGTTGATTAGCTATGTTTCGGTTTCTTGAATACATTAACGCCTGGCTGATTGAACATCAGGATAAATGAAACCTTCGGCTGTTCCGGCATTTTAATACCGGGATAGCTGAAGGTTTTTTGCTACTGCAATACAAAATAAAGAAATAAGATTAACTATATTGAACATTCCATCGTCCGACTATGGCTTAGCTTCGAGCTTGTCCAGCACCTGTTATTTTATGTGGCCGGAATCGGGCTTTCTGCATTGACTTTGTTCATGCCTAAACATGCCGGAACAGTTGTAGGTTATCAACTGTTCGCGGCGCTGGCCTGTTATGCCCTGGCAGGATTGGGCGGTTGTTTCCTCCATTTTTATGGCACCATGAGTATTCTTCCCAACTTCCCCTTTTGCTCCGCAGCTGTGTGCGCTTCTTTAACTTCAGACAATTTGAATACCTTGTGTATAGGTACTTTCACCTTGCCGTCCGCAACTTGCTCCATGCTCGACTTTAACAGGTCGCGCACAAATGGTTCCTGCATCACGGCTCCCAGCAAACATCCAATCACGGTAATACGATGGGCCAAAAGGTAAAGCGGATCAATAAAATTGCCTTCACCCGCACGCCCGGCTATCAATATTACCTTAGCCCCGTCTTTCACAGACTTAAGTCCGTCAATCATCGTATCCATGCCCACGGTATCTATCAGCACGTTCACCCCTTCCTTTGCAATTGCCCTTACCTGCTCCTGGATAGTCTTTTCCCCTGTTAGGATCGTCTCCGAAACTCCAAACGCTTTCAACTCCTCCAATGTTTTGGGATCTCTGCCCGATGCAAAAACCCTTACGCCTTGATTGGCCAGTAATTGCACCACTGCATTTCCCACACCACCCGTAGCGCCCGTCACCAATACAGTATCATCAGCTTGCACATCACTCAAATGGATAGCTAAAGCTGCAGTGCCTACGCCTATAAAAGAAGCAATGGCTACTTGCAAATCTAAACCATCAGGTAAGGCATAGGTGGTTGATGCCGCAACGGCCCTCAATTCGGCATGCGAACCGGCCCAGCTAAAGGTAACTACTTTCTGACCGACCTCAAATCCTTCAACCTCTGCTCCTATTTCCACAATCTCCCCGGCGGCGGCATAACCAACAATATGATTAGCCTTCTGTGGCGCATTGAGCTGTCTGTTTGATAAATCCCCGCCCTCAATGCTAATCGCTTCAACTTTGATCAGCACTTCATTGGCTTTTGGTGTTGGGTTTTCTACTTCTTCGTAAGAGAACACTTCTGGTCCTCCGTTATGTGAATATACTGCTGCTTTCATTTTATTATCTTTTTAATGCCCAGAGGCGGATGATAAATAAACTGTTTAAACCGCAGAATGTTGGTGATCATTTTTCTTTATGACGTTTTGCTGTTGGAATCATTTATGATCAGAAATGATATTATAGTTGAACTCAGGAGATAACCGCTATTAATCAATAGCGTTGAAAGGCCCAGGTAAATAACCTTTTAGAATTTCTTGTCAAAACTAATATTATATTGTTCCAGTGGTTGTAATTCTCAATCCTATCTGAATATTTATCTTAGCTTTAACATACTATTTACAGTAAAATTGAATTTATGAAATAGTAGTTCCCTGTGGCTGTCTTCTGTAAGGAACCCAATGATTTCGGCAAATGTTATAGACCTTAAATAGCATCTATTTTCGGAAACTGTGAAAACGTATTTATCCTGCTTCAACATTACTTCAATTACTTCCAGCAGTAATTGGTCTGTATCAATATCATACATAATTCTTGATTGATCACTTGTTAGCAAATTTTGCATACTATAAAATTGACAGTTAAGAGAGGGAATCCAGTTTGGAAAACTGCTTGTTTATCCTTCAGAATATTCGTTATTTTTGATGAATTTTTTCAATGGAATTTCTACATAAAACGTACTTCCTTTTTTTTCTTCTGTTTCAAACCAAATTATTCCCTCATGCTGCTTTACGATAGAGGCTATTATCCACATGCCCAGACCTATCGGCTCCTCACCGTTAAGTCCTACTCTTTTAGCATTGGTATATTTCATAAAAAGATAAGGCTGCAGCATTACCGGTATACCTATCCCATTATCTTTTACACTCAATAAAAAAGAGCTTTCCAATTGTTCAACATGAACTTTAATCAGACCACCCTTTGATGTAAATTTTAGCGCATTGGAAAGTAAATTATTAACGATTTGTAAGAACTTAGCGCTATCAACCATGGCATAAACATCCGGATGGGATTTTGTAAATTGAATTTCTTTACCCGTATAGTCTTGAGTTTGAAAATATACCTTTAATACTTGTTCTATTTCCCATACTACATCGATGCGTTCTAAGCTGATAGCTGTGGATTCAGTATCTAAATCTTCCTTTTTAATTAAGTTAGCAATCATATCAATATTGCGACTGCAAATTGTAACGATGGTATTGGTTATTTGGTGAATCGTCGCAAATTTTTCGATAGGTAACATTCCTTCTATTACCGCGGTAAGCATTTTTACGTTACCTATTGGTCCTCTTAGATCATGCGCTATAACTTCAAGGGTTGTATTTTTCCATGCAGTTATTTTTTCCATATTTAACATGGCCTTCTTTCTTGCGGAATCGTCTTCTAGCAACCCGCCAATATACCGAACTTGTTGGTCTACAATAATGGGATATATTTTTATAGTGATCCACCGTTCTGTCTGATCGGGCCAGATAATCCTAAAATCAAGACGTGCACTTCTTTTCTTTTCAAGTACTTCTTTCAGATTTAGTTTAACAAAATCCAGGTCTTCAGGATGAATAAGTTGATAGAGCGTAGATGGATTATGCTTAACAGAGACGAACTCCTGCTTTAAGATCTTTTTAAAAGCGGCATTAGCAAATTCAATCAGATTTTTCTGCACATCAAAAATAAAAAACAGGTCCTCAGACTGCCTTGCCAGCTGTTTAAATAATTCTAATTCCTCATTGTAATTCATGGAAACGTTATTTGAGCTAATATTTATTTATCTGTTATAAATAATATCTATTTATAACTGAGGCAAAATACATACACCTATTGATACGCTTTGATATTTATACGCAATTTTTAAACATATTTCTACGTTTTTACTTAGCTGATCAATGGGTCACGTTTCGAGATCTTTTCGACTAAATGCTTTATATTAGATTACAACAAGTTGAATGGTGGAGCACAGTTTATACCCTTGCTGGCTCCACATAGATTTTATTTAATAATTTCTGAACGAAAAGCATATTGAATGAGTGCCGCAGTGTTTGTAACACCAGCTTTATCAATCAAATTCTTTCTCTGCCCTTCTACCGTTCGTTTACTGGTAAACAATTGTTCTGCTATTTCTTCATTAGTTAAGCCATCCGCAATCAAGTTAAGGATTTCAAGTTCTCGAACTGAAAAGTCAACAATGGGCAAATCTTCGGGATGTCTGGTTATCTGACGTTTTATTTTACGAAGCATCTGTATTCCCAATTCCGAACAAATAAACTGATTACCAAAATAAACGTGCCTGATAGAAAAAACAAGCTCACTCTTGTCAACGTTTTTCATGAGATAGGCGGAAGCTCCACAATCAAACGCATCAACAACATATTTGTAACTATCAAACATGGAAAGAATAATAATTCGGATATCAGGGTATTCTGTTTTTATGATTTTAGTTAAGGCAAGACCATCTATTTCTGCCATATTAATATCGGTGAGTATAATATCCGGATTCTTGCTTTTTTGCTTTAATATACTCAATACTTCCAGCCCGCTACTTGCTTCGTGAATGATTTGAAAGTCCACCTCTTTTTCCAGGAGGGAGCGGATTCCTGCGCGCATGACTTGGTGGTCTTCCGCCAACATAATTGTTATCATTAACATGTCAGTTTAAAATTTCTTTTCGTCATGAAAAGAAAATATGAATACTATTTTTATAGGATTAGTTATTGCTTCGATACAGCGCTAATAACTTGCCATTCCATTGATTAAAAACCGGCATAAACAAAATTATCCCCGGCAAATACTTTTCTAATCGCTTCGTAAAGATCCTCAAAATCAACATCTTTAAGCACGTAGCCCTTGGCCCCTGCTTCAAAGGAATGTTTAACAAAGCTTTTACGCTGCTGCATAGTTAAAATTATTACTTTGATCTCTGCGTGCTTAATGCTGAGCTGTTCGATTAGTTTAAACCCATCCATCTGAGGCATATTGAGGTCTGCCAAAACAATGTCTGCACACGTTCCGCTCTGCAGTATCTCAAGTGCCTTTACACCATTTTCTGCTTCGCCCACCACTTCGATGTCCGGTTGTGTGTTCAATAGTCCGACAATCCCTTCCCTAACTATTTGATTGTCTTCAGTGACTATAATTCTAATCATAATATTTTAAATAAAAATGCAAAACATGCGCTGCTAAATTGAGGGGTTGCTTATTGGTATGTCTACGATAACCTCCGTACCCGAACCTAAAACAGAGTTAATAGTAAGTTCTCCATTTAGCAACTTAATTTTACTGCGTATTGAAGATAATCCAATGCCAGACTTACTTCCTTCAGTCTGCTGCATTCCACGGCCGTTATCGCGTACAATAACCTGAATATTATCCAATGCAACCGCAACAATAACTTCACTGGAAGTTGCATCTGCATGCTTGACCACATTAAGCATTAGTTCCTGTACGGTTCTGAATATTGCAAGTTCCAGATAGTCTTCAAGTCGGCGCTCAATGCCCTTATAATGGCAGTGGAATTGTATGACATCGTTGAGCTGTTCACAAACGTCGTCAATAGCAGTACGTAAACCGAACTCTTCCAGGTTGCTCGGCATTAATTCATGAGAGATTTTGCGGTTCTCCTTAATTGCGGTTGATACCAGATCCTCAGTGTATTTCTTGGCTTGACTAAAATTTTCAGGTTCTGTAAGTGCCTGAGCCAAATTTACATGGTTCATACTAATTTTGATACCATAGAGTATTTGCCCTAATCCGTTATGCAGGCTTTCTGAAATCCGCCTTCTTTCATCTCCCTGTGTACGTAGTGTAGCCCGAATGATTTCCAGCTGCTGTTCAGTCTCCATTTGACGTAGCTTTTCTTCTGCCTGATGGCTAGCGGTCAAGTCCATGTCCACCCCCAGTACTCTAACGGCAAGCCCTTCCGTATTTTTGATTACTGTAGCTTTTACTTTGAGGGTTTTCACACGTTGCCCTATGGAAATCATTAAAGTTTCTTCAAAGTCGGCGTCACCTTTAACAATATGGCCGGCAATTCGTGCTGCTGTATCCCGGAAATCTTCTGTTGTAAATTGCTGGTATATCTCTGGTTTTACCGCTATCTCTTTCTGTAAATTGAACAGGCGGTACATTCCATCTGACCATTTAAAGGTTCCTGTCAGCAAATTATAGTCCCAGGTGCCGGTACCAGCAACGTCTTCAGATTGTTGCAATAACAAGTAGTTTTTATATTGTTCCTCTTCAGCAATTTTACGGGCAGTGATGTTACTGGCAATACCAAACCATTCCAATATTTCATTTTGATCATTCATCATTGGAATTGCCCGGGAATATGCCCAGCCCACTTTACCATCAGACAGCAAAACACGGTGCTCCAATTCAAAGGTCTGCTTCCCTGAAATGGCCAGATCAATTGCTACCAATACCTTTGCAGTCTCCTCTGCTGGAATGTAAAGGTCCATCCATGTATCCGTTGGCGAACTGGTATTTATAAGGAAATCTTTGCTTTCAAGCACATACATGTTGCTCCAGTCAGCGCTCATCTGATAGATTAGATCAGAACTTGCTGTAATGAACATATGCAGTCGTTCTTCAGATTTACGGACGAGCTCCGCCGCTTTTTTCCGCTCGCTGATATCCAGATTGGTGGCAACCAGGGTTTCATCCATTTTAACGAACGTGCAAGAATACCATTTTTGAGCACCCTCAATAGGATAGTAGTATTCCAGCCCCTCCTCTTGCCCGCTGTCCATCACACGTAGCATGATATCAAAAAGGCCCAATTCTTTGATGATAGGATATTCCTGCGCGTAGTGTTTGCCAATAAGATCGGTACGACCAGTTTCGTTGATCAATTCCTGATTGGTAAGCTTTATTTCAAAGTCAAGTATTTTTCCTGAATCATCACGTAGGGCTTTAAGTACTGACATACTGATGAAACTAGTATCTAATATTGACTGCAGCAAGTCCCGGCTTTCTTTGATCTCCTGTTCCGCTTTTTTCATTTCCGTAATATCCCTTGCAATGGCCAGCACTGTTTCAACTTCGCCCTCAGTATTTTTTTCAGGTGTCAATCGCGAGAAAAAATGAGCAATTCCTTCCGGGGTAGGAGAAATATTAAAATGTTCTACAGTCTCACCCGTTTCAAACGCTTTTTGCAGGCTAATCAAATACGGTTCCACAAACTCATCAGGCAGTCCCATTTCGCTGTTAGTTTTATTCAGCAGATTTTCAATATTTAAACCTAGTTTTCTTTCGAAAGCAAGGTTAGCAAATACCAATTTCAGTTGTTTATTCCAGCGGGTGATTACATCCGGTGTATTATTAACCAGGCTTGAATATTGTTCTTTACTTTCTCGTAACTGAACGGTTCGCATTTCCACATTTTCTTCCAATTGAAGACGGTATTTTTCTTCCGATTGACGCAAGGATTGCTGCATATTTCTTTGCTCAGTCAAATCCCGCATTATTTTTACGAAACCAAGCAATTTACCTTCACTATCTCGCAGAGGACTTACAGAACCAGAACCCCAGAAACGAACACCATCCTTTCGTAAATGCCATCGTTCGTTTTCCGCAATCCCTACACTTTCCGCTATATTAACTTCCTTTTCCGGGTCGTGCTTTTCCCGGTCTTCCGGGATAAAGATCACGTCGCTCAATCTGCCGATCATTTCATGTTCCATGTAACCTAACATGAGCTGAGCCCCGCTGCTCCAGCTTACTACACATCTGTCAATATCCAATGTAAAAATAGCGTAGCCTCTTGCACTTTCTATTAAAAAGCGCATCCGTTCTTCGGATCGCCTTAAGGCTTCCTCAGACTCCCTCCGGTGGGTAATATCGAAGAATGTGACAACCACACCATTAATATGGTCTTCAGAAGTTCGATATGGAAGCAGCCGCATCATAAAAACGCGACGATCAGTCGTTGTAACTTCCCGTTCAATCATGTTGAGCTTTTCCAATACGATTTGCGCATCATCCAGCAGCCCGTCATATTGCAATTTGTTGGTAATATCTGTAAAAGGCCTGCCATAGTCACTAGACTTTAAATTAAATATCTCCAGAATGGCTGGTGTAAAAAGACGTATAGAAAAACTGCGGTCCAGAAAGATGGTACCAACATTTGCTGAATTAATCAGGTTCTGCAAATTATTACTCGTTATGCTTGTCTCCTCAATTTTAACCTTAAGTTCCTGGTTTACGGTGCGCAGTTCTTCGTTAATAGACTGCAGTTCTTCCTTGCTTGTTTCCAGTTCCTCGGCTGCTGACCGTAGTTCCTCGTTCATGGCCTGCAACTCTTCATTTGAGGCTTTTAGCTCTTCTGCCTGGTATTCGTGCCGCTCTATGGAGTTGCGAAGCTGAGATTTAAGGCCCATGAGTTCTTCTTCCAGTTGCCTGGCAGGCTCATCGGACATAAACATCACCGCAGAACCTTCAGCGGCAGTTTCCAGTCCTGGTTTAAAAACAACCAGGATAAATCCCTTTGCCGTATCCCCGTCCTCTAAAACCGGGCGAACATGAATATCCAGTACTTGCGGCCGGCCGTCCAGCACAAATTGTATGTTACGCGCCTCAACGGATGTCTTATTTTGTACCGCCTGGTATAGTGCAGAACGTAGCTCGAGTCTAATTTCCTTGCGTATAAGCTTCAGTAAATTTTGCGTTGGCTCTCCTGCTGAAAATTCAAAGTACTTGCCTGCCTTTTCGGTCATGTGCACAATTTCATATTCCTCATTTACTACAACGGAGGGCGGAGCATATTGCTCCAGCATTTTTTGGTGTAGTTCGCCAAAAGAAATCCGCTTGCTTTGCACATCCGGTTCCTCCGGCTTTCTCGACAGTTCGTTTTTGGACAGTAAAAACTGTGGTATTGAATCTGGTACGGGATAGCTACGCGGGGTAACTTCCCTTGTCTGGAAGATGTGATGATCCCGGCTATACAAGATATAGAGGTCACGGGCGCTATCCACGGATTCCGAAGTGCCCAAAAAGAGAAACGACTTGGGCTTTAAGGCAAAATGAAAGGTCTGTATTACCCTCGCCTGGGCGGTGCTGTTCAGGTATATCAATACGTTACGGCAGGTAATCAGATCAAGTTTTGAAAAAGGCGGGTCTTTCAAAAAGCTATGGTTTGCAAAAAGAACCATTTCCCTGATCTCTTTGCGAACCCGGTAGCCATCGCCATCTGGGGTAAAAAACCGACGTAGTCGCTCAGGTGAAACATCCGCGGCATCGTTAAGCGTATAACGTCCTTCCCGTCCTACAGCAATTGCTGCCTCGTCAATATCAGTGGCGAATATTTGTATCCTCGGGCCATCAAAGGTTGATAGCGCTTGTTCAGCACAAAGCATCGCTATCGAATAAGCTTCCTCACCAGTTGCACAGCCAGCAACCCATATTCGAATCTGGTCCTCAGCTGTTTTTCCAGCAAAAATCGCCGGGAAAACATCCTGTTCCAGACCGCTAAAAGCCTTATTGTCGCGAAAAAAATTGGTTACTGAGATGAGCAGGTCTTTCAGCAGGGCCTGAACTTCATCCGGGCGCTCATGCAGCAAGGCCGCGTAAGCAGCCAGGTCAGGCAGGTTATGTACATTAATCCGCCGCTCAATCCGTCGCAACAGTGTCGGACGTTTATAATTTGAAAAATCATGGCTGGTATGAATCCTGATCTGGGTGAATATATCCCGAAGAGCCTTTTGTTGATGCTCCGGGCGTTTTTCAACTTCTTCCAGGATTTCTACAGTACCTATGCTATTGCGGTAGGCAATAATCCGGGCAGGAATGTCCCCTACATTCAATACTTCATCTACCAGATCAGTAGCGATAGCATTGCGTGGCATATCACTAAACTCCGCTTCTCTGGGATTCTGTACGAATACGGCTCCTCCTCGTTCTTTAATGCGCTTAAGGCCCATAGAGCCATTGGCTCCGGTACCTGATAAAACCACGCTGATCGCCCGTGGTCCATGCTGATCGGCCAAACTGCGAAAGAATATATCTACTGGCGCACGCCTTTCTTCCATATGCAGGTTTGGGAATACAGCAATGTACTTATTTTCTATAGTAAGGTGGCGATTGGGCGGTACTACATAAATATGATCTGGTTTGATCATAGTTTTTTCTGTCACCTGCGCAACGGGCAACCTTGTTTGCTGCTGCAGCAGACTTGCCAGCTGGCTGTCATGGTCTGGTGAAAGATGAAGAATAACCACATAGGCCATGTTGGAATCTTCCGGCACATTGCCGAAAAATTGCTGTAACGCCTGTATTCCACCGGCGGAGGCGCCGATACCTACAATCAGGAATTCAGTTGGTTTATCTTGTAACTGCTCAACTGGTGTAAGTTTCTCTTTGTGGTTGGCAACTCCTTTTTTCATATCATTAAATAACAGGATGTAAAACGTTCAAATATACGGCGACAATTAGTGTTTAAAATTATTTTGGAGTTACAATACTAGCATTTAAATATTTTTCGTTGGCCTCATCAACTAATTTGTCCTTACTGAATTGCTCATGACGGTGTACTGCTATGCGTACCAGGTCAGATCGATCCTTAGTTTCTTTTGCTTTTTTAAAATATACAGCAGCAAGTTTTGGCAGGTTTGCCTCGGCATAATGATCGCCAGTATGATTAAGAAATAGAATCGCTTCATCCATGCCACGGATAGCGCTATACAAAGTGTTTTCGATATTTTCGTTCAGCGCTGCTATTAGTGTATCCTGGGAATAAGCATGGCCGGTATGGCAGCGGTATCTGGCAAGGCTACCATCCATTATCTTTGATAGTACACCATGACATTCCGGACAGGTATAAGGGGATAAAACACCGATATCTAAAGAGCCCCGTTGCAAAGCATACTCTTCGGCTGCAATGCCAATTTCAATTTTTGTTTTTTCATCTTTCAGGAGGTCCGTATTAACCCTTACCTCCTGCGATGTTAACTTAACCAGTAAATCGGCGATATCAGCAGCCGGCAAACGATAATCAACCTGTATTTCTCTTAATGCATTCTCGGGCATGGAAGATACCTCTGCATCGGCCGGGTCTTGCACCACGGCAAGGCCGCCACTCTCTTTAACGCGCCAAAGACCAGCCGTCCCATCATCCAATGCGCCCGATAGGATAACGCCAATTACCCGGTTGCCGTATGCATAGGCAGCCGAACGAAATAAGGGGTCAACGGCCGGACGAAACCGGTTTTCTTTCGGTCCGCGAGTCACTCTTACATGGCCTTCTTCAACTATTAAGTGGTGATCTGGCGGAGCAACATATATATGATTTGGTTTGATAGGTTCATTGTCATTGGCAACTTTAGCATTAATTGTATTAAGTTTATTAAAAACTTCTGGCAAAATACCGCGTACGTCTGCACTCATATGCCATACGATGAAAATTGATGCGTCAAAATCAGATGGCAGTTTTTTGACGATTTTTTTTAATGCTTCAAAGCCGCCGGCAGATGCGCCGATAACTATAATGTTCCTTTTACTCATAGTTTAATTTCAATGATTTACAACGTTTTGTGACTATCTAAGCGACTACAATATCTACTAATATACTTCTATTATATCAAAAGCGTCATTTAGCTTTATATGTTGAATCTAATACACGAATAAGGCTGTGACCAATTTAGTTTACCCATATAGATAATAATGTTTCTAGCAACTCTACTGTATTTGATTCCATCGCCATCGACCTTGGCTTTAAGTAACTAATGAGTATAGGAACGTTAACTGATCCCTCCATCTTTCCTAATTATAACTGTTCCTGGAGCCTGTGTAAAGTTTGGTGCAAAAATTTGACGAAAGCAAACTCCCTGTTGTAGCGTTCTATCGGATGAGCAGGTTTACGCTAGCCCTATCTGTTCGTCTTCCCGCAGGAACAGTTTTAGCGTAGCTTGTGGCATATCGGGATATTCAGCTGGGCCTCAATAGGTGGCCTGATCATCGACACCGAGCTTAAAACTTTTACATCTCACTTAAAAGTATGATACCATAGGTTTTTAATTCCTGCATGATGTATGTTCTCGTTTTGTAAAAATATCGGAAAATTAAATATTCGATATTGATAAACATCAATGAGTTTCAAAATGCTACAAGATAGTTTTGTCATAATCAAAAAAGGATTTAAAATTGAAAACCACTGGATATGACAATCGTAAAAAAAAATCATCGCTATTTCTGCAGACAGCAAAAATCACTTACCGCTTAATTATTGCTTCAATGACACTATTCATGCTGTTTTTATTTTCACCTAAGCAAACGTTTGCACAAGGTTACGTAGAGGGCCTTAATATCAGCTATGAGCATATGCCAATTAAATTCGTTACCCCTACCGGCGACCAAAAATTTACCGGGAGTAATTTGAAAGTCTCTACAGCTATTCCTGTTTTCTTAACACCCACTAAATCCAAATATCTAATTGTTGGCGGTAATCTGGAAGCATTCGATTTTTCAGGTACCAATTCGGCTCTGGAGGTTAAAAGAGTTTACAGTATATCGCCAACTTTCGGCTATAGTACGATGATTAATCCAACGTTTAACCTAACCACATTGCTTATGCCAACGATGAATAGCGACTATAAGCGCATCAAAGGTTCTGATATAAAATTTGGAGGTATTGTCAGGGGAAGCTGGAAAGTAAACGACAACCTTACCTGGAAAGCTGTTTTAGGCTACAGACAACAATTTTACGGACCGCAGTACCTGGTAACTGTAGGCATGGACTGGAAGGCGAGCGAAAAACTAAGAATCTTTGGTGATGTGCCTAAAGACCTGACCGTTAATTATGCTTTAAATCAGCAGATGAATACCGGATTTAACCTTTCTGTTCAGAATTCAACATACCGATTGGAAAACCAAGGTCGCTATTTTGAATACAATACTGTAAACCCAGGTATTTATCTGGAACGCTACTTATCATCAAAATGGGTATTAAGGGGAATAGTAGCATATACGCTGATCAGAAATATGGAAATTTATAACAAAACTGATAAAGCAAAAGCATTTGTTGATTTTGCTGAGTTTGGTGACCGTGCCGAACCAATCAATCCTGAGGTTTCTAAAGGACTAGCATTTAAAATCGGTTTGAGTTATAGAATCATACCAGGTAAAAAATAGTTAATTATCTAATTCAATCATCATGAATAACTTGATTATAACCTTTGCTATCAGTGGCATCCTAACATTGACTAATATCTTCAACGCATCTTCCTCCATTTTCTCTACAGAGGAGAATCTGAAGAGTTACTCGGAAATTGCTGCATTATTGATCGATACTATTGCTGAAGCTGGGAGTTTAAAAAAAGGCGGACCAATGATCAAAGCCACATCGGAAGCGTTAACCTTGAGCAGGTTTAATAAATCTGGTCAGGTTCATATCCTGGCAGTACAGATGGATGATGGGAAAAATGTTACAGGTGTGGATATCAGCGCTGAACTCGGTCGCTATCCTGAAAACGCTTTTGACCTCATTAAAGGAATGGCTTATGAAGATGTTGTAAACGTTATCGACCGAAGCAAAAAAATGGCTTCTATCAAATACTCAGACCTGCTGCCTGGCGTTGCCGGTTCAAAGCACCTGGCAATTGGCATCAACTATGCCGAACATGGCAAAGAAACAGGACAAGTTAAACCATTTATGTTTCCAAAACTCCTTGATACAGACCCGGCTATACACCAGCTATATTATACTGACGGCTGGCTGCTAGACCACGAGGTTGAGCTAGGAATGGTCTTTTCATCAACTGTATGTTCAGTAGCTGATCTTGACCGGACTATGGTAGGCTTTCTGGTGGTGAACGACTTTACTGATCGGGCTGAACTGATGCGTAAAATAGATAGTCGGAACGTTACAGGTGGAAAAGGTTTTCCGGATGCTAAAAGTAAAGATGGCTTTTTGCCAACCGGACCTTATCTAGTGATTCCCAGGAACTGGCGCACTTTTGTGAAAGAACTTCACTTGCAATTAAGTGTCAATGGCATTGTCCGTCAAAACGGATATGCCAAAGATATGGTATGGAATATGGAAACTATTGTAGAGCGGTCACTTCATATGAAAGGTAAGAAGGACAGTTATTATCAGGGTAAAATGATCAAATTGTTTGAAGGTAATTGTATACCGCCGAACAGTATTATTATTACCGGAACCCCGGCGGGTGTAGTTTTCAAAGCCCCTGCCAAAAGTTTTATATTTGGATCAGTAACTAAATATATCCTTACCGGTGGCTTTTTCCATGCTAAGATGCACCCTTATATTTTAAATGACTATGTAAAAAGAGAAATGAAAAATACTAATTACCTAAAACCTGGAGACAGGATAGAAACTTCAATCAATTATTTAGGTACTATTAGTACAACTGTTGTCGGAAATAACAGGTTTGCCCAACACCGGCCTATTCCGATCAGCAGAAATTGAAATACCAGGCTAGTTTAAACGGATCAGGTGGCAAGACTCTCTGATCCGTGGTAACATGTTTTAACTATATAATGCCATATATTAGCACCTAACAATGTTATAATTTATTTTGTTTTATAAGTTAAAAATCAAACATGACTGACCCTTCTCCATTTTCCCAGATAGAATCATTCATCAGGCATTTTATCCAACCCAATGCGGAAGAATGGAATGCATTTGCCAGCATTCTGCAAGTTAAAAAACTAGAAAAAAAAGACTTGCTTTTAGAAGAAGGCCAACATTGTGATTTCATAGGCTTTATTAACTCTGGCGTGATTCGGGAATATGCATTTGAAAATGGAAAAGAATCAACAGTTGACTTCGTATCGCAAAATCAATTCGTTGTTGATTTTCAAAGCTTTCTATTATCAAAGCCGTCACGACAATATCTGGAAGCATTGACAGCGGTTGATTTGGTGATTTTTAAAAAAGATCACATCAATATGTTGTATGATAAGTATAAAATTTGGGAGCGCTTTGGAAGGCTTATCATCGAGCATGTATTTTGCAAAGTTGAAGAAAAGCGTAAAAGAATTATTGCCACAAGCCACGAAGAGCAGTACCGTAACTTTGCAGCTGTTTATCCTAATGTAGTTCAACAAGTACCGCAATATTATATCGCTTCTTATTTAGGGCTCAGTCCAGAACACTTAAGTAGGATCCGCAAAAGAGCTTAGTCACAGTGTGGTCGGAATTTTCTGATGCTGAGCGAAACCCTGCCTCGTTATGCGCAAAACTACAATCACCTGATCCTCTCCTACTCTTAACCTGACCCTAACCTAGGGTTGAGCTATCCGGCAGATAGGTGATCGGTAGCTGTGATGTAGCACAGTTCTAGGTTCCTGCCAGCTACTTCATACCTGCGCTACCCAAATCTTGTTATGCAGCATGGCAACATTCTGGAAAATTAACGACCTTGCTATTTTATTTAAAAGCACCATGACGGAAATAACAGATACAGCTTCTTTATGCAACACATAAACCCTTTCATTCTTGCGCTGCAGGCGCGAAATCTTACCGTAGAGATACACCACCATTCCGCCTATCAGATCGTTTTGTCCAACGATATGCCTTTTCAATCTACCATTGGTGGAACCTTGCATGAGCAAATTCACGGATTCCTCATCAAACCTCATGTTCCTCATTTTTGCGTAGCAGAAGCAGGCACACTCAACATCTTAAATATTGAACCTTATTCAACTATCGGTCTGGAGCTGGCAGCCAAGTTTGAGGAAAATCAGGACTATATCCTGTTTGATAGACCTTCTGATAGCTCTGCCTTTTTCCATGGCTCAGATGATAGCCTCTCAATCAATGTGATCATTGATGCCTTGGTATCAAAAATACCTTCCGCTAACTATGATGAGAGAGTCACCAAAATCGTGGACTATATTAAAACCAACTATTCTCAGTCGGATATTAGCCCGCAGACTTTTGCCGACATCGTGTTCCTTTCTCCTTCGCGACTGGCATCACTCTTCAAACTGCAAACCGGAAGCAGCTTGTCCAAATATTTATTGTGGACCAGGTTGCGTCAGGCTATTTACCTTACGCTTTCAGAAAAAGACAGGAGCCTTACCGAGATCGCTTACGATACAGGATTTTATGATCTTCCACAACTGAACAAGTACATGTACCAGATGTTCGGTATGCCTCCCAAAGCTTTGAAATTCAACAGCGAACTCATTCAGGTGCTCTAGCGTGTTCACCTTCAAATTAGACAAAGGTATCAGTAGTTGAGATTAAACTGCTAATTGGTACTGGTATAAGCATTTGTATGATTGTATATTTGGATTTCCTAAAACGCTAATCAGCAATTTAGTAAGCCAAATATCATAAAAGAAGAAGATGCTACCACCATTGACCTTGTATTAGCGCAGCTAAATTATCCTGTAGAGCAAGCCTTCGTTACTAAAAAATTGCCTCAGCTTTTAAAACACAAGGACCATGTGATCCTCGTCTACGAATTAAATGGTGCAATCGCCGGAGTTTTATCACCTCATTTTATCCCTCAACTAGCGCTGGAAGGAGATTTTGTCAACATCGCCAGGTCAAGAAAGTGCGATAGAATTCAATTGCATTGCAACATCACAAGAACAGAGGCACACAGATTCTATTTAAGACAGGGATATCTTGAATCTCTAAAATATTTCAGTAAAAAATTAAACTAGCACCTGCACTGTCCGATAATGCTCGCCAATCCGGGATATTGGCATTGAAACAGTGATCTGATACAAGTTTAACTCTTCGCCATGCCGCACCTTTGTCATGTAATCAAAACAAAAAATCACAGACATGAAAAAGCAAATCGTAATCATTGGCGCAACTGGAACAGTAGGAAGTAAAATCACAAACATCCTGATCAATCAGGGACATCAGGTAAAACTGATAGCAAGAAATCCCGAGAAACTGGAAAGCTTCCTGCAGCAGGGTGCGGAAATCATCAAAGGCGATGTTACTGACGTGGAGATCTTGACGGACACTTTTAGAAATGCCGACAGCGCCTTCCTTATTCTGCCAGACAACTTCAAAGCGGAAAATACCAGAGCTTACCAGCGAGAGGTGACCAGTAATTTTATCGAAGCAATTGAAAGATCAGGTATCAAACATATCGTGAACATGAGCAGCCTGGGTTCTCATATGCACGAAGGTAACGGAATAATGGCCGGGACTGGTGAGCAGGAAGTGCGGTTAAATCAATTGAAGGATGTTAATGTCTTACATATCCGCTCCGCCTATTTCATGGATAACTTTTTAAGGACTATCACATTGGTCAAAGAACAAGGCATCAATGGCACCGCAGCAGATGGCGATCACGCAATACCGATGGTGGCCACTCAGGACGTTGCTGAAGTTGCAGCGGCTCATCTCGTTAATCTGGACTTCAAAGGGAAAAGCGTTCAGCCGGTCATGGGACCAAGAGATTATACTTACCGTGAATTCACCAGCATCATTGGTAAGGCCATTGGCAATCCCGATCTCCCATACGTACAAGTGCCAGTTGAGCAGGCAAAACAGATCTTTCTTGGAAACGGCTTCTCTGAAGATTTTGTAGACAACCTGTTGGGGATGGCTGTCGCTATCAAGTCGGGATTCATGAATTATCAGCAAAGGGATGCGAAAAGTACCACGCAGACTACTGCCGAAGAATTTGTAAATAGCGTTTACTTGCCTGTTTATAGCAGGTCATAATTTCTCTGGAAATCCTGGCAACCGTTGAGTCTATCCTATTCAAAAATCCGAAATATTCAGTTGACGAGGCCATAAAAACAAGTGCATCAAGGAACAACAGAAAAATGAAGCTATTCAAACCTGAAAATATAGAAGGAGCTTATTCACTTCTTCAACAGCATAAAGAATAACTGAAGCTGCATTAACTCCTTGTGTGGCATTCAAATGCCCAATGTTTCCGGTAATGATACACAAATCAATTTTGTTTACTATATCCCATTGTTTACTGACAATAAAGAATGGAATATAGTAAACAAAATGACCGTTCATGAACTGTGGCAACAATGAATCAATATACATCGCCAGCATATTCACTTGGTTGTGATCCTGTAACCCCGATCTATTAGCACAAAACGGACAAGCACCGTATAGCTCAGAAATTTCTATAAAGCTACATTATTTAAATAACCGAATCAAAATACGTTACAAGGCCATAGTATCTCAAAATATTTCCCAAAAACCAACAGTTCGATGCAAGAAACTGTCCATTTCTAAAAAATTATACACGGTTCAACAAGTTATGAGTACAAAGAATGAAGAAGTCGTTTGACCTTCCTCTGCCTTTAGTTATCGAGCTATCCATTTTTGAACGAATAACGGAACTTTCTTAACTTTCCTATTTCCTTTTCCCCGGCAGCTTCGAAAAACGAATAGAATAACTCGCTGACTTTCAATGCCGATATCCTACCCGGTCTGCCTGGACAATGCTGTTCATAGAAAGCTGGGGCGTAGAACTTTAATTCCTTCATTTCACTCGCGGTAATCACGTAAAACGACAAGCCACCGCCATCGAAAATCTGAGCAGAAGGATTACCCTTGTTTACCAGGCAGCCCTCACCATCCGTGCTGTCATCTTTCATCTGCCACGCATCTGCTTTTAACACCTGTCTCCAAAAAGATTTAAGACTATCTTTAGCCAATACTTTCACCTCAAAGAAGGCATTGACATCAGGCGGAGCGCCATAAGCCGACATATTTACTTTGGTAATTCTTTTGGCAATCCGCTTTGGAACATCAATACCTGCAAGCACCTTAACAGGTGGTTGATAGCGGTAGGTGTACATATTGATCGTATCACCTTTTTTGCTCAGTATATAAAAATTATAAGAGCTGTCCCAGTTATTAGTGAAAGACAAAACCATCGTACTATCAGCACTGTCCTGCAAAAAGCTAAACAGCGGAGGTATTTTTTTATGCTGGGCAACACATTTCTCTGGCCTCGTCAGGGAGAAAGCTGTAAGGATACAGAGCAGGGCGATTAATTTTAAGTTGCGAATATCTATAGGCATAGTTGTGTTATTTGTTTTAACATCCTGTAATCTTCCTTCTGTGCGTGATGCCCCAGTTCGCAATGACCTCAGTCAGCTCCTTCAGCGAAGAACCATATTCAGTGATTTCATACTGCATCACAACAGGCTGGGTGCTCACCACTACTTTTGAAATCAACTGGTTGGCTTCCATGCCTTTCAGTTCCCTGGCTCAATACTTTTCCCGCAATCCCGGTCACCTCTTTGAGTAACTCAGAGAAACGCATAGGCCTGTAACCTAAACAGGCTACAATTGATACCTTCCACTTTCCATTCAGCACGTCCATGGTATCATGGATAGCCACAATCTTCTGGTTACAGTCTTTTATTGGCGAAATTGAATCTACTTCCATACACATCTGGTGACTCCTTTGTCACTATTACTTTAAGTCACATAAGTTACAAATAGTCATCACCTAACTTTAGCTTTGCCCAAAATAAATAAATATGGAGTTGCTATATTTGAGTAGACACGAAGTTAAGAGAATTACATACCTTAACAGAAATTATGTCACAACAAAGAAAAGCCTACCCAAAGGAGTTCAAATTGATGAGTGTTGAACTGAGTACTACCC
>Ga0308163_10000521_pt1 | contig 65738 bp, 64 predicted proteins | sample PhyTR1_FD_201037 | JGI IMG/M metagenome (GOLD analysis project Ga0308163, IMG submission 201037) | Phyllosphere microbial communities from UC Gill Tract Community Farm, Albany, California, United States - DLSLT.R1 | ecosystem: Host-associated > Plants > Phyllosphere > Unclassified | place: USA...
ATCACAGAATCGATTTGTTTATCACCCATTCTGTTGATGTATTTTCCGTCTTTTCCCGGAGTACCACTTGCTACGGCAGCAATGTAATGCACACCTGCCTGTACCGGTGTAGATGGATCTGCTTTTTCCCACCTTTTTACTTCGGTATTTAAGCGGCTCCACATTTCTTTTGGGGGATACTCACCCAGGGCACCCATTTTCTTGGAATGCAGGTTGCCATAATATACCACGATTCTTTTGAAAGGAAGTATTGCACCGGCTAAAGGCATAGGCTGATTTTTAACCGGCCATCTTCCGGTTGTGTCACCATTAGCGATTTTTTTTAAAGCAGCTTTGTATTTTGCAGTATCAATAGGTTCGCGGGTAGTATCGGCTACAGTAACCTCTGTAGAATCACCGGATGCACTTACGGTTGTTTTTGTTTTTTCATCACCTTTTTTGGAATTCGAAGAACAATTGGCAAATAAGGCAATTGAGGTAAATGCAATAAGTAGTGTTCCTGCTAATTGAGGTATTTTCATAGATTTAAATGTTTTTTCAGTTCTGCAAAACTACACAATCAACTGACATTTCAATATACAACTGTCATATTCTTAGATGAATCTTAATTATACCGGTTATTTATGCAATACGGAAGGGTAGGGCTGATTTAATGTGCAATTCAGGTACAGGAATATTATCTTTATGCGTTATATCAATATTGATTACGGATTATGATTAAATATGCAATAGCCATTGTCTTTTGTTTTATGTTATTTGCCTGGCTTGGCTGCAAAAAAGATTCCACGACATTTCATTATTTAGAGTCTTCACTGGGAGACACAGTCACCCTGTCGGGAGTTTCAGGCCGTGAAAGGGCAGACAGTGCCTATAAAAGTGTTTTTCTTGACTTCAGTACCGCAGTGCAATCCTCCGCACTGCGGTCTTCCTGGGATCTTGGATTCTATTGCGGATCTGAATTCAGGGTGATTATCAACCATGCTGTTGGTGCTACAGCTGCCGTTCTGGATAAATCTAATCTCAATGATGTAACGATTGCAGATACTGTGGCTCTGGTTTCAAAATTTAACTTGGATGTAGATACTGCTGGTGATATAAGTACTGTAGATCCTGTGGACGCGGATTCTGCTGCTTATCTCGCGGGAACAGTAATCCCTGAAATACCTGCTGCAGCCAGTTCAAGCCGTGTTATTTTACTCAACCGGGGTACTGCTACAAACCTGGGCAGAAGGAACTGGATTAAAATGAAGATTACGCGGGCTAACAGCGGTTATACTGTAACCTGGGGAAATATAGAAGACACCGCGGAGCCCTACAATACTTTTACAATGACCAAAGATGCTTCATATACATTCAGGTACCGCTCTTTTACCAGTGGGGTGGTAACGTATGAGCCGGCTAAAACCTTGTGGGATATTGCCTGGGGGCTTACAACTTACAAAGATGTTTCTACAGGTACAACGAAAGCCAGGCCTGTGCCTGATTTCATGATGATCAATTTCATTAACGGGGTGAAAGCAGCAGAAGTAAAAGTAACAGAAACAACAACTTTTGATAACTTCAGCGAAGCTCAGCTTGCGGGCATTACCTTTTCCGGATACAGGGATGTAATCGGTGTAAACTGGAGGAACCTGACGTTATCTTCCACCGGCGCACTATCAATTAATACAGACCGTTTTTACCTGGTTCAGGACAAAACAGGGAATGTCTATAAGGTTTCTTTTGCCGGCGGAGGATCACGGGGTTATCCCGTGGTTTGGTATATCAGGGTGAAAAAAGCGCCTGACCCTGCGGGATAATTATTCTGCCGAAAACTTGTTGAATTTACCGAATACACCCAATGGCAATTTGATCCCTGATGTAGCCTGTAAATATAACTCTCCGGTTTCCAGGTTTTGTACTTCCGGGAATGACGTTTTAATCAGGTTCTCTACAATAACAGAAGAAAATCCGAGTGAATAGGTATTCAGTATCAGGAAGTGTTCCTTCTCATCCAGCAGCTGCACTACGTCGTGCATCATCTCCTGGATATGGTCTTCCAATTTCCATTTCTCCCCGTTCGGGCCATGCCCGAAAGCTGGCGGATCCAAAATGATCCCATTGTATTTTTTACCGCGTTTTAGTTCCCGCTGCACAAATTTCAAGGCATCTTCTACCACCCATCTCACATCTTTCAGCTGTGACAGTTCCTGGTTTTCGTTGGCCCAGTTTACCACCTGTTTGATCGAATCTACGTGTGTAGTATCAGCCCCTGCTGCCTTTGCAATCAGTGAAGCTGCACCGGTATAGGCAAAAAGATTAAGTACCTTAGGGCTCGGCGTTTTGAATTTTTTTACTGAAGAGGAGATGTAATCCCAGTTCACGGCCTGCTCCGGAAACACACCAACATGTTTGAAAGATGTTAAGCCCAGGCGAAGGTTAATCTTTACTTCGTCATTCTGATACTCTACATTCCAGCGGTCTGGCAGTTGCTGTGTGCTTTTTACCCATTCTCCTGAAGTGGCAGAGCGTCCTTTAAACCTGATATGAGTCCTTTTTTTCCATTCCTGATCGGATAAAGTTTTTTTCCAGACTGCCTGTGGTTCCGGTCTTGATAAAATAAGGTTGCCGAAGCGTTCCAGTTTTTCAAAATCTCCACAGTCAATCAACTCATAATCTTTCCAGTGTGTAGGCGTTAATAGGCTTATCATAAAATATTATTGTACTTATATTATTAAAAGTTTTTCTTTGCTGCCTTCATAAATCGGCTGGCAAACACGAAATCATTCAGTTCTGCAATATCTGTATGGGCAATCTCTTTATTAGAGCCTTCCCAGAATTTTTTACCTTCATGCAGGAAGAGGATATAATCCCCGATCCCCATAACAGAGTTCATATCATGGGTAACCACAATTGTAGTGGTCTGGTACTCTTCTGTAATTTCCTTGATCAGCTCATCAATCACGATCGATGTTTTGGGATCGAGCCCCGAGTTGGGTTCATCACAGAAAAGATATTTTGGATTCATGGCAATAGCACGCGCAATACCTACACGTTTTTTCATCCCGCCTGAAAGTTCTGCAGGGAAAAGTTTGTTTTTGCCTTCAAGGTTTACGCGTTGCAGGCAAAAGTTTGCCCGTTCTAATTTTTCCTTGAAACTTTGCTCCGTAAACATATTCAGTGGAAACATGATGTTTTCTTCAACGGTCATGGAATCAAAAAGGGCAGAACCCTGGAAAAGCATGCCGATTTCCTTGCGGACTTCGATACGCTGTTCAAAATCCATATCTGTAAATTCCCTTCCATCATACTGCACACTTCCTTTCTCAGGTGTCTGCAGTCCTACCATACATTTTAGTAAAGTGGTTTTTCCGGAACCGGAACCACCGATAATCAGATTGGTAACACCAGCTTCAAATTTGGCGGATATTCCTTTAAGAACAGTATTGGAGCCGAAGGATTTTTCAACGTCTTTAATTTCGATCATAGTAATAACTGGGTTACGATATAGTCACAGGCTAAAATACTGATACAGCTGACAACAACAGCTCTTGTACTTGCCTGTGCAACTTCCAAAGCACCGCCTTTTACGTAAAAACCTTCGTAGGCCGGTACAGTTGTGATGATAAAGCCAAAGACAAAGGCTTTAACGAGTGCTACTACAATGGTATATGGATTGAAGTCGGTAGTGATACCCTGTATATATTCCGCAGGAGAAACTGCTCCGGACAACGTTCCGCCTAAAAATCCACCGCCAATGCTAAGGAACATAGAGCAGATAACGAGTACCGGTACCATCGTAATTCCTGCAATCAGTTTCGGCAGGATCAGGTAACCCGGAGAATTGATCCCCATGATCTCCAGTGCGTCAATCTGCTCGCTCACCCTCATGGTGCCAATTTCCGAAGAAATGGCAGAGCCGATTTTACCGGCAAGTACGATGGCGGTAATTGTAGGGCTCAGTTCCAGGATACTTGAATCCCGGTTTACAGAACCGATAATAGTTTTTGGAATAAAATCACTCACCAGCTGGAAGGCAATCTGCAAGGTCATTACAGCGCCGATAAAGGTGGAAATAATGGCAATTAAACCGAGAGATCCTACGCCCACAAAATCCATTTGCTGGAAAATGGCTTTCATGTATATTTTAAATTTTTCGGGTTTTCTGAAAACTGCTTTTAACAGTAACAGGTATTTGCCAAAATTGGTGAAGTTCATCCGCTGAGATATTAGCTAAGGTATAATTACTATAATACTACAAAGAAACAATAAAAATTGTTGTGGCTTTCTTTATTTCTTAAAAATATTCTGCTATTTAGGGTTATGAATGCAATTGTAACGGGTGCAACGAAGGGGATAGGCAGGGCTATAGCAGTCAAACTTGCTGAGGCCGGATATAACATTGCGGTATGCGCAAGAAGTAATATTGATCTTGCAGTTCTTGCCGGGGATCTGGCTTATACAGGGGTAAAAGTGTTTTGCTGGACTGCAGATCTGAGCGTAAAAGATGAGGTTTACCGCTTTGCCGCAGAAGTGGGAACGACATTTGATAAGATTGACGTTCTGGTAAACAATGCGGGAGTATTTATTCCGGGTTCTGTACTCAATGAAGAGGATAAATCTTTTGAAGAACAGCTGTTCCTGAACCTGAATGCACCCTATTATCTGGCTAAATATTTCGGTAAAATGATGTCTGAACAACAATACGGGCACATCTTCAGTATTTGTTCGGTTTCAAGTAAAGAAATTAAAGAAAATGGGGGCAGTTATGGTGTAACTAAATCAGCATTGCTCAGTCTTAATAATGTATTACGGCAAGAGTTATCCAGATACAACGTTAAAGTAACGGCGATTTTGCCAGGTGAAACACTTACTCCGTCATGGGAAGGGACAGCCATCCCGGCAGACAGTTTTGTAAAGCCTGAAGACATCGCAGACGCTTTGTACACAATACTGAACTTAAGCAGCGGAGTGAATGTTGAAGAGATTATTTTAAAGCCGTTAAATTTTAAGGCCTAATATAGGAGAGAGAGTTATGGAAAACAGATTATTAAGAAACGAACACGACAAAGTAATTGCCGGCGTTTCATCGGGATTAGCAGCATATATGGAGGTAGACGTAACAATTATCAGGTTACTGTTTGTCTTGTCGACTATCTTTCTGGTAGGTACAGGAATACTTGTATATCTGGTAATGTGGATTGTAGTACCGGTAAATAATGATCCTGCGGCAAAGTTTTCTAAGTTTAATGATTTTTTTAAACAGCAGACACCACCATCAGGATTTAAGGTTCCACCATTCGGACAGCCAAATCCCTTTACCAGCGAAAATGCCACTGAAACAAAAACAGGCGCAGGCGCAGGATGGCAGAATCCGGTAGATTTTAAAACACTGCCAAAAAATAATGGTACGGGCAGAACTGTGGGCGGATTGTTTCTGCTGGTCATAGGGTTATATTTCCTGATGAATGAATTTGATATTATTCCATACTGGTTCAGGCTTGGTAAATTATGGCCACTGGTATTTGTAGCGATAGGACTGAGTTTTATCCTGAAATCCAAACGGAAAAACAGCTGGGAAGAATGGAAACGCGAGCAGGATGAAGCTATGAAAAAAACAGAGGAGAATACAGCTTACACAGCGCCCGCAGATTTCACAGAGAAAAAGCCTGCGGACTTCAGTCAGGATCTTCCCAAAGACGAACCAAAAGACCAGTTCTGATAAAAATTAAACTTACAAAGATGAACCCGAAGGCTCCATCTTTACCATTGAAAACATAAACTTACCAAAATGAAATTAAATAGAGTAATGTGGGGTATTATACTGCTGTTTGTAGGTATAGTCCTGTTGTTGGAGAATTTCAATGTAATCGAATTTTACTGGAGAAACGTATGGAGTTTCTGGCCGGTGTTCCTGATCATCTCAGGTGTAAATATTCTTTTCAACCGTAATAAATCGCAGGTAGGAAATATGATCTGCCTTGGAGTACTTGTACTGATGTTATGTGTAGTGTTTTACAAAGGACAGCAGCCTCCTGCCAACAAATTCTGGATAGGGGATAAGTTTACCAAAGATCTGGATATAGATATTGACGATGATAAGGATGGTGGTACGGCAGATAAATTATCTTTCGCACAGCCTTTGATGCTTACAGACAGTGGAAAAAAGACAGTACTGAACATTTCCGGAGGAGGTACTTCATTTAAACTGAGCGGCGAGTCGGACAGTCTGATCCAGGCTGAAGTAGAACGCAGATATGGCAATTTTATCCTGCAAAGGGAAAGCTCAGATTCTGTGACAACCCTGACGTTCAAAATGAAGAACAAGCAAAACAAATGGTCACTTGGCGATGGTGGGAACGACGTAGACCTGAAACTGAACAAGAAACCTGAATGGAACATCAACATGAATATGGGTGCTGGAGAAGTTGATCTGGACATGGCAGCATACAGACTGAGAAGCTTCAGGTTTGATGGCGGCGCAGCATCGATAGATCTTAAAGTAGGAGAGCTGCTGCCAATTACTGATGTGACAGTGAAAACTGGTGTTGCCGACGTGAAGATCAATATTCCCGAAGCCTCCGGATGCAGGATCAAAACTAAAACCGGCCTGTCGGCCAAAGATTTTACAGGCTTCATTAAAATAGACAACGGTAATTATGAAACTGCCAATTACAAAACCTCAGCAAAAAAGATTTTTATCAATCTTGATGGCGGATTGAGTAATTTTGAGGTCAACAGATATTAATACCCTTGAAAGACCTGGAAAATAATGAATATACGGTTGTTGTCAATGGTAAGCCTGAAGGGCCCTATGATTTGGACAGCATCAGAAAGATGAATATCCTGCCGGGAACATTTCTGAGAAAACCTGGTATGGATGATTATAAAGAAGCGCACGAGTTCCCCGAACTCCGTGCGCTTTTTGGTTTCGGCTATGAGCACACCGCGCCGCAGTATTTTGCTTCCTTTGACCAGCGCCTGCTGGCTTCGGTGATCGACTATTTTATATTATTACTTGTTTATATTTTTCTGCTGCTGTTTGCTTTTGTTTTCATTGAAGGAAAAGAGGAAAGGATCACCGCAGGTATACTGATGTTACCCCTGCTTCCGGTATTCAAGTTTATATATGGTGTTGCTGCGGAGTGTGCTGCCGGTCAGGGAACAATCGGAAAACGCCTGCTGAATATTAAGGTAACCGATCTGAAAGGCCGGAAGATCAGTTTTGCCACTGCAGTAATAAGAAATATAGCAAAGCTGCTTTCCGTCCTTCCCCTGTTTTTTGGGTATCTCTATAGTTTTCTCAATAAAAAGCAACAATGTTGGCATGATATTGCAGCAAATACTTTAGTTATTAAAGATCGATTGATTTAATCTTTATCTTTGCATTGCATGGAAAACGTATCAGTACAAAAGGATTTAGCCGGAGGATATTGCGAAAATTTAAACCAGTATTCGAGGTTCTTAACACGTGAAGTTTATATCGGGGATATTCCTATGGGTGGCGTAAACCCCATCAGGATCCAGTCGATGACTACTACTGATACCATGGATACCCTTGGAACAGTTGAGCAAACCATCAGAATGGTCGAATCCGGCTGTGAGTATGTGCGCGTCACCGCTCCAAGTATGAAAGAGGCAGAAAACCTGGCCCTGATCAAAAAGGAACTCCGTTACCGCGGGTACAACGTCCCCCTGGTTGCCGATATACATTTTACGCCCAACGCAGCTGAATCCGCTGCCCGTATAGTAGAAAAAGTAAGGATCAATCCCGGCAATTATGCTGATAAAAAACGCTTTGAAAACATAGAATATACCCAGCTGGCTTACCAGGCTGAACTGGAACGCATATACAAGAAATTTTCACCCCTGGTAAAAATCTGTAAAGAGTATGGTACGGCAATGCGTATCGGTACCAATCATGGCTCCCTGTCTGACAGGATCATGAGCCAGTATGGTGATACCCCGCGCGGAATGGTAGAATCTGCTATGGAATTCATCAGGATGTGCGAGGATATGAACTATTATAACCTGGTGATTTCTATGAAAGCCAGTAACACACAGGTAATGGTGCAGGCTTACCGCCTGCTGGTAGAAACAATGGTGAAGGAAGGGATGAACTATCCGCTGCACCTTGGGGTTACCGAAGCAGGAGATGGAGATGACGGCAGGATCAAATCAGCCGTAGGGATTGGTACATTGCTGGAAGATGGACTGGGAGATACTATCAGGGTTTCACTTACCGAAGATCCGGAATTTGAGGCTCCTGTAGCTAAGGCCCTGGCCGACCGCTATTCAAAACGCGGAGTCGCTGGAGCAGACACTCTGAACTCTGTATTTGAAAACGAGAAAATCAGCATTAAGGATCTTCCTTACAGTCCATACGTTTATAACCGAAGGCTTACACAAGCTGTACAGCACATCGGGGGACATCACCATCCGGTAGTTATGCTGGATGTTTCTTCGAAAAATTTAAAGGACCCTTACTTTTTGATGGAAGCAGGGTATCAGTATAGTGCTGTACTGGATAAATACAATATGGCCGATCAGGCATGTGACCTTGTTTATCTGGGTGATGCTTTGCCCTCTTTTTCATTTCCGGGAAATTTACGCCAGATCTATAACTATGGAACATGGCTCGGACTGAAAGACAAAACCAATTGCCATCCACTGCTGAAACTTGAACAATACGCTTCTACAGCAGTTAAAGATCCGCTTCTGAATCTGGTGAGTGTCAATGCAGCTGCCTATACTATTGATTTACTGCAATCTTTGGATCATACAGCTGTAATTGTGCTGGAAACTTCTGCTGAGCATGGCATGGCAGAACAACGGGCCTTTTTTATTGCACTGCTTAAAGCAGATATTCAGTTGCCGGTGATCATCAAAAGATCATATAATGATACCAATGCTGATGATACAACGCTGTATGCCGCGACAGACCTGGGTGCTTTGCTTACTGATGGATTTGGAGACGGTGTCTGGATAGACGCGCCAGCAGATATTGCGCTGTCAACAGTGAATGCCGTTAGTTTTATTATTCTGCAGGCTACCAGAACCAGGATCTCCAAGGCAGAATATATCTCCTGTCCGAGTTGCGGAAGAACGCTGTTCGACCTGCAGGAGACAACACAGCTGATCCGTTCGAGAACTGACCATTTGAAAGGGATCAAGATCGCTATTATGGGCTGTATAGTAAACGGACCCGGTGAGATGGCAGATGCCGATTATGGCTATGTTGGTGCCGGCCCGGATAAGATCACACTATACCGGAGTAAGGAAGTGGTGAAAAAGAACCTCAGCGCAGCTTTTGCACTGGACGCCCTGATTGATCTGATCAAAGAAGACGGCAACTGGACGGAAGTAAAGTAAGCTTATTCTTCCCTGACAAAAGCCAGCGTTTTATCAAAAACTTCCTGCAAATGCTGAGGGAGTTCTGCTGCTGTATAAGGGTGTGAAGCACCGTATACATGATTTGCTCCCTGTATTTTTTGCAGTTTTGCTTTGACCTGTACCTGGGCCAGTTGCTGTGCAACGCTGAAGGGTACGTTGATATCGTCATCCCCATGCAGGATTAACCAGGGTATTTTAATAAAAGAAGCAGCTTGCAGAATGTCAAACTCATCCTTATGTGCATTAAAGTCTTGCAGTAAGGTACTGTTTAAAGGCATCTTTTCTTTGGTACGCGCATTTTCCACGTAAATACGTCCTGTCTTTAGCCATTCCTCTTCCTGTTCCTTTTTCCAGAGAGAACTGAAATCCGCAATAGAAGACCAGGTAATTATTTTTTTTATCCTTTCATCGGCTGCACCCTTCAGGATTACGAGTCCGCCGCCCTTGCTGTGGCCGATCAGATAAATCGGTTCCAGTGGGTAAGTGTGTGCTACATAATTTATTGCAGTATCAAGATCTTGCAGTTCCATACTGGTTGTATTGGCCGCAAAAGCATCCAGATCGGTCACGTCGTTTGGTGACTCCTGAGTAACGCCGCTATGGCTCAGATTAAACTTCACATAACGGTAACCTTCTTTCGCAAACGACTCTGCAACAAGGTTATGAGTGCCCCAGTCTTTGAACCCCTTAAACCCGTGAACGAATATGATGCTGGGTTGATTTGTATGATTTTCGTCATATGTAACATCTCCGGCGATCGTCTTGTCTCCGGCGCCCGACAAAATAAACTGCTCTTTCTTTATCATATCTGCTTCTGTGTATGTTATACTTGCAATAACAAACTATAACGCTCCTTGTTTAGTGTATATTTCCCTCAATTTAAAATCTTTCTAAATTAGTCTTAATTACAGCATAATGACAGACCATACTAGTCGTCTTGTTACTTTTGTTCGCACTAAAAAAATAACTCGAGCACACCTTGGAATATTTAAAGATACTTGCTTTCACACACAAACAGATTGACCTGAAATCATTAGGCAAACTGGTAATATGCGAGCAGACACTGGATGACAGACTAAAGAATATTCAAAAGGAACTGGATGTCAAAGAAGTCTTTTACATTGGTACCTGTAATCGTGTAGAGTTTGTTTTTACGACCAACCGCGAACTGGACCGTGAATTCATTTTACGCTTTCTGACTGTACTTAATATGGGACTGCCGGAGGAGTATATGGATAAGTTCATAGAGAACGTTTCTGTATATGAACAGGTAGAAGCCTTTAACCATTTGCTGCGTACTTCCTGCTCTCTGGAAAGCCTGGTGGTGGGTGAAAAAGAAATACTTGCCCAGGTGCGGAGAGCGTATGAAGCATGCCGGGTTTCAGGATTTACTGCAGACTATATGCGGATGATCATGAACCGCGTAGTGAAAACAGCAAAAGAAGTATATACCCATACCAATATCTCTAAAAACCCGGTATCTGTAGTTTCCCTGGCTTACCGCAAACTGCGCGACTTAACGATCACTGCCAACTCAAGGTTACTGATCATCGGCGCAGGAGAGACCAATAAAAACCTTGCTCAATATCTCAAAAAACATAAATATTCTAATTTTTCTATCTTCAACAGAACTGTAGAAAATGCAGAGAGCCTGGCGAAAGACCTAAACGGTATCGCTTACCCGCTTTCTGAACTGGAAAACTTTACCGGCGGCTTTGATGTGATTATCACCTGCACGGGAGCTACTGAACCAATCATCACTGAAGAGATCTACCGTAAACTGCTGAATGGAGATACCGGTAAAAAAGTAATTGTCGATCTGGCCATTCCCAACGATGTTGCCCCATCAGTGATCAGGAACTTCCCTGTTCATTATATCGAGGTAGAATCCTTAAAAGAAATTGCCCGCAAAAATATCCAGGAGCGTTACGACGAACTGGTAAGTGCGGAACAGATCATCGATCAGAACATCAAAGAATTTGACCTTGATCTTCGCCAGCGCAAGATAGAAATTGCTATGAGCGAGGTTCCCCAAAAGATCAAAGCCATCAAAACAAAGGCGCTTGACATCGTTTTTGCCGAAGAAATCAATACACTGGATGAAAACTCCAGACTGGTACTGGAACGTGTAATGGATTACATGGAGAAGAAATACATCAGCGTACCGATGGTCATGGCAAAAGAGATCCTGGTGAACAACAGCTAGTTTCCCTTGGATAAGTCACTGTAAATACATTATTCGTTTATTATTTAACTCTATAAATCTTTTAGGTTAAATTTGCGCAAATCTAATTACGTGATACCTACATTGGCTAACATCAAAAACTTATCAACTAACAGGCTTATGCAAGCTTCATCACCGTTAAAAATCTATATACTCTGATGAAAAAACTTATTATCGGTACCAGGGGAAGCGACCTGGCTTTATGGCAGGCCAATTTCACAAAAGACAAACTTGCTGAGATCGGCGTTGAATCTGAACTTAAAATCATTAAAACACAGGGTGACAAAATTCTTAACCTCAGGCTGGATAAGCTCGAAGGAAAAGGCTTCTTTACAAAAGAACTCGAAGAAGGATTGTTAAACGGTACGATTGATATTGCCGTACATTCACATAAAGATTTACCCACTACCCATCCTGCCGGTCTGATCATTGCGGCAGTATCTGAACGTGAAGACCCCTCAGAACTGTTGCTGATTTTAAAGGACTGCGTGGATGTTACCCAAAAGCTTTCGTTAAAGACAGGTGCGCAGGTAGGTACTTCATCAAACAGGCGCAAGGCACAATTGCTGGCGATGCGTACAGATTTGAACATTGAAGATCTCCGCGGAAATATCAATACGCGTATCCAGAAATTAAGGGACGAGAACTATGATGCGATCATGATCGCAAAAGCTGGTGTGGCCCGCTTAAACCTTGATCTTACTGAATTTCATATGGAAGTGATCGATCCTACTGAACTGGTTCCTGCACCTGCACAGGGTGTGCTGGCCATCCAGATCAGGGAAGATGACCAGGAATTATTCGAATTACTGCAGAAAATAAACGATGCTGATGTTGCTGCTGCTATCGCCGTAGAGCGTAAGGTGCTGAACCTTTTTGAAGGGGGCTGTCATATGCCGCTGGGCTGCTATTGCAGAAAGGAAGACGAACAGTATGAAATCTGGACTTCCAAAGCAAATTCCGGTGATGATTTTCCTGACCGCCTGTTCTTAAGGGTGGATAGCCTGGAAGGACTGGCAGAAAAGATCGTTGCTAAATTTAATACCGAAAGAAAACTGCCCGCAAAAGTTTTTATCTCACGCGAGATCGGTGAGCACAGTTATTTCAGAAGGGCTTTAGAAAAAAATAATATTGAAATTGAAGGCAGATCGCTGATCCGCACTTTTCCTATTGTAAATGTGCTGGATCCGTTTTACCTGAAACATATCGACTGGATATTCTTCAGCAGCCGTAACGGTGTGGAGTACTTCTTTAACCTGAAACCCACATTACCAAAACACGTGAAATTTGGTGTGGTAGGCAGAGGCTCTGAAGATGCACTGCGTAAGTTTGGCCACCTGGCTGATTTTGTAGGCGAGACTGGTGATATTACCGAAGTGGCGGAAGTGTTTTCTCCGCTGGTTAAAGGAGCTACCGTACTTTTTCCGCGTGCACAGGACTCATTGCTCACTATCCAGAAATCACTGTCGGCAGACACCAAAGTTGTGGACCTGCCTATTTATGAAACCGTAATAGAAGAAGACATCGACCAGACGCATGCCGATATCCTGATCTTTACCAGTCCATCCAATGTAGAGGCCTACTTTGTAGATAATCTGCTTGAGCCCGGACAAAAGGTAATCGCGATCGGAAATTCCACAGGAAAGAAATTTGACGAAATGGGCGTGCAGTATGCGCTTCCGTATTCTCCTGATGAAATCGGCCTTGCCGAAGCTGTCTTCGGAATTGATATAAAATAAAAAAAAAGAGAGGTTGATTATGTTGCACCGTCCGCGTAGATTAAGAAAGAACCCAGTGGTTAGAGAAATGATGGCCGAAACAAGGCTGTCAAAAGACATGTTTATGTATCCATACTTTGTGGTACCTGGTAAGGGGGTAAAACATGCGATCGATTCAATGCCCGGCGTCAATCATTTTTCGCAGGATACCCTGATCAGTGATGTAGAGAAAGGTCTTGAACTGGGGGTAAATAAAATCATGCTGTTTGGTGTGGGTGATGAAAAGAGTGAAGATGCACACAGTGCATACCATGATCATTCCCTGGTGCCTTCAGCTGTTCGTGAACTGAAGAAACAATTCGGTGAGGATCTGTACGTTGTTACTGATGTATGTGTTTGTTCATATACTACACATGGCCATTGCGGTATCATGAAAGACGATTATGTGCAGAATGATGAAACTGTAGAGCTGATTGCAAAAATGGGTCTTGCCCATGCAGAAGCCGGAGCAGATATGCTGGCCCCCTCAGATATGATGGACGGGCGTATCGCTGCGATCAGGGAGTTACTGGATCAGAATAAATATGTAAATACAGCGATTATGTCGCACGCCACCAAGTTTGCTTCTGCCTACTATGGCCCGTTCAGGGAGGCGGCCGACTGCGCACCAAGTAAAGGCGACAGGAAAGCGTACCAGATGGATTTCAGAAATCCGAATGAAGCACTGAGAGAGGCTTTGCTCGACGAAAACCAGGGTGCTGATGTGCTGATGGTGAAACCGGCACTGGCTTATCTTGATATCATGCATAACCTTAAGCAGCACGCTAATCTGCCAATTGCCTGTTACAATGTATCAGGTGAATATGCAATGGTGAAAGCCGCAGCTGAAAGAGGCTGGATTGATGAGCAAAAGGTAGTTATGGAAACAATGTATGCCTTTGCGCGTGCAGGAGCAAGTATTATCACAACGTATCATATCAGGGATATGGTAGAAAACAACTGGATATAATATGTTAGAGTCAATAAAAAAAATGTTCTCCGGTAATGAAGAAGACCTGCCGGCTAACCCGGGCAGCAAACCTGATATCTCAAGGGCGAAATCAGCAGAGCTTTATGAAAAGGCAAAAACATATTTCCCGGGTGGGGTAAATTCACCTGTAAGAGCTTTTAAATCTGTTTACGGAACACCACTGTTTATCCAAAAAGGGGACGGATGTTTTGTATGGGATGCCGATGGCAACCAGTTTATAGATTTCTGTGGCAGCTGGGGCCCATTGATCCTGGGGCATAATCCACAGAAAGTAAGAGAGAAAGTTACTGAAGTAATGCAGAACGGTATGAGTTTCGGTGCGCCTACTGCGCTGGAAAATGAACTCGCTGAACTCATTATCAAAAATAATAAACATGTAGAAAAGATCCGCTTTACCAGTTCAGGTACTGAGGCGGTAATGTCTGCTATCCGTTTGGCAAGGGGATACACCAGGCGGGATAAGATCCTGAAGTTTGAAGGCTGTTACCATGGCCACAGTGATTCACTGCTCGTGAAAGCAGGTTCTGGTCTTGTGACCTTTGGCGAAACATCATCTTTAGGTGTTCCCAAATCCTTTGCTGAAGAAACTATTGTTGTTCCTTTGAATGACAAAGAAGCTTTAACCCAGGCATTCGATCAGTTTAAAGATCAGATTGCGGCGGTGATCATTGAGGGCGTTCCTGCCAACAACGGTTTACTGATCCAGGATGCGGAATATATTGAGTTCCTGCAGAAGATCTGTAAAGACAACGGTACGCTGCTCATCTTTGATGAGGTAATTACAGGTTTCAGGCTGGGGTTTGAAGGTGCAGCAGGTTATTATGGTGCCAAACCGGATATCGTTACCTATGGAAAGATCCTTGGTGGCGGTTTACCCGTAGGTATGTATGGTGCTTCTGCTGAAATTATGGGGCATATTTCTCCTGACGGAGGCGTATACCAGGCAGGCACTTTATCTGGTAATCCTGTGGCTATGGCTGCGGGTATTGCCCAGCTAACCGAACTGCTCCGCTCTGGTTTTTATAAGGAACTGAACAATAAAGCTGCGGAATTTGTAGAAAGCATACAGCGTTTTGCTACTGCAAGAAGTTATAAGTTTAAGGTATTTAATATCGGATCGATCTTCTGGTTCGCTTTTACGGATAAGGATAAAATCCAGTGTGCAGATGATATTGATCCAGCAAGCATGGAGAAATTCAAAGTGATGCACCGTGAGCTGCTGAACAGGGGAATCTACCTTGGCCCATCGGGATATGAGGTTGGATTTGTATCTGCAGCACACAGCAAGATCGAACTGGAGAAAGCGAAAAGGGCAATCCTTGAAGCCCTCGATATTGTTTTTAGGAATAAGTAAATTAACACTATATTTAAACAGTTCAATCAAAGCTTTGAAGAAATCAATCATCATATTCTATTTCATGTTGCTGTACTCACTGGTACAGTTGATTTCCTGGGGAACGCTTGTCGTTAAACTCCAGCCTTCCAGAATGGCCATGGTTATGGGTGAAGGCTCTGTCTTCCTGTTTCTGCTTTGCGTAGGGGCATATTTCCTGCACCAGTCGATTAAAAAAGAAGATAAATTGCGCGAACAGCAACAAAACTTCCTTTTATCTGTTACTCATGAACTGAAGTCGCCTTTAGCTGCCATTAAATTGTCTTTGCAGACCATCATCAAGCGTGATCTTGACAAAGCCCGCCAGACTTCCCTGCTGAATAATTCACTGAAGGATATCGAACGGCTGGACGACCTGGTAGAAAATATGCTGCTGGCAACAAAGATTGAGAACCGCTCTTACTCTTTCCCTCAGGAAGAGTTTGATTTCTCTGAGCTGGTGAGTAAGATAACAGACAGGTTACAGGTGCATTCCTGCGGATGTGAGCAGATTATTAACCCTTCAATTGAGCCTAAGGTGAAAATTACGGGCGATCCGTTTACGCTTTCATCAGTAGTGACCAATCTGGTTGAGAATGCAGTGAAGTATTCGGGTCCATGTGCAGAGGTAAGTGTGGAACTGGAGATGCAGAACGGACATCCCTTTTTAAGGGTATCTGATACAGGGCCAGGTATTCCGGATGCGGAAAAAATGCTCATATTTGATAAGTTTTACCGTGTAGGTGAAGAAAATACAAGGAAGGCGAAAGGAACAGGATTAGGCCTGTTTATTGTGAAGGAAGTTTTGCAAAGACACGATGCAGACATCAGTGTTAAAGACAATGTGCCGCAGGGTACAATTTTTGAAATCACATTTAGTTGATCATTATGCAACAGAAATTAAGAATTTTACTGGTCGAAGATGAAGACCATTTATTAGATGCCATAAAATTGAATCTTGAGCTGGAAGGATATAAAGTCCATGCCGTAAAAGATGGTAAAACCGCGCTCAAAATATTTAAAGAAGAACGTTTTAACCTGATCATCCTGGATGTGATGCTTCCTGAAATGGATGGTTTCCAGGTATGTGAAACCATACGTTTGGAAAATACAGAGGTGCCAATCTTATTTCTGACCGCCAAGAATACCAGCGAAGACCGTGTGATGGGACTTAAAAAAGGTGCCGATGATTACCTGGTGAAACCGTTTAACCTGGAAGAACTGATCCTTAGGGTTGGTATCCTGGTAAAACGCAGCATGAAATCTGATGACCTGAAAGAATTAAACTCTTACAAAATCGGTGAAAAAACTATCTACTTCAATTCTTTTGAACTGAAACAGGATGATGGTGTGATCGTGCCCCTGACTAAAAAGGAAACGATGCTGCTTAAACTGCTGATCGAAAGAAAAAATGAGGCCGTATCCAGGGAGCAGATCCTGGAGACCGTATGGAATTATGATGTTTATCCTTCTACACGTACGATTGATAACTTCATCCTTACCTTCCGTAAATACTTTGAGCCTGACCAAAAAAATCCGGTATATTTTCATTCGATCAGGGGTGTAGGTTATAAATTCACGGATATCCATAACTAATGTTTAACGCAGCAGGCAGGTATGCCCTGATGGCAATCTTTGTCATCGCAGCAGGGGTATGCCTTTTTTATGATGAAAACCAGATGGCAGCCGTTGCCGGGGTAATGTTTGCGTTTGTGCTGTGGAGCCATTTTAAAAGCAGTTCCATATTAATGGCCTCCAAATATTTTAAGGCAGGCGATTACGAAAAAGCACTTAAACTTTTAAAAGAAGTACCAAATCCGGACAGACTGGCAAGAAACAGGCGGGGCTATTATGAATTCATGATGGGGAACATTTCTCTTAAAAATGAAGATTATCAGGCCGCTGAATACCATTTTCAGATTTCCAGTCGTTTTCCATTAGGATCTAAAAACGATAAATCTTTTATTCTGATCCATCTGGCTAATCTTGCACTGCGTAAAAAAGACAGTGTCAGGGCTCTAGCTTATGCAGAAAAGGCAAAAGAACTTGCGGGCACGGAACGTACGAACGAAATTATCAATAAGATTATAAAAGAGGCGAAAAGCCTCGAACAAACAGTTTAACAAACAACAACAGATGAACACTTTATTTTTAGATGCAGCATGGTCAAAGCAAACAGAACGTCCACCAGTTTGGATGATGCGTCAGGCCGGTCGTTTTATGCCAGAATACTGGGAGATTAAAAACAAATATTCTTTCCTTGAAATGTGTAAAACACCAGAAATTGCAGCTGATGTAACGATGTTGCCTGTTGATTTGTTGGGTATTGATGCCGCTATCCTGTTTTGCGATATCCTCGTTACAGCAGAGGCAATGGGTGGTGACCTGAGCTTTACTCAGGGTATAGGCCCGCGCTTTGCAAATCCTGTGCGCAGTATGCAGGATGTAGAAAACCTGGACGTGGATTGCCTGGACAAACTGGAATATGTAGCAGATGCAATCAAAGTTATCCAGCAACGCTTAAACGGAAGCATCCCATTGATTGGTTTTGCAGGTGCACCTTTTACTGTAATGAGTTATCTTGTAGAAGGAGAATCAACTAAAGATTTCAAAAAAACAAAACTGCTGATGCACAATCACCCGGAGATTGCACATGCACTCCTTGCTAAGATAGCAAAAGTAACAGCTGCCTATCTGAACCTTCAGATTGCTGCTGGTGTTAATGCTATACAGATCTTCGACAGCTGGGCTATGGCTTTATCCTGGAATGATTATGCCGAATTTTCACACAGCTATATCAAAGAAATTATTGCTAACCTGAACAGAAAAGATATCCCTGTGATCTCGTTCTGTAAAGGAAGTTCTGTATTTGCCCCAATGATGGCTACCGCACAGCCTGATGTGATCTCGGTAGACTGGAATGCTGACCTGCTGAATATCAAACAGATTTTACCTTCAGGAATTGCTGTTCAGGGAAATCTTGATCCTTTTATCCTGTATGCAGACAAAACTGTAATTAAAAAAACCATTCTGCAGTTGTTCGAAAGAATGCGTGGCGAAAACGGGTTTATCTTTAATCTTGGACATGGTATCATGCCCGACATTCCATTTGACAATGTAAAATATGCCATTGAAGTGATAAAAGAGTTTCGCTATTAAAGACAAGGATTAACTAATTTTGTCGGTAGTCTCTTTTTAAACTTATGGATCAATATTATCTCTACATTCTTGCGTTGCATATCATTTTTGTGGTGTGCTGGATGGCAGGGTTGTTTTATATTGTCCGTTTGTTTATCTATCATACTGAGGCCAATAGCCGCCCTGAACTTGAGCGTGATATTCTCCAGAAGCAATTCGTCATCATGGAGAAGAAGCTCTGGTATATCATCACCGTGCCGGCGATGGTACTCACTGTACTGGCAGGGCTGTCTATGATCGCTACCCGCCCGGGATTGCTTTACGCGCCCTGGCTGCACGTCAAACTTACTTTTGTGCTTTTCCTGCTGATTTATCACTTCCTGTGTCAGCGTATCATGAAACGTATGGAGCAGGGTATCTTTAAGCTGAGTTCCACTCAATTGCGTTTGTGGAATGAGCTCGCTACTATATTGCTGGTTGCTATAGTATTTACTGTGGTGCTCAAAAGTGCCATCGACTGGTTATATGGTTTAGCAGGCCTGGTCATATTTGCTATGGTACTGATGATCGCAGTGAAACTATACAAGAACTACAGGAAGAAAAAAGAAATTGAATAATCAGATGAAAAGAATTTTACTTGTTTTAATCTTCATATTTTCGGGATACCAGTTCAGTCAGGCGCAATTCAACAGCGCTGCTATAGAAAACAGGATCCGGCCAGACAGTAATTCTGTTGGCGAGGTACATTTCAACTTCTACAATTTTAACTATGTGCGGGATTATGAATATTCCAACCAGTTTCATGACGGCTATACATTGTATGGTACACAGCTTCAGCCCGAACTGGTTTATTATGCGCATCCCAACCTGGCGATAGTTGCGGGTGCATATATCCGTAAGGATTTTGGGGATAACGGGGTTCATGATTCCAAACCATTGTTCGCTTTAAAATATCATAAAAAAGACCTTTCCTTAATTTTCGGTAGTCTTGAAGGTGGTATCCATCATGGGTATATTGAACAATTGTGGGACTTTGAACGTCAGATCACTGATCCGATCCAGTATGGTACACAACTTATTATTGAAAAGGAAAAATGGAAACTGGATGCCTGGATTGCCTGGCAGAAACAGATATACACACCCTCTCCGGTTAAAGAACAGATTATAGGCGGATTAACTGCCGAACGTACATTGTTCCAAAACAATGGCTGGAAATTGAGCCTTCCTTTCCAGTTCCTGGTTTATCATAAAGGCGGGCAGATCGATACTTTAAAGTCGGTACCACTGCTTACAATGGGTAATGGGGCAACCGGCTTAAAACTTCACAAAGAAATTGGCGGAAACGTACAGGAGATCTTTACTGACAACTATATAGTCGGTTACAAAGATTTTTCCCCTACAAAAATACAGGCTTTCCAGGGTGGTTATGGATTATGGTTCAACGCCGGGGCCAATACCAAATGGGGTAGTTTAGTAGCATCTTACTGGAAAGGAAACAACTTCCAAACTATAAAGGGGATGCCTTTATATGAATCTGTATCCAGCACTTTATACGATGCAGGCTACAAAGAGAGCAACCGCAGTATCTTACTGCTCAGATATGCATATCAGCATGAACTATTGCCTCATCTGTACCTTGATGTACGCGTAGAACCACATGTCGACCTGGGAACATCCAGAACAGAGCAGCTTCAGTTCCAGGGCTCATTTTTCCTAACCTACAAACAAGACTTTAAGTTGTTTAAGATCAAGCAATAAACTTTTCGGAATACTGGTAACAATAAATATTTTTACCGGCGTGCAACCTTTAGTATAGTTCAGTCATCTGATATATAACTAACGAATCATGAAGTTGACGCCATCAAACACGATAAATGATTTACTGGAAGGCTGCAAAGCCGGCGACAGGAAGATGCAGGAACTGCTGTACAGGCAGACCTCATCAAAATTGCTCGCAGTTTGTATGCGATATGCCCGGGACAGGATGGAAGCAGAAGATGTTTTACAGGTCGGTTATATCAGGATCTTTCAGAAAATCAGCGAATACCGTGGTGATGGATCATTTGAAGGATGGATGAGGAAGGTAATGGTAAATTCTGCAATAGAGAGTTACCGCAAAAATTTAAGGAATTTAAATATTGTACCTATTGAAGATGGATATGAACAGCCATCGGCTGGTTTTGACTTCAGCAGATTAGGTATGCAGGATCTTTTGGGACTGATTCAAAAGCTTGCTGATGGCTACCGCATCGTCTTCAATATGTATATTATTGAGGGGTATTCACATAAAGAAATTGCCGCAGCACTGGGAATTTCTGAAGGTGCCAGCAAATCGCAATTGTCGCGCGCAAGGGCAATTTTGAAAGAGGAGATCATTAAAATGGAGGGCATCAATTATGCAACACATACAGGATAATGAATTTGACCAGTCTTTCAGGGACAGGTTTGACGAGGCGGAGATCGAAGCCCCGGCTCATTTATGGGATAAAATTGAAACACAGCTCATAGTTAAGCCCAGGCGTATTTTTCCCGTTTACTGGCTGGCTGCTGCCATCGGAATTGCTGCCCTGTCAGTTGGCTTTTTCATAAGTAACGCAGATCACAGTGAGCTTAGTCATAGAATGGCAGTTGTGAAAACGAAGCCAGCAGTTGCAATCGCTGTTCCTGCTGTTCAATCAACTATATCTTCCCATTCGCATGGCTCAGCGGTCAAAAATTTGCAGCATTCAAAGCGGTTTTCAGCATTAACAGCTGTTGCAGTTGAAAAAAAGGTTCAGTCTCCGGATGTATTAAGTGAATCCGCTAAAGAATCAACTGATTCAAAAAAAGATTTGGCAGACTTGCAACCTTTGGCACTGAATGCTCATCTTTATGCCAGAGAGGTTACTATAAAGCAGCAAAAACTGTCTCTGCCATTATCAGGGGATATTGTTTTAGCCAATAACGCTGAAGGACCTGCCACTGGGGATGGAGTGATGAACGAAAACGAAAACAGAACAGCAAACAGGGGAATCAGAAATATGGGTGACCTGATCAATTATGTTGTGGATAAAGTTGACAAGAGTGATGAAAAAATTATTCAGTTTAAAACTGAGGATGACAATTCATCTCTGGTTGCACTGAACATAGGCATTATCAGATTTAATACGAAGAAGCATAAATAAAATATAAACCAAAGATGAAGAAGCTCTTATTAACCATTTTACTGTTCAGCGGAATGACCGCAATCAAAGCTCAGGACACAAGTGCTCAGGACACAACCAAAACCACCAGAACAGCTGGTACAAAATCTGTAAGAAACTGGAAATATAAAATGGATCTTTCATTTGGTGATCATGAGGACAGCGTTAAAGTGAGAAAAGCGCATAAGGGTCGTTTTATGGGTGGAATCACTTTTACACGTATTGATATTGGATTTTCGCGCCTGATCGATAACGGAAGTTTCTCACTCTCTCCCGAAAATAAATTCCTGGATTACAAAGGTGCAAAGACCAGTACTTTCTCTTTTGATGTTTTATATTTTGGCTACCGATTCAATCCTAACTTTAAAATGTATATCGCAGGTGGGTTCGACTGGACTTTAATCAGGTTGAAGAATAACATTACGATCCAGCAGAATACACCAGACCTGAGCTATATCGAAGAGCCTGTAGACTTCAGCAAGAATAGGTTTTCAAGTAGCTATGTACACTTTCCACTAAACTTTGAGCTGCGCTCGAAAGAAAATCATAATGGAAAAAGGTTCTATTTCGTATTTGGCCCTGAAGTAAGCTTCTTGCTCAATGGAAAAGTAAAACAGATCAGCGATGAACGTGGCAAAGAAAAGTTCAGGGATGATTATGATTTTCAGCCGGTACGTGTTGGCGGTACGGTACGTCTTGGATATGGGGGCATAGGATTATTTACCAAATATTATTTTAACGATATGTTTGACAGTGTTCCTCAGGCCGGGTTGAAAAATATAGCCTTTGGTGTCACCTTTGGTCTGAATTAATCACACACGCCAATGAAACCGACCTCATAGCTCAAGGGCTCTGAGGTTTTTTTATGTCAAATCTTTTCATTTTACCTGCTTTGCACCAAATATTTGCGGTTGAAATGTATCTTTACGATGTGGACGAAAATATTATCAGCGTAAATAACTTAAGCAAACAGTATAAAACTGAACAATTATCAGGGATCAGAAATATCAGCTTTACGATCAAACGGGGACATATCGTTGCGGTCATCGGTGAAAGCGGCAGCGGGAAATCTACTTTGTTAAAATCTATATTTGGTTTGCTGCAGGTGGATGAAGGCGAAGTGTTGTTTAACAGCAAAAGGGTTTTAGGCCCCAATGAACAGCTGATCCCCGGCCACAAGGAGATGAAAATCGTTACCCAGGATTTCTCCCTCAATATCTATGCGAAAGTATATGACAATATAGCTTCTGTTCTTTCCAATACGGATGTGAAATCCAAACAGGAAAAGACAGAAAAAATGATGCAGCACCTGCACATTGAACACCTGAGAAATAAAAAGATCACAGAGTTGAGTGGTGGCGAGCAGCAGCGGGTTGCAATAGCAAGGGCGCTTGTTACTGATACCAGTCTCTTATTACTGGATGAACCTTTCAGTCAGGTAGACGCCTTACTAAAGAATCAATTGCGGGCCGATATTAAGCGTATAGCTGCAGAAACAGGTGTTACAGTGATCATTGTATCACATGACCCGGCAGATGGCTTGTTCCTGGGCAATCAGTTGCTACTGATCAAAGACGGGCAGCTGATCCAGGAAGGTGAGCCGGCTCATGTTTATAACCATCCTTCACATATCTATACTGCTCAGTTACTAGGCAACGCAGTAGTACTTACTGCAGCTGATGCGGTAAAACTTGGAATTGCTGCAACAAAAACATCTGTTGTTTTTTATCCGGAATGGGTAGAACTGAAAAGCGGCTGGAACAGTAAGCGTTATGAAGTGAAGGATGTTTACTACAAAGGTTTTTACGAAGAACTCCTGCTCGAAAGAAACGGTGTAATCGTCAGGGCGATACAACTCAATAGGGGAGAACATAAAAAAAACGACCACGTTCAGGCGAACATTGGTCGTTTTCTTGAATTTTAATCAGTTAATAAATCCCGCACCGCTTTAAGCAGCAAACTATAGGGATGACCTGATAAGTACGATTTTAACCCTTGCTGTCTGAGTCGGGCGTACGGGGATTGTGTTTTGGGCATCAGAAGTTTGCACATCTATAGTTACAATCCCGGGCTCAACAGTATAGCTATAGGTTTGACCGTTGTAAACAAAGGGCATTTTTTCATAGGTATCACTATCGTTTCTGGATATCATTAATGATATATCATCATTCTCAAAAGTATCACGGTCAATTTCTGCAACCGGAATGCCGACAGTCAATGATCTGCCATCTGAAGAGGAAAGCCATTGATTTGGGTTGATATATTTCAGAAGGGTGATGTTTGGTAAATCATTTGCTACCAGGACTTCCTTCTTACACGAGGAGAGGCCAACAGCAGCAATAAATAATAACAGTAAGTATTTTTTCATATTGTATTTAATAAAGCAGCATCAATTATGCTGCCATTTTTCTCGTAGATTAAGTATAAACGTAATAAATGATAATTCCACTCCGGCATGTTTCGTGGGGTAAAACTTATTATACGCTTTAAATACATTGTGGACCGGCCTCAATTCACAGCAAATTTTTTGATGCTGACCGGACATTATATATTTGATAAATATTTATATCTTCAATCCATTAACGTTCAATATGGAAGTACAAAGAAAATCGAACATCAGCTATCAGGAATTTATGGAGGAACACCATAATCCTGGCATACCGGTTATATTTACGGATGCTACTAAGGTCTGGAAGGCAAATGGCCTGTTAACGCCCGACTGGTTTCGTAAAAACTACCCTGATAAACTAAGTGACGTCAATGATAAAGTTACCGGTAAGCCTTATACTATGACTGAAGTAATGGATCTGGTTGAAAACAGTACTGTAGATAAACCTGCTCCTTATCCGCTGACTTTTGATATCACTCATGAGATCCCGGAGATGCTGGATCTGCTGAAGCCTATGGGACTGAATTACGCCAAACCAAACTGGCTGGAAGATAAAGCCTTTAAACGCGGAAACTGGGGTGGTATCCTGGAACTGTTTGTAGGTGGTCCCGGGGGTAAATTTCCATACGTACACAAAGATTATTATCACCTGAGTGCCTGGATTAACCAGCTTTATGGCGAAAAGCGGTTTACTGTATTCCCAAGAGGGCAGGAAGAGTTTCTGTATGCTACTGAAAAGAACCAATGGAGGTCAGAAGTGAATATTTTTGAGCCTGATTATGATAAGCATCCGAAATTCAAACATGCAACGCCGATCAGCTTTACTGTTGGCCCGGGAGAAACATTGTATATTCCTTTTGGTGTATGGCATTCTGCTTACTCGCTGACACCAACGATTTCGGTAGCTTTTGATCAGCTGAATGCAAAGAACTTTCCCGGATTTATGGAAGATGTCTGGTACTTTAAAAATCAGGAGAGCAGTAAGCCGAAGGCAATAGCTGCATATGCGTATGCACTGGCTTCCGGAACAATGTGCAAGATTAAGGACAGTCTGAGTCCCGCTAAATAATAATAAAGGCCGTAGCATTTACAATTGATACGGCCTTTATACTAAACATGTTTACCCGGGACTGTATCAGACCAGGTATTCAAACAAAGTCTGATCGTTATTCAATTCGATCATCTCAAATTTGAAGTCGCTCATTCTCTGCTTCAGGGAAGCATAATCCGAAGCTTCCTGTAATTCAATCCCTACCAGGGCAGGTCCGTTTTCACGGTTGGTTTTTTTGATAAACTCAAACCTGGTGATATCATCATTTGGCCCTAATACATTGTTGACAAATGCTTTCAGCGCTCCCGGACGCTGAGGAAAACGGACGATAAAATAGTGTTTTAACCCTTCAAAAAGTAAAGACTTTTCTTTGATCTCCTGCATCCTTTCGATATCGTTGTTTCCACCGCTGACGATACACACGACAGTTTTACCGGCAATCGTATCTCTTAGCTGATCAAGCGCAGCCACAGCAAGTGCGCCGGCAGGTTCTACCACGATAGCATCTTCATTGTACAACTTTAAAATCGTAGTACAGATTTTACCTTCAGGAATTAATAACATCTGGTCCAGCAGTTCGCTGCAATATTCAAACGTCAGGTTTCCTACACGTTTAACTGCTGCACCATCTACAAACCTGTCTATATATTCCAGTGTTACCGGACTGCCATTCTTCAGCGCCTGGTTCATTGATGGAGCGCCCTCAGGCTCTACACCGATAAGGCTGATCTCAGGCTTAACGTGTTTGAAATAACTCCCCACGCCTGATGCCAGTCCTCCACCACCAATAGGCATGATCACCACGTCGGTTGAAGGTAAATCTTCAAAGATTTCCACACCTACGGTACCTTGTCCCTCGATGATCTTTGCATTATCAAAAGGAGGGATGAATACCATCTGATGTGTAGTGGTATAAATCAGCGCTTCTTTCATGCAGTCATCAAAAGTATCACCTACCAATACAATCTTAATGTTATCCCCGCCAAACATTTCTGTTTGTTTGATCTTCTGCCTTGGTGTAATTTCAGGCATAAAAATCACACCCTGGATATTCAGTTTTTTGCAGGAATACGCAACACCTTGCGCATGGTTACCCGCGCTGGCGCACACTACACCCTGTTTGCGCTGATCAGGATCAAGCGTGCTGATCATATTGTATGCACCCCGCAATTTATAGGAGCGTACTACCTGTAAGTCTTCTCTTTTCAGATAGATCTTTGCATTATATTTTAATGAAAGCCCCTCATTGTACTCCAGCTGAGTACGTTTTACAGTATCTGCAATACGTGCCGCAGCAGCAATAAAGTCCAGTTCTACTTCTTTTTCCAGGTTTTCCATCTTTACAAAAATTTGTTCAGGGCGTCCAGGTAAGCATCTGCCGAAGCCTTCACGATATCGGTACTAAATCCATAGCCCAGATAAGATTTGTCTTCATAGGATACCCTCATATTTACTTTGCTGACATCATCGCTGCCACCGTGTATAGCCTGGATAGTCAGTTCTTTCAACTGGATATCTTTGCCGATTACACTTTCGATAGCCTTGATCGTTGCATTTACGGGGCCGTTGCCTTCAGCTTTTGCCTCGTGTTCCACACCTTCGTATTCCAGCCTGATGGTAGCAGTTGGATTTGCACTATCGCCACAAACCACCTGTAAAGAGTTTAATTTATACCCGTTTTTGTAGGTATCTTCTTCGCCTTCGCTCATCAGTGCAAGTAAATCGTTATCTGATATTTCTTTTTTCTGATCGGCAATTAAAAGGAACTTCTCATATACCTGGTCAAGGTTGATCTTGTCAATGACGTATCCCAACCTCTCAAGGTGGTGTTTCAAGGCATGACGGCCACTGCGGGCTGTTAGGATAATATCGGCCTGATCCAGTCCTACATCTTCAGGATTGATGATCTCATAGTTTTCCCTGTGTTTGAGGAAACCGTCCTGGTGAATACCAGAGCTGTGTGCAAAGGCATTCTGTCCTACAATCGCTTTATTCGGCTGTACCGGCATGCGCATCATGCGGCTAACCTGTGAACTGATCCTGCTGAAATGTTTGGAGTTGATATTGGTGCTCAGGTTAAGGGCATGGTGTGTTTTCAATACCATCACCACTTCTTCCAATGCAGTGTTACCTGCACGCTCACCGATACCATTGATGGTACATTCTACCTGTCTGGCACCATTGATCACCCCAGCCAGTGTATTTGCTGTAGCTAGTCCCAAATCATTGTGGCAGTGTACAGATATAATTGCCTGATCTATGTTTTTTACATTTTCCTTCAGATAAAGGATTTTTGAACCATATTGTTCCGGCAGACAGTAACCGTTGGTATCCGGAATATTTACCACTGTTGCACCCGCAGCGATTACCGCTTCGATCATCTGCGCCAGAAAGAAATTGTCGGCACGACCGGCATCTTCTGCATAAAACTCGATGTCTTCTACAAACTGTTTTGCATATTTCACTGCTTCAACTGCCCGCGCAAGAATATCCTCACGAGTGCTGTTGAACTTATATTTGATGTGCATGTCCGACGATCCGATCCCGGTATGTATCCTTGGACGTTTCGCGTACTTCAACGCCGCCACAGCTGCATCGATATCACCTTTGTTAGCTCTTGTTAAAGCGCAGATAACAGGTTCACTCACTGCTTTCGAGAGTTCAACTACGCTTTGAAAATCACCCGGACTTGAAATAGGGAATCCTGCCTCAATAACATCTACGCCCAGGGCTTCCAGCGCTTTCGCGATTTCAATCTTTTCTGGTGTAGACAACTGACAGCCCGGTACCTGCTCTCCGTCACGAAGGGTGGTATCAAATACATAAACTCTATTCGGATCGTGTAACATATATGCTCTGGTTTAAATTCTAGTTAGTGTAAGTTTTTTGTGTTATAAATCTCAAAACGAGTTTCCCCATTTCTTCAGTACCCAGTACTTTGTACGGGCTGATCGTTTCATCTGCGATATCGCCGGTCCTGAAACCTTCTTTCAGTACCTGGTCAATTGCAGAGATAATCAGTTCAGCTTCTTCTTTCAGTCCGAAGCTGATTTCCAGCATCAGCGCTACCGACAGGATAGAGGCCAGTGGGTTAGCCAGGTTTTTACCGGCAATATCATGGGCAGAACCGTGGATAGGCTCAAAGAAGCCTGTTCCATCGCCAACAGATGCAGAGGCCAGCATACCCATTGAACCGGCAATCTGTGAAGCCTCGTCGGTCAGGATATCGCCAAACAGGTTGGCAGTTACAACTACATCAAACTGTTTCGGATCTTTGATCAGCTGCATTGCTGCATTATCTACAAACATATGTGTAGTTTCTACTTCGGGATACAGTTTAGCGATCTCCTGTACTGTTTCTCTCCACAGACGTGAGCTTTCCAGCACGTTTGCTTTATCAACAGAACACAGTTTTCTGCCACGCTGCATAGCTGCCTCGTATGCTTTGTGTGCAATTCTTTCTACTTCATATTTGTTATAGATCATCAGGTCAGAAGCCGTATGTCTGTCTTCAGAACGTTTTTTCTCACCAAAATAAACATCACCTGTCAATTCTCTGAAGAACAGGATGTCCGTTCCCTTAAGGATATGTGCTTTGATACTTGAAGCATTCAGTAATTCATCAAATAACAGGATAGGACGTAGGTTCGCATAGAGGCCAAGTTCCTTGCGGATCTTTAACAGTCCCTGTTCCGGACGCACCTTCAGTGAAGGGTCGTTGTCATACAGGGCATGACCTACAGCACCAAAAAGGATAGCATCACTTTTTCTTGCTTTCTCCAGGGTCTCGTCTGGCAAAGGGTTACCTGTAGCTTCTATAGCTGCATGGCCCATCAGTGCTTCATCGAAAGTAAATTCGTGATTGAAACTTTTGGCGATCTGCTCCAGTACTGCTTTGCCCCAGGTGGTAACTTCTGGTCCTATTCCGTCTCCGGGAATTACTAATATGTTTTTCTTCATGCTATAAAATGCTTTCTAATATAGTTTCGACGGATTTTACTTCTCCGTTTTCCAATAAAATTCTTTTCTCAATACAAGCCGGCAGCTGTGATTCAAAATGGCCCACGTATATTAATGTGGTGCCGTTGCTGCATAATTCGTCTACCAGTTTGTTAAAATATTGCGCCTGCCGCTGGTCCAGACCCTGACACGGCTCATCCAGGATCAGCAGTTCCGGGTTTTTGATAATCGTACGTGCTAAAAATGCCAGCCGTTGCTTGCCAAGAGGAAGCTGGTTCATCAGGGTATCCTGGTACTCTTTCAGTCCGAAATAAGCGATCAGTTCATCGGCTTGCGTGCGCTGGGTGTAATTAGGCTCCCGAAATAAGCCCTGACTATCAAAAAATCCGGAGATGATACTTTGTTTTACCGTAGCCGAGGGATCGAAATACCATTGTAATTCAGGTGAAATCAACCCCATGCGTTTTTTGATATCCCAGATACTCTCACCACTTCCGCGTTTATGGCCAAACAGATAGAAATCGTTGGCATAAGCCTGAGGGTGGTCGCCCGTGATTAAACTCAGCAGGGTGGATTTACCAGAGCCGTTATGCCCCTGCAACAACCACTTTTCTCCTGGTTTAATTTCCCAGTTGATATTTTTTAACACCTGTTTATCGCCATAGCTGATGTTTACATTGTTCATCTTTACGATGCTCTCAGCTAAGGAAACAGGTCCTTCGCGTAAAAATTCTGGCACTGGCATGCTTGTCTCTTCCCCGAAATCAGCTGTATGTCCGGCAGTAGTTTCATATACCTGGCCATCTTTGATTTCCGCAAAGCGGTTCACAGAAGAGGGCAGTTCCTTTTCATTACTGATGAGGATGAGCTGCGTGCCTGCTGCAGTGATTTCTTCAAGTAAAGCGTTCAGGTGCTGGCGCGAAAGTTTATCCAGACCGTTATAGGGCTGATCCATGATCAGCAGCTGGGGGCGGTACCAGAGGGCTTCTACCAATTGTAATTTCTTATGTTCCCCGCTGGATAACTGGATCAGCGTGGAATCGATCAGCTCGCTGAAGCCCAGTGCATCAACAAGCCTTTCAGCATCAGGAAAGTCAAGCTGATGAGTTTTACCGTAGTTTTCAAGCTCAGCCCTTACTGTAGCCGTAGTTTCTTCTGCCTGTTTATTGTAGCGCTGCTGGTAATAAAAATTTGATTGTCCTTCCAGGTCTTTGAACTGGTACCAGTTTGCAACATAATGCGCATCCGGTGCTAAGGTACTTTGGGGATCAAAATGAGTAGCTACAGCACCATCGAACTTAATCAGACCGGCAATAGCTTTCGCCAAAGATGTTTTCCCGCTGCCGCTGCTTCCCCTCAACAGCCAGTTATCCCCGCGGTTAATGGTCCAGCTCAAATCCTGGAACACGGTTTTATGGTGATACCTGAGATGTAAACCGGTAATATGTACGACGGGCTCTGACATTATCTTTTCTGTTCGAATTCTTCTATTAAGTCTTTTTGTGCGAGGATAAAATCAATATCATCATACCCATTGATCAGGCATGACTTTTTATAGGCATTGATTTCAAAATCTGCTTCTTCGCCTGTAGCAACAATTGTTACTGTCTGGCTTTCCAGATCAACATCCAGTTGAGCATGGTGATCTTTACTTACCGCAGTAAAGATTGCGGACAGGAACTCGTCACTCACCTGGATAGGCAGCAATCCGTTGTTCAGGGCATTTCCTTTGAAGATGTCAGCAAAAAAGCTGCTGATCACTACATCAAAACCTGCATCCTGTATTGCCCATGCAGCGTGCTCGCGGCTACTTCCGCAGCCAAAGTTTTTTCCTGCTACCAGAACGCGGCCATTATATGTGGGGTCGTTCAGTACAAAATCAGGTTTAGGCGTGTTATCGCCGTTATACCGCCAGTCGCGAAACAGGTTTTCTCCAAAGCCTTCACGTGTGGTAGCTTTTAAGAACCTGGCCGGAATGATCTGGTCAGTATCAATATTCTCTATATTTAAAGGCACGATAGCCGATGATAATCTTTCGAATTTCTTCATTTCAATATGTTTAAGCCTCGGTCAAAAATTCCCTTACATCAGTAATCTTTCCGGTGATTGCAGCAGCAGCAGCTGTCAGCGGGCTCACCAGTAAAGTTCTTGCATCCGGGCCCTGACGGCCTTCAAAATTTCTGTTCGACGTAGAAACACAATATTTTCCTGCCGGTATCTTATCTTCGTTCATTCCCAGACATGCACTGCATCCCGGTTCGCGAAGCTGAAAACCTGCCTCTTCAAATATCTTGTCCAGTCCTTCATTGATGGCCTGTTGTTCCACCTGTTTTGATCCGGGAACAATCCAAACCGTTACACTTTCAGCTTTTTGTTTATGTTTCACAAATTCGGCTACTTCGCGCAGGTCCTCAATGCGGGAGTTTGTGCAGCTGCCGATGAATACATAGTCAACAGGTTTTCCGATCAGTGATGAATCATCATCAAAACCCATATAGTCCAGCGCTTTCTGATAAGATAACTGCTCTTTGTCAGGCTGTGAACTGGTGGACGGAATATTTTCTTTAATGCCCATACCCATACCCGGATTTGTTCCGTAGGTAATCATAGGGCCAATGTCTTCAGCGTCAAAACTCAACACTTTATCAAACGCTGCATCAGCGTCGCTGTACAATGTTTTCCAGTAGGCGAGGGCTTTGTCCCATTCTGCACCTGCCGGCGCAAATTCCCTGCCTTTGATATAGTCAAATGTAGTCTGGTCAGGCGCAATCAATCCGCCTCTGGCACCCATTTCGATACTCATGTTACAGATCGTCATGCGGGCTTCCATACTTAAAGCTTCAATAGCTGTACCTGCATATTCAATAAAATATCCTGTACCACCGGCTGCAGATATTTTAGAGAGGATATACAGAATAATGTCTTTAGCAGTTACACCTTTTCCCAAAGTACCGTTCACCTCAATTTTCATGGTTTTCGGCTTTTGCTGCAACAGGCATTGTGTAGCGAATACCTGTTCTACCTGTGATGTACCAATACCAAAAGCAATCGCACCGAAGGCGCCATGCGTAGAAGTATGGCTATCGCCGCAAACCATTGTTTTACCGGGTAAAGTGATACCCAATTCCGGACCGATTACATGGACGATTCCCTGGAAAGGATGACCCAGGCCATACAGTTCGATACCGAATTCTGCACAGTTTTTGGTCAGCATATCAACCTGGTAACGTGAAAGCTCTTCCTTGATCGGCAGCAGCTGATCAATTGTTGGCACATTATGGTCGGCAGTAGCCACCGTTTGTTTCGGGCGTAAAACAGGCAGGCCTCTTTTGCGTAAACCATCAAAAGCCTGTGGCGAGGTAACCTCGTGGATCAAGTGTGTATCAATATATAGAATATCAGGAAATCCTGCTTCGCTTTTTACCACGTGTGCATCCCATATTTTTTCTACTAATGTTTTTGACATTTTCTTTATTGTTTTTTAAACCTCCCCGGTAATAAAGCCGGAGAGGTTCTTATTGTTTCTTTATACCGTTTTAATCGATTTCATTGCAGTCATTGCTTTTCTCAGCTCAGCTCCAACAGTTTCAACCTCATGCGAACGGATCACTTCATTTACCGAAATCAAAGCGCTGTTATCTACAGAACCATCTTTTCCTTCGTTGAAGTTTTTACCGATCAGGTCAGTATCCACTTTGGTCATGAAATCTGCCAGTAAAGGCTTACAGGCATGATCAAATAAATAACAGCCGTATTCAGCAGTATCAGAGATCACCCTGTTCATTTCAAATAATTTCTTACGGGCAATTGTATTGGCAATCAGCGGAGTTTCGTGCAGCGACTCATAGTAAGCAGATTCAGGTTTGATTCCTGCTTCTACCATAGTTTCGAAAGCCAGCTCAACACCAGCCCTGATGAAGGCAACCATTAACAATGCATTGTCGAAATATTCCTGCTCACCGATTTTAACATCACCAGCCGGAGTTTTTTCAAAAGCAGTTTCGCCGGTAGCAGCACGCCATGCCAGCAGGTTTTTATCACCTGCAGCCCAGTCTTCCATCATGATACGGCTGAATTCACCGCTCATGATATCATCCTGGTGTTTCTGGAACAAAGGACGCATGATTGTTTTCAGTTCTTCAGAGATTTCAAAAGCCTTGATTTTAGCAACGTTGCTTAACCTGTCCATCATGGCAGTGATACCACCATGTTTTAAAGCTTCAGTAATTACTTCAACACCATATTGAACCAGTTTTGAAGCATAACCTGCATCAATACCTTTTTCAACCATTTTATCAAAAGATAAGATAGAACCTGTTTGCAACAGACCACAAAGGATCGTTTGCTCGCCCATCAGATCTGATTTTACTTCAGCTACGAAAGATGATTTCAATACACCAGCTTTGTGTCCGCCTGTTCCCACGCAGTAAGCTTTAGCCTGTACCAAACCTTTTCCTTCAGGATCATTCTCAGGGTGTACCGCAATTAAAGTGGGAACGCCGAAGCCCCTTACATATTCTGCTCTCACTTCAGATCCCGGGCTTTTCGGAGCAACCATGATCACTGTGATGTCTTTACGTACCTGTAATCCTTCTTCCACGATGTTGAAACCGTGTGAGTATAATAATGTAGAACCTTGTTTCATGAAGGGCATCACGGCGTTTACCACTGCTGTGTGCTGTTTATCAGGAGTAAGGTTGATCACTAAATCAGCTTCAGGGATCAATTCTTCATAAGTGCCAACCGGGAAGTTGTTCTCAGTAGCGTTTTTCCATGAATCTCTTTTGCCTTCAATAGCTTCTTTACGCAAAGCGTAAGCAATATTCAAACCACTGTCTCTCAGGTTTAAACCCTGGTTAAGGCCTTGTGCACCGCAGCCTACAATTACAAGTTTTTTTCCTTTTAATGCATTTACACCATCCAGAAATTCAGAACTGTCCATGAAGTCACAAACACCCAATTGGTTTAGTTTCTCTCTGAGAGGCAATGTGTTAAAATAATTTGACATCGTTTTTGTTGTTTTTTGATTTTTAAGGTTCTTTTAAATTATTATTTGCTGATCTGCTGAGCTTGTTTTTTAATTGCGCAGCTCTGCAAATCGTGGGATTACATAGTAAATACGTTTTTTTCCTTGTCCAGGAATTCGTTTTCTATCACTTCCTGGCCGGGCTCCAGTCTTTCAAACTCTCTGAGCTTGCTGTTAAAGCCTTCACTGTCCTTGATAATCGCCACCCTTGCACTGCGGACAAACTCAATCAGTCCGTATGGCTGGAGTACTTCGATCAGTTTATCTGTTTCCGAACGGTGACCTGTAGTTTCGAAGATGGTGTAATTCTTACGGATCACAACAACCCTTGCACCGTTTTCGCGCAGCAGGCGTTCTACGAACACTTTTTCTGCAACTATCTCCGTAGGTACCTTGTAAAGGGCAAGCTCCTGCCAGATGATATCATCATTTGTATTGGCATATACTTTTAACACCTCTACCTGTTTCTCGATCTGTCTTGCAAGTTTGCGTACCACATCTTCAGTCTCAGTGATCATGATTGTAAAGCGGTGAATGTGCTCAATTTCTGAAGGAGAGACATTCAGGCTTTCAATATTGATTTTTCTTCTCGAAAATATAATCGCAATACGGTTCAGTATGCCGATCTGGTTTTCAGTATATACCGTAATGGTAAATTCCTGCTTGGCATTTCCTAATTCTATATCTTTTGAATCGCTCATGGTCATTAATTATTTAAGTCTGATTTCACTTACGCTGCTACCCTGCGGAACCATAGGGAAAACATTGTGTTCTTTGGCAACCATTACCTCAAGCAGGAATGAGCCGGGGGTATTGAGCATCTCTTCAAGACCCGGGATCAGGTTTTCACGTTCAGTAACTCTCTTGCCCGCAATGGAATAGGAATCAGCGAGTTTTACAAAATCAGGGCTGGTAATGTCAACAAAAGAGTAGCGTTTTTCGTTGAACAGTTGTTGCCACTGACGTACCATGCCCAGGAACTGGTTGTTGAGAATCAGGATCTTCACATCTACGCCAAACTGCATGATGGTACCCAGTTCCTGTAAAGTCATCTGGAAACCGCCATCACCGATTACGGCAACTACCGTCCGTTCAGGTGCGCCAAACTTAGCTCCGATAGCAGCAGGTAAACCGAATCCCATTGTACCAAGGCCACCACTGGTTACACTCAGACGGGTAGTGTTTAATTTACCGTATCTGCAGGCCGCCATCTGGTGCTGCCCAACGTCACTAACAATCACGGCTTCTCCCTTGGTCAGGATATTCAGCTGGTTGATCACTTCGCCCATTGTCAGTTCACCTGTCTGTGGCTCCAGTTCTTTTACAATAAGTTCATCCTTCTCAATTTTATCAAAAGCTTTGAACTCTGCATGCCATGCTTCATGTGATCGCTCTGTAATCAGTTCAGTCAATAAAGGTAGAGTTTCCTTGCAGTCGCCCCAAACAGGAACATCGGCTTTCACATTTTTGTCTATTTCGGCAGGGTCTATATCCAGGTGAACAACCTTTGCCTGTTTTGCATATTTATCCAGTCTTCCGGTTACCCGGTCGTCAAAACGCATTCCAATAGCGATCAGTACATCACAGGAATTGGTTTGAACATTAGGGCCATAATTTCCGTGCATACCCAGCATACCCACATTCAATGGATGATCTGTTGGGATTGCTCCGTTGCCCAGGATTGTCCATGCGGCAGGGATACCGCTTTTCTCTACAAAAGCTTTGAACTCCTGTTCGGCGCTACCCAGTATTACACCTTGGCCGAATAAAATGAAAGGCTTTTTTGCACTGTTAATCAATGCTGCTGCGGCCTCTATGTATTCGTTTCTGACAATTGGTTTTGGTCTGTAGCTGCGGATATGGTGACAAGGAGTATATCCTTCATATTCGAACAACTGCATCTGTGCATTTTTTGTGATGTCGATTAAAACAGGACCAGGCCTGCCGCTGCGGGCAATGTAGAACGCTTTGGCTAATGCTGCAGGGATTTCACTTGCTTCCGTTACCTGGTAATTCCATTTGGTGACAGGTGCACTGATATTGATTACATCTGTTTCCTGGAAGGCATCTGTACCCAGCAGAGTCGCAAAAACCTGCCCGGTGATACAAACGATTGGCGTACTGTCAATTTGAGCGTCAGCAAGGCCAGTGATAAGGTTAGTTGCACCGGGGCCACTTGTAGCGAATACTACGCCGACTTTGCCTGATGTGCGGGCAAAGCCCTGCGCTGCGTGGGCAGCACATTGTTCATGCCTGACTAATATATGGTTTAGTTTTTCTTTGTAATCATAGATCGCATCATAGATGGGCATGATGGCGCCACCGGGATAACCGAAAATAGTTTCCGTTCCTTCGGCAATTAGTCCTTCCAGCAAGGCAACTGAACCTGTAACCGTTGTAGTTTTCTTTGGCTGGCTCAATGTGGTTGCTTCCTCTTGTACTGTTTCCATTTTAATCGTTTTAATTTGGGCCTTTGGTTAATTAATCTGTGTAGGCGTCAGTTACACAGCCTTCACTGGCATTGCTTACCTGTTTAATATATTTATAGAGTACACCACTTTTTACTGGTGGAGGCAACTGCACCCATGCTGCTCTGCGTGCTGCAAGTTCCTCATCAGAAATGTTCAGTTGTATAGTATTGTTAACAGCATCAATAGTAATGATGTCATTATCTTTTACAAGTCCGATGTTTCCACCGTCCCATGCTTCCGGTGTGATGTGGCCTACCACAAATCCGTGGGTACCACCGGAGAAACGTCCGTCAGTGATCAGGGCTACCGATTTGCCCAAACCTGCTCCGATAATTGCCGATGTCGGTTTCAGCATTTCCGGCATTCCCGGTGCGCCTTTTGGGCCAACCTGAATGATTACTACCACATCACCGCGTTGCACTTTTCCACTTTGGATACCGGCGATCAGCTTCTGCTCTCCTTCAAATACGCGGGCAGGACCTTCAAATTTTTCACCTTCTTTACCACTGATTTTTGCAACCGCGCCTTTTTCTGCAAGGTTTCCATACAGCATCTGCAGGTGACCGGTTGGTTTTAAAGCCTGTTCTACCGGGAAGATTACTTTTTGTGTCTCAAAGTTCAGGTCTGCTGCATCTGCAACATTTTCAGCTAAGGTTTTACCGGTAACCGTCATACAGTCGCCATGAACCAATCCTACTTTTAAAAGATATTTTAAGATCGCAGGTACACCGCCAATCTCATGTACATCCTCCATCAGATACTGTCCGCTTGGTTTTAAGTCGGCCAGCACAGGAGTGTTATCGCTGATGCGCTGAAAATCTTCAAGTGTCAGGTTTAATCCTACAGATTTGGCCATCGCAATTAAGTGAAGTACTGCATTGGTAGAACCACCCAATACCATCACCGTTACAATTGCATTGTGAAATGCTTTCTCCGTCATGATATCCGAAGGAAGGATATTTCTTTCCAGCAATACCCGGATTGCTTTTCCTGCCTCCAGGCATTCCTGTTTTTTCTCATCGCTTATTGCAGGGTGCGAAGAGCTGTATGGAAGGCTCATTCCCATTGCCTCAATAGCCGAAGCCATTGTGTTTGCTGTGTACATACCACCACATGCACCTGCTCCGGGACAGGTATGGCGAATGATACCCTGGTAATCTTCTTCAGATAAGTTACCTGCTAATTTTTCTCCAAGGGCTTCGAAGGCCGACACGATATTTAAAGATTTACCTTTGTATTTTCCTGAATGGATACTGCCACCGTACACCATGATAGATGGTCTGTTCAGGCGGCCCATTGCCATAATTGAACCCGGCATATTTTTATCACAGCCCGGGATGGTGATCAGTCCGTCGTAATACTGACCGCCGCAGATGGTTTCAATAGAATCTGCGATCACGTCTCTCGACACCAGTGAATAACGCATGCCGTCTGTGCCATTTGACATACCATCACTTACACCTATTGTACCAAAAGTTAAACCCACCATGTCGTTGCCCCAGACTCCCTCTTTCACGATTTTCGCAAGATCATTCAGGTGCATATTACAGGTGTTACCATCGTAACCCATGCTGGCGATCCCTACCTGAGCTTTTGACATATCCTCAGTAGTCAGTCCGATACCATATAACATGGCCTGGGCTCCTGGCTGAGTAGGATCTTGTGTAAAAACTTTACTGTAGCGGTTTAGTTCTGGTGTTTGTTGTGACATTGCTTTTTTTACTTGTTATATGATTACTTCGTAATTTTGTTTTTCTAATACTAATGCTTTGTAGGTTCTCTGGATCGTTGCTCCGAGTGTTTCTGTCCATACTGCGGGAAAGACTGTATCGTCAACCGATTCGATGCCGATGATCTCCGCTGCGGTTCCACAGAAGAAAGCGCTGTCCGCATCTTTCAGCTCTTCAACCGTCAGGTTTTTTTCAACACATTCGATATCCAGGGTTTTGCATAATTTGATTACTGTTGCCCTGGTTATTCCCGCCAGGATGCTGCCCAGTGGGGGAGTGTACAGTTTTCCGCTTTTCTCAATGAATATATTGGCTCCCGGAGCTTCAGCGATGTTGTTGTGCATATCCAGGAGAAGCGCTTCATCATAGCCATTGTTTTTGGCTTCTGCGGTGGCCAGGATAGAATTAACATAGTGTCCGCTGGCTTTAGCCTCAACATGTGTGGATTTTGGATTGGGGCGCTGGTAACTTGACATCCCTACTCTCACCAGCTTGTTCCCAAGGTAGGCTCCCCATTCCCAGGCACAAATCATAATAGATGATGCTGCTGAGGGGCTGAGCGACATATTCTGTCCGCAGTAAACAAGGGGGCGGATATAGGCATCTTTTAAATTATTTTTCTTTAATAACTTATAGGTCTGCCTGATCAGGTCATCCTTGTCATAGGGGAAAGGGATATGCATGAGTTCGGCGGAGCGCTGCAGGCGGTCAAAGTGTTCCTTTGCTTTAAAAATCCTGGTGCCGTTATGGGTATTGTAGGCTCTTATTCCTTCAAATACGGCATAACCATAATGCAGGGACTGACCATACAAATCTGTTTTGGTCTCAGCTGATTTGATAAACTGTCCGTTCAGGTAAAGGACTGTGTTTGAATCGTAGTATTGCATGTGGTTCCAGGTATGTATTATGTTCATTAAAAAAGCGCCTCTTTTGGGGGGCGCTTTCAGATATTTTTATTAAAAATTCATTTACAGCGCCTTATTGTCCTGAAGAATCAGGAGAGTAGTCAGGTTGACAATGACATTAAGGTTTGTTGTAAATGAGGTGTTCATTTCGTTGTTTTTATATAAAACCAATTTACTTCATGCATTACAAACTGTCAATAGCAGATTGAAAATAAATGAAAAAAAATATTGGTTCGTTTAATGTTTAAACATAAGAATAATATTCCGGTTTCCCTATTTTATGCGATACTATAAATTGAGACATCTATACCAAATATGGTTTCGGTATTCGGTATGGGTATTATGCTTGCATTGTAAACTGTCAAAATTCTTCCTAAAATGCCTGAAAGGCCGCGGGAAGTTGAATTTTTTATACCTGTTCAGCCCTTCGGTAAAAGCTAATATACTTTTGAATCTGGTATAAAAAAAGAGGGTATCTTTTGAATACCCTCTTTTATAAAAGATTTATACTTAGATATTAGGCAACACCTTCAGCTAAAACAATGATCTTATTTTTTAAGACTTCTACAACTCCGCCTTTGATCACAATGATCTCTTCGTCGCTTTTAGTTTTAATAATTACCGGACCATCTTCCAAAGTTGAAATGATTGGTGCATGGTCTCTCAGTATCTGGAAAGATCCCATTGTACCAGGTACAGTAACTGCTGTTACTTCGCCTTCAAAGATTTTTTTATCTGGTGTTAATATTTCTAATGTCATATATTAAATGTATACGCTGGTTAAGCGTTTGCTTCAGCTAATAGTTTTTTACCTTTTTCAACTGCATCTTCAATGCTACCTACCAGGTTAAATGCAGCTTCAGGATACTCATCAACTTCACCGTCCATGATCATGTTAAACGCCCTGATGGTTTCTTTGATATCAACAAGTACTCCTTTTAAGCCTGTGAACTGTTCAGCTACGTGGAAAGGCTGAGATAAGAAACGCTGAACACGGCGTGCGCGGTGAACAACCAGTTTATCTTCTTCAGATAACTCATCCATACCTAAGATGGCGATGATATCCTGAAGTTCCTTGTAACGTTGCAGTAATTCTTTTACACGCTGAGCAGTGTTGTAGTGCTCATCGCCTAAAATAGCAGGAGAAAGGATACGTGATGTAGAGTTTAATGGATCTACAGCTGGGTAGATACCAAGCTCAGCAATTTTACGTGACAATAATGTAGTTGCATCCAAGTGGGCAAATGTAGTAGCCGGAGCCGGGTCAGTCTCATCATCCGCAGGTACATATACAGCTTGTACAGATGTAATTGAACCACGTTTGGTTGAGGTAATACGTTCCTGCATTAATCCCATTTCAGTTGCCAGTGTTGGCTGGTAACCTACTGCTGATGGCATACGGCCTAACAGTGCCGATACTTCTGAACCTGCCTGGGTGAAACGGAAGATGTTATCAACGAAGAAAAGGATATCTTTTCCTGCGCCTTCACCATCACCATCACGAAAATATTCAGCAACTGTTAATCCTGATAAAGCTACACGTGCACGTGCCCCAGGAGGCTCGTTCATTTGTCCGAATACCAGTGTTGCTTTAGATTCTTTTAATTTTTCAGTGTCAACTTTGCTCAGGTCCCATCCGCCTTTTTCCATCGAATGCAGGAATTCCTCGCCATAGTTGATTACACCAGATTCGATAAACTCACGTAAAAGGTCATTTCCTTCACGTGTACGTTCTCCAACTCCGGCGAATACTGATAAACCGTCATATGCCTTCGCAATGTTGTTTACCAATTCCATGATCAATACAGTCTTACCAACACCTGCACCACCAAATAAACCAATTTTACCACCTTTTACATAAGGCTCTAATAAATCGATTACCTTGATACCTGTGTAAAGTACTTCGGATTCAGTTGAAAGTTCATCGAAACGCGGAGGTGCATTGTGGATTGATTTACCAACAGTTTTGTCAACTGCATTGATGCCATCAATTGCTTCACCTATAACATTGAATAAACGACCTTTGATCTGATCTCCAATCGGCATTTTGATAGGAGAACCTGTGCTTAATACAGACATCCCGCGAACCAAACCGTCAGTCGAGTCCATTGCAATGGTACGTACACGGTCTTCACCAAGATGTTGTTGAACTTCTAAAACGATCTTCTGACCGTTTTCTTTTTCAATCTCTAATGCAGAGAAGATTTGAGGTAAATGAGCATCGTCAGCAAAACTCACGTCTACTACCGGTCCTATAATCTGCGCTATTTTTCCAATGTTAGGCATATATTGTTTTTGGTAAAATTATAAATATCAAATTGTTAAAGGGATGTTTAAAGCCCTCAATTCGGTTTGCAAAGCTAAGATTTTCCAATATATTTCTTATATATAAATAAAAAGTTTTTCCACAGTTTTTTTATTGATAGTTTAGCAGCTATGAAAACCGTATTAGTTACCGGCAGCAATGGGCTTCTGGGGCAGAAAATAACCGCCGCTGTGCTTGCTGGCAGGCAATTTAATCTGATAGCCACATCAAAGGGGACGAACCGTTTCGGGGCCACAAAGGGGTATCAATATGAAACAATGGATATCCTTGATCCTGTAAATGTAAGGGCAGTAGTAGAAAAACACCTGCCTGATACTATCATTCATACTGCCGCTTTGACAAATGTGGATAAATGTCACGATCAAAAAGAGCTGGCATACCAGCTGAATGTAGAAGCTGTGGAGACACTGGCAGGTATATGTGAGGAATTCGGGATTCAGCTGATCCATTTATCCACCGATTTTGTTTTTGACGGTGCGGCAGGCCCCTATGATGAAGAGGGTATTCCAAATCCCCTGAGTTATTACGGGGAGACCAAGCTCAGGGCTGAAGAAGTAGTCAGAAACAGTAAATGCAGTTGGGCGATTGTGCGCACTATCATTGTATATGGCATTGTCAGTGAGAAAAGCAGAAGCAATATTGTACTCTGGGCAAAGGAAGCCCTGGAAAAGGGCGAGCCAATCAATGTCGTAAACGACCAGTGGCGCATGCCTACCCTGGCAGAAGATCTTGCAGAAGGCTGTCTGCTGGTCGCCGAAAAAGATGCAGCAGGTGTTTTTAATATTTCAGGGGATGAAATGATGAGCATCTCTGAACTCGTGGCTAAGGTTGCAGATTTTTGGAAACTGGACCGGTCGCTGATCAGGGAGATCAGTTCGGCATCTTTGAATCAGGCAGCAAAACGGCCCGTAAAAACCGGCTTTATATTAGATAAGGCAATAGCTGTTCTGGGATATGCACCACATAGTTTCGAGCAGGGGCTCACGTTACTGGATCATCAGCTCAAAGAAAGAGAAATTTTATAAAAATATCCGCGGCCTGATCTTCCTGATTTTAATGCGGTTAAGAAGGTTGTTGATGGTTAAATAGTGGCTATTTGTATTGGATTGCAAGTTTATTTTCAAAAAAAGTTTTGAAATACGAATACAAATACTACTTTTGCAATCCCGTAACGAACGGAATGCATTTGTAGCTCAATTGGATAGAGCATCTCACTACGGATGAGAAGGTTTGGGGTTCGAATCCCTACAAGTGCACAATCAACTGAGAAAAGCCTTGCTGCCTGTGGCGGGAAGGCTTTTAAAATTTTAAAGACAACCCAAATGCTTAATTTTGTTCTCTTTGGCCCACCGGGTGCAGGTAAAGGCACCCAATCAGAAAAATTGATCGAACGTTATCAATTGAACCACATCTCTACAGGTGACATTTTCAGAGCACACATCAGCAATCAGACCCCGCTTGGTAAACAGGTAAGTGCACTGATCGCAGACGGACAGCTTGTCCCTGATGCAATCACCATTGCCATGCTGGAAGACGAAGTGGATAAAAATCCGGGTGCTAAAGGCTTTATTTTTGACGGGTTCCCCAGAACAGTAGCACAGGCTGCAGCACTGGATGAATTCCTGGAAAGTAAAGGAAGTTCGATCACAGCGGTTATTGCGCTGGATGTTGATCAGGATGAACTGACAAAAAGAATTGCCGAGCGCCAGAAATTGACCAACAGGGTTGATGACCAGGCTGACAAATTACAGAAGCGTATAGAAGAGTATTTCAGCAAGACAATTCATGTTTTGCCATATTACGAAGCACAGCATAAATTGAGTAAAGTTAATGGCATCGGTAAAATCGATGATATCTTTGCTGAGTTATGCGGGGTAGTCGATCAATATTAAAAAAGAGTTATGTCACAGGGTTCAAATTTTGTAGATTACGTTAAAATATGCTGCCGTTCCGGTAAAGGAGGCGCAGGATCTTCACATTTGCACCGTGATAAAATGACATCAACCGGCGGTCCCGATGGGGGAGACGGGGGAAGGGGAGGACACGTTATCCTGAAGGGTAATGCACAATTCTGGACACTGCTTCACCTGAAATACCGCAAACATATTCTTGCCTCTGACGGTGGCCCGGGTTCAAGTTCTACCAGTACAGGTAAATCTGGTAAGGACGAATTTTTAGAAGTACCCCTTGGTACTATCGCTAAAGATGCTGAAACCGGCGAAGTACTTTTCGAAATCACTGAAGACGGACAGACAGAAATTCTTACACCCGGCGGAAGAGGTGGTTTGGGAAACTGGCATTTTAAAACTTCTACACTTCAAACTCCACGTTTCGCGCAACCAGGAGAATCCGGCATTGAGCAGTGGATTGTTCTTGAGTTAAAAGTACTTGCAGACGTTGGTCTGGTAGGGTTCCCCAATGCAGGAAAATCGACACTATTATCGGTTGTATCTGCAGCAAAACCTGAAATTGCCGATTATCCTTTTACTACACTTGTTCCTAATCTGGGAATTGTTTCTTACCGCGGCAGTCAGTCCTTCGTTATGGCTGATATTCCCGGAATCATTGAAGGGGCGTCTAAAGGGAAAGGACTGGGATATCGCTTCCTGAGACATATCGAACGGAATTCAGTGCTGTTATTTATGGTTCCTGCGGATACCGCAAGGACGATCAAAGCAGAATACGAGATCCTCAAAACAGAATTGCTTGAATACAATCCTGAACTGATGCAGAAGCCTCATCTGCTGGCGATCACGAAATCTGACATGCTGGACGATGAACTGACCGCAGAAATGGAACGGGACCTGCCTGCAAATGTTCCTGCAATTTTTATTTCTTCAGTGGCGCAGAAAGGTATCACAGAATTAAAGGATATGATCTGGAAAGCTATTAATGCTGAAGAGCCCTCTCTTATTTCAAAATAAAATTTCTAAATTTTGTTAAATAATTTGTGAATAATCTTAATTTCCATTAAATTAGGTTTAACAATCAGCGTCTTACCCTCCCGGTAAGACTGATTTACAAATTTATTCATCCAAAAAGTTCAATTTTCCAGGTCAGATTCTATAACAGGCACGGGATTTGTATTTTTTTTACTTATTCAGAAAACTATGGACAAGAGATCATTTAATTTGCTTTTTACACTTGTTGCAGCCTCAATGGTTGTTATCGGTACTTACAAACTGGCTAAAAAGAAGAGCCACACACCTGCTTCTCATGTTTCTGCCGCCACGGCAAAGACAAATAAGTAAGGGAAGGTCAAATCCGGCATTTGCCTGCTTATCTATATAAATCAACTATTCACCGGTAAACTCTGGTTGTTATCAGGGAATAAGAGTTAATTTGTATATGTTACGTCCCAAGGCATTTTCTGTTTTCTTACACATTGCCGGATGGCTGTTATTTCTGATCCTGCCCCTGTTATTTATGGAGAGCGGACAAGAAGGGAACTGGCCGGGTATTCTTTATTCATTGCCCTTTCTTCGTTTCTGCGTTTGTTATATTTCGCTGTTTTATATCAATATCTATTTTCTTATTCCTGACTACTTTATCCGGAAGAAGTATATTGCGTACTTTTCTTTTGCTATTCTGCTTTTTATCGGGGTTTTTTATCTGAGGCCATTTGATAAGCTGATGAACAGCAGGAATCGTAATTTCCGCAGGATGGAAATGGATGGCAGGATACAACGTGATTTTAATATGCCGCCTCCTCCGCCAGGGGAGTTTAACGGGCGGAACTTCGGTCCGGGGCCACATATGAATGAAGGGCCGCGGCGAATGGGCAGGCGCATTGATATCAACAGTTTGTTGATTTTTATACTTGTCATGGCATTTGGAATGGCCATACGATCGGTCGAACAGTGGCAGATTACCGAAAAAAGAGCTATTCTTGCGGAGGCAGACAAGGCAATAGCAGAGCTGTCCTTTCTAAAGGCACAGATCAACCCGCATTTCCTGTACAATACTTTAAATAATATTTATACCCTTTCCGTTATTGGCAGTGAGAAAACCTCTGAGAGTATCATGAAGTTATCGAATATTATGCGTTATGTGACTGATGAGGCAGAAGCGGATTTTGTGCCGCTATCGAGCGAACTGAGCTGTATAAGCAATTTTATAGATTTACAGAAACTGCGCCTCGGTAAAATGGTGACCCTCAATTACAGTGTGGAAGGGGATCCTGCGGCCTACCAGATCTGCCCCCTGGTGCTGATGACTTTCATTGAAAATGTGTTTAAGTACGGGCTTAGTAACCATGTACCGGCGCTGATCGTGATTAGTATCCGTATGGAAAAAGATAGGATCATCTTCCATAGTCAAAATGCAGTTTTTGATCATAACAAACATCCGGAACGCTCGGGCATAGGGATAGCAAATACAAGAAAAAGGCTCGGACACCTGTATCCGGATAAATATTCCCTCGACATCACTGAGGCAGATCAGTTGTTTACTGTAGATCTGGTGCTCCGTTCATAATCATAATTTATCTATATTTAGGCGAACAGAACTCACGATATGCCTTTAAAATGTGTTGCAATAGATGATGAACCTCTCGCTGTAGAACTGATCAGTACCTACATTTCACGTTTTCCCGATCTGGTACTTTTACAGACATTTGAAGATGCTGTTTCCGGCGCAGAGTATATGAACAGGAATGAGGTCGACCTGCTTTTCCTGGATATCAATATGCCAGATATTTCTGGTATTGATCTGGCAAGGGCCCTGGATAAAAAGCCAATGATCATTTTTACTACTGCCTATAAACAGTTTGCTTATGAGGGATTTGAACTGCAGGCGATTGATTACCTGTTAAAACCTATAGATTTTGAAAGATTTACAAAAGCAGTGAACAAGGCTGTAGATTATTACCGCTATAGGAACAATTCCCAGCCTTTATCTGACGATGCCTGTATTTATGTCCATTCAGAATACCGGATGGTAAAAATTGTATTAAAAAATATCGAATACCTGGAGAGTATGGAGGATTACGTAAAAATTCATCTCGAAGGTGTTTCTCCTGTACTTACGCTGATGCCACTGAAACGTATCCTGGAGAAGCTTCCTGCGGCTGAGTTTAAACGGATCCACCGCAGTTTCATAGTGCCCGTTAAAAAAGTGCAGTCTGTGCAGAACAGGAAGATCAGGTTAACTTCAGTTGAACTTCCGGTTAGCGGCAGTTACGCCGATGAAGTTAAATCCTGGCTGAAAAGTTAGTTTGGAAGAGGGTTTCTGTAGAAATTGACGCTTCTTTGAAGAAATGCAGCCGCTGCGCTATGGTTTTTAGCGTAAACAATAATAAATTATGGTATTTCACGTTAACTTTTTGACATTTCGCTTATAAAGTAAGTTCCGTCTTATGCAAAGTTGTTAAAAAGTGTTAATATTGTGTAGTGAATGATTGGAATTGCCATCTTCGGGTGTTGAAGGTCTGATAAATGACGAGATTGACACGATAAGTATTGAATTTATGGAATTTCTCTTCTGAGAACTGTATGTTTTAAATACTATCATAAAAGAAAAACCCGTTCATACAGGTTTATATTTGGTTAGAAAAGGGATGACTCTGGATGGATCATCCCTTTCTTGTTAACCAATATTTGTAAAGCATCTTACAGTTGATTTCTGGTGATCTTTCCTTTTACAAGAAACAGTTTTTTGATGGCATTCCTGTCCAGGATGGTATCTCCTTTATAATTGGGATTTGATGCCCGGAGAACGATTTTGCTGTTGCTGTCGTGCTCAAAAAGTAGCTTCACGGTTGTGATGTTGTTCGCGTATTCGTCAGCAATGATCAGGTAAGCCTCGCCCCACTGAATAATATCTTTGTTGATCACTTCCCTCACCGCAATAATCTCTCCGCTTGCATACTTCGGGTACATGCTGTCCCCGTATACTGGTAAGTAAGCGTCACAGTCATTGAAGGGCCTGAAGTTTACATAGTATTCCGGTTTTTCCCGCAGGATGTTAAATTCACCTGAACAGATCTCAGATGGATTAATATTGATAAAAGGTACACCTTCAGTACTATCGTATCTGTTGGCGAGGGTAGCATTATTCAGTTCGTCATCGGTAAACATATTTCCCAGCCCCGTGGCCAGCCAGGCTTCATTGATGTGATAGTGCCGTATCACATCTTCCGAAAGCCGTTTACCGATGCTCCTTGCGCCATTTTCTATAGGCGAGAAGTTGTTTACATGCTTTGAGATAACGCCATAAAACTCATGAAGTGTCATTTTCTTCGCCAGACGTATCTCTTTTAATCGTGGTCCGAAATTTTCTCTTTGATTGTCAGTCATTTATCTAATTAAGAAGTTTAATAATTAATATATAGCTTTTTACTTAAAAGGCTGATTTATCTTACCCTTATAATTTATTGCAATATAAGAAATAATTATCGGAATATGTAAGTGGTTTAAATTATTTTTTATTCATCAATGTTAATTTAAAGCGATTAGCACGTTAGGAGCACATTTATTTTGTTAATGCTGAGTGACAAGCAGGTTTTGTAGGTCCTGTTTGCCCAAAATCGCAAAACGCTGTTTTGCAGAAGATATTGCAGGCAGCAGTATAGTGATATTTTTATAACTTTGGCCGATCAATTATAAACAACGCTATGTACAAAACATTACAACCTGTTCTAAAACAGGAACTTGAGCAAATAGAGAAAGACGGATTATACAAACGTGAACGCGTAATTGTAACTCCCCAGGGGGCAGATATCAAAGTCAGCACCGGGCAGGAAGTTGTAAATTTCTGCGCAAATAATTACCTCGGTCTCTCCTCAGATCCAAGAGTAACGGCAGCAGCAAAAGATGCTATTGACAAATACGGCTACGGAATGTCTTCTGTCCGTTTTATCTGTGGAACGCAGGATGTACATAAAGTACTGGAAGAAAAATTGTCTCAATTTCTGGGTACTGAAGACACGATCTTATATGCAGCGGCTTTTGATGCCAATGGCGGAGTATTCGAACCTTTGTTTAACGAGCAGGATGCAATCATCTCTGATGAGCTCAATCATGCTTCGATTATCGATGGTGTACGCCTTTGCAAAGCCAAAAGATTCCGCTATAAACATAATGATATGGCCGACCTGGAGGAGCAGCTGAAAGCCGCTTCGGCAAACAGACACAGAATCATTGTTACCGATGGTGCATTTTCTATGGACGGTACCATTGCACAGTTGGATAAAATCTGTGACCTTGCAGATAAATACAATGCACTGGTCATGATCGATGAGTCGCACTGCTCTGGTTTTATGGGCAAAACCGGAAGGGGTACGCATGAACACTGTGGGGTAATTGACAGGATCGATATTATCACAGGGACTTTAGGAAAAGCCCTGGGCGGCGCTTCCGGGGGATTTACTGCCGGTAAAAAAGAAATTATTGATATGCTGCGCCAGCGGTCAAGACCATATCTGTTTTCAAATACACTGGCACCGGCTATCGCAGGTGCTTCTATTGCAGTGCTTGACCTGCTGCGTGAAACCACTGAACTCAGGGACAAACTTGAGAAAAATACGATGTATTTCCGTCAGCAAATGACCGCTGCCGGATTTGATATCAAGGAAGGTGTGCATCCGATTGTTCCCGTAATGCTGTACGATGCAAAACTGGCACAGGAGTTTGCAGCTAAAATGCTGGATGAAGGGATCTATGTAATCGGATTCTATTACCCTGTAGTTCCGCAGGGAAAGGCACGTATCCGTGTTCAGTTGTCAGCGGCGCACGAGCAGCACCATCTGGATAAGGCCATCGCAGCTTTTGTGAAAGTCGGTAAAGAGCTGAAAGTAATCCGGGACTAATTTTTTTTTAAATCTCCGCAGGGCCGCTTTTTGATTTCTTCAGAAGGCGGCCCTGCAATGTAAAGGAATGCCTGTTATAAATATATTAAGGATTAGCTGTATATTTGGCATTATGTTGCAGGATAAGATCACACAGTATACGATTGAGATAAATGCTTTTTCAACTGAAAATGCAGATGAATTAGAGCAATTTAGAATAAAGTTCCTTGGTACAAAAGGAATTATAAAAGATATTTTTGATGAATTCAAGGCTGTTTCACCGGAAGAAAAGAGGACACTGGGGAAAGTTTTAAATGAATTTAAACAGCTTGCAGAAGCAAAATATCAGACCCTAAAAGAACAGGACAGCACAGCAGCTGCAGGCAAAGATTCTGGTCTGGACCTGACGCTTCCGGGCGCAGGCTTCGAGTTAGGAACAAGACATCCGCTGGCACTGGTAAGAAGAGAGATTGTTGATATTTTCAGCAAACTGGGATTCGTGGTTGCAGAAGGCCCGGAGATAGAAGACGACTGGCATAACTTTTCTGCACTGAATTTTCCTGAAGAACATCCGGCAAGAGATATGCAGGACACGTTCTTTATCAGAAAAGGAGGTGAACACGGCGATATTGCATTAAGAACTCATACTTCATCAGTGCAGGTTAGGATGATGGAAGCGGGCAAACCGCCATTCAGGGCCTTAATGCCAGGAAGGGTTTACCGCAACGAGGCTATTTCCGCAAGGGCACACTGTTTCTTCCACCAGGTAGAGGGCTTATATGTAGACGAAAAGGTGTCATTCGCCGATCTGAAACAGACGCTTTTCTATTTTGTGCAGGAACTTTATGGCGAAGGAACAAAAGTGCGTTTCCGCCCATCCTATTTTCCATTCACCGAGCCTTCAGCAGAGATGGATATTTCCTGTACAATTTGTAAAGGCTCAGGATGCCAGCTTTGTAAATACAGCGGTTGGGTAGAAATATTAGGTTGCGGGATGGTAGACCCCAATGTATTGGAAAACTGTGGCATTGACAGCAAAAAATACAGTGGTTTTGCATTCGGTATGGGTATAGAAAGAATTGCCAACCTGAAATTTGAAATAAAGGACTTGCGTCTGTTCTCAGAAAATGACGCCAGGTTCCTTAAACAGTTTAAAACGTCGTTGATCTAATGTTCAGAGCTGCCTGGATAATTTTATTGGTGTTGGTTGTTAGTGGATGCGGGAAGGCTACCAATGTAGTACCTGATGTAGCTGTTAACCTGAACCTTCCTTTAACAGATCCAAGGCTGATCAATTTAAGCAGTTCAGGTCGCGCAGTACTGATCAATGGTTACGGCGTATCCGGTCTGGTGTTGTACAGAACAATACTCAACGGTTACGTAGCATATGATCGCTGCAGCACGGTGAACCCCGAAAACAGGTGCGCCGTTGTTCTGGATGAAGGAGCTTTTACAGTTTCCGATCCGTGTTCCGGAGCAAAATTTCTTTTAGAAGATGGTAGTCCGGCGAAAGCCCCGGCTACCCTTTCTTTAAAGCAGTATAGTGTAAGAGTATCAGGTAATACGTTACAAGTAACTAATTGATGGAACCAGAAAAGATTAAAGAGAGCATCATTAGAGCTGCTAAAGAGTTGTTCAGGAAATATGGCTATCATAAGACCAGCGTAAACGAAATCGCCAAAAAGGCAAAGATCGCCAAAGCTACCATATACAAATATTTCGAGAGTAAGGAGCAGGTGCTGGATGCGATCCTGATGGATTACCTTGATCTGAATCTCCATGAAATCTTAAAAAATAAAGCGCAGTTCAGCGATGAGGAAGAGCACCTGAAAGCACTGGTGATGAAAACATGCAGGCTTACCTATACGGTATGCAATGAGTTTATCGGCTGGGACTTTGTCCGCGAAAACGCAAACTCACAGGAGTTTCTCAAACATTTGTCAGACCAGCTGGAGTCGCTGCTGCTATCCGCATACCTGGGGCTCGACCACTTCAAAAATAACCCCTCCAGAAGAGAAGGACTGGCATTTCTGCTGAAAGCAAGCAAAAGCATAGTTTTTTCTTTCGCATTTACATCGGTCAGCGATTCTGATGTGCGCAAAAATTTCGTTAGTTTCCAAAAGGAAATACTCCCTTTCCTGGTCAAAGCGGCACTTTAAGCCTGTCCGGTATTAACAAGCGGATAAGTTAGTGTTATTTCTGTGTGTACCGATTTGGTTTTCGGTATAGAAACCGTTATATTTACGTATAACGTCGTTTCAAATGAGCAAAGAGATCTTAGAAATTTCTATTTTGGTTGATGAAAAATTTGATGTGAGCTTTAATCTCGTTGAAGGCATTTTTGGATTAATCCTGAAGGTTTTTGGAAAATAAAGGCTGATTACAGATCATCTGTTGATGGGTATAAATCTCATGCCCCTGAAATCCCTGTGCCCAAAAAATAGGAACTGTTAAATACAAGCTTTAGCTTTGCAGCAGAATGAGTAGAAATAGAAAAGCTGGAACAGTTACTATCCTTCCCAACTTAAGTATCATTGATATTGCTGAAGAGGGCAAAGGAGTAGCAAAAGCAGACGAGTTAGTCGTGTTTGTAGATAAAGCCGTGCCAGGCGATATCGTTGATGTCAAAGTTGTAAAAAAGAAAAAGAATTTTGCAGAGGCTGTTATAGAAACGCTGCATACTGCATCTGATTTAAGGACCGACCCTTTTTGCCAGCATTTTGGTACCTGCGGGGGCTGCAAATGGCAGCATATGCAATATGACGCACAGCTGCACTTTAAACAGAAAAATGTTGAAGCTGCGCTGCAGCGACTGGCAAAAGTGGATACTTCTTCGATGGAACCTATCCTGGGTTCGGCAGAAAATAAATATTACCGTAATAAACTTGAATATACCTTTTCAAATAAGCGCTGGCTGAACTCCCAGGACATGGAAGATCGTGATGACTTGGAAATGAATGCCCTTGGCTTTCACGTGCCGCTGCGCTTTGATAAGATCCTTGATATCCAGCACTGTTACCTGCAGGCAGAACCTTCAAATACCCTGAGAAACCAGGTTAGGGGATATGCACTCAGAACCGGTATGAGCTTTTATGACCTTCGTAACCATGAAGGAAACCTGCGCAACCTGATCATCAGAACTTCTTCAACCGGTGAGGTAATGGTGGTAGTAGTGTTTGCTTACGTAGAGCAGGAACAGGTAGACGGTCTGATGGAATACCTGAAGATTAATTTCCCCGAGCTAACCTCGCTGATGTATATTATCAACCAGAAAAAGAATGATACTATCTTTGATCAGGATGTGATAACTTATGCTGGCAGGGAGTATATTTTCGAGGAAATGAACGGGCTTAAATTTAAAATAGGCGCTAAGTCCTTTTACCAGACCAATTCATTGCAGGCGCATGAATTGTATAAAATTACTAAAGATTTTGCCGGATTTAAAGGCGACGAGCTGGTATACGACCTTTACACTGGTGCCGGTACAATTGCAAACTTTATCGCAGGTAGTGTGAAAAAAGTAATTGGCGTGGAGTATGTGCCTACGGCAATTGAAGATGCGAAATTCAATTCAGAACTGAATGGGATTGCCAATACCCTGTTCTATGCGGGTGATATGAAAGATATTCTCACTACTGCGTTTATTGAAGAACATGGTAAACCGGATGTTGTGATTACTGATCCTCCGCGCGCAGGGATGCATACTGATGTGGTTGAGCGTTTACTCGAAATGGAAGCTGAGAAAATTGTTTATGTGAGCTGTAATGCAGCTACGCAGGCAAGAGACCTGGCTTTGCTGAAAGAGAAATATGAAGTGAGCAGGATCAGGCCGGTGGATATGTTTCCGCATACCCAGCATGTGGAAAATGTAGTTTTGTTAAACCTGATTAAATAATTAGACATGGATATAGAAGAATTAATGCCGCAGCAGCCTGATCAGGCAGGTCAGGAGAAGAAAGTGAGCCCGCTGGTGAGTCTCGAAAAAGATCTTGAGTTGTATAAAGATTCGATTCATGAAATTGCTATCGAGATTATTGCTGAAGGCATTTCCAAGCATCCGATTTTTGTGGCCCATCAGCATACAGTGTCAATAGGGGAAATGATTCTGAACAGGGAAGAACTGAATACGAACTGGACTATCCAGGCTTCCATGTTTGAAGAGTTTGTAGAGAAGGGGATTATTCAGCCGGCTTATAAGGATTTGTTTTTAAAGGCTTATAAAAAGCCTGAAGATTATATGTGTGTTTTTGTTATTGTTCCTGAAGGGGCGAATTTTATTTATTACCCTTATACTGCGGGTGCTTCGAAAAGGTAATATTTTTTAGATCTTCTCTAAAAAATAATGAACCCTTCTATCGCTGCTGCATGCTGCTGAAGGGCACCATAAGGCAGCGATAGAAGGGTTCATTATTTTTTTTCAGCGTATCCAATGCATGGTGGCCATGCATGGTGGACAAGCATGGTTGCAAAGGATGGTGGCCATGCATGGTGGACATGCATGGTGGCAAAGCATGGTGGCAAAGCATGGTGGCCATGCATGGTGGACATGCATGATGTCAAAGCATGGTGGCCATGCGTGGTTGGAAAGCATGGTGTCAAAGCATGGTTGGAAAGCATGATGTCAAAGCATGGTGGCCAGGCTTAAAGTATAGCCTTTACATTGCCGCTTTTGGAACCCGCCGAGTTTGTAACAACAGGGCTGCCTTTGTACCGGATATTGCCTCCACTGTTAGCTGTAGCTTGCAACTCTTTGCTTACGCTGATCTTTACACCGGCACCTGAACTGGCAGTTACATTTGCGTACTCAGTCAGAAGGTCCAGTGTATTTACCCGGCTGCCTGAACTGGATTCCAGCGTTAATTTACCTGCAGATCCCTTCAGTAAAGCAGAGGCTCCGCTGCTTATTTTTACCTGTAGCTGAGGACAGTCCAATGAAGCTGATACTATGGCTCCGGAGGATACTGCGATATTGAGGATACCGCTTTTGATGGCATTTTCCGTTTTCACAGAACTGCCGTCGCTGGCCTCAAGAATGTTCAGGTTTTTATAGCTTATAAACACCTTTGCAGTTCTGTTCAGCCATCTTTTCTTAGTGCTTTTGATCAGCTCCCATTTGATATTCACACTGTTTCCCGATTGTTCCACGACCACTGCGTTGATGAGGCTTTCATCTGCAACAATTTTTGCAGACTCCGTTGTGCCCTGGGTGATAATCAGTTCTATGCCGGTGTTGACATGGATTTCTGAAAAATCTTTTAAGACGACATCCCGGGATTGCTCAGCCTGCGCTTTGGCAGCTGAGCTGAGAGATGTGATCAGGAATAAAAAGAGAACTGACTTGATTAATTGCAAGGATTTCATAGGAATGAGTATATTTCTGGTAGCCAAATATATTCATTAATCTATTCTGGATACACTTGAACTTCTGGAATTGCTTATGTTTTTTAAAGCTGCGGCACCTTTGTAACGGATATTGCTGCCACTGCTGGTGTTAGTTTCCAGTCCCTTCGTCACATTAATTTTGATATCGGCACCTGAGTGGGTATCCGCCCTTGCATACTGAGTAGCCAGATTTAAAGCATCTACGGAGCTTCCGGAGCTGGATTTAATTTCCATATTTGTAGCTGTTCCTGCGAGGGAGACCGAAGCACCACTGTTGGTTTGCAGCTGTAGTTCATTACAGGATATTTTTGCATTCATGCTGGCACCAGAAGATACGGATGCATCGAGGTGATCGGTTTTTAAAGTGTTTTGGGTGATCAGGGAACTTCCGCTGCTGGCAGAGATGCTGTTTAGCTTTTTATAGGTGATGTATACTTTTGCATTCCTGTTTTTCCACATTTTCTTTATGCCCCAGCTATCTTTCCAGCCTACTTTGATGCGGTTGCCGCTTTTCTCCAGCACAACATCGTCGATTACATCGTCATCAGCAACTATTCTGGCCGATTCAGAACTGCCCTGAGTGATATAAAGGCCTATACCTGCGCCTACGGAAACTTCTGAGAAATTATTTATAGCTACATTTTTGGTTTCCTGGGCTTTTAAATCCAGCGTTAGGGCCGCTATTGTGAAGAGGCATAAAAACGCTGGTTTGATTAAGGATAATGATTTCATATCTGTTTATTTCTGTTAGGTTTATCTAAATTAGACGCCATACAGGTCCAAACGTTGCAACGTTTTGAAATTATTTTTCAGATATTTGATTCCGAAGCATAAAATCCTTCTTTTTGTACGATAACAAACATTTACAAATGGCCGATTCACGATTACTTATTCTAGATAAAAAACAAATCCAGCAAAAAATCAACCGTATGGCTTACCAGATCCTGGAAGATAACTTAAATGAAAAGGAAATTGTGCTGGCAGGTATTTGGGACAGGGGATATAAACTCGCACTGCGGCTAAAAGATATCCTGCTCGACATATCAGATCTGAAAGTAACCATGTTTAAAATAGAACTGGAGAAAGATAAAAGCAGCCTCTCTGCTGTGACTGATCCGGAACCGGCGAAAGTCAAAAATAAAGTAATAATCCTCGTGGATGATGTGCTGAACAGCGGCAAAACACTGGCCTATGGCTTTGGTGTATTTCTCAATACCCCCCATAAAAAGATTCGTACCGTGGTACTGGTAGACAGAAGCCATAAAATATTCCCTGTAGCTACAGATTTTGTAGGCCTGCAGATGGCTACCGTATTAAAGGAACATGTGGATGTGGTCCTGGATGTGGAAGGGCAGGAGGATGGCGTTTACCTGAGCTGATTATGCTTAATCTGGCGTTCATTTATATCATCCTTATCTTCCTGGTACTGCGTTTTAGTGTCACCCTGTTTAATTTTCTGTCCAACCCGAAACTGGGTAAATACAAAAAGCATTTTACCAGCAAGGTGTCTGTAATTATACAGGTAACTACGGATTCCTACAGCCTGATCAACCTGCTGAATTCCTTTAAAAAACAGGATTATACGAATATAGAAGTGATCGTTATCCAGCCTGTGAAATTAAAAACCAGTGCTGAGCTCAAAGCATTGTGTGACAGTGATCCCCGCTTTCAGCTCAGAAAAAGAAACACTTTTACGGTTGAAGAGACCACAGGCGAATACTTGCTGTTCCTGGAGCCTCAGGTTGTAATCCACAATGCTTTCATCAACAGTCTCATCTACAGGATGAAAGTCTTTAACCTTACTTTGCTCAATATTTTTCCCAGTCAGCAACTCTCGGGCCTGATGAACCATATCCTGCTTCCCTTAAACAGTTTCATCCTGTTCAACCTGATTCCGTTAAGACTGGTACGCCTCTTTTCAAGTCCCGTTTTCGCTGCAGGGAGCAGTGAATGCATGTTTTTTGAGGCCGAAACCTATAAAGCATACGGCTGGCAGCAGAAAGTTAATAAAAAAATCCCTGAAGCAGTAGATGTGGTCAGGGCTGTAAAGGAGGAAGGCTTCAAGGTAGAAACCCTGATCGGACATCAGCTGATTTCTCTGCCTGCACCGCTCAATACGAATCGTTTATTCAGCAAAACCGGAGGACAATTGCTAAAAGCTTTTGGCAATAACATCATTGCTGCTTTACTGTATGTGCTGCTTGTGGTTACCGGCCCGCTGATTATGCTGCTGAACTACGAGTACAGCCTCCTCATTCTTCCCGCAGGCCTCATCTTCCTCAGCAGGATCATGATCTCCTTCCTTTCTGGTCAGAACCCCGTCTGGAATGTGCTCCTGCATCCCGTCCAAATGCTTTTCCTGCTGGCTGCAGTCATTCGCGAAAGTTACAGGCGCACGATGCGTATGATCAGAAAAAAAAGTTCCGGCTATCAGAAGTAAGCGTAGCTTATATTGCTAATATGTTGGTAAGATAACAAACAACCAAACTCTTTTTGTGTAATTTTGTAGTTCAAATTGTGAGCGCGATGGCCATTAATAAAATAAATGATATGAAATACGATTTGTCTGTTACTATTGATAAAGCTTCAGGTTTTTGTTTTGGAGTTGTTTATGCAATAGAAATGGCCGAAGATATTCTGGCTGAAGAAGATTATTTATATTGCCTGGGTGATATTGTACACAATGATGAAGAGGTACGCCGGCTGACCGATAAAGGTTTAAGGATCATCGATCACGAGCAGCTGCAGGCCCTTCACAACGAAAAAGTATTGATCAGGGCACATGGCGAGGCACCTTCCACTTATGAGCTTGCTCTGCAGAATAACCTGATTTTAATTGATGCCTCCTGCCCTGTGGTATTGAAATTACAGAACAGGATTAAAAATTCATATGATGAGCGGGAGCAGATCCTGATCTTCGGTAAACACGGACATGCAGAAGTAATCGGCCTGCAGGGGCAAACTGACGGAAATGCAATTGTCTTCCAGGATCTTGCAGAACTGGATGGGGTAGAGCTGCCGGCAAAGTTTACGCTGTACAGCCAGACCACTAAAAGCACCGAGAAATTCTACCACATCAAAGACCAGCTGCTGAGCAGGGGATATGAAGTAAAGGCCAATGATACCATTTGCCGCCAGGTATCAAACCGTTATGAAGATCTGGAGAAGTTTGTAGTCAATTACGACAGGATCATCTTTGTATCCGGTAAAAAATCGTCCAACGGCAAGGTACTTTATGATGTCTGCAAAAAATACAATGAGCAGTCGTATTTTATTTCAAGCATTGATGAACTGGACCTGAGCTGGTTCAATCCAAATGACAGGATCGGTATATGTGGCGCAACATCAACCCCTATGTGGCTGATGGAACAGGTAAAAGGCCAGCTGGAATCATTCTGACCCGCCGCTGTTCATCATTAAAAAGTAATTATTAAACAGCCTCTTCGTGGGCAATTTAGCTAAGTGTATATTTGTTTAAGTTATCAATCTGTTATTTGAGTTCAGGTTGATTTCTATCTGTATTTATGGGAAAAAAAGGTGTTTTATTAGTGAATCTGGGGACTCCCGATAGTCCTGAAGTAAGTGATGTACGCAGATATCTCGATGAGTTTCTGATGGATGAAAGGGTAATCGATATACCGGCATTCAACAGGACATTGCTGGTTAAAGGTATTATCGTTCCGTTCCGTAGCCCGAAGACAGCAAAACTGTACAAAGAGATCTGGGACGAAAACGGCTCACCTTTATTGTACTACAGTAAAATACAGGCTGCCATGGTTCAGGAACAGCTGGGCCCGGAATACCATGTAGAACTGGCTATGCGTTATCAGAGCCCTTCAATAGACAGCGCGCTTGCCAATATGAAAGCAGGTCTGGTAGAAAGTATCCAGGTGATCCCTTTGTTTCCACAATATGCCTCGGCCAGTACAGGATCAGTGATCCAGAAAGTTATGGAGATCGTTGGCAAATGGCAGACTATCCCACCGGTATCTTTTGTGAATTCCTTTCATGATAACGAAGTGATGATTGAAACCTTCGCTGACAATGCCAGAAAATTCAATCCCGAAACCTATGATCAGATCTTATTCAGCTTCCACGGATTACCTGAAAGACAGCTGAAGAAATGTGACCACTCCGGCAGCCACTGTCTCAAAACAGAGAATTGCTGTGATACGCTGACTGATGTAAATAAGTTCTGTTATTCTGCACAATGCCATGATACAGCCCGTCTGATCGCGGAACGTCTGGACATACCGGCAGACAGATATTCAGTATGTTTTCAATCCAGGTTGGGCAAAGAACCATGGGTACAACCCTATACAACAGATACATTGAAAGCACTGGCTGCCAGGGGCAAAAAGAAATTGCTTGTGTTCTGTCCTGCTTTTGTGGCCGACTGTCTGGAAACACTCTATGAAGTAACAGTTGAATACGGTGAAGAATTTAAAGCACTCGGAGGTGAAGAGGTACAACTGGTCCCAAGTTTAAATGATTCCCCAAAATGGATAGCTGGATTGGTGAAGATGGTCTTAGACCAGCATATGCCTAAATATACTGCCCTAAGTGTTTAATGATCTGTGCCGTTGATCCGGTTTTATCCTCAACATATTTTTTAGCAGCAAGGCCTGCCTGCCCGTCTTTCTGCAGTTTGTTAAAAGCTGCAGAAAGTTCTTCTGCAGAGCGTATGCTGACAGCTGCCTGCAATGCAAGCAAATCCTTTGCTTCCTGGAACTTATCATATTTAGGGCCGAAGATTACAGGTAATCCGAACGCTGCGGCCTCTAAAGTGTTGTGAATTCCAGTTCCAAAACCACCCCCGATATAAGCTATTCTGCCGTACTGGTAAACCGATGAAAGTATACCTATGTTATCAATGATCAATACCTGATGGTTGAGTGCTAAGTCCTCTGCTTGAGCAGGTAATTTTTCCAGCTGCGTATATCTTGAGGCTCCCGGCATCAGTTTTAAAAGTTCATCTATATGTGCGGCATGTGTTTCATGTGGTGCAATAACAAACTTCCATTCCGGGTACTGTACCAGCAAATCTTTTAACAGCTGCTCATCAGGAAGCCAGGTGCTGCCGGCAATAAACACAGGTGCATCAGCACAAAATTTCCTGATCAGCGGCAGCTCTTTAGGCATCAGCGCATTTTCGGCCACCCTGTCAAACCTGGTATCACCGCTGAGTGACACATTTTGCAGGTTTAACGCTTTCAGCAGGTTTACACTCTGCGCGTTCTGCACAAAAAAGTAAGTTACAAAGCCCAGGATCTTCCGGTAAAAATTCCCGTACCACTTAAAAAATACCTGATCTGGTCTGAAAATTCCTGAAATAATAAAGAGCGGGACCTGCTGCAGGTGCAGTGCCCTGAAATAATGGTACCAGAACTCATATTTGGTGAAAACTGCAATTTCCGGATTGATCAGACGGACAAATTCTGCCGCATTTTTCCTGGTATCCAGGGGCAGATAAAAGACCTTTTCTGCCAGTGGATAGTCTTTGCGGACCTCATATCCTGAAGGTGAAAAAAATGTAATAATGACTGGTTTATCAGGGTATAATTTCTTAAGCTCCTCTAATACGGGCCTTCCCTGTTCAAATTCTCCTAAAGAAGCGAAATGAAACCAAATGTGTTTTTTTGTAACATCAACCTCATTTTTGATGATATTGAATATATTTTTTCTGCCCTTTAAAAATAATTTAGCTTTGGTGTTAAATATCGAAGCTATGTGGAGAACTATTTTGTATAAAAAAATTGCAAAATTATAAAGCCAGAGCATTTTGTACGTTTATTTATTATCTTAGCCGAAGATAGTCGATTTAATCGGAAAATTTAACGATTATCTGCTACACAACACTATAGCGTTATGAATTCATACAAGTTTATGTAAGCTACTTAATTATTAAAAATATATTCATATGAAAATTGCCGTAATCGGAACAGGGTATGTTGGACTCGTAACTGGAACTTGTCTTGCTGAAACAGGTAACACTGTAATATGTGTAGACATCAATGAAGCCAAAGTCTTAAAAATGCAGAATGGTGAAATACCCATCTATGAACCAGGACTTGATGTCTTGTTTTTGCGTAACATCGAGCAGAAACGCCTGACATTTACTACTGATCTTGCTTTAGCAGTGAAAGACGCTCAAATTATTTTTATGGCACTCCCAACGCCCCCGGGTGGTGACGGGGCCGCAGATTTGTCTTACATCCTTGGGGCTGCCAAAGACATTTCCAAACTGGTTACCGAGTACAAGGTAATCGTAAATAAATCAACAGTGCCGGTAGGTACTGCAGACAAAGTACAGGCGGTATTCGCTGAACATACCGATATTGAAATTGATGTGGTTTCAAACCCTGAGTTTCTTCGTGAAGGTGTTGCCGTAGACGACTTTATGAAACCTGACCGCGTAGTAATCGGAACACGCAGCGAACGTGCAAAAAAATTAATGGGCGAATTATACGGCCCATATGTACGCCAGGGAAATCCAATTCTTTTCATGGATGAAAAATCTTCTGAGCTCACTAAATATGCTGCAAACTCATTCCTGGCAACAAAAATCACGTTTATGAATGAGGTCGCTAACCTATGCGAGCTTGTTGGTGCAGATGTGGATGCTGTCCGCAGGGGTATTGGTTCTGATGAGCGTATCGGTAAACGTTTCCTTTTCCCGGGTATTGGTTATGGAGGTTCATGTTTCCCTAAAGATGTACAGGCGCTTGCCAAATCTGCAGAAGAAAACAAATATGACTTTGCAATCCTGAGAGCTGTAATGGCCATCAACGAAAAACAAAAAACCGTACTGGTAGAAAAGGTTAGTAAATATTACAAAGGCGACCTGAATGGCAAACACTTTGCACTATGGGGACTGGCATTTAAACCTGAAACAGATGATATCCGCGAAGCTCCGGCTTTGTACATCATTGACGACCTGGTAAAAGCTGGTGCCACAGTAACTGTTTTTGATCCTGAAGGAATGGAGAATGTTAAAAATATCATTGGTGATAAAGTGATTTATGCTGAAAACCAATATGATGCTTTGGTAAATGCCGATGCACTTTTGATTGCTACAGAATGGTCGGTATTCCGTAATCCTGATTTTGAGAAAATGGAAGAAAAATTAGCCAATAAAGTTGTTTTTGATGGTCGTAACTTATATGACCTCCATAAAATGGTTGAATTGGGATATTATTACAACAGTATTGGCCGTAAATTGGTAGAAAATGGAGCGTAAAAGAGTATTGATAACCGGAGCTGCCGGTTTCCTGGGTTCGCATTTATGCGACAGGTTTATAAAGGAAGATTACCATGTAATTGCCATGGATAACCTGATTACAGGTGACCTGCAAAATATAGAACACCTTTTTGCGCTGGAGAACTTTGAGTTTTCTCACCATGATGTGTCTAAATATGTTTATGTACCCGGAAAGCTGGATTACATCCTGCACTTCGCTTCTCCGGCCAGCCCGATAGATTATCTGAAAATCCCTATCCAAACCCTGAAAGTGGGTTCACTTGGAACACATAATTTGCTCGGACTTGCAAAGAACAAGAATGCAAGGATGATCATTGCTTCAACTTCTGAAGTTTATGGCGACCCTAATATTAACCCTCAGCCTGAAGAATACTGGGGTAATGTAAACCCGGTAGGGCCAAGGGGTGTATATGACGAGGCAAAACGCTTCCAGGAAGCTATCACCATGGCTTACCATACCTTCCACGGTCTTGAAACACGCATTGTACGTATCTTCAATACTTACGGACCAAGGATGCGCCTGAATGACGGTCGTGTATTGCCTGCTTTCATCGGCCAGGCACTGAGAGGCGAAGACCTTACCGTTTTCGGTGATGGTTCACAAACACGCTCTTTCTGCTATGTAGATGACCTCGTAGAAGGTATCTACAGATTACTGCTGAGCGATTACGCACAGCCGGTAAATATCGGAAACCCTGATGAGATCACGATCGGGCAGTTTGCTGAAGAAATCATTAAACTGACAGGTACTACACAAAAGGTGATTTACAAGGAACTTCCGGTGGATGATCCGAAACAGCGTCAGCCGGATATTACCAAAGCAAGGGCTTTACTGGGCTGGGAGCCTAAAGTTGACCGCGCTGAAGGGTTAAAGATCACCTACGAATACTTCAAAAGCCTGCCTGCTGAAGCCTTGGTAAATAAAGAACATAAAGATTTTACGACATATAACCGTTAATCAGCAATGGCTAAAATATTAGTTACCGGCGGTACCGGATTCATTGGTTCTCATACCGCAGTTGAGTTGATCAATGCAGGTTACGAGGTAGTTCTTGTGGACGATTTTTCAAATTCCAATCCAAAGATCCTCAGCCAGCTGGAAATCATTACCGGGAAAAAGCCGGAATTTACGGAACTGGACCTTTGTGATGAGCAGAAGGTAATCGATTTTGTTGCCGCTCATCCGGATATTACAGGCGTAATCCATTTCGCGGCCTTCAAGGCTGTGGGCGAATCGGTGAATTTTCCCCTGAAATATTACAGGAATAATTTCTACTCGCTGCTGAATGTGATCACTGCTTTTAACAGTAAGGTCGACCTGGTATTTTCATCTTCCTGTACAGTATATGGTCAGCCAGACCAGCTGCCTGTTACAGAAGACGCACCGGTTAAAAGAGCTGAATCTCCATACGGAAATACGAAACAGATTGCTGAAGAAATTTTAAGGGATACCTGCGCGGTATCCCCTGATTTAAAAGTGATTTCCCTGCGTTATTTTAATCCCGTTGGAGCACACGCCTCTGCATTGATCGGTGAACTGCCTATCGGTGTTCCTCAGAACCTGGTACCTTTCATCACCCAGTCTGCTATTGGCAAACGTGGTCCGATCACAGTTTTCGGAAGCGATTACAATACACCGGACGGAAGTGCTGTAAGGGATTATATCCACGTGGTAGATCTTGCAAAAGCTCACGTGGCAGCTATTCAACGTCTTGAAGCTGCAAAAGCTGAAGGTAACTATGAAGTATTTAACCTGGGAACCGGAAAAGGCTCGTCCGTACTGGAGATTATCCAGGCATTTGAAACCTCTACCGGCGAAAAGGTAAACTATGCCATAGGCCCGAGAAGAGATGGTGATGTAGAACAGGTTTGGGGAGATGTCACAAAATCCGCCAGCGGTCTTGGCTGGAAAGCAGAACTCGATGTTAATGAAATGATGCTTTCTGCCTGGAACTGGGAAAAATACCTGAAAGATAACCCCTTCTAAATGCTGTTAAAGGATCATAAAGATCTTAAGGCTGCAATAACGGCTATTCCTCCCAAAGAAAAGGACAAGTTATTGCTTCGTCTGATCGCAAAAGATAAGGTGCTCACTGAGCACCTTCATTTTAAACTCCTGGAAGGCGAAGCTGACCTGGACGATCGCCGGACTGCACTTGCGGAAGAAATTGATGACTCCATTTCAGCCCTGCTAAAAATAAAGAAATCAACATCCAAAGATGCCCTGGCCGCATTCAGAAAACTCAATGGAAGGGTTAACCACCATTATAAAGTAACCAAAGATCCAAATACTGAAGTTGAACTTCGCTTACATTTGTTAAAACTTGTACCTTTGGACTATAAGGAGAGTGTTTTCTCCCCAATGGCAAAGTTTAACGAGCGGCTCAAAACTTATTTTTTAAGGACTACCCTTGCGCTGTATAAAAAGTATACCAGGCTGCATGAGGATTTACAGTATGACCTTAAGGATGAATTTAACGCCGTACTTATAAAGTTGGAAGAACAGCAACTCACAAGGGCCGCACGTGAAATAGGGCTGCCTGAAGAAATTTAAATAGTACCAATGAGCCCTGGCTCATCACCCTCAAAATATATACTCCAATGAAGAAGATTTTAATTACCGGCGGGGCAGGATTTATCGGCTCTCACGTTGTGCGCAGATTTGTGAATAAATATCCTGATTACGAAATTGTAAATCTCGATAAACTGACTTACGCTGGTAATCTTGCCAATTTAACAGATATCGAAGCCAGTCCTAATTACAGATTTGTAAAGGCCGATATCACAGACGCTGCAGAAATCAATGCACTTTTTGAGCAGGAGAATTTTGATGCAGTGATCCACCTTGCAGCGGAGTCACATGTTGACCGCTCAATTACTGATCCTACTGCATTTGTTATGACTAATGTGATCGGAACTGTCAACCTGCTAAACTCGGCACGCGAGTTCTGGAAGGGTGATTATGACAAAAAGAGATTTTATCATGTTTCAACGGATGAAGTATATGGCGCACTGGGTGATACTGGCATGTTTACAGAAACTACCGCTTATGATCCGCATAGCCCTTACTCAGCTTCCAAAGCCTCTTCAGATCATTTTGTAAGGGCATACCATGATACTTACGGAATTGATGTGGTGATCTCTAACTGTTCAAACAATTATGGTTCTCATCACTTTCCTGAAAAACTGATCCCCTTAGCGATTAATAATATTAAGAACGGCTTTCCGGTACCGGTTTATGGTAAAGGAGAGAATATCCGCGACTGGTTGTGGGTAGAGGATCATGCGCGTGCAATTGACGTAATCTTCCACGAAGCTAAGACAGGGGAGACTTACAATATCGGTGGGCACAATGAATGGAAAAATATTGACCTGATCCATCTGCTCTGCAAAATCATGGATAAAAAACTGGGAC